>FWPU01008684.1_pt1 | contig 17000 bp, 14 predicted proteins | sample 2228361 | NCBI WGS metagenome assembly FWPU01 (sample SAMEA103939777, study PRJEB20133) | metagenome
AATCCCGTTTGCGAAAACAGCAAGGTAAATCAACCAAAACTTGACATTGTCAAACTACTCAGCCACTTTTGAAAATGCCCTAAATACAGACCCTAAAGGTCTTTTCCGCACATCGAAAGGCTGAATTCACAGGAAGGTCAGGTTTGAAACACATTTTCGATTGCACAGGAGACCTTTAGGGTCTTGACCTGAGCAGTTACGATTCTGAAACGCGTTGGTCTCGATACGGCGGCGGAGGTTGAGTAGGCTTGCAAAGGCGTATCGAAACCCGCCGCCTACTCGACCACCGAGGCGCTCCATCAAACCTTACAGCCGCGGAATCAACACAGGCGTGTTCTTCTTGTACTCTTCGTAGTCCGCCTGCCCGCCCCATTTTGCATCCGCTTTCTTTTCGAGCAGGGGGATGCCGCTGACGCGGGTGAGGAGCAGGGTCACGAAGAGCGGAGAGATCATGGCAACCCACTGCCAGCCTTGCAGAACAGGAACGGCGATGATGGCGATGCCGATCCACAGGACGATCTCGCCGAAGTAGTTGGGATGCCGCGAGCGCGACCACAATCCCGTGCGGATGAACTTGCCCTTGTTAGACGGGTCCGCGTTGAAGCGACTCTTCTGCGCATCGGCAACGACTTCGATGACGAAGCCGATGACCCACACAATCGCACCGACGATGGCGAAGATGTCCAATTCCTTGCGCACGGAGGATGTGATGGTCACCAGCGCGGCCGCGGCGGTGAAGGTGATCCACAAGCCCTGGATCGTCCACACGTTGAGGAAGCGGAAGAAGTCGGGCTTGATCTCGTCGAAGCGGTCATCCCTGCCGGCCTTGCGGATGCGGCTAAAGAGGAACGAGCCAAGCCGCGCAGCCCAGACGATGACCAAGGCCCAGAGCAGAACGGAACGAACACCCCCGCCCTGACTGAATCCCAGCGCAAGCGTGGTCACAGCGATATAGGTGAGGCTGCCCGTGATGTCGAAGAATTTTTCGGTTTGGTAGAGATAGGCTGGGATGAAGACCAGCCATTGGAGGAGAAATGCCAGCACAACGACAATGCCAAAAACGGGAAAGCCGCCGAGCGTCGCGCCGCCTTGACTCCCCGCCAATGCAAGCAGAACGCCGATCAAGACGAGGACGAAGAAGGTGAGGAGGAAAATGAGGTTCGATTTTTTCACGATTGCCTTTCTTTCGATACGCAGGCAAAACCAAGCGCGCCAACGCCAAGGTGCGCGCCGAGGACCGGCGTGATTTGCACGATAGATATTTCGGCATTGGGAAGGAAATGCCTGACGCGCTCCAGCATTTCCTCGGCCTCGCGCTTTACGCCCGCATGGAGGATGGCCAGTTTCTCGAACGGCGCATACTCGTTCAGCCATTCCATCATGCGTTCGGTGGCCTTGCCCTGCGTGCGGACGCGATACGCCACAGGATTGCCCTGGTTCATGTGCAGCACAGGTTTGATCTGCAGGACATCACCGAAGCGCGCCAGCGCAAAGTTCATGCGTCCGCTGCGGCGCAGGTATTCGAGCGTCTTGAGCGAGGCAAAGACGTAGGTACGTTTCATCACATCCGCCAAATGGGCGAGAATGTCTTCCACTTTGTAGCCGAGTTCGGCCATTTGTGCGGCCTTCTCGACAATGAAACCCAGGCCCAGGCTGAGTTGCCCCGAGTCCAATACGGTGACGGGGATACGGGTGAACTGCTCCGCCGCGATACGCGCGGCATTGATCGTGGCGCTCAACTTCTCGGAAATGTGAATCGAGAGGATGGCTTGCGCGCCTGCGTCTGCCAGTTTGTTCCAAATCTGCGTGAAGACTTCTGTGCTGGGGGTGGCGGTAGTGGGCGCAGGACGGAAAGCAGGAAGCCTGCGATAGAATTCTTCGCGCGTCATGTCCACGCCATCGAGATAAGAATTCTCTCCCTGATTGATGTACAAAGGGACGACCGTGATGCCATACTTTTCCACGATGGATGCTGGCAGGTCGCAGGTGCTGTCGGTGACGATACAAATGTTCATGGTTTTCCTTCTTCAAGTCTGTCCACTTCGCTAGACAGCCATTCATAGATCGGTTGGCCGGCCCCGTCTATATGCTGGATGACAGCCTCGGCGTAACTTTCGATGAAAGCCGCTAATTCCTCCATAGGACGTTCATGCGCCTTAATCAGCATTTTCAGCCACTCGATCTCGCCCGAAACGTATTGCATGTCGCCCAGTTGTAGCGCGGCGGCAATGTTGTCTCCCAGATGAATGATGCCCGACATCAAACTTTCGGGGGCGATTGCCAGCGGCTGGACGAGTTGCCGCAAAGTCAATTCGATCGCGGCGCGCCTGGAGATGAAGAACTGATGCGCAGCCGCGTATTCCTGCGAGACGGGACGCGGCAAAGCGGCCCTTTCTTCGAACTCGAGCAGACGTTCTGTTTTCTCGAGGGCCTCGAGCAAGCTATTGCCCAGAAAATGCCCAGGGATGCGCTCTGTGAGCGTCGGATGGATGTTGAAGATCCGCCCGCCAAAAGCAGACGACACGCCCCGGCTGAAGAGCCTCCAGGCAACCTCTTGGAGGGTAGCCGCAGTGACGAGAGTTTGCGCAACGAGAATCACCAGGCCCGCGCGGACTGCGGCAGCGGACTCGGCAAACTGAAGGTTGGGGACGTTTGCCCCCAGGTAGATTACATTCAGCCCGCGACGGCGCAGAAGCAGCGAGAGCAAAAGCGGCGTGAAGGCGTGCAACTCGTTTGCAGGACAGCCAACGACGACAGCCTGCGAGCGCAAAGGGGCGGGAGAGGCAGCCAGCAACGAGTCCAGGCGGCGCATGGCAAGGGCCGAGGCGAAATGCTCCTGCTGCACGCTGGCGCGGTTCTCATACCAGAGGTCGCCGATCTCGGCCAATCCCTTTTGCAAAATTTCCATGCAAACCGTTTCGACAGGGAAAATCGAAAAAGCCTGGTTGAGAGTTTGCTCGGCAGCGACTTCGTTGAATTGCAAACAGGCAGCGATCCAGCCTGCGCGCAGAACGTCCAGAGAGGTGTCAGCCGGGAGGGCGGGAGGCGCTATCAGCGAAGAGAAGGCCCGATGGGCGGCATCCGCTAACGGGTCGGCGCCTGAGGCGACTTGTTCGTTCCACAAATCCACGGCGCGAGAGATGGACAGTCCCTCCGCCTGTTTGGTCATCAGCCATTTGATGATCTCGATGTCGCGCTGAGAGTACAAACGATGACCTCCAGATGTGCGCTGCGGATTGGGCAGCCCGTAACGGCGCTCCCAGGCCCGCAGGGTGTCAGCGGCAAGGCCGGTCTCTTTGAGGACAACTTTCAGGTTGTAAATAGGGGCAGTACTGAGGGACATATCTCGCTTCTCCTGATAAAGGTCGAGGATGAATTTGCCAAGTTATTGCACAGATATTGTACCTTGTTTTCTCGACCATTCAGGAATGAGCCGATGCCAAAACACGACGCTCCCTGACGGCTTGCCAAAGTGGGGCTTCTTTCAGGATGCGCTCAGCGGTCAATTTTGCAGAGAGCAGGACGATGGGCAGCCCCGTGCCTGGATGGGTGGACGCGCCTGCGAAATAGAGATTTTTATATTTGGCGTGACGGTTGTGCGGGCGGAGATAGCCGACCTGCCAGAAGTTGTGACTCAGCCCAAACGCCGCGCCTTTTTCGAGATTGAAGCGTTCTTTCCAGACTTTGGGCTGATACACGATCTCGAACTTGATGCGCTCCCTGAGGTCGCCCGCGCCCATCTCTTTGGCGAGGCGCGTGAAGACAGTCTCGCGGGCGCGGTGGACGAGGGCGTCCCAGTCCTGTTCGCTGCGCGCGTCGAGGTGACCGACGGGAACGAGGACGTAGAGCGTGTCCTGCCCTGCGGGCGCGGCAGAGGGATCGGTGCGGGCGGGCGCGTGGACGTAGAACGACGGCGTTTCGGGCAGAGTGTGTTCCTGGAAGATTTTGTCGAAGGAGGCTTTGTAGTCGCCGCCGAGGAAGACGTTGTGATGGGCGATCTGCGGATACTGCCTGTCCACGCCCCAGTAGAACATGATGGTAGAGCAGGTGTACAGTTTTTTGTCCAGCCTTTCGGCTTCGGCGTGGTCGGGCAGGAGTTCTTTGTAGATGTAGGGCAGGTCGGCGTTGCCAATGAAGAGGTCGGCAGTCCACTGTCTGCCGTCGGCGGTCTCAACGCTTTCTACTTTTTGCTTTGCCGCATGGATTTTTTTCACTGGCGCGTTGTAGACGAACTTCACGCCGAGTTTCTCCGCAATCTTGACCAATGCCTGAATCCCTGCGTACATCCCGCCCATGGGATACCAGACTCCCTCCGCCAATTCGGTGTATTGCAAAAGGGAATAGGTGGCGGGCGCGTCGTAGGGACTCAGCCCCAGATACATGTTCTGGAAGGTGAACGCGGCTTTGAGACGCTCGTCCTTGAAGAAGCGGCTGGTATTGGCATAGTGCTTTTGCAGCGCCTTGAGTTGCACGATGAGCGGCAGATTCTTCAGGCTGAAATATTCGAAGATGTTGTAGAAGTTGCGCCCGACGAATTTCTCCAGCGAAAGTTTGTAGTGCCTGCTTCCTTCGGCGATGTAACCGAGGAAGCCTGTAAGAGCGGTCGGTTCCACTTTCTCCAGTTGGGTTTGCATGTCGCCCAGGTTGGAGGTCAGCGCGAGTTGCAAGCCGTCTTCGAAGTGGACTTTGTAGGTCGGGTCAATGCGGCGCAGGTCGAGGTGGTCGCTCATGCGTTCGCCGAGCGCGGCAAAGGTCTCCTCCCAGACTTCGGGCATGAGGAACAGGGTCGGTCCGATGTCGAAGCGATGCCCGTCGCGGACGATCTGGTTGCAGCGTCCGCCTGGGGTGGCTTCCTTTTCGAGTACGGTCACGTCATATCCGTTTTTGGCGAGGCGGGCGGCGGCGGCAATCCCGCCGATGCCGGCGCCAATGACGAGGGCAGCAGGTTTGAGTTGCATGTGTTCTCCTTCGTTGTCTGATCTCAACGCGGCAGGCGCTGAGAAATTCGACTGCCTGCATTATACCATTTGCAACGATTTTGTCAATATTTTCTTTTCAAAATATTGACAAAATAGGACAAAAAAGGTACACTTTTGGCATCAATCTCTGGAGGTACATCATGCGCTTACAAGCCAATTGGGAAAATCATTTGCTCTCTTTGGCGGGCAGACTTCCCCATCCTTCTAGCCGCCCTCTGTTCTCTTATTGGGCCGGCGATGCTGCCCTGGAGAGCGCGTATGCCGCCTGCGACAAGATCACGGCCAGCCACAGCAAATCTTTCTATCTTGCTTCTGGCTTGCTGCCAAAAGAGAAACGTTCGGCAGCGCGCGCCCTGTATGCTTTTTGCCGCATTGTGGATGACATCGTGGACGAAGCCAACGTTACCGATCGAGAGCGTCAATTGGGCTACTGGCGCGAGGTGGTGCTTCATGCTTCTTTTGCCGAAGAGGATGCGGTCGCTGCCGCCTGGAGCGACACCCTGGCCCGTTACCACATTCCTCATCGTTACGCCCTGCAACTGATAGACGGCGTCGAGCGTGACCTGACTCAAACGCACTACCAAACCTTCGAGGAAGTGGCCTCTTATTGTTATGGAGTCGCTTCGACAGTTGGCCTGATGAGCATGTACATCGTCGGCTTTTCCAGCACTCAGGCCATGCCATACGCCATCAAATTGGGTGTCGCCCTGCAAATGACCAATATCCTACGCGATGTCGGCGAGGACCTGCACAATGGACGAGTGTACTTGCCGCATGACGAACTGGCGTTGTATGGCATTCGCGCTGCGGATCTGGCAGCCGGCCATGTCACCAATGCCTGGCGGCTATTCATGAAATTTCAAATCGAGCGCACGCGCCAACTGTATGACGAGGCCTGGCCAGGCATTGCCATGCTCTCTCCCGAGGGACAACTGGCCATCGGCGCCGCGACCGTCTTCTACCGCGGCATCCTGGAGGCCATCGAAGACAACGATTACGATGTGTTCAGCAAGCGCGCCAATTGGGGCGCCTGGGAAAAAATCCGCCACTTGCCGGCCCTGTGGTGGCAAGTGCAAAGATGGAAGTCCCCTCGCTAATCGGCGTAAGACAAATCTGGGAATTTGCGCCCTGCTCGCAAACCTCGTTCGCCAGCGGGATCAATCGGGCGTACCGGCCGGCTTGACGTCCTTCAGGTTCAACTGATAGGTGAGCCGCCCATTGTATTCGTTGATCTCATAAGTGAACAGGATGTCCACCCGAGCCGACAGCCTGCTCATCAGATGCCCCAGGCTGAAGCCAATGGCATCGTGCGTCACGCCATGCTCGTCTTCCAGCGTCAGTTTCAAATGTTTGTCCTCCGCGCCAACGGCCCGCGCGCCTTTGACTTTGACCTCGCGCGCTACGAAGGCCGCCGGCGGGTTGCCGTAGCCGGTCGGCTCGAGGTATTTGAGATGTTCGTACAAGTCGGGGCGCACGTTTTTGAGCGACACCTCGGCATCCGCGCGCAGGGTGGGACGTAAATCTTGCCCGCTGAGTCGTTCCCTGGCAATCCGTTTCAACCGCGCCACCAGTTCGTCCAGTTTGTCGTTTTCGACCGTGAAGCCGGCCGCCGCCGCGTGACCGCCATGCCGCACCAGCAAATCTACACACTGGTCGAGGGCATCGGTGATATGAAACTCAGGGATGGACCGACACGAACCACGCGTGGTTTGCGGGCCGCGCTGGGCAACAATGGCCGGCCGGTAATGGGCTTCGACCAACCGCGAGGCAGCCAGCCCCACCACCCCAGAATTGAAGTCCTCATCGGCGGCAAACAACAACCAGGCTTGCGGGTCTTCAGCCAGCGCCAACGCCTCAGCGCGTTCCTGAATCTCGCGCGTCAACCGCTGACGCTCGCGATTCTGAACATCCAGTTGCTGAGCCAGTTGCCCGGCGCGAAAAACATCTTTGGTCGTCAACAATTCATAAGAAGCCAGCGCCGATTCCAACCGGCCAGAGGCGTTCAGGCGCGGACCAAGCCGGAAGCCAATATCGGTCGTGCTGACATGCGCAATGTCCACGCTCGCTACGGCCGCCAGCGACAACAACCCCTGTCGTTTCTTTTCGCGCATCTGCCGCAAACCACGCCGCACCAGGAAGCGGTTTTCGCCCACCAGAGGCGCCAGGTCGGCCACCGTGCCTAGCGCCACTAAATCGAGCAAATCTTCGACCCGCAGGGTGTGAGCGCCTTCGAGCAGCGCCTCGGCTAACTTGTATGCGATTCCCACCCCCGCTAGGTCCTTGTCGGGGTAAGCATCGCCCGCCTGTTTGGGATTGATCACCGCCAGGGCAGGTGGCAGAGCAGCCTCCAAAGGGTGGTGATGGTCGGTGATAACGAGGTCCAGGCCAATCGTCCGGGCATGATGCGCTTCATCCGGCGAGCGGATGCCGCAATCCACGCTGATGACCAGTCCGACCCCGTCCTCTTTCAACTGCGACAACGCCTCTTTGTTCAAGCCGTAGCCCTCGTCGAAGCGATTGGGAATGTAGCCGCGCACCTGACCTCCCAGGGCCGTCAGGGTATCCACCAACAAAGCCGTAGCGGTCACGCCGTCCACATCGTAATCGCCATAGATGGCAATTGCCTCCCCCTGCGCCAGCGCACGGCGGATGCGTTCCACCGCCGGCCTCATGCCGGTCATCTGGAACGGGTTGGTGTCGAAGGATGGCCTGGCCTCCAAAAAGGCGCGCGCCTCGTCGTAATTGGCGTAGCCGCGATTGAACAAGATTTGCCGTAAGATGGGCGGAAAGGCGTTCAGCGCGGCCTCGGCTTCGCGCGTGAGCGGGGGCGGGATCAACCAGCGGCGGGGATGAGTCATGGTTCCTTTGGCGTGATGCGGAAAAGTTGTGGCTCGACCTGCTCGACACGGTAATACGTCTCCAGGCCGGGCATGTCTAGCGTGAAATAGATGGGGCGGCTCGTGATATTGGCGTCGATGTACGCTTCGACAGTCGTGCCGGGCGCGGGAACGACCAACGCCTGATGCAAGGCAATACCGGTGCGGCCCTGCAAGATGTGAGCCGTGTACACATACGAATACAAACGGTCCCAATTGGCAAAGACGATGGCGTTGTCTTCCACTTTCCCCAGGATGCGCAACCCTTCCTTCACTGCACGATCGGGGTCGTGCGGATAGATTTTTTCAGCCTGAATGAACGTGGTAGTGCCTTGCCAGACGGCCAGACGAAGGTCTGCGCGCGCATTCCAGACAGTCAGGGCGATGAACACCAATCCAATCAGGTGGACGAACGCCCCGCTTCTTTCCCGACCCTCGGCCTGCTTCCGTTTCATGAGCCATTCTGCCCCCTCGAGCGCGGCGCTGACCCCCATCCCCAGCCAGGCATACACAAAGACCGCCGCCGGCACATAGAATTCCTGATAGACCGAAAACTCCACCGACACAGCAAACGTCCAGATGAGGGCAAAAGCAACCAGCGCATACAGCCCCTCGCGCCAGCGTCTCTGCCCCTCCTTACGCAGGACGAACAGAGCCAGGGCGCCCAGCAAGATCGTAACCGCTTGCCAGCGCGGGAACGAGTTGACGTATTCCAGGATGCGCCGTTCAATCTCATCCGGCGCGGCGCTGAAGTAATACCTCCAACCGCCGCTGGCCGGGAAAATGGCCCGGAAGCGCTCGAAAGGAGAATCGAAATCTTCAGCCGTCAACCCATACACATCCAGGTTGACGCGATAGGTCGTGTTGTAGATGCTGGAGGGCGGATCGTTGTAATCCAGGTAAAAGAAGGCAGTTAGCGTCAGGGCCACCCCCAAGGCGGCCCCTGCCGCCGCGCCCAGCCAGGCTGAGCGCGCCCGCGCCGTCAGCAGCAAATAGACCAGGATGGAAACGCCCGTCATGATCACCGTGCTATGGATGCCCAAACTCAACCCGCCGGCCAGGCCGGCCACAAAAAGCCAACCCCATGCGCCCCTGCGCCTCCACAGCAAGACGCACAGCCACACCAGCGAAAGCATTCCCGCCGCCGGCCCATACGACTCGGCCACGATCACCCGCCGCCAAAAGAAGACGCTGAAAGTCATCCCCAGCGCTGCCAGTAAACTTGCCGCCCGCCAGCCGCCCATCAACCGCTCGATGAGATAGAGATTCGCAACCGCCAGCGCCCCAAAGACAGCCGACATCAGATTGACGCGCCACGCAATTTTCCCAAACGGCAATAGAGTGAACAACTTGCCAATCAGAATCTGCGTTGGATAGCCGCTGGGATGGGTCATGCCCAGCGTGTACGAGAGCGTCTGAAACTCGGCCATGTCGCCGTACAGTAGCGACGGCGCCATGGTGCGGATATAGAGGCTCAGGCTGATCAGACCACACAGGACAGCAAGGAAAATGTCCAGGCGGTCGAGCAAAAACAATGGCTGGGCAGCGTTATTTGGCCTGGCGAGGCGAGAGAGTGTGTGCATTCGTAAAAAGAATGGCAACTGCCTACCCGTAGAGCAACCCTAAGGGTTGCTCCATTTGCGCTAGACAGGTCGAAGACCGCTCTACATGAGCGGTTATCGAGCAAATGCCTAAGGTTGAAAGACTATTCTGTGTGTCCTGTTCATCCTGATAGGGCAGGTAGTTACAAATTTAGACTGGATCGCCGAAGAAACACGATTGCCTGCCGTTTCGACGGCGCGAATTGTACCCCAAAACAGTGTGAAGGGTGGCGCAAGTCTCTGACCTGTCTATTGTACACAAGTTGTTCGGTTGGCCCAGATTTGTGTTCTGGGTGAACGTCCCGAAGGTTTTGAGGGAATACCTTTGGGACGGTTTCTAGCGGGGGGTGGCCCTCACCCCCAGCCCCTCTCCCACAGGGAGAGGGGAGCAGCCCTCACCCCCAGCCCCTCTCCCACAGGGAGAGGGGGGACCTCAGCCTGGCTCAGCCCGTCCCCTCTCCCCCTGGGAGAGGGTTAGGGTGAGGGAAAAGCGCGGGGAGCCACAGTCATCAGTTACACGCAAAGAGCGTTTATAATTGGGAGAGAAACCACCCTGCCGGAAAAGGATGCCCTCCCCGCTTGCATATGCAACCTGCACACACCGATACCAACCGCCGAGACCGCCTGCTAGGCCTGGGCCTGGTTTTGCTGGTAGCCGTCCTCTACTACGCCCAATGGAGTCTCTACCTGAGCGAGGCGCCCAACTCCAAAGTCAACATCTACATGCCTCAAAAATACTTCTGGTGGGCCGACGACTCGCGTGAATACCGCGCCACCGGCGACTGGATGTTTGGCCGCTCGGAAGAGACCTTCATTGAGTTACGCCCCTGGGTGTACCCACTTTGGGTGGGGGCGTTCCGAGCCGCGCTAGGAGCCAGGGCCGAGACCGCCTTGTGGCTCTGTCAGGCGCTCATGTGGCTGACCAGCGCCGCCAGTTTGTATTTTGCCTTGTACAACAGCGCCAAACGCCCCGCCCTGGCCATCTTGGGGAGCGTCTTGTTCTTCTCGCATCCTTCCGCCCTGGTCCTCACCTTTCACGGCCTGACCGAAACCCTCAACATCTTTCTGCTCAGCCTGTTACTCTGGCTGCTGACCACAGAAAGAAAAGGGAAATGGTTCTATGCCCTGCTGCTCCTCAGCCTGCTGACAGTCACCAAGCCCACTTACCAGATTCAACTCGTCCTGCTGGGTCTATATATCCTCGCCAGGAAGATTGAATTACCCGTGTCGAAACGGGTCGAGCTGCTGGCGCTGGCACTCATCCCTATCTGGGTGCAACTGGCCATTTCTCTGGCCTGGCTTGGGCGCTTGAGCGTCTCGGATATCGGCCCTTATACCTTCAAGAACTTCTTTGTGGCGGTCGTCCACGCTCACACCGAAAACCTGCCCTGGCGCGAGAGTTTGAAAGTCATCGAAGACTGGGAGGTAAAAGAACAACTCGACTATTTGGCCGCTCACCCGCGCGAGAGCCTCCGCACCTACCGCGACAACCTGATTGACCGTAACCTATGGATTGGTTCTTTCTTCCTCATCGGCGAGGGGAACCGCATGGCAGCCTTCGCACAATCTTTCAACGCTCTGGCGCTGTATGCGCACCTTCTCATGCTGCCGCTCACCCTTTATTTCCTTCTCGCGCCTGGATACCGGGAAAACAAAGAACAGATTGCCCTTGCCTACGCCATTTTTCTCATCCAAACGCTGGTTGCGGGCATTTCTACCGGCCAGGAAGACCGCTTGACCATCACCGGGCTACCGCTGTGGATTTTTACCTATCTGACAACCCTGCCCGCCTTGTTTGCGCGTTGGGACGCCTGACATGCTGCATTCCTCCAACAAGCGCCTCCCCCTCGCTCTCTTCCTGCTCACTCTATTGACCTACGGGACGATGCTGCCCTGGACGGGCTTCTATTGGGACGACTGGCCGTTTGCCTGGATGGCTGAATTTCTCGGCCCGGCAGAATTCCTGCCGGCCTTTGCGCCCTTCCGGCCTTTCCTCGGCCCGATCTTTTTCGGGACGACCAGCCTGATCCCGCCAAATCCGCTTTTGTGGCAATCCCTGGCGCTTCTCCTGCGCTTCGGGCTGGCCCTGGCTGCCTGGTGGACGTTCGAGGCCATCTGGCCTGAAGCGCGCTGGCAAACGCTGAGCGTCGCCTTGCTCTTCCTGGTTTTTCCCGGCTACAGCCAGCACTGGGTTGCCTACACGCATATCAACCAGGAATGGATTCCCCTCCTGTTCTATCTCCTCTCGTTCGGATTCACCGCCCGGGCCATCCGCAAATCCGACAGATTCAAGCGTTATACGGGCTTTGCATTGATCCTGCTTGCGCTGGGCGTCTTCCCCACCGAATACTTTGCCACCCAAGAGCCACTGCGCTTCTTCTTCCTTTGGGCGTTACTCTCTGAAGAACGTCTCTCCCTGCGCTGGCGGCGGGCTGCAAAATTATGGCTGCCCTACCTGCTGGTGTGGGCCGGCAATGCAACCTGGCTACTCTATTATTACAAATTTGGCGGCTACGCTTCGTACAGCGTCGCGGTCGAATCGCCGGTGGCGCTCTCTGAAAACCCTGTCGTGAACTTTGTGTTGACGATGGCCGAGGCCATCTGGAAAGCCGGCCTGTATGGTTGGGTGCAAATCCTGCCGCTGGCGTGGCGCTCACCTGCCAACCCATCTACACACATGGCATTGGCGGGCATCGTGATTGGCTTTGTACTGCTGGCCATCTGGCTGCACACCGTTTCCAGGAGCCTGCCTGTGAGGAACGCAAGCGAGCCTGGCGCCAACGCCGAGCGGCCGAGGCAGAGAGAAAACCTTCATTGGGGCTGGCAGGCCGTGGCGTTCGGTCTGATCGGCATTTTGCTTGGCCGCCTCCCCTCCTGGGCTGCTGGTTTGCCGCTAACCTTGCAGTCAATCAACGACCGTTTCATGGTCTCGATGATGATAGGCGGCAGTTTGTTCATGGCTGGGCTGGTAGAACTGGCTATAGGCAAGCGCCGTCTCCGCGTCATTATCCTGGCATTCCTGTTGGCGCTGGGCATCGGTCAACAGATTTACACCGCCAACGACTTTCGCCGCGATTGGACACGCCAGCAGGAGATTTTCTGGCAATTTGCCTGGCGCATTCCGGCGCTGGAGCCTGGAACGCTCGTTCTGACCCATGAACTGCCGCTGAACTACGAGACCGACATGAGCCTGACCGCGCCGCTGAATTGGATATACGCACCTTATTACACGGGCGGCAATCTGCCCTATGCGCTGCTTTACACCCGCACGCGGCTGGGAGGCGCTTCGCTGCCGATGCTGGAGGCGGATACGCCGGTGGAGTTCGAGTACCGCACGGTAAAATTCATCGGTTCGACGGCGCAAGCGATTACTGTGCTGGCGCCTCCCAACGCCTGCCTGCGCGTGCTGGATACGCGCTACGCTGGCGGCGAGACCTACGAACGCCAGCCGCGCTATCTGCGCGAAGCCATCCCCCTCTCCAACCCGGCCACGATCCTGGTAGACGCTGCCCCGCCTCTTTTGCCGCCCGCGCTCTTTGGGCGGGAACCGCCGCATACCTGGTGCTACTATTACGAAAAGGCAGAGTTAGCGCGCCAGACGGGAGATTGGGAAAAAGTAGCGACGCTGGGGGATGAAGCGCGCTTGCAAGGCTTCGTCCCCGGCGATGCGCTAGAGTGGCTGCCTTTCATCGAAGCCTACGCCCTGACCGGCGACCTGGACTCGGCGCGCGAAATTTCGCTGCTGGCTTATGCGGACGATTCACGCCCGCGTAAGGGGCTATGCTATACCTGGAAACGCATTGCGGACGAAAATCAGGGCGCGGCAGACATTCAAGCCATAGCCGCCGAGATGCTGTCGGCGTTTCGATGCGCACAATGAGGAACACAGAGGGGCCGATTCAGGAGGCAGGGGCCGCTTTGCGGCTTCTGCGACCGGCCTCGCCCCGACCAGCGCGAGCAGATTTCTTCTTGCCCAATTGTCCGAGCAGGGCGGCCAGCTCGGTCTCCTCCCCCAATTGGTTGTGAATATATTCGGTCATGAACGGGGAACGACGCAGGCGCAGACACATGGGAGCCACGGCTTTCAAGTCATCCAGCGTGACCTGGATGCGCCCGTCGGCAGCCGCATAGGCGCGCGCGGCCTCGAACCAGGTGATTTCGGCGCGTAGCGAGTCGATGCCCATCTTTTGCACCAGGGCAATGGCCGGTTTGGCGACTTCATCCGAGAGCATCACCTGCCGCAGGCGCTGGCGCGCAGCCACTACTTCGGCGCTGGCAGCCTGCATTTCTTCACTGAACTGAGCAATCATCAGGCGCGGATTGGTCAGGTAGGCCCGGACGCGGCGGTAGGCTTCCAGACGTTCCGATTGCGTCTCCAGGCCCCTGACGATGACGCGCAACCCAAAACGATCCAAAATTTGCGGGCGCAGGCGGCCTTCTTCAGGGTTCATCGAACCAATCAACAGGAAACGCGCGCGATAGGTGGCACTGACCGGCCCCCGCCGCACCGTATAGGTGCCTTGCGCGGCAGCGTCCAGGATGGCATCTACGATGGAATCATCCAGCAGGTTGACCTCATCGATGTAGAGCAAGTTGCGATCAGCCTGAGCCAGGATGCCGCGCCGTATCCTCATGCGCTCGTGCAACACAGCGACGCGCTCGTCTATGCCGCCTACCACATCTTCCAGCTGAGCATTGAGCGGCAATTCCACCAGGCGTACGCGGTCGCTGACCGTGAGCGGCTGCCCTTCGGCATATTTTTTTGCGCAGTCGGGGCAAATGGCAGTAATTCCACCGCTTTCCACGTCTTCGGGCAGACAGCCATAGTAACAGGCGCTGCGTTCCACTTGCGGCAGGAGGTCGAGCAGGCTGCGAACGGCGGTGGTCTTGGCGGTGCCGCGCGGACCGATGAGCAGGATGCCGCCCACGTTAGGGTTGATCAACCCCAGCACGAGCGCCAGTTTCATCTCGCGCTGCCCAATGATGGCCAGGAAGGGAAAGGGAAGCGGCTCGGCCAGCCCGCTATCTTCCTGCGGCAGGCCGCTCAGGGCTTTGCCAGAGACATATTCGACCAATTCGCGCAAAGAGCGAAACGGATGGGCAATGGGTTCTTTCGAGAGAGGTTCTTCAGCGTCGCTCATGGCTGCTTTTTGGAGAGGCGATATTCCTGCCGCTTCTGGGCGTGTTCCAGGCGCTGTTTTTCGCTCTCGGTCTCGGCAAACAGCGGCGGCACGGCAGTTGGCTTGCCTTGCTCGTCGAGGGCTACATAGACCAGGTAGGCAGTGTTGGTGTGTGTCTGCTCACCGGTGACCGGATTTTCGGCCACCACTTGTACTTCGGCTTCCATCGAGGTACGCCCAGCGTAAGTCACTTCGGCGGTCAGGATAACCAGGTCGCCAATACGGATGGGCTGGCGAAAGACGAGCGAATCGATGGCTACGGTGACGACGCGCCGCTGAGCATGGCGCATACAGGCCAGCGCGCCGGCTTCATCTACCAGTTTCATGATCCAGCCGCCATGCACGTTGCCCTGACTGTTGGCATGTTCTGGCTGCATCAGTTGGGCAATGCTGATGCGCGAAGCGCGGATGGGCTTGGCTTTCAGGGAATCGGGCATTTCAATCCAAATCTTCGCGCAATTCGCCGCTGTCCAATGGATGCAAACGCTCTGGCTCTTCCAGCAAGACATCTACCTGGCTGTGGGTCAGTTCGCGCATCAAGGGGGGCAACGGTACCGTCGCCGGGGGCAAGACTTTGCCGGGAGACGGAGGCGGCTGCAAGCGGGGTTTGAGCGTGCTGGTGGCGCGTTTCCGCAGAATGCGCCGGTCGTCGGTCAGGTATCCAACGTAGTAGCCCAGCACAGAGTAGACTTCTCGTTTGGGCGTCACGAAGCCAATCCATTCACCTAGCCGGTTGAAGAGGTGAGGGTACAACAGGAAGGCTTCGGCATCGCCGCGAGAGGTGTAGAGGGGAATCAATTTTCGAGCAGAGGAATCCATCGCAAACACCTCGAGACATCAGTCTATATCATTATACGTCCAATAGCGGTTCACGAAGAAGTTCCAAAGCATGACAATTCCGACCGCCAGCGCCAGGGTAATGTTCTTGGCCAGCAAATCGGCGCTGAGCGGCAGGCGAAACCTGAGGTTTTCGAGCAAACGTAAGAGAGGCGGCTCGACGAAGTGCAGAATGGGGATGCGGATGCCGACCCCGGCCACGTTGACGGCAAAGAACATGGCCAGTTGATGCATGATGGCACGAGAGCGCGATTCGGGGTAAGTCCAATAGCGATTCCAGACGAAATTGCTGATGACGGCACAGATGAAAGAAATCGTTCCGGCTACGACGAGCGGCAAAGCGAAAACCTGCGTAAGCAGGTTCATGACGCCAAAGTCAATCACCGCACCGATGACGCCCACCACAGCGAATTTTAAGAAGCGTTCGCGTTCTTTGGCGTTGTTCAAAATCATACTAACCCCAATTTTGCCCGAAAGTAGGGGATGGTGAGGCGAATGCCTTCTTCCAGGCTATATTTTGGCTCCCACCCCAGGATGCGGCGCGCGCGGGTGATGTCGGGCTGGCGGCGCTGAGGGTCGCGGGCCGAACGCTCGCCCGGCAAAAAAGCGATGCCGGCCCGGTTCCCAGTGATGCGGTTGATGGCCTCGGCAAATTGCAGGATGCTCATCTCGTGAGGATTGCCGATATTGACCGGCTCGTGTTCGTCCGAATACAGCAGGCGAACGATGCCTTCGATGAGGTCGTCTACATAACAGAAACTGCGCGTCTGGCTGCCGTCGCCGTACACCGTCAGCGGCTGCCCCAGGAGAGCCTGCTTGAGCAAGTTGGGCAAAGCGCGCCCGTCTTCCAGGTCCATGCGGGGTCCATAGGTGTTGAAAATGCGCACGATGCGGGTATCCACTTTATGAGTGCGGTGGTAGGCCATCGTCAAGGCTTCGGCAAAACGCTTGGCTTCGTCATATACGGCGCGTTCCCCAGCCGGGTCAACGTTGCCGGGGTAATCTTCGCGCTGCGGGTGGACGAGGGGGTCGCCATAGATTTCACTGGTGGAAGCCAGCAGGTAGCAAGCGTTGTGCGCTTTGGCGACCCCCAGGGTGTTGTGAGTGCCTAGCGCGCCGGCTTTCATGGTCTGAATGGGCAGGTTGAAATAGCCAACCGGCGATTTGGGGTTAGGACTGGCCGGCGAGGCGAAGTGCAACACGGCATCTAGTTTGCCAGGGACGTAGATATAGTGAGAAACGTCATGTTTGTAAAACTGAAAATGCTCATTACCTGCCAGATGAGCAATATTGTCGGGGTTGCCGGTAATGAAATTGTCCATGCCCACGACTTCATGTCCATCGGCTAGCAGGCGATCGCACAGGTGGGAGCCAAGGAAACCGGCGGCTCCCGTAATCAAAATTCGCATCGTTTACCTCGAAAGTTCAGAAATTATTTACAGTTGAGACACCTGTCACAAAGGGGTAAATTATCTACACAAGGTTCTTGACCAGATCGGGGTGGTACTCTTGAGCAATCTTCACGTA
>FWPU01007108.1_pt1 | contig 16994 bp, 11 predicted proteins | sample 2228361 | NCBI WGS metagenome assembly FWPU01 (sample SAMEA103939777, study PRJEB20133) | metagenome
AGAAAAAAATTAAATTTTTTAACCCCGAATGAATTTTTTTATCTAAATTTGTCAAAACAAAAAGTTATATTGGTGACTTGAATCCAGTAGTTTGAATAAAAACTAACTAAACAAAAGAGTAAAATTTTAATTATCGCCTGGTAAACAATTTACATGCCCGGTGTATTCATACTTATTTCCCTTGATATCTTGAGTATAAATCTTATATACATACACATCTTGTTTTGCCTTGCTACCTTTTTTTGTAGAACCATCCCATCCTTTGTAAATATCAGTAGTTTCAAAAATTTTTTCTCCCCATCTATCAAAAATTATCATCTTAAAATTTTTATCGTCTATACCAACACCTTTGACTGTAAATATATCATTCACTCCATTATTATCTGGTGTAAAAGTGTTAGGAATAAATAAAGCATAAACAGGCTCAATTTTAATTTTTCTTTTTGTAATACCTTCGCACCCGTAATTATTTTTAGCAACTAAGTATACTTCATATTCGCCTGCATTATTATAAATATGATAAGGGTGAATTTCATTAGAAGTGTTATTTGTACTATATAAATCCCCAAAATACCATTGATATACATCCGCATTGAGTGATAAATTCGTAAAATTTATTATAGGATTATCAATAGTGGCTACACTAGGATATGGTTCAAAGTTTGCTACAGGCGTAGGATATACCTGTATATAATCTACAATAGTTGTGTCCCATCTACATCCATATTGATTTGTTATATGTAATGTCACAGGATAGAAACCAACACCTTCATAAATAGTAGATACATTATTTCCACCTATGGTTGTTCCATTTCCAAAATTCCAAAAATAGGTATCATTATTATTTGAAGATTGAGCAGTAAATGTAACCACTAAAGGTGGACATCCTTGTCGAATGTCTGCATTAAAATCCCCACTTGGTTTTGGATAAACATTAACTACAAAATACCCTGTATCACCTGGTATTGAGCATCCATCGTCTGCATAAACAGTAAAAACTTGTGGTTGATTGTTGTAATCTCCTGTTATGATGATATCTTCCGTAGTACTTCCAGTATTCCATGTCCATTGGTAAGGACCACCATTTCCGGGTGAAATAACATATGGATGTAATGTGTATTGGCTACCTGAACATACCCAAATTGTATCATCATTTAATTTAAGTGGTGGTTTCACTGTTATAGTAATTAGTTTTGATGGTGTTTTGCAACCATTGGTATCTTGTGCAAATACTGTATAAGTAGTTGTTGTTGTAAATTGAGTTAAAAATGGGCCTGGTCCATTAAATCCACTATTACTACTCCATATATATTGATAAGGAGCTGTTCCATTATACGCATTTGCAAATATATTCACATTTTGTCCATAACAAATAACTTGATCTGGATTAACATTTAAACCTAATTGCTGTGGTTGTGTAACAGTGATGACAGATGAAGAAGAACACCCGTAGTAATCTGTCACTATAAATGTATAAGAACCTGCACTAACTCCATAAACAATTGTATCATTATAATGTTGTGGTAACCAATCGAAATAATATGGTGGAGTACCGCCAATAAATGCACCTTGAACTATACCATTATTACCTCCATAACATAACGGTGGAGTGAATGAAAGAGCTGTAACTGTGGGTATATCAGGAGCTGGTAAAAATACAGTATCAGAATATACACAATTATTAGCATCAGTTATTGTTAAAGTATAAATTTGATTGCCTGTCAATCCTGTTACGCTCGATGTATTCACTGAACCATTGCTCCATTGATATTGATAGGGTTGAAAACCTCCCTGCACATTACTTACAATTACTCCATTGTTCTGATTACATCTATCTGGAATTGTATTAAATGAAAATTTTACTTGCTGAGGTTGATTAATTTGAATGTATTCAATTTTTGAACAACCATTATTATCAATAACCGTACAAGTATATGTGTTGTAAGGAACATTACTTATTGAATTTGTAGTAGATACATTTGGTGACCATGAATAAGTATAGGGCTGTGTACCTCCGTTAACTGTTATAGTAGCACTTCCATCTGAACCACCATAGCATGTAACGCTTTGAGAAATTACAGAAACAGAAATGGCTGGTGGCTGATTTACCTGAACAGTGGTAGACGAAATACAATTATTACCATCCATTACTGAGACTGTATATATACCAGCCATTAAGTAATTGGCTGTATCCATGTTACTTCCTGAACCTCCATATGGCTGCCATTCATAATAAATAAAATTACCTGTACCTCCACTAGCCGTCACAAATGCTGAACCATCACTAAAATTATTACAACTGACAGGTATTGAACCGGTTATCAAATTGATTGGTCCTGGTTCTATTATATTGGTAGTAGTGTAAGAAGAACACCCGGCGCCGTCTACAACGCTAATTGAATAATTACCTGCTGGTAAATTGTTTACATAAAAATTATTATTTACAGTATTTGTCATACCTTGATTAGGATTAATTGAAAAATTATATGGATTTGTCCCATTATTAGCACTCGCTAGTATTGAACCGTCTGAGTACCCATTGCAAGATACGGAAGTATTTGTAACACTGAGTATGGGGTCAAAAGGAACAATTACATTTGTAGAATAAGTTCCTACACAGGTTCCATTATTAATTTCTTGATAGATTGTATAAATACCTCCATCGGTAAATGTTACAGTACTGGAATTAGATGTTGTTGTAAATGTAGAAGGAGTTCCTCCGTTCACCGTATAAGATTGTACTGATGGAGCCGGATCACCAGTATTTGTAATAGTAAATGTTCTACAGTCATTTAAAGTTGTAAATCCTGTAATTGGTAATGGAACTAAATTTACTTGCACAGTTTTTACCAAAGGTGCGCAGTAGCATGGGCCACTAATTGTTAATGTATAAGTTCCGGGAACATTAGTAGTAAATGTAGAGCCTGTATAATTTGTAATTCCGCTTCCAGAAGGTCCGTTCCAGTTATAATTTCCTTGCATAGGTAAGGCGGTTACAGTAGCTGTAGGTCCACAATTGTTTAATATTTGATTAGTTATCGTATAATCTCCGCACAACGCATCCACATATACCATTCCACCATGTCCATAAGCACAACAATCAATTGCAGAAATAGTTATTGTTACATTTTGACCCATGTACGGGGTTAAATCTAAAGTAGCTACTTGCCATGTAGGATTATAAACTGTTCCACCTGCATTTTGCCACTGTGGACACCCATAATTAGAACATGGGCCTGCAACTATATTAAAATTTGGACACCCTAATGTATTTCCACCTACCGCAACAGACAATCTAAAAGCTGGCTGACAATCACATGAATGACCAGGATCTTGTAGAATTGCAATAAATGCTACTTGAAAAAAAGTATTTGCAGCCGTAACTAAAAAAGTTTTAGAAATTGTTGTAGCCCGGTATCCTCCAGCTAAATCATTTAATTGAGCAACTTGTGTTCCTCCCAAGGGTGAGTTTGGAATAGGACCAACAATAGGATCATTAAATGGTGTGGTTCTAATTAAATATGGAGCACTACTACTTACATTCCATCCATTAAAATTACTTTGCTCAAAATCTTCATTATTACATGCTACAGTTTGTATATTAGCATTATTTAAATGCTTAGAAGAAATAAAACTATTTTGATACAAATTATATTTTTCATTAATATAAGCTCTTTTCATGTTATACATAAAAAACTTATATTCGAATCCAGTCATTTTTTCTTTATCTGCAATTTCCTGTGCCATCTGCCAATCAAATCCTTTTAATGAATCTTCATCAAATATATAATTTACATAAGCAAACCTTTGTAACTCTTCATTTGTCCATTTATGATTATGTTGGGCAAATACAGTGCTTGTGAATAAAACTATTAAATTTAACTTTATTAAATTATAGGCTTTCATATATTTTATTTTTTAATTATTATCATTCTTTTATATTTCCTAATAAAGTTACATGTCCTATAAATTGATGTTCTCGATGAATTAAATCTTCTACAATAATTTTATATATATAAACATCTTGTTTTGCCAGTTTGCCAGTTTGTTTAACTCGCCCATCCCATCCTTCCAGGAAATTTTCTGATGTAAAAATTATTTCACCCCATCTATCATAGATGTACATTTTGTATGGAGTTTCAAGTAAACCAACGCCCTTTGGTTGAAAAATATCATTTACTCCATTACCATCTGGCGTAAATGCATTTGGAATATATAAAGCATAATCCGGAGTTACATGTATTTCTTTACTTATTCTATCTTCGCAGCCAAATTCATTAATTGCAACTAATGTAACAATATAATTACCTGGCATTGAATAATAGTGTATAGGATTTGCAAAGGTGGTTTGATTATTAGCTTGATCTGGTGCACCAAAATCCCATAAAAAATTGCTTGCTCCAACAGATAAGTTTGTAAAAGTAAAAACAGGATCAAATATAGAGGCTTCATATTTATCCGGTTCAAATTCAGCAACAGGCTTTGGATGTACAGTAATATATGGATTTGCAATAGTATCAACATAGCATCCATGCTGTGAGGTTATAGTTAATTTTACAGAATAAGTTCCAACAGCATCGTATTGTGTTGAAACCGGACTACCAGAAGCTGTAGTTCCATTTCCAAAATCCCATTGATATGAATCTACGCTTCCATTCGAAATAGCAGAAAAATACACATTTAATGGAGGGCATCCTTCTATAAAATCTGAAACAAAATACCCTTTTGGCAAAGGATATACAGACACATTGCTTACAGCAGTTGCGTTTGGCACAGAACACCCATCTGAAATTATTACTGTATAAGAGTTTGGTTGTGTAGGGTATATTCCATTGACAGTAATACTTTGCGTAGTTGCTCCTGTGCTCCATGTATGTGTATACGGTCCTCCATTACCGGGACTCGTTATATCGGCCCATATAGTTGCTGGTTGTTGTTGTTCACAAACAATTGTAAAAATGCCAGAGGCTATAAGCGGTGGTAACACATGAATTTTAACCGTATCTGGACCAATCATACACCCATTAATATCAGTTACATTTACTACATATATTGATGAATTGGTTAAATTAGGATAATAAGGACCTCCGTCTGAAGTTATTGCAGGGTTCCAGTTGTAAGTATAAGGTGGTGTGCCTCCTGTTGGAATAGCTTGAACGGTTCCATTCGTCCCATAACAAATAGTTTGTGTTGGCGATACCTGCAGACTTAAAGCTGGTGGTTGAGTAACAGTTACTGTAGTATAAGTCGTACATCCGTTATTATCTGTAATACTTACTGTATATGTACCAGCTGAAACATTTGAAATTGTTGATATTGGTGGATGATTCCCAGGTAACCATGTAATTGTAGTTGGAGGAACACCGTCTATAAAATTTACAGAGGCAAATCCATTACTATCTCCATAACATAAGGGTGCAGTATAGGATGTAGAAATAATGAGTGGATACGGGGGGGATTGAATTGTTACTGTGTCCATAATAGTGCAATTATTTTGGTCAATTACAAATACAGAATATGTTAAACCACCTGATAATCCTACAGCAACAGAATTTGTTTGAACCGGGACACTACTCCAACTATAAGTAAGTGGTGAAACACCTCCTGATGCAACAACAGTAGCACTTCCATTTGCATTACCACATGTAGCAGGGTCTGATATTAAAGAATTTATGATGACTGGGGTTGGCTCAAAAATTTGCACAGTATCTACCAGAATACATCCATTTATATCTTTTACCGTTACTGTATAAATTCCAGCAGTTAAACTATATGCTGTTTGACCAAACCAGTTAATTGGTTGCCATGTAAAGGTATATGATCCGCCACCTCCTACGACATTCATTGATGCAGAACCATTTGCCAATCCGTTACAAGTTACACTTTGTATTTGCACAGCCTGTGCCTGATAAGGAGGTGGTAATATTACATTAAATACTGTATTTGAGGAACAACCATTCATATCTCCAATAATTATCGTATATGTTCCTTGCGGAACATTGAAATTTATAGATGCAGTAATACTAGCCGGAACAGAAGAGTAAGTATAATTTCCTACACCTCCAGATGCATTAATATATACTGTGTTAGAAGGAATACCACTACAACCTGTATTATCAACCTGTTGACTTACAGTGAATGTAATGGGGCTTGGTTGAATGATATTAACTGCAGATTGAATAACGCAACCATTGGCATCTGTAACAATAATCGTATAGTTTCCTACCCCTAAATTAAATGCAGTATCGTTTATTGATAAAGTATTACCCTGTGAATCATACCAATTATAACTGTAATTTGGCATTCCGCCTGTTACTGTACAGCTGGAAATACCATCATAACTACCATAACAAGATACACTTTGTTGTTGAACAGCTGTTATGCTTAATGCAGGTGGTTGTATAATTGTTACGGATGTGTCTTTTACACAATTATTCGTATCAGTAACAAATACTGTATATGTACCTGCCTGTAAATTTGATATATTAGGCGTGGTAAAGCCACCTGGATTCCATTGATAAGAAAATCCACCTACACCTCCAACACCTAAAACATTAACTGCTCCATCATTTCCACCATAACAAGACACACTTTGAGTATTTAAGATTAGGATATTCAATGGCGGTGGCTCACTAATATCAACACTCATAGTTTTTACACAACCATTAATGTCGGTTACTATCAAAGTATAATCACCAGCTGATAAATTTCCAACATAAGGATTGGTACTAATTGTATTTGTACCGTCTGTCCAAAGAAAATTAAAAAATCCTGCGCCACCCTGAGCATTACCCATGGCTTGTCCATCATTCCCTTGATAGCATGCTACATCAGTTGGAGTTATGGTTATAGTAATATCTGGAGGTTGATTAATACTAAAGGTAGCATTTTGAACAGGACATAAATTTGCATCTGTAACAGATACTGTATAATTTCCTGCAGTTAACCCACCAACGGTATTTGTAGTTGTAGCACCAGGATTAGGCTGCCAGTTATATGTGTATGGCAAAGTACCTCCTGTTACATTTACTGTTGCAGAACCGTTACTTTGACCATAACATTGCAATGAATATGTTTGAAAACCAGTAATACTTAAAGGAGAATTTGGTTGAACAATAGAAAATGTTTGATTGAATACACAGCCAGAAGCGTCAGAATAATAAACGGTATAATTACCTGCAGAAACATTAGTAATATAGGAATTAGTAGACGCCCCAGGCACCCATGTGTAACTTAAAGGCGGTGTTCCGCCTGTAATGTTTAATGTTGCACCTCCTGTGGCCTGTCCAAAACATGTTACCGATTGAGTAGTAACATTAGCAGAACTAATGGTAGATTGGGCTAAAATTTCAATAACTACGGTTCCATTATTACCAGCAGTAATTGCACCACCTCCTGCAGCACCTCCACCGTTATTAAGAATACATGATGAGCCTGAACAAAAACTTTGTCCTCCTCCTCCTCCTCCGGCACCACAATCACAACCTGCAACGTTACCCCCTGTACCGCCATTATAGCCTCCGCCTCCGCCACCAGCTCCAGCTCCATCTCCTCCCTTATTTTGTCCATTAGTGCCATTATTATTTCCAGAGGCTCCAGCAATACCTCCTGCGCCACCGCTTCCTCCTGATAACCCATTGGTACCTCCACCATTTCCACCATTTCCACCCACAGCATAGTTGCCTCCACCTCCGCCTCCACCTCCGCCTCCTGCAACAATGAGTGGAGTTACACCTATAACAACCGCTGAACCACCACCTCCTCCACCACCAGAGCCACTACAGCCCCCTGCACCAGAATTTCCTCCATTACCTCCATTTCCATATCCCCAACCTCCAGCACCACCATTACCATTACTGGAACATACAAGGCCAGGCGAGCCACCACCTCCAACGAAAATATCTAAATTTGAGCCAGGAGTTACAGAAAAAATTCCTTCTGCATATCCTCCATTGCCTCCATTGCCAGGATTATACGTATCAGTTCCACCCCCACCACCTCCAGCACCCCAAGCTTTTATTCTTATTTGACATACGCCAGTAGGTACTGTCCAGCTTTGAATATTTCCAGTAAAGTTAAATGTAAATGTTGTTTGCGAATGTATAAAAGATATTAAAAGAAATTTGAATATAGAAATAATTACAAACTTTGTTTTCATTTTTTAATCTATTCCCTGCAAATTTAAATATAAAATGAATAAGATTCCAAGTTTTTAAATAAAAAAACATAACCATTCGCTCAATAAATAAACGCTTTCACTCAATAAATTTGTTGATGTGAATTGAAATTGACGGCTTAAGTTATAATAATTATATCAAAGGAAATATGTACCTGAGAATATAACTGCTTTTTTATATAGTGTTTATCTAATAAGAACTTAGTTTTATGCATGATGCTCTTCTCTGTAAACATCTCTCTTTTTTAATCCAATTATAAAAAATACACATTTCTGAAGTTAAACTTTTGGAATATACCCCTTTTTTATATTTGCCGAAGTTTTTAGTTAAAGTGCTACTAAATTTTTCTATTTAAATATTTTTCCTTATATTTGCAACAAAATAAAATATGTCTGCAGTGTGTAAAAAGTATGTTTTTTTTCTTTTATGCTTATTCCTAAGCACTGTGATTTTTGGTGCGGCACCACCACCGCCACCACCACCAGGATGTTGGCCACCACCTTGTATTCCTATTGATGGAGGAGTAAGTATTTTAATTGCTGCCGGAGCTTTGTATGGTGCTAAAATGTCCTATGATAAATTTCAATCAAGAAGAAGTAAAACAGACGATAAAGGAAAAGAATAATTTTAAATTATTCTTTTCTGATATTCGAGTAAAATTTGTATTGAAAGCTTCCATTATTTACTTATTGTGTTATTTGGTTTATGAATTTATTCTAAAAAAATATACTCTTTTTGATGAATATGTTATTCGTTTTATTATAGAAAACACAGAAGAAGTTTTAAAGAGACTGCATTATAAAACATTTAAAACCAGTGATTTAAATGATTTTCAGGTGATAGGAATTCATGGGTCTATTGGTGTTTGGGTAGGCAAGGCTTGTGATGCTATTAGTTTGTTTATTATTTTTTCTGTTTTTATTCTTGTTTTTCCTGGAAAACAGCGAGATAAGTGGTGGTTTATTCCCTTTGGCATCTTAACTATTCATATCATTAATGTATTAAGAGTAGCGGCATTAACTCTTATTACTTATTATGCCCCAGGCTGGCTGGAATTTAATCATACATATACATTTACATTTTTAGTTTACCTTTATATATTTACTCTGTGGATATGGTGGGTAAACAAATATGCGTAAATACATGAAGTTATATCTTTTCAAATTATTTTTATTTTTCATTTTTTTTATATTGTTGGGATTGTTTCGTGAGTATGTATTTATAAACATTAATAATCTTATATATTTCAAGTATCACAAAAACACCACAGTTCCTATTCCTTTTGAATTTGTATGGCTTACAAAACTTTCTTATGAAAACCTATATTACCTAAAGTATCCTCTAACTATTCTTTTTGTTTTGATTTATTATTTTTCTAATTATTTTTTTTTAAAGACATTTGCTTCAAAGACATTTTACACCAATACTCTTAAACTTGTTTATTTGAGCATTCTCATAACAAGTGTTCTTCTAATGCTATATGGTTATTTTATTCATGAAAAATTAAACGGTGATGAATATTATTTTAGCAGAGGTCTAATAGGATTTGCGCAATCTCCGCTTAGTGCTTTTGTTTTATTTGCTTTATATTTGTGGGAAAAAAACAAATTACATCATCATGAAAAAAGAAAATAGCATCTTTAAGCTTATAAAAGAAGAAGAGGAAAGGCAATTAAGAGGAATAGAATTAATAGCCAGTGAAAACTATGTAAGTAAACAAGTAATGAAAGCCATGGGTAGTGTACTCACTAATAAATACGCAGAAGGATATCCTGGCAGAAGGTACTATGGTGGTTGTGAAGTGGTAGACAAAGTAGAACAGTTAGCCATAGATAGAGCCAAAGAGCTTTTTGCTGCAGAATGGATAAATGTTCAGCCACACTCAGGAGCACAAGCGAATGCTGCTGTAATGTACGCCTGTCTAAAACCAGGAGATAAAATTTTAGGATTAAATCTTTCGCATGGTGGACACTTAACACACGGTTCTCCCGTAAATTATTCAGGAAAATTATATAATCCTATTTTCTACACCGTAGAAAAAGAGACAGGGCTTATTGATTTCAAAAAACTATGCGAACAAATAATAAAAGAAAAGCCAAAGATGGTTATTCTCGGAGCGTCTGCTTATTCAAGAGATTGGGATTACGCTTCAGTAAGACAAGCCGCAGATGAAGTAAATGCTATTGTATTAGCAGACATTTCTCATCCTGCGGGATTAATAGCAAAAGGTGTTTTAAATGATGCTTTGTTACATTGTCATATTGTAACTACCACGACTCACAAAACATTAAGAGGACCAAGAGGAGGAATGATTATGATGAAAAAAGATTTTCCCAATCCTTTTGGAGAAAAAACACCAAAAGGTGAAATAAAAATGATGAGCGCTGTATTAGATAGTGCAGTATTCCCCGGGATACAAGGTGGTCCACTAGAACATATTATTGCAGCGAAAGCCGTTGCTTTTGGAGAAGCTCTTACTGACGAATATCTCCATTACATTATACAGGTAGTAAAAAATGCAAAAGCGATGGCAAAAGCATTCATAGGAAAAGGATATTGTGTAGTGTCAGGAGGAACAGACAATCATTTAATGTTGATTGACCTTCGTAATAAAAACATTACAGGAAAAGAAGCAGAGAAATTATTAGGGGAAGTGGATATTACTGTCAACAAAAACATGGTGCCTTTTGATGATAAATCCCCATTTATAACATCAGGAATAAGAATAGGAACTGCTGCTATTACAACAAGAGGATTAAAAGAAAAAGACTGTATAAAAATAGTAGATTTTATTGATGAGACAATTAATAACAAAAACAATCCAAAAACCATATATAAAATTAGAAAAAAAGTCAATCAAATGATGCTTAAATATCCATTATTTTCATGGCAAGCATAATAAAATATGAAAAAGAATACTGTTATTTTTGATTTAGGTGGAGTTATATTACCTTTAGACACAGAAACTTTATATAAGGAATTTTTATTACTTACAAATAAAGATATAAGAGAGTGGATAAAATTTTCTTATCCCCATCATATCATTCAACAATATGAATTAGGAAAAATTACCGAAAAAGAATTTTTTGAAGAATTAAAAGAAGTATTGGAATATGACAAAGAATTATACTACCTAAAGGAGGCTTGGAACTCCATATTGTTGCCTATTCCAAAAGAAAATATCTTATTCTTAAAAGAACTTTCGAAACATTACAGATTAATCTTACTCAGTAATACTTGTGAAACACACATCCGTCGGTTTGAAGAAATGTTGGATGAGCATCATAATATTAAAAGCCTTGAAGATTTGTTTGATAGAGTATATTTTTCATGTAGAATACATTTAAGAAAACCTGACTTAAAGATATTTCAAAAGATAATCAAGGATAATGCTTTAAATGCACCTGATACTTTTTATTTTGATGATACAGAAACACACATAGATGCCGCAAAAAAATTAAACATTAATGCTCTATTATATCCTCAGAATCAAATTTTACCTTCTATATTAAAAAAATTTATACCCGTGATGGAAAAAATTTAGTTAATTTGTAATAAAGTATAAAAGTGGAGAAAAACAAAAGTAGTATAATTAGTGAAAAAGACATTCGGGGAATAACCAGAATAATTAAACAAAACTGGTACATTCCCATCTTTACACTAGTACTATCTTATTTATTAGGGTATTTTTATACCTATAAACTTATTAATGTATACCAAGCATCTACTCAAATACTTATAAATACAAAGGATTATTATGATAGAAGTATTATTTCGGATGAAAATTATTATTCCTCAGCATATTCTACTTACATTGATAACTCTAATCAAATAAGGGTTATTAAGTCCTACGACATAATGGAAGAAACCGTAGAAAAGTTGAAGGATGTGTTACAAGTATCCTATTATATTGTTGGAAAAGTGAGAACCACTGAACAATTCAGTGGTATGCCTTTTGAAATAAAAATTAATAATATCAATCCTAACTTTTACGAGCAGCCTATTAAATTTAAGATATTAAATTACACTAATTATCAATTAGAATTAGAACTAAATGGTTCAAAAATAATTAAAACAGGCACATTTGATAAGGAGCTTATAGATATTGACTTGAACATATTAGTAAGTAGAACGGCCAATTTAACCATGCAGACAGCTTTATCTCTTGCAAAAATAGATTATCAAGTAGTAATACATTCAAAAGAATTTTTAATCAATAAGTATTTATCCACACTTACCGTCGAAAATCCAGATTATACAAATATACTCAAAATATCTCTTGAAGACATCATTCCAGAAAGAGCTATAATAGTATTAGACACCCTCAATCAAGTATATGCCCGAACAACACTTAAATCCAGAGTAGAACTAAATGAAAAAACATTACAGTATATTGATAAACAATTATCAGAAATATCCTCTACATTAAAAGGCATTGAAGATTCCATGCAGTATTATAAGGATGTTCATCAAATATTAGATCTAGAATGGGAACAAAAAAATTATTTAGACAAACTGACCGATTATGAAAATCAAAAATCGCAAATACAAATGCAATTAGAATCATTAAATGATTTAGAAAAATATATTATTGAAGATAAAGACCCACAGTTTTTACCTCCAAGTGTATTTGTACTTGAAAAACAAGGTTTTTTACCAAATGCTATTACAGAATTATACCAATTACAATTAAAATTAAATAATCAATATGGCTCCAACACCGATAATAACCCCAATGTTGCTAATTTAAAACAAAACATACGAAGATTAAAACAAGACTTGTTGATATATATTTCTAACTCTCGTAATGCTACTTACAAATTATTAGAAAATCTTAATAATGAAATAAATTCATTTATATCTAAATTTAAATACATTCCCCCTAAACAACGGGATGTTTTAAATATACAAAGAAAAATAGAAATAAATCAAAAATTATATTCTTTTTTGCTTGAAAAAAAAGCGAATACGAGAATAGCACGAGCATCCATTGCTCCAAATATGAAAACCATAGAAAAACCAAGAAATATGGGAGTTGTAAAACCTGATAAAAACAAAATAAGAAATACTTTTTTGTCTTTTGGATTGGGTTTTGCTATTCTCATTATAATTATTAGGGTACTCTTCTTTGTAAAGATAGAAGATGAAGAGCATCTTAAAGAATTAACTTATTTACCTCTTTTAGGAACTATTCCATTTCAAAAAAACATTAGTGAAAATACTATTGTTTCTATAGAAGACCCGCATTCTCCAATTACAGATGCTATCCGCAATTTAATCACTAATATCAAATATGCCTCAAAAGATAAACCTGTAAAAAAAATTTTATTCACCTCTTTTCTACCCGGAGAAGGTAAAACTTTTATGTCTATTAATATGGCGTCCCTTTTATCAAAATCACAAAAAAGAGTCGCTTTATTAGAACTAGATTTACATAAACCAAGAATTTACACTACCTTACAAATAAACCCTGGCAAAGGCATCAGTGCTTATTTATCCAATAATGCTTCCATAGAAGAAATTATATATCCCACATTTTTTCCAAACTTAGATGTGTACCTTGCAGGAAAAGAAGCCCCCCCAAACCCGTCTGATTTACTGCTATCAAACAAGTTAGTAGATCTATTTAATTACTTAGATAAAAATTATGACTACATCGTAATAGACACTCCTCCTGCTGGTTTAATCGTTGACTCTATATATATTATGCAGTTTTCTGACTTAAATATCTTTACTATTAACTCAAAAATTGCTACCCGTAGAACTATTAAATTTATCAATCAATTAACAGAAGAAAATAAAATAAACAATTTATATCTGGTTCTAAATGGCGTAAGTCTGAAAAAAATGGGTTATTATACATACAGAAAATATGGATATCATTATGGAAGTTATGGTTATCGCTATGGCTCTTATTCATACAAAAAATACTAAAACATGTTTCGCTTTCCAAAAAACATACTGATAGCCGGTCCTTGCAGTGTAGAAAGCAGAGAACAAATTTTATACACTGCTCAACAAATAAAAAACATTCCATACTTATCTTTATTTCGTGCTGGTGTTTGGAAACCTCGAACGCGCCCCGGCAGTTTCGAAGGACACGGAGAAGAAGCCTTAAAATGGCTGCAAGAAATTAAAGAACAAATTCAACTTCCCATATGTATAGAAATCGCTCATCCCAAACACTTAGAATTAGCATTGTCCTATAATATAGACGTTGTATGGTTAGGTGCTCGAACTACTACTAATCCATTTAGTGTGAATGAAATTGCGTCAGCCTTGAAAGGTGTTAATATCCCTGTCATGATAAAAAACCCTATGCACCCGGAAGTCAAACTATGGATAGGTGCTATAGAAAGAATTATGTCAACAGGAATATCGGAAATAGCAGCTATTCACAGGGGCTTTTTCTATTATGGAAACGACATGTATCGCAATAAGCCTTTATGGCAAATACCCTTAGAATTAAAAACTTTATTTTCCAATATACCTATTATATGTGACCCAAGCCACATCGCAGGAAAAAAAGAATATGTGTTTGAAATTTCTCAAAAAGCAATGAATATCGGAATGAACGGGCTAATGATAGAAACACATTACAACCCGAGTATCGCATTAAGTGACAAAGAACAGCAACTTACCCCGAAAGAATTATTACAATTAATTCAAAAAATTGAATTTCTCAATGATAACTCCTCTGATAGAAATTTCAATGACAATCTTCACATATTAAGACAAATAATTGATGAAATAGATGAAGAGATACTTACTCTCATCGCTAAGAGATTGAATATTGTAAAACAAATTGCATATTACAAAAATGAACATAAAGTAACTGCTTTTCAGCTGTCAAGATGGAAAGAAATACTTAAAACAAGAAAATCTATAGCAAAAGAGTTAGCCCTTAGTAAAAATTTTATTGACCAATTTTTGTCTTTATTACATGAAGAATCTATCAATACTCAAAATCGAATTTTAAATCAACCTGAAACAGAAATTCATTATACAAAAAAGAAATAAGCTATGACTACAAAAGAAGAAATTGTAAATAACTGGTTACCCCGTTATACAAATGTTCCATTAGAAAAATTCGGCAGGTACATTCTATTATGTAATTTTACAAATTATGTAGAACTCTTTGCTAAAAAAAATAATACAGAAATTTGCGGAATAGGCAAGCCAATGATTTCGGCACATGCAGACGACTTGTCTATTATCAATTTTGGCATGGGTAGTGCTGCTGCCGCTACAGTAATGGACTTATTAAGTGCTGTAAAACCTAAAGCCGTTTTATTTATTGGAAAATGTGGCGGACTCAAAAAGAAAAACCGAATTGGTGATTTAATACTCCCCATAGCTGCTATACGAGGAGAAGGGACTTCAAACGATTATTTTCCACCAGAAGTACCATCTCTTCCTGCATTTAACTTACAAAAAGCAGTATCTTATACAATCCGTTTGGAAAATAGAGACTATTGGACAGGTACTGTTTATACTACTAACAGAAGAGTATGGGAACACGATGAAGAATTCAAAGCATATTTAAGAAAAATAAAAGCAATGGCTATCGATATGGAAACTGCTACTATATTCACAGTTGGTTTTGCTAATAAAATACCTACAGGTGCTTTACTTTTAGTAACAGACCAACCGATGATACCAGAAGGTGTAAAAACAGAAGAAAAAGACAAGGTCATTTCTCAACAATATACTGAAATGCACTTAGATATAGGTATTAAATCTTTATTAGAAATAAAAAATCAAGGCATTTCTGTAAGACATTTAAAGTTTTAGTATGCCATTATCTTTGGATGATTATGTAGAAGGTGTTCTTAATCAAGATATATCCACTTTATCAAGAGCAATCACTCTTATAGAATCTAATAAGCCAGAACATCAAAAATTAGCAGAACAGATATTAAATAAAATTATACCCTACACAGGAAAATCTTTTAGATTAGGTATTACAGGCTCTCCCGGTGTTGGAAAAAGTTCGTTCATAGAATCTTTTGGACTTTATTGTATAGAAAAAGGGCATAAGGTGGCCGTATTGGCTATTGACCCAAGTAGTAACATTTCTAAGGGAAGTATTTTGGGAGACAAAACAAGAATGGAAAATTTGTCTAAGCACCCCAAGGCTTTCATTCGTCCATCTCCAAGTGGTGGTATATTAGGAGGAACTGCTGCAAAAACTTACGAAACCATATTGCTTTGCGAAGCCGCTGGTTTTGATTACATTTTTGTAGAGACGGTAGGGGTGGGACAAAGTGAAACAGAAGTAGCAGAAATTACAGACTTTTTTTTGTTACTCATCCTGGCTTCAAGTGGAGATGAAATACAAGGCATCAAAAGAGGTATTATGGAAATGGCAGATAGTATAGTTATTACAAAAGCTGATGGAGATAATGTAACAAAAGCAAAATTAGCAGCTGCCCAGTTCAAATCGGCATTACACTACTTTAATCACTCATTAGAAGGGTGGATGATACCTGTTATACCTACATCCTCATTCACAAAAGAAGGATTAGATGAAGTATATAAAACAATTCATGAATACAAAAAATTAGCAGAAAAAACAAATTATATTCAAACAAAGAGAGAAACTCAACAGTACAATCGTCTAAAAAAGATAATTGCAAATTACTTATTAAACGACTTCTTTAATAATGAAAACATAAAAAGTAAAATAAGTAAAATACAAAAAGTTTCCATCTACTCTCCTTACCTTATAGCAAAAGAGTTAATTAACGAATTTAAGGTGTCTAAATAAAATTTCACCTTATAAAAAAATCAATTGTTTTGTTTAAGTTTACTGGA
>FWPU01008686.1_pt1 | contig 16978 bp, 14 predicted proteins | sample 2228361 | NCBI WGS metagenome assembly FWPU01 (sample SAMEA103939777, study PRJEB20133) | metagenome
TATCCCAAAATTCGTTTGTAGTCAGGCACGGAACGGAGTGGAGTGCCGTTGGGACGCCACTCCGCTGCGCTGCGTGGCTGACTACAAACATTTTTGGGATAGGCTCTAAGTGGGTCGCCAGAAGTTTTGTCATCTGACGAGATTCTTCGCTTCGCGAGGGACATGAACAACTCCTCCGAAAATCACCGCCCTCGCGGGAGGGCGACGCTCCGGCGAAGCCCCGACGAGTCGGGATTCGGCGGGAGCCTCCCCCTCCCGGTCCGCGATGTTCCTGCGGCGTGGTGCCGACCCGTCGGCATGAGGGATTCCCTCCTCAGTATCGGCTCATAGGCGTTTTCGACAAACTGCCATTCGCTGGTCGGCTTGCGCTTCTTCCCCTTGCGTTGTCCCGCGTCGTTGCGCCGCCGAAACTTGTTAAAGAGGTAGTATCCCGCGCAAGTCAGCAAGGTTCCAGGTTGCCGTAGGTAGTAGATGGGAGTAGGACCAACTCTGACCGCCCCCGTAGGGCTTCACGCCCAGATGACTGAGACGCCGCACCACCTCTTTGTCAGAGCAATCTTCGTCCGCGATCCAGTCCAACAGAATGACGCGAACCCACTCCCAACTGCGTGCAGTTACCCATCAAACCCGCAAGGGTGCGCTCGGCTGTCTTCATCGCTTCGACTTGCGCTGACGCTGGGTGGAGGCTTTCCAGAATTACGCCGTCAATCGTGCCCGCGTCGTAGGGGCGTTTGACGGGTATCACCTCGACGCTCTGCGGGAGCAAGTCGGCTTTGACCACCGTTGCCTGCAAACGGTCGGGGAAGAATCGGCTTTCATCCCAAACGAGGATGAGGGACACACGCGGGTCTGACTTCGCAGCGTCTACTGCTCTGTTAGGTTGAATTTTTCGCTTGAAGCGTCCTGACGGACTGAAGGGCAGGCTGTTGAGTCTCTCCTTCCGCCCGAAGGACCCTTGAGGAGGCTTCTCAGGGGGCGTGGACATTCACAAGAGTTACGCGGTTGCTTCCCCCGCTTTTAACCCCCCCCTCCCCGCGTGCGGAGAGGGGAGGGTAAGCCGCCGGGTTTGCCCCCAGAACGGCTTTTTTTCGCGTCCAGCCCCCGTCCCTCCCCTCTCCGCGTGCGGGGAGGGGCTGGGGGGGGGGGGGGAGAACCCATTCTTTTGTGCTCAACTGCGTAACTCTTGATTCAATTCTACTGAGTGGCAGAGAGGAGGGCGGCTTATGCTGAAATGTCTGACGCCCATTTCGGTTCGGTTGACAGGGCGCGAGCAATCGAGTAGAATAGACTCGAACGTGATGAGGGGGCGTTGTGTATGAATGAACATCAGGCGCGTCTGGACATCGTGGAATCGGGGCGGCGGTTGTGGCTGCGCGGATTGATTGCAGCGGGCGAAGGGAACCTCTCGATTCGGCTGACGGAGAACGAAATTCTGACCACGCCCAGCGGCGTGTGCAAGGGCTTCTTAACGCCGGAGATGTTGTGCGTCACCGACGTTGACGGCAGACTGATTCGCGGCGAGAAGAAACCGTCCTCCGAACTTCTGATGCACCTGACAATTTACAAGCACCGCCCGGACGTGCAAGCCGTCGTTCATGCGCACCCGCCGACGGCGACGGGGTTTGCGGTGGCGGGGTTGTCGCTGGAAGGCTGCGCCCATCCTGAAATCGTCATCCTCATGGGGGGAATTCCGCTCGCCGAGTATGGCACGCCCAGCACCCAGGAGTTGGGCGATTCGCTGCTGCCTTACGTCCACACGCACGATGCTTTCCTGCTCGCCAATCACGGCGCGGTCTGCGTGGGCAAACACTTGTGGGACGCGCACTTCAAGATGGAATCGCTGGAGCAGTATGCTCAGATTCTTCTGACCGCTCGGATGTTGGGCGGGGAACGCCCGCTGCCGCCGGAGCGCGTGCGCGAGTTGGAAGACCTGCGCACCAAATTCGGCGTTACCGTGAAGGCTCACTGCATGGCGGGCGATGAATGTCCGTCCTGCAACGCACCGCGCCCCCGCGAAAGCGTGGCGAAGTTCCATCAAATCGCGCCCCGCAACGGTCCGTCAACGTCGGCGCAATCTGACGAGGACATCGCCGCGATGGTGCGCGAGGTCACGCGGCGGGTGCTGGAGAGGATGAAGTAATGCGCACGAGACCTAAACTCATCTTAGAGCTGGACAAACCGACGGTGGTGAAGTTCCTCTACGACCAGCCGCGCGCCGGCGAGGGGGCATACGGTCCGTGGTACGCTTACACGGTCGAAATGGGCGGGACGGAATACGTTTTCTTCACCGCGCCGCAGTTGCATCATCTGTTACAGCAGTTGGGCGTGCAGAAGGGCACGCAGGTCACGCTGACGCGCCGCGCCGTTGACCAGAGTGGCAAGCCGGATTTCTTTCACACTGTCACCATTGGAGAGCGCACGTTCAGCACGAAGGAGGAAGTTCCCCACGAAGCCGCGCAAGCCGTGCGCGCAGAGATGGAGTCTGCGCCGGAATTGTCCCCCGACTTTTTCGGGTTGATGGGACAATGCCTTCAAGAATCGCTCAACGCCTGGAAACGCTTGGGCATCGAGTTCAACAGCGACAACGTGCAAGGGGTCGCTTCGACGCTTTTCATTCAACTGTGCAATCGGGGCTTCCGCCGTCCGGTTGAGACGGGGCAGGAGGAAGCGGGACAGTCAAAGAGAGTCAACGGGTCAACGAGTCAATGAGTCAATGGGTTCATGTCATTGACTCATTGACTCATTGACCCGTTGGTGGGGGAATTTGAACATGCCGCAGGAGGCACTGGGTCTAATTGAAACAAAGGGGTTAGTGGCTGCCGTCGAAGCCGCGGACGCGATGGTGAAAGCTGCGAACGTGGCGCTGGAAGGTTACACGAAAGTCGGGAGCGGTCTCGTCTCTGTGACCGTGCGCGGCGACGTCGGCGCGGTGAAAGCCGCGACGGACGCGGGCGCGGCGGCGGCGCGACGCGTGGGCGAACTCGTCGCCGTCCACGTCATCCCGCGCCCGGAAGACGCCGTCGAAGACATTCTGCCGAAATCACCGAAACCTCTCCGCGCCGCGAAAGGAAAAAGCCACGCCACGAACTCAAACGGCGAAGCGTTGGGCATGGTCGAAACGCGGGGATTTGTGGGTTCGATTGAAGCCGCCGACGCGATGGTGAAAGCCGCGAACGTCACGCTCGTCGGGCAGATGCAAATCGGCGGCGGTTACGTGACCGTGTTCGTTGTCGGCGACGTCGGCGCGGTGAAAGCCGCGACGGACGCGGGCGCGGCGGCGGCGCGGCGCGTGGGCGAACTCGTCGCCGTTCACGTCATCCCGCGCCCGCACGAAGAACTCAACGCCGGCTTCCTGCCCAGCCACGACGGCGCGGCGAAGAAGGCGCTGCCAGAGTAATGAAGTGATGGGGTGTTGGAGTAATGGAGTCGTGAAGGGATAGAGTCATTTTCCAACACTCCAATAATCCACCACTCCATTACTCCACTACTCCATTGTTTCTGCGTGGACGACCAAGCCCTTATTCAGCTCATCACCGAAGAGGTTCTGCGCTATGTCACGTCCGCAAATGGGCAAACGGCGGATAGCGATACCGTCAAGTCCGGCATCCCCATCGGCGTGTCGGTGCGGCATTTGCATTTGACACGTGAGGATGTGGACGTGCTGTTCGGCAAGGGCTATGAGTTGAAGCCGCTGCGCGCCCTGTATCAACCGGGGCAATTTGCCGCGCAGGAGACGGTGACGCTGGTGGGACCAAAGGGTGCAATCACGGGCGTGCGGATTCTGTTTCCGCTGCGCAAGAAAACGCAAGTGGAAGTCGCCCGCACCGACGCGATTCAGTTGGGCGTCATGCCGCCCATTCTTCTCAGCGTCAACGACGGTGTCGGCGCGCCGATTACGCTCGTCGGTCCGCAAGGCAGCCTCTACCGTCCCGACTCGCTCATCCGCGCCAAACGGCACATTCACATGTCGCCGCGCGACGCTGAACGGTGGGGCGTGCGCGACCGCGAGCATGTCACTGTTGAAGTCGAAGGCGACCAAGGCGCGCTGCTCAAAGACGTCATCATCCGCGTCAGCCCCGAATACCTTGCCGAGATGCACATTGACACCGACGAGGGCAACGCGATGGATTTATGCTGCGGACAAAGGGCGTGGATTCTTCACGACAGGAAATTGGGAAATTGGGAAATTGGGAAATTGGGAAATTGGGAAATTAGGAAATTAGGAAATTAGGAAATGGGTCATATTGACTTTCAATTTCCCAATTTCCCAATTTCCCAATTTCTCAATTTCTCAATTTCCCAATTTCCTAATTTCCCAATTTCCCAATTTCCTAATTTATGCGTTTAGGAAAGGTCGTCGGCACCGTCGTCGCCACACAAAAGGATCCGAAACTGACGGGGAACAAACTGCTCATCATCCGCGAGATGAAATTGGACGGTGGTTTGAAGGAGGATTTCTCCGTCGCCGTTGATACCGTGGGCGCGGGCGTGGGTGAGTGCGTCCTTGTCTGCGCCGGCAGCAGCGCGCGCCTCGCCCGCAACATGCAGGACTGTCCCGTCGACGCCGCCGTCGTCGGCATCGTGGACACGGTGGAGCATGACGGCGAAGTAGTATTTAAGAAGGGGAAGGAAGGGGAAGGAAGCGGAAGGAAGGGGAAGCCTTTGTGATTCCCTTGTCAGCCCACTCCCGGCGCGGGCAGTCGGGCGGGGAAGGAAGCGGAAGGAAGGGGAAGGAAGGGGAAGCCTTTGTGATTCCCTTGTCAGCCCACTCCCGGCGCGGGCAGTCGGGCGGGGAAGGAAGCGGAAAGAAGGGGAAGCCTTTGTGATTCCCCTTACTTCCCCCTCTTTCCCCTTCCTTCCTCTTCCTTCCCCTTTTGTTCATGGAACTCGGTCGCGTCGTTGGCAAAGTGGTCTGCACCATCAAAGACCCCAAATTGGACAGCATTCGACTTCTCCTTGTCGAACCGCTGAACCATCAGTTGCAAGCCGTCGCCGAGCCGTTCGTCGCCGCCGACAGCATCGGCGCGGGCAGCGGCGAAATCGTCTATTACGAAACGGCACGGGAAGCCCCGTTCGCCTTTCCCGCCGTGCAGCCGCCGATTGACGCGGCGATTATTGGGATTGTGGATGGTGTGGAGACAACTCGTCCGTAGTCAGGCACGGAACGGAGTGGAGTGCCCTTTGAACGCCACTCCGCTGCGCTGCATGACTGACTACAAACTCCCTGATGAGACTTGCCAAAGTCATCGGCAGTGTGGTGTCCACCATCAAAAACGAAACCCTGAGGGGCGCAAAACTGCTGCTCGTGCAGCCACTCGACTTAAAGCAGGAACCTGTGGGGCGCGCCTCCGTTGCGGTGGACACGGTGGGCGCAGGGGTTGGCGACATCGTGATAATTGTCGAAGAGGGGCGCGTCGCCCGTGAGCGACTCGGCAGCACCTCGCCCGTGCGCACGATGATTGTCGGCGTGGTGGATAGCGTGGACATACTGGCGGTTGAGAACAATGACGGAACAAGAACTGTATAAACTCGTTGAATCCATCGTCCGCGAGGAACTAACGCGGCGCGGCGCGGATGAAGAAAAGAGGGAACGGACTCCGTGCCGTTCCTCCCTCATCACAGTGTTCACCTGAGCCAGCGCGCGGCTCCGTGTAGCGGAGAGCCAGTTGCAGACGCTCAAGCCAACGCACAGCCTCATCGCCGTCGTCAGCCCCTCAGCAGAAGGCAACGAGGAAGTTAAATCCGCCGTGCAGCGGCTTCAACCCCTGCGCACGTTGACCGCCCGCGACGAGCACGCGACCTACGAGGAACTGTCCCGCTGCGATGCCGTCGTCGTGCCGGTGATGTCCGTTCCCTTCGCCGCCAAAATCGCATTGGGCATCGCCGATTCAATTGCTATTGCCGCCGTCCTCAAAGCCCTTGCCCTCGGCAAACCGGTGTTCGCCTGCGCGCACGACGTCGACCCCACAAACGAAGGCGCGTTCCTCTATGGACTCGCCCGCCGCGTGCCGCAACTCTCGCGGCTCATTCAAAACTACCTCCAGGTCTTGGAATCCTACGGCATCCAACTCGTCAACCTCGACGACCTCGCCGCTGCCGTGTCTGGGCAATTGACTGCCAATCCTCAACCCTCAACCCTCAACCATCAACCCTTAGATTTAGTCACCATCGCCGACGTCGAACGCGCTGCCCTCAACGACCGCCAAGTCCTTCTTGCGCCGAAAGCCATCATCACCCCTTGGGCGAGAGATAGGGCGAAGGAGTTGGGAGTGGAGTTGATTCAGCAGTAAAACTCATGCCCCCTGCTCTGTCTGATAGATCCGTTACCTCTGGTTGTCTATGAAGGCAAGGAGGTCGTGTTGGATTTCGCGCACATAGCGCTGAAAGTTGTGTTCGTGCGCAATCGCAATCGCCTGCTCAAACATGCGCTGTGCGTCTTCGCGCCGACCGGTTTGCGCGTAGACCTGTCCCAGCCGGCGATATTCGTAGGCTAACCTGTAAGTTTTTCCATCCGCCAACTCTTCCCGCCTTCGCAGGCACTCGTAGAACCTATTCTCTGCACTATTGTAATCACCCCTCGTCAAACTAATGACACCCAGTTGGTGGAGGGCGGCAACTTGGTGCGCCTGCCAGCGCGCTGTTTTATACACTGTCGTCAACACCTCCTCGGCTTGCTCAGTCAAACTCATTCCCAAGAGGATGACCCCCTTTTGATACATCCCCCACCAGAATACCTCATTGTATCTTCGCTGGGCGTCATCTTCGTTCAAGAGATCATTCAGTATCCGCAGCGCTGTGCGCCGATTGTGTTGATGGTCATGAAAGATAGCGAGCCACACGCGGGCGATGGCTTGCGACTTCGCATCGAGCAGAGACAGGTCCTCCAGAATTTTCTCGCACATTTCTGTTGCGCCGCTCTGCCCCTGCATGTCGCGCGCAATCGCCTCGAAAAGCCCAATGCGGAAGCCGTCCGAGTCTGTGGCGACTCCATCATCTTCCGCGTGCCGGAGCGCTGCGGAAGCGTGCGGCAGGAGACGCAACGACTCCATCCATGTGCGCTCATCCTCACTCTTGAATGGGAAGACACTGCTAACCATATCCAAGGCAATTTGGCACCAGCGACGCTTCTGGTCACTTTTTAAACTATCGCGCACGACTGCCTGCACCAGCGGGTGAACGGATAGGGTCTCATTGACCATCTTCGCCAACGCGTAATTGTGGAGGATAGAGAAGGCTTCATCCATTGCTAACCCATCTTGCACCGCCGCACGGAGACGGGAGGGAAGACACTCGGCTCCGCGCTCAAACAACTCGCGCGGGATGTCCTTCGACCCAAGAAACGCGCTGAGAATGAGCAAATCAAAGGCTGTCAGAGATTCCTGACGCGTTCTCTCCATGGAAAGGCTCCACGTCGTCGTGACGGTATGGGGGTAACCATGGGGAGGATGCTCCTTCTCCCAAAGGTCATGCCGTCTGGAGCGAAACAAACACAGATAGCGTCCTACGGTCGTCCCGGTACTTTTGACGTAAGCCGCTGCCTGCTCCAGTGCCAGTGGGAGATCGCCCAGTTCTTCGCACAAGGTTGTTACCGCTTGATCGTCGCCCGCTATCTCTAAGTATTTACGAAGGAATGATAGCGACTCGTCCCGCTTGAACACCTCAACGGGGATCGCTTTGGCGAACGGATTCCAGTCCGGGCGCCGCGACGTAACGAGCGCATGCCCCATCAGCCCCCGTGGAATATAGTCGCAGACGGAGTCTTTGTCAGGAGCGTCATCAAAAACCAGCAGCCAGCCGGTGTTTTGCTGAAGCCATTGTTTAACGGCTTGAAGAGTGATTCTTGGCTCACGGTCGTTCTTCTCGGGCAGGTTCAGCGCTTGCGATAGGGCAGCGTAGTCTGCTGCCAGCGTGTGAGGGTTGCCCGCGCGCAGCCAGCCTATCAGACGCGGATACCACTCGGCGTAACGATAGGCATACTCGAAGGCAACCGCCGTTTTTCCGACCCCGCCCATCCCGCAGAGCGCTACAATGGACGCGCCTTTTTTCGCCGTGGTCAACTCCCCCCGCACCTTATGGAGAAGTTCCTCTCGCCCCGTAAAGTTCTGGTTGCGCAGGGACAAATCGCCGCCAATGCGCGAAGGGACCATCACCAATAAAGCCTGTGCATCAACTCCCAATGCTCCCGCTATTAATGCGAGAGTCTTGTGAAAGGCTGGACGACCGTGTTCAACGTTCTCGACCGTCCGCTTGGAGACGCCGGCTTTTTCTTTCAAATCTCTCTGCGTCCATCCTTTCTCCTCGCGGAGAAGTCGCACCTTCTCACCGTCCGGTGTGACGGTGCCTTTTCTCGTTTCTTTCATACTGGCGACACCTCCCAGATTGTCCCCGTACAACAACGCTCATTGATGCTGGTCCAGAATAATTCTCACGTATAATATAGCACAAACGAAGCCTCTTTATCAGATTGTGCTTGGATAGCCAAGATTGCGACACCTGCCCCCGCCCTATCAGGCTACAATGATGTCAGGAATCGCCACACCGTCCGGTCATCGTTTGTGAACACTTTTGTTGGGATTCACGTTCGACGCCGTAGATGAGTGGGTGTCACTGAGCGAGGTGAGACAGATGTTTGACATCACACAGAAAACGGTGCTATTCATGGAGAAAACGGACGTCAAGGACGTCTTTTTGAGCGTGCCCTTTTGGGACGAACTCAGCGACCCCTCCCATGACGCCAACAAGGGGTTCGTGCGACACGGGGGCGTCGAGGAGGCGATGGAATATGTGCCGCGCGCGTGGAAACCTCCGTACGCGGTGCATGTCCAGAACTATCTCACCCACATTGACGACCCCATCGGCAAGCAGCCGAAGACGCTGCTGGTCTTTGGAACGCGCAACACCTTTCAAAACCTCGGTCTCCCCGGCTGGTGTGCGGCGAAGAGACGCCCGCTTCTCCGTCGTCTTGATGAACCGTGGCAGTCATGGACGTATCACGCGTTCTGTAAGTTGAGCGATGGACAGATGGGAATTGAGGAAGTGAAATTTGTCAGCACCCAGTCAAACGGGGAGCCAGACAGCATTGTGTTTGTTGGCAGTCATCAGGGCGAGAACAGGAAGGTCGAGTGGGCAATCGTCGGGCAGCCCGTTCTGTGGGACGGGGCGGTGCCACCACTCGAGCAGATGGTCGCCCGCACCTACGACCTGAGACACATCTGGCATCTGGGCTGGGAGCGGTGGCAACGGGAAAAATGGTGCGCCTTTCAACGCCACAAGGAAATTCACGACGCGTTAATGACCGCGTTCATGACGAACCTGAACAAGTCGGTTGAAGACCGAGCCAACGCGCTGAAGTCCATTGCCGAGAGGGAACACCTAGCGCCAGAAGACCGATTCCTCCACAGTTCGTTGGGGGTGAAGCCAGACGGTAGCCTTGTGGTTGTGATGATGCACGGTTCTCTGCGTGACGTCGGTTGCGCCCATCAGTCATTGGGTTCGCAGCGCGTTATCCTGCTCGACAACGGCGGCAGCGTTGGTGTCGCCTACTGGTCGCAGAAGACCTTTACCGACCGCTCAAACGGCACATGGGGAACGGATGTCACGGACAGACCCTCCCCGACGGCGACGTTCGGGAACGGCACCTACTTCCGTCCGCGTGGACACGCCACCGTAGTCGTGGAGTTGAAGGAGGACATTGTTGAACGCCCGTTTCGTCCGTGACGTCCGCGCGTTCATTCGCTGCTATCTGGGTAGCCGAGATTGCGACATCGTTGTTGGGGCGCTCCGGCTAAAATGGTTCTTAGTGTTCCGTCAAGGGAGGATTGACGGGTTGAAAAAGGGAGGGCAAGGCTCCCGCCGCGCCGAGGGAGTTCGGCAGGAGCCTCTCACTCTCCCACCGGTCAATCCCTTGACGGAACAGTGGTTCAACGAAAAGGAGGAATTTGTGATGACCGATTTTGTCAGTATCAGTGGGAAGAGATTCAGACTCGCAGAACCGTCTCCGCCGAATCAACACCATCCACAGTTGCGAGGCAGAGACCAAGAACTTCGACTCATTCAAGCCGCGTTCTTGGGCAACCGGGCAATTGAGGACGGGCGCCCCCTCAACGTTCTGTTGACCGGCGGCGCGGGTGTGGGAAAAACCGCGCTCGCGGAAGAGGTCAGCCGCCAGATGGGGCGCGCCCTCTATTGTGTTCAGGGATCAGAAGGACTCATCGCTGAAGAGTTGGCACTGTCCGCACGCCCCTCCGATGAGGGTATTCACCAGATTGAATTTGTCCTGAGCGGGTTGGCGACGGCGATGGTCACAGGGAATATATGTTTGATTGATGAGATTGGCAAACTCAAACCTCGAACCCTTGCTATGCTGGCGCCGGTCGGCGACCACCGCCGAACGCTCTACTCGTCCCTGGCAGGGGTCTCCATCCCGGCTCACCCTCAGTTCAGGCTGATTTGCACCTCGAACACGAGTGATTTCACGACCTCTGCCCTGCCGGAGTTTATGGTGGAGCGTTTGAGCGTCAAAATCCACGTGGACATGCTGCCCCGCAAGACGCTGGACCTCATCATACAAGAGCGGTTCAGCCGGGCGGGACACAGTGCAGAGATGTTCTTAAAATGCTTCTGGGAGCAGTGGCTGAAGCGGTATCCCGACCAGTTGCCTTCTCCCCGTCAGTTGATACAAATCTGTCAGTTGTCCTTCAGTATCGCCGCACTGCAAAACCGCGCTCTCACGGAAAGGGACGTAGAGGAGGCGATCCATTATGCCAACCACTGATTCCGTACAAGCCCTCGAGGTGCGCCCCCCGGGTCGTCGGGGCACAATGGTCTTCATCCCATCGTTCCACGGCTACGGTGAGTTTGCCGCCGCAACGAGGCAGGCTGTGTCCGGCTGTGACGCGGTTGCGTTGGAGATGAGCGCAGACGTGGCGGCTGTCTTCGTCCAGTTGTTGCGCCGCCACGCGCCGAAAGCGGGCGACCGCCTGTCCGGCGTCATGGCGATTGCACGGACGAGCGTCTCTGCGTCTGAAGACCAACCATCGCTCGACTACATGCCACTGGTCAGCACAGACTCGATGTGTGAAGCGGCGCGGCGTGCGATCGAAATGGACATATCCGTGTTCGGGGTTGACCTTGACACGCCTGTGCGCCCGGCGACGGCGGAGTCGCCCAACGCCATTCTGGTCCCCGACCCGCTCTCCATTCACGACCTGTCCGACCTCGAAAATTACGTGGGGAAACTCATCACCGTTCGGGATGCTTTCACAAGTAACGCTGACTCGGACTTCGACGCCCGCAACGAGCATATCGCGCGGCGGCTGCTCGACCTATCTGCGCGGTTCGAGAGAGTGCTGGTGGTGGTCGGTTTGGCTCACTATCCCAGCCTCCGTCAGATGCTTCTCGATAGTCGACTGACTCCGCTCCACGAGGAAGACGCTCCCCGCACCGGCTGTCGGCTTCAGCCCCTGGTGCTCTCCCCTCAACTCGCCGCTAAATACATGGATCGTTTCCCTCGGCTCGTGGATTATTACGAGACCCTGCGTTGCTCCCTCACCGACCCGAACGAGGGGATCACGCTGGATTACAAAGCGGCGATGCGCGAAGCGATAGACGAGGCTTATCAGGCGTGTGTCGACCCCAGCCGCCGAAAATTATCCGGTCGCCCCCTCAGCCTGCGCGAGATGCAAAACTTCGAGACCCTGCTCGCCAACGCCTCGGCGTTAGCGAACGAGCAGTTGCCGACCCTCAACACCTTCGTCAGCGTGGCGCAGGCAGCCGTCGAGCGGTTCGCCGCGCCGCTTGTCGAAGCGCTGATGCGTTTCCCATGGTTGGGTCCGCTGAATTCACCCTATCCGTATCTCAAGCCACTTCCGTCCATTCCAGCGCACGGACGCCGCTCTATTCGCGTGCGACTCGGCACGATGGAGTACGTGCTCACCGATGCCGACGTTTTCGATTGCCCCGGCGCGAAGATCTACCCCGAGGAGGAAAACGTTGTTCGATTGGGGGGACGAATGAGAACGTGGCCCCCGGAAGACCGTATCGGAACCATTGTCGCTCTGCGTCTTGCGTCTCTCAAACGTCTTCAAGATGAGCCGCCGCTGTTATATAAGAAGATTCTCTCGCTTCTGGATGGAATTGACATTCGCGAAACAGTGCGCTACGCGGCGCGCGGGGAATCTCTTCCTTTGGCGGTACGGCACGTGCGTTCAATGCCTGAACGTTCTCAACCTCACAGAGGCGAGGATTGGCCCTTCCCGATTGTTTATGTCTTTGACGACAGTCCGCTGGGTGCCTGGCAGTCTTGGTACGCTCCTTTAGCCGATCCGCAGGGACGGAGAACTCTGCGAAATTACCACGGGATTGTGGGGTGGGGCACCACGGAGTATCGGTTCGACGTGCAGCGAACGACCTGGAGCGTCGTGGCTCATTTTACGCCCCTCGTCTGGGGCGACCCTGATGAGTTTAAGGAGTCTCCGCGCTCCCTCTGGCAGACGTGGCTGGAGGCAGGACACTGGGAAGAGATGCCGATTGGTTCTTCGGACATTACCAAGGTGTTCCCGTCATTAGGTCAGGGTCCAACACTGGCGTACGACCTACTGCGATTGGCCTTGCGCCATTCGCAACACGCCACTGTAGTCATCAACCCTGACTATAGCAGATTGCAGTCCGACCTGCGGGAACTCGCGGACGGTCTGGGCAAAAGCATCACGGTCTTTCCCACCTCTCTACTTCCCATTGACCTGTTGGAGCGCATCCGAACGGCACACATTGTCGACTGGTGCTATGAGGACGAGAGTTTGTGGCGGGGGGGACACGCGGCTCCGGGGGTTGAGGAGAAAATGGGCGAAAGTCAACACGCTTTCAAAGAGGTCAGCCTTGGTCCTTTTGCGCGCCCTCAGGTGTGAGTTGCTGTGGATGAACGCGGACGGCTGGAGAAGTTTAGCGTAGCAGATGCCGTCTCAGATACGTCATGAGAGAGGGTGGTATTAAAAGCCCGACTCATCCACCAAGGGATAGGGCGAAGGAGTTGGACGTGCCACTGATACAGGGATAAGGGATAAGAAATGAGGGATGAGTCAAAAAATGGACGCCCCGACTTTTTCGGGGCAAGTCCCCGAACAAGTCGGGGCAAGTCGCCCCCGACAAGTTGGGGTATCCGTCCTTTATCATCCCTCATCCACGATGGGCGAGGGTCTCTGACCCCGCCCAGAGGCTGACCGAAGGTCTCCAAAATGGTGGGGAGACCTACGGTCAAGCGTTACGGCGCGGTCAGAGACCTGCGCCGTTCAGTGTATGTATGGAGGTGGAGGTCTCTTCCCTCCCATACTTCCGCCCCTCCTACTCCCACCTCCCCGCTCCCATACCGCCGTCACCGCGCTTTGCCGAACCCGTAGTTAATCCCTACAATCCATCCGCTGCCGGGGCTGAGGCGGGCATAGCCGCCAAACACGTTGACGTTTTCGGAGAAAACCGTCGTGCCGCGTGTTCGCTTCGCCCATGAACTTCACGCGGGACGACAGGTTCACCTCCACGCCCCCGTAAAACGTTATCTGCGACTCATCATCGCCCGTCACGGAGCGCGTCGCGTCAATGCGGTCCAAGCGCACCCCGAAGTGTCCGCGCACTCCCAAGCCTTCCGTCGGTTTCGGTGTCAGGTTTTTGCTGACGACCACGTAGACCGTGCTGTCCTTGAGAATGTTGACGTGCTGGACGCCCACCGCCACGGCGGGAGATATTTCCGTCTCCTCGCGCCACACATACTTCAAGCCCGCGCTCCCCCCGCTCGTGTCAATCCTGGCGCCGCCGCCGCGAATCTGCGCGTCCACCAAGCCGTAGGAGAACTCCAGACGCGGCGCAATCCCCACCGCGCCGCTGAGGTTGATACCGCGCTGGCTTTGTCCACTGGGTTCCTCCCGCAGATAACTCCCATGCAGGCTGAACCGCCCCATCGGCATGACCTGCGCCGTGGGGTTGTAAATCAAGCCCGTGCTGCCGAAGATGGTCGAGTGTGCAAACGCGCTGCGGCATGTTGCAATGTAACCGACAATGACGGTGACGACAATCGTGCTAAGTTTCATCATTCTGCCTCCTCATTTTTGCGTTCCTCCTATTATACTCTTTTCCGCCATAATTTATCAACTATAGTCAAAAAAATTTGACTTTCTTTGCAAATCCTGATAAAGTAAACCAAACTTTCAGATTCCTAATAGGGGGTGTAACTTTTGAAGAAGAATCGCGTGGGATGGTTCGACGTTCTGTTGTTGGTCATGGTCGGTCTATTTGTTATAATTGAGCCACAGTTGACAAAGGCGGCGGTGACTTTCGTCGTCAACACGACCGCCGACCACGATGACGGGTCGTGCGCGCAGGGCGTCGGGGGAGATTGCACCTTGCGCGAGGCGATTATCGCTGCCAATAACACGCCGGGCGCGGACGAGATTCGGTTCAACATCGGCGGGGGTGGGGCGCAGACGATTTCTCCCACATCGGCTCTGCCGACCATTACAGACCCGGTGGTCATTGACGGCACCACGCAGCCGGGGTTCGCGGGCACGCCCCTCATTGAGTTGAACGGAGCCAACGCCGGCATTGTCAATGGGTTGACCATCACGGCGGGAAACAGCACAGTGCAGGGACTGGTCATCAACCGCTTCGGTCTGAGTGGCATCTCGCTGCAGACGAACGGGGGCAACCAGATTGTCGGCAACCGCATCGGCACCGATGCCGCCGGCACTGCCGACCTGGGCAACGGTTTCCATGGCATTGAGATTCTGCGCTCCCCGAACAACGTCATCGGTGGCGTCACAACCCAGGCGCGGAACGTCATCTCCGGCAACGACGAAGACGGCGTGAACATCGCAGAACAGCAGGCAACCGGCAACCGAGTGGAGGGAAACTTCATCGGCACCAACGCCGCAGGGACGGCTGCCATCCCCAACGAAGACGATGGGGTAGACATGGACAGCGCCAACAACATCATCATCGGCGGGGTAACGGCAACACCTGGCGCTCCGCCGGGCAACCTCATCTCAGGTAACGACGACGACGGCGTGGAGTTCGACGGCGGGTTTGACATCCCCGGCGCGGGCAACGCGACGGGCAACGTGGTGCAGGGCAACCTCATCGGCACCGACGTCACCGGCACGGCTGCCCTGCCCAACCTGGATGACGGCGTGAACTTCGATGGGGGCGCTAACAACACGGTCGGAGGAGCGACGGCGGGAGCCGGCAACGTCATCTCGGGCAACGACGGTGAAGGGGTTGATATGGACGGCAACGCCACCGGGAACTTGATAGAGGGCAACCTCATCGGCACCGATGTCACGGGAAGCCAGGACCTGGGCAACGTGGACGACGGGATAGACATAGACAGCGCTTCGATGAACAATACAATCGGCGGGACGATGCCGGGGGCAGGCAACGTCATTGCAGGAAACGATGATGACGGCGTTGACATTGCCGACCCGACGACCACGGGCAACGTGATACAGGGCAACTTCATTGGCACCAATCAGAACGGCGCCAACCTCGGCAATTCCAGTGTCGGCGTGCTCTTCAATGCCACAGGCAGCAATACGGTAGGCGGGACGGCGGCGGGAGCGGGCAACGTCATCTCCGGCAACGGGAGTGTCGGCGTTCTTATTGCGGGAGGAGAAGGCGCTCTTGGGAGCAACGTGGTGCAAGGCAACTTCATCGGCACCAACCAGAACGGCGCGAACCTCGGCAATCTGGCATCGGGCGTGGAAATTCTTTCCAGCAACGACAACTTGATTCAGGGCAACACGATTGCCTTTAACGCGGCGGGCACCTTCGATACCGGAGTCAACGTTCTCTCCGGCACAGGGAACGCCATTTTGTCTAACTCCATCTTCTCCAACGAGGGCTTGGGAATTGACCTGCGCGGCGGCACGGAAGACGCCAATGGCGTGACGGAGAATGATGCCGGCGATGGCGACGAAGAAGCAAACAACCTGCAAAACTTCCCGGTCCTGACTTCAGCAACCTCCGGCGGCGGCAGCACCAACATTCAGGGCACGCTCAACAGCACCGCCGATACCACCTTCCGCATTGAATTCTTCGCCAACACCGCCTGTGACCCTTCGGGTTTTGGTGAGGGGCAGACCTTCCTCGGATTCACCAGCGTTACCACCGACGGCGGCGGCAACGCGGGCATCAACGTCGCCCTCCCGACCGCCGTGCCAGCAGGTCAATTCATCACCGCCACAGCGACCAGACTTGAAGTTGAGATGGTGCCAGCGAGTCGAGTCCTCACCGCCCCAGCGACCAAGCGGCAAGGAGGGGGATTGTCACCTGTCGAGACCTCGGAGTTCTGCCAGTGCGTTCAAGTGACGAGCGCGGCGGCTCCCGACCTCACGGGCACGTGGGGCAACCTGACGCAGACCAGCGAACCCATCATCTTCTACGGCGGGCGGTTCGACGCGACCAACACCCTCACCGGCACGTTCACTGTGCGGAACGAGGGGGACGTGGACGCTCCGTCCTCCATCGTGCGGTTTTTCCTGTCTAATGACAGAACCTTGAACGGGGGCGGCGCTCAGGAATCGAGAGTTATCAGCCGGCGCAATCGGCAACTGCTCCAATCACCTTTGCAGCAAGACCTATTGCTCACGGAGGTCGCCACCGGCGACGTGACCGCCGAGGGCACGAAGCGGATTAACCTGAACCTGACCCTCCCGCATGGCGTCAGCGCGGTGAATAAGTTCGTCATCGCCGTCGTGGACGCCAACAACGCAGTGGAAGAGAGCGATGAGGAGAACAACGTGATGGTATCGGGGAAGGTAGCGAAGGCAGCGCGGGTGATTCAGCGTCCCCCAGCCAAGCCGACGAAACGGACGAAGCGGACGCGGTAAGAGCGCCCTTTCTTAATCCTACTTTGTCACTTCGGCTTGACCACGATGGGCGAGGGTCTCTGACCCCGCCCAGAGGCTGACCGAAGGTCTCCAAAATGGTGGGGAGA
>FWPU01006759.1_pt1 | contig 16976 bp, 14 predicted proteins | sample 2228361 | NCBI WGS metagenome assembly FWPU01 (sample SAMEA103939777, study PRJEB20133) | metagenome
TTATGGAGACCAGCGACATAGTCGCTGGTCCATTAACACAGTCAATGGACTCCAAGAATAATGGAAAATTCTTGTTGTCATTGCGAGCGAAGCGAAGCAATCCATTTTTTCATGTAGCCGTAACCTTTAGGTTGCGTCAATCCGCCTAAGGCGGACTAAAGCCTGCGGCTACTCAGAGATCTTGCCCCTCGCAATGACAAGCTGAATGTATGAGTATGCTAAACTCGGATGCAACAAACAAATAAAGTCTTATGACTATCACAATTGGAAGAAAAAGAAAGGAGGTGAACATAGATTAAGAGGCCGCAAACTAAATCATCTTATCCGTTAAGGACATCGAGGAGGAACCGCATGGCAATCGCTTTTGGCAACTACACTTTCAGTAAGCCAGTGCCATTTGACATGTGGTCGCCACCTTGTAAAGAAGGGTTGTATGCGATTTTGGTCCCTGACGTATCGTGTAAGCAGCCGTATTCCTTCAGAGTCATTTATCTTGGCGAATCAAGCAACATGATGAAACGGAATTTTCTCAGACTGCATCATAAATATCCACTCTGGCTATGGGAAGCCGGGTCAAATAGAAACCTCCATATTGCAGTTTACCCAATGCCTGGTTCAACCCTGGAAGAGAGACATGCCGTAAAAGTGAAGCTTGTTGCTGAATACCGTCCTATCTGTAATCAGAACCCTGGACATACACTTCGGTTATCTGGTCGCTGAAGGTTCGCCATATTTGACGCAGAGCATACGCCCTTTTTTGTCTGGTGCTGGCATCTCGTACGATAGTTAAAGCTTATAGGATACAAAACAAACAAAACTTACGAACACAAACGGAGGAACCTGTGAGCCCCCTGGAAAAGGTAAGGAAGAGAGACGGAAGGTTAGTACCTTTTGATGAATCCAAGATAGCCGATGCCATCTTTAAGGCGGCCCAGGCCGTGGGTGGGGAGGATAGGGCCCTGGCGGAAGACCTCGCCAACATGGTAACCTTCCACCTTGAAAAAAAGTTTAACGGCGATGTCCCTGGCATTGAGGACATACAGGACCTTGTGGAAAAGGTCCTCATAGAAACGGGCCACGCCAAGACCGCCAAGGCCTACATCCTCTACAGGGATAAACGGGCGAGATTGAGAGAGGCCCTGAGGGTAAGGAAAAAGGTAAAGAAAGGCAACAACTCTACCGACATCTCCCTCCTTGTGGATACCGACGGCAGGGAGGAGAGTTCTCCCTGGGACAAGGACAAGGTAGCCCTGGCCCTTGAGAAAGAGGCCGGTCTCCCTCTGGACGAGGCCCTTGAGATTGCCAGTGCCGTGGAAAAGAGGATATTTGCCTTTGCCAGCGGTACTACCGCATTAAAACGGATCTCCACCTCACTCATAAGAGAGCTAGTGGATAACGAACTCTTTGAGAGGGGCTACGACATCCAGCTAAAGAAACAGCAGGCGCTGGGTATGCCCAAGTACGACCTGGAGCGCCTGATATTTTCCAAGAGCAACGAAAACAGCAATATCGCCACTAATAACCCTGAGGCCATCAACCTTGCCATAGCGGAAAACACACTAAAACAATATGCCCTCCAGGAGGTCTTCTCCAAAGACGTTGCAGAGGCACACCTCTCGGGAGCGGTACACCTCCATGACCTGGGCTATCCCACACGGGTTTACTGTTCCTCCCATTCCATAGAATACCTCAAGAAATACGGATTAAAGCTAGATAACCTTGACACGACCAGTGCCCCGGCCAAACATGCCCGCACCCTCACGGGACATCTCAACACCTTCCTGGCCAGCATGCAGGCCTACTACGCAGGGGCCCTCGGGGTGGGCTACATCAACATAATGTATGCCCCGTTACTGGAAGGGATGAGCGAAAAGGAACTCCGCCAGGAGGCTCAACATCTCATCTTCAGTTGCTCACAGAGTGCCTTCTCCAGGGGAGGGCAGACACTGTTCCTGGACTTTAACGTCCACACCGGTATCCCTAATTATCTCAAATCTATTCCCGCCCTCGGACCTGGAGGAAAGTACACGGGGAAGACCTACGGGGAGTACGCAGAAACGGCCAGGCGTTTCACTATGGCCATGCTCGACGTCTGGCGTGAGGGGGACTGCCATGGACACCTCTTTGCCTTCCCCAAGTGCGACCTGCACATTAACCAGGACACATTCCGTGAGCCGGAACAGTACGAGATACTCAAGTACGCCTGCCAGATAGCCAGCGAAAACGGGATACCCTACTTCGTCTTTGACAGGGACGAGGTAACCCTTGCCGCCTGCTGCCGGCTCAGGACCACCATACAGGACGACTACATGATTAAACACCCCGAGAGCATGCGCTTCTGCGGGTTCCAGAACGTGACGGTGAATCTGCCCCAGGCGGCCTATCGGGCAGGGAAAGGCAACTGGGAGTCCTTCTGGAAGGAGCTTGACGACACCATCCAGATTTGCATCAAGGCCCACCTCCAGAAGAAGGAGTTTATTGCCCGCCTCATGTCCGGCCCCGAAATGCCACTCTGGCAGATAGGACGCAAGGCCCTGGACGGGTACCCCTACGTGGACCTGCAGAAATCCACCTACATCGTGGGCATCCTCGGCCTGAACGAGTGTCTGCAGTACATGATGGACAAGGAACTCCATGAGGGAGAAGAACCCCTGAGGAAGGGGCTACAGGTCGTAGCCTTCATGTACCAGAAAGTAAAGGAGGCAGGCAAAAAGTACGGCCTGAAGTTCTCCCTGGAAGAATCTCCGGCGGAAAGTGCCTCCAGGAGGCTGGCCAAGATAGACGTAAAGAACTTCCCCCCGGCAAGAGAGTTGGTGAAGGGTAACCTGGAAAGGGACGAGTTCTATTACACCAACAGCGTACATCTGAGACCAGATGCCCCGGTGGACATGCTCACCAGGATAATCCTGCAGAGCAAATTTCACACGATGATAGAGTCGGGGGCCATCATCCATGCCTTCTGCGGGGAGGAGCGCCCTCCGGCCTCCAGCATCATGAACCTTGTGAGAAAGACCTTTGAAAATACCCAGGCGGCACAGATTACCATCTCACCAGAATTCACCGTCTGCACCCAGTGTAACCGCCTTACCCCCAGACTCACGGACCGCTGTGACCGATGCGGTGCCTTCAACATCTCCGGGATAGAAAGGACTGACTCCTATCATCAACGACTCAATAACTGGTCTCCTTCTCGTCTTGAAGAATTGATAAAGCGGTATGCGTCCGTCTGAGACAGATTCAAAAATTCCTATACCTAAATCTCTTAACTCTAAGGAGGAAGAGACATGAGGGAGCAAGAACTGTTGACAGAGGACTTCGAAAGTATTAGAGAATTGAAGAGGAAGATTAACGAAAGAGAACCTGACTTTCTCATAGGGCTCCACCTGGAAAAGTGATTATAAGGATTTTTATCAATGCCCTCAGTACCTTACCCAAAAGGGCGGGGGCCCACTATAAGATAGACCTAAATACCCTGGGTCTGGAGGGCTTTGCCAATCTTTACTTTGTAGCCCCCGGTATGGGAGGCGTATTCTACTACGACCATCCACTCACCTCGGAAGAACCTGTCCTGAATTTAGTTCAGGAAAAGGCAGAAAACACAGAATGTACGACAAAGACAGATTCTCCAGTAACGGTGACATCCCTGTAACCATAAAAGGTTTTATAGAGACCAGCCTGATAGAGTGGGAAGGGATGGTGGTCGCTATCCTCTTTCTCTCTGGTTGTAACTATCGCTGCTCTTACTGCCACTCGCCCCACCTGGTTTACTCCTCAGAGGACCTGGAGACTATCCCCGCGGAATCGGTAATGGAATCCTTGAGGAAACGGAAGGGATGGCTAGATGGAGTAGTGGTCTCAGGGGGAGAACCCACCCTCCAGAAGGGGCTAAAGGAACTCCTGAGGAGATTGAAGGCACTGGGGCTTAAGGTCAAGCTGGACACCAACGGTTCCAACCCCGGCGTATTGGAAGGACTCCTGGAGGAAGGGTTGCTAGATTGTATTGCGATGGACATTAAGGCCCCCTTGCGAGAGGAAACGTACAGCAAGACCACGGGAGGGCCTTGCAATGTGGAGGCCCTCAGGCGGAGCATCCGCATCATCCTCCAGAGCGGCATAGAACACGAGTTCCGGACCACCGTCTGCCCCGGTCTCCTGACGGAAGAAAACATGGCGGAAATGGCCAAAGACCTCCTGGGCACAAAAAGATACGTGCTCCAGTCATTCAGACCCAATAACTGCCTGGACCCCAGTATGCTAGAGTTAAAACCTTATCCGGCCGAAATCCTTAAAAAGTTCAAAGAAATAGCCCAGGAATATCTGGAGCAGTGCCTCATAAGAGGTGAACCTTCTGTTTAGCAACCTCATCAGAGTGAGTCCGCTACAACATAAATAAAAAGGAAAGGAGGTGAACGACATGGCGAAGAAAAAGGCAGCCACCAAGAAGAAAAAAAGATAATTCATAAAAAAACTGTTGACATCGTGGAAAGAATTGGATAATTAGTTACTGGGTGGCTCAGAAGTAGACTCTTCAGAGCTAGATGAAGTTTCTAGAAATTGCCTGCCCGCCTGAGGCGGATAGTTTGATTCTGAAGGGATGAAATCTTAGAGGGTGTTCCTAGGGTTCTAGGAACACCCTTTTTTGTTGGGGACACCTTATGCAACTAGCTAAGCTTGAACTCCTTGGGTTTAAATCCTTTGCGGACAAGACAGAATTCGCTTTCGCCCCAGGTATAACCATCGTTGTTGGGCCCAATGGCTGCGGCAAGAGCAACATAGTAGACGCGGTTAAGTGGGTGCTGGGAGAGCAAGGCACCAAGTCCCTAAGGGCTACCGAGATGACGGACGTTATCTTCGGCGGCAACAACCACCGCCCACCCGCAGGTTACGCAGAAGCCTCCGTTACCATCCTGAACAATAAGGGCATACTCCCCCTGGAATATCAGGAAGTTTGTATCACCAGAAGACTCTACGCCGCTGGCGAGTCCGAGTATCTCATCAACAAACAGCTCTGCCGTCTGAAGGACATAAAGGAACTGCTCATGGATACCGGCCTGGGTACAGATTGCTACTCCCTCATAGAGCAGGGGGAGGTAGATATGCTCCTCCAGGCAAATTCCCAGGAGAGAAGGGTAGTCTTTGAAGAGGCCGCTGGGATCAGCAAGTACAAGGCCAGAAAAAAGGCTACCCTCAGCAAGCTGGAAAAGATAGAACAGAACCTCCTCCGCCTGGGAGACGTCCTTGAAGAGGTACAGAAACAGTCCCGCTCCGTAAAGCTCCAGGCTGCCAAGGCCAGGAAATACAAAGAATACACAGAAAGGCTGAAAGAACTCCGCCTTCAGTGGGCACTGAAAAGCCTGCACGAGTTCCAATCGCAACGCCAGGCAACCTCTACGCAAATAGAACAGACCCAATCTCAGGAACGAACCCTATTAGAGGAAAAGGCCGTCCTGGAAAGCCAAAAGAAGACCCTGGAAGAGGCACTACACCAATTATTAACCCAGCTTTCTAAAGAGCGGACAGAAATTGCCTACCTGGAGGGTCAAATATCAAAGACAACGGATAAGATTGCCATGGAAGGGCAGAGAATTCAGGAATTGCAACTCCAGGCCCTGAAGACCACCGAACACCTCCAATCCCTAAAGGCACGACAGGACGAACTGGAGGACCGGTTAATAACTACCCAACAAGAAGCCTCATCAGTCAGCGATGAAATCCAGCGATTCCGCAACATCCTCTCCCAACAAGAAAAGGAACACCGCCTCCTGGTCGAGGAGTGCCATAAACACATCGAAGAAATAGAAAAGAAAAAATCACTTCACATCAACATACTCCAGAACCAGACTCAACTCCAGAACGAACTGAACAACCTCCTCCATGAAAGGGATTCACTCCTGAGGAAAAAGACCAGGCTAGAAGAGCAACTCTCTAACACAACAAAAGAACTCCAGATACTGCAAGATGAAAAGCAGACCCTTGAAGAGGAAAGAGACCTCCTGACCAGAAAGAGGGAAGAACTGGAAAATAATGCCAGAGAATTAAACCAGAGGCAAGAGACCTTGAGGGGTGAAGAGGCCTCTCTAGAGGAGGATCTATCCCAAAAGAAGCAATTTCTCTCCGCCAGGAAGGCACGTCAGGAGACGCTAAAAGACTTTGAGGCCAGGGCAGAAGGAGTAGAGGGGGGCACAAAGGCTATTCTGGAAAAGGTCCTCAAGGAAGGTCTTTCCGGAATAAAGGGTATAGTGGCAGATATGATAAAGGTAGAACTGCCCCACGCCCCTGCCCTGGAGGCAGCCCTGGGCATCAGAAGCCAGGCCCTACTCACCCAGAGCACACAGGATGCCCTTCAGGCCCTCTCCCTGTTGGAGACTACCCAAAAGGGTAGGGCCACCTTCCTGCCCATGGACTATCCTCAGAATGGAAACCATGGCCTCCAAGCAACAGGTGAAGAAGGCGTAATCAAGGCCCTTGACCTCATCCGCTGTGACGAAACTCGCCTCCCCCTCGTAAAAAAACTACTGGGGAAGACCCTGGTAGTCAAAGATCTTCCTACGGCCCTGTCTCTGGCAAGGAAATATCCTGAGGCCCGCTTCGTCACCCTGAAAGGTGAAATCCTGGAGCCAGAAGGCACCATCACAGGGGGAAGTCCCACCAAGGCAGACCAAGGGATCATCTCCAGAAGGAGCGAGCTGGAGAGCCTGGAACGAGAGATAAAGACACTGATTGAGGAGGTGGAATCTGGAGAAACTACAAAAAGGGGACACCAGCAGGAAGGTAAGAACCTGGAATCTCTGCTACTGGACAATAGACGCCAACTGGAAGAGATTCAAAAGACCTCCCTCGCAAAGGAAAAGGCACTCCAAGAAAAGGGCCTCAAGCTGAACCTGTTAGCGGAAGAAAAGGAACTAACTTCTAACGAGCTCCACGAAACCCGGTCCCTCCTGGAAGACCTCTCCCTCAAAGAAAACCAGTTGAAAAACAAACTGGTTGAAGTTAATAAAAAGATACATGAGGCAAAAGAGGCAATCGAGTCGGCTTCTAAAGCACTCTCGGAGAGGCAATCCAAAAAAGAGACTATCGAGAAGGATTTAACAGGACTTAAGGTAACCCTGGCAGCAAAAGAGGAAAAGGGGCGTTCCCTCTCTGCAGAGTCGATACGGTTACAGGAAGTCCAGGAAGAACTCTCACAGGAGGTAGCCCACACCCTCCAAACACAGAAAGAGACCGAAGAAAAACAATTAGCCGCCCAGCAGGAGGTCTCCTCCCTGGAGCAACTCCTCAAAGAGTTGGAAGATAAAAAGGGTGGTCTCTCCTCCAGCATAAGCCTATTAGAGGAAAAAGAGAGGCAGAACCACCAGAACCTTTCTCGGTTTACCCCGGCCATAGAAGAAAAGGAACGCCAGCAACTCTTCCTCAAGGAGGAGCTACAATCCCTCAGGCTCAAGGAGAGGGAGTATGAGATAAAAATGTCCGACCTTGAGGAAAGGATAAAAGAAGAATACCAGGTGGAACTCAGCGGGCTTACCCCACAGGAGATAGATTGGTCTCAGGCCACCCAGGAGATGGAAGAACTCAAGACCAAGATAGAGCGGTTGGGAAACGTTAACCTGGAGGCACTGGAAGAACTTGACCAGCTAGAGATAAGGGAAAACTTTCTTATCACCCAAAGAGACGACCTCCTGAAGGCCAAGAACTCCTTGACCGAAATCATCAGAAAAATCAACCAGACCAGTAAAGAACTCTTTGAAAAGAGCTTTAACGAGATAAAAGAAAATTTCAACACCATGTTCCGCAAGCTCTTTGGCGGCGGGAGGGCCCACATCTTCCTGGAGGAATGCCCCGATATCTTAGAAGCGGGTATAGAAATAGTGGCCCAACCCCCGGGGAAGGAACTCCGCTCAATCAACCTCCTCTCAGGAGGAGAGAAATCTATGACCGCCGTGGCGCTCCTGTTCGCCATATTCCTGACTAAACCAAGCCCTTTCTGCATCCTGGATGAGGTGGATGCCGCCCTGGACGAGAGCAATATCGGCCGCTTCACTCAGGTACTGAAAGAGTTCACACAAAAATCCCAGTTCATAGTCATCACTCACAACAAGCGTACTATGACCGTAGGAGACACCCTGTACGGCATCACAATGGAGGAACCCGGCATCTCAAAGAAGGTAGTCGTAAGGCTGGAGGAAACAGCGGATGGGAGCGGCCCCGGCTACCTGCCAGCGGTTGAGGCCGATACCGCCCCAAAGGGACAGGACGCCATAGAAGGATCTGCCATTGAGAACAGGCATTCGCCTGAGACAGAAGAGCCGTCGCAAGGCCCCCTGTCAGAGGCTGTTGCCTCTGAAAAGACTTAGGGACAGACCGTGCCTGAGGCAGACCCGCCTCTGGCGGGCCTTAGGGTCTGTCCCTGAAATTGGATCCGCCTGAGGCGGACTAAAGCCCTGTCCCTACGACTGCCTACCCCAGAGCAGAACCAGACCAAGGCCCTCTAAGGAGAGGTCCTCTCCTCTGCCTTTGCCTCCTTTTTAACGGCACAACATCCGCCCACAGCGGCTGCCGCCTTTTCAGTCATTGGGCAGATATGGGCCCCCTCTCTTATACCGTGTCTTTCCAGGATGGCCTTAAGGGTATTCACCTGGGCATCCGTCAGCGATAGGGTAGCACGCACCTCATCTAATACCGCCCCCAGAGAAACCCCCTTCATCTCTTCCTGACAGCACCCGCCACCAATAACTTCCCTGACACCTACCAGGAAAAACATCACTACTACACACAATAGCAGTCTTCTCATTCCTCTCTCCTTTTTGCTCAACTTGCCCCCGGTCTCTAAAATTAACGGGAAATTTTACAAAACCCTAAAAACACCCTGGAGTTTATCCGCTTATTGTAACCTTTTCTCCTTCCACAACAACCTCATAAACTGGTTCGTCCCTCTTCATGAAGGAGGTGAGCTTGCCAACAATGGGGTACCTGCCCACCCAGGTTACCACCTTACCGCTGGTAATGTCAAATTGTGTACCGTGGCACGGGCATGTAACTATTGTGTCCTCTAAGGTGCCCTCGCTCAGGGAGCATCCCATGTGGGTACACTTGTCCCCAATAGCATAAAATTTCCCGCCCACCCTGGCAACCAGGACACCCTTTCCTTCCAGTTCCACCCTCCTTAGCAGACCTTCAGGAAGTTCCGAGGCATTCAACGTTATCTTTGCCAATCAATACCTCCTGTAAAGCGTAATAGATGAACCTGTGCGTGTGCGGTCTTTTGGGCTGGCCAGTGAAACTACTTTTGCGGCCACCTCCTCGGGGCGCAGGAGACCCTCTGGCTCGTGTTCAGGGAATATCCTGTGATGCATCTCTGTATCTACACCCCCCGGACAGAGGGCTAACACCTTTATCCCAAACTCCTCCACCTCATCCGCCACACTCTCCGTCAAACCAATTACCCCAAACTTGGAGGCGCAGTAAGCCGCCAGCCCTGCTATGCCGTGTTTACCCGCTCCAGAGGAGATGTTGATAATCACCCCTGAACACTGTTTCTTCATAACAGGTAACACGGCCTTCATCCAGTAGTACACCCCAGTGAGATTAACGTCAATGGTCTCGTGCCATTGCTCATCGGGAAAGTCCACAAGGGGAGTGAGGCCGTAGCCTACCCCTGCATTATTCACCAGGACATCAATACGGCCCCAGTGCTTTTGTACCTCGTAAACAGCATGAGAAACATCCTGGGGTTCACGAACGTCACCCCTTATGGAAAGTACCTGAGCGCCCATATCTCCTAAATCCTTTGCTACCTGCGCCAGAAGGGTTGTATCCCTTCCAAAGAGGGCCGTCCTGTAACCTTCCCTGGCAAAGGCGAAGGCACAGGCCCTGCCGATTCCCCTGGTGGCACCGGTGACAATGGCTACGCTATGCTCCATAGCTATAACATGGATTGCAGAAAAACTGGAAGAGGATTAACGCCCAAGCCCTTGGCCTTGAATGTTAAATTCCATCCTTTAATGACAGTTCACCCGAGACCGAACCGCCTCAAGACTGGCCAAGCGGAGGAAGAGGTTATCGAGGAGGAGGTTGAGATTGGCATTAGAATACAACCCTTCCGTAGCGCCGACTATCTCTTCCAGAATCTGCAATAAGGTATCCAGAGAGAGGGCGCTGGTCCGGGCCTTAAAGTAAGGGACAAGCTCCTCATAGAACAGTCCGAGTTCGTCAGGGGTGGACTCCCTCACGCCTACCTTAAACAGGAGCATATCCCTGTAATAGGCCAGGAGCAGATCCAGCCAAGTACGCAAGAGAAAACGCCTGCCCTCCAGTCCATCGGTATCGGGGCACCATCCCATTAGCTCCTGAGTAATGGAAAAATTATACTGGGGTCTTAACCCCTTGAGTATTTCCAGAAAGCGGTCTATATGAGAGGTAACTCTTTCCTCCATCAGCTTGGTGGCCCTCCCCATGCTCCCACATGAGAGTGCAGCCCATCTTTTATACCCCCTTAAATCACCCCTCCTGCCCAAGAGTTGTCTCACTACCTCGGCAGGCAGGGGATGGAATCGCACCTTTTGACATCTGGATACGATGGTAGACCGGAGGGAGGGAATAGAAGTAGTCGTCAGGAGGAACAGGGCACCTGGAGGGGGCTCCTCTAGGGTCTTAAGGAGACAATTGGAGGCCTCTTCATTCATCTTGTCAGCATCCTCCAGGACAAAGACCCTGCGATTAGCCTCTAGTGGTTTCAGGTGGGCACGGGTCTCCAGTTCTTCAATCTGCCCAATTACTATATTCCTCTTTCCCTCAAGGGGTGCCACCCAGAGGAGGTCAGGGTGGGTTCCGGCATCCACCTTCCTGCAAGGGTCGCAAAGGTCGCATGCATCGGTCCCTCTCCCCTGGCAGAAAAGTGCCTTAGCCAATTCCCTGGCAAAGAGGGCCTTTCCCACCCCCTCCGGTCCATAAAAGAGATAGGCATGAGCCAGCCGCCCTCGGGACATGATGCGCTGGAAACAGCTGACCACGTGGGTTTGGGATACTACTAGATGGAAGGACATATTGAAAAGAAACAAAATAACAGGCCAAAAATTAGCCTTATACCAGGCAGGACATCTGTCTGGGACGAACTAAATTTTTAATACTCCTCCTCTTCTTCCTCCTCGGTCTCTAAAACGGCCAGGACATCTCCAACCTGCACCACGTCTCCCTCCTGGGCCACTATCTCCACTAACCGGCCAGAGGCTGGTGCAGAAATGCTAAAGGTATGCTCGTCCGCCGTCAACTCTACGAGGGTTTCCCCTTCCTCTACCTCATCGTCCTCCTCTACAAACCAGCTGGATATAGTCGCCTCGTCAGCTTTGTCTCCGACTATCTCAGCCAGTTCCACCTCTATCCTCATCTGTCTAACCCCTCCAACGATGCACTAGAATAATAAGAGCTCCTGACAAATGGACCGGCCTCTACCTCCCGGAAACCCATAGAGTACGCCAATTCTTTACACTCCTCAAACTCCCAGGGTTCAAGATACCTCTGGACGGGTAGTTGCTCCCTGGTGGGTCTCAGGTACTGTCCCAGGGTAAGGACGTCACATCCCACTGCCCTCAGGTCTCCAAGTACCTCAAGCACTTCCTGACGACTCTCCCCAAGACCCAGCATTATCCCAGATTTTGTTTTAATATTTTTACACTGCTTTTTTGTAAATTCAAGTACCCTCAGACTCCTTTCGTAAGAGGCACCCTGACGGACCTCGGGGTAAAGCCTGGGCGCTGTTTCCAGGTTATGGGAAAGTATGTCTGGCCCTGCCCGTAACACCGTGATTAAGGCCTCCTCACTACCCTGGAAATCGGGCACCAGCACTTCCAGCGTTATTCTCCTTACTATGGCCTGCGGTTCGGTCGCAGCCTGCCTCAGCGCATGGATGGCCCGTGCATAATGTCCACTCCCTCCATCGGGGAGGTCATCCCTGGTAACGGAAGTCACTACCACATGTGTAAGGCCCATCATGCGCACTGCCATCGCAAGTCTGGCAGGCTCCTCTTCCTCAGGAGGAGTAGGTTTCCCCTTCTTCACACTGCAGAAACTGCAGCCTCTGGTGCATATCCCACCTAAAATCAGAAAGGTGGCCGTACCCCTGGAAAAACATTCACCAATATTAGGACACAAGGCCTCCTGACATACCGTCTTAAGTCCTAGCCCACTTATGAGGGTTGAAACCCTTGAGCCTCCGCCGAGGCGTCGCTTCCTCAGCCATGGGGGAAGGGCTTTTCTATCCGTATTTCCGGCCAAGTCCCGTTTCTCCTTTCAGACGTACATGCCTATACCCAGGAGGTCTTTCACTGTTTCTGTCAACGCCTCGGAATAAGAGGGGTGGATAGGCATATTTGAGGCCAGGTCTCTGAGGGTAGACCTTGTTTTCAAGGCGAGGGCCGCCTCCCCAACAAGCTCGCTTGCATAAGGACCCAAGATATGTACGCCCAACAGCTCCCCTGTAGAACCGTCTGCCACCGTCTTCAAGAAGCCCTCTGTTTCACCATAAACCCAGGCCTTGCCTAGCCACCTCAGGGGAAAAGTTTCAACCTTAATTTCGCTGCATCTCTCTCTCGCCTCCTCTTCCGAAAGGCCAACAGTAGCCACCTCCGGTTGGGTAAAGACGCAGGCAGGTATTACCGAATAATCCATCCGGGTATCCAGACCCAGGGCATGTTCTGCCGCTACCACTCCCTGGCGAAAGGCAATGTTGGCCAATTGTTTATTGCTGGTTATATCTCCTATTGCATAGATATCAGCCACCGCGGTTTGACAGTGCTCATCTATTTCTACAAATCCGTTGCCATCCAGACGGATACCGAGTTCCTCAAAACCTATATCTTTCGTATTAGGTATACGGCCTATGCAGAGCATGGCCTTTTCTGTTTCTAGAAGCTCCCCTTCTATCCGGGTCTCAACTGTGTTTTGCTTTATCTTGAGACTCTCTACCCTCTTTCCCACGATAACCCTCATACCCATTTTTTGAAAGACCTTGGTCAGGGTACTGCCAAGAGACCCATCCATCCTGCGAAGGAGCCGGCTACGCACCAAAAGGGTAACCTCAACTCCACACTGTAAAAAGAAATAAGCAAACTCGCAGGCTATATAGCCACCTCCTATTACCAGGAGACTTCGTGGAAGAGACTGCAACTGCAGGGCCTCGTCACTGGTCAATACCTTTTCCCCATCAAAAGGAAAGGTCCCTGGTATAAAAGGCCTGGCCCCTGTGGCGGCTATAATCTTTTTGGCCCTTAAAGTCTTTTTTTCTCCTCCTGGTAGAGATAGAATCAACTCTCCTGGCCCCTTGAGTGTGCCCCTGCCCTTCACTATCTTAACACCCTTTTTCTCCAAGAGTTCCTTCAGGCTCACGCCCAGGGCAGCAACCATCTTATCCTTTCTCTGCTGGGTTTTCTTAAAATCCAGATCTACTGAACCGACATCTATGCCCCACCCCCTTGCCCTCTTCATCTGAGAAAATAGACTGGCGCTCCGTAGCAAGGCCTTTGTAGGGATGCAACCCAGATTAAGGCATACACCTCCAAGCGGTCCCTCCTCCATGAGGCAAATCTCTACCCCAGCATTGGCGGCACGGAAAGCAGCAGAGTAACCACCGGGGCCGGCACCTATGATTGCAAGATCAAACTTTTCCATCCCTGGCCCCTTAAAAAAGAGGTAGACCCTTCAATGTTCCTCATCATTAGCGATTTAATTCTAAGGTTTCTTCTTTAGACTCGACAAAGGGCTTACTGGCGAGAGCCAAACTAAACGGTGGGCGGATTATAGCGGTGGTCAATTACGTTGTCAAGAATTTAACCCCCGAATAAGTCAGGTAGCCGCTCCGCCTGAGGCGGATAGCCTGCGTTAGAGGCGCAATCTAAAGGCTTCGCCCTGAGGCTCAGCCCGAAGGGTTGCGGCTACCGGTCTCTATTACCTCCACACACCTGGAGCAGAGGGTGGGATGCCTTGTGTCTTTCCCTACCGTAGGGAAATAATTCCAGCAGCGCTGGCACTGCTTGTTCGTGGAAGGGCTTGCCCCAACGGTATAGCGAATATCTCCCTCAGGGACCCCTGAGAAGGGTACGTGGTGCACCACCTCCTCAGGTTGACTGTCGTAACGGCCTTTAAAAAGGCACGTCTCGGAGACTATAAAAAGGGCCGGGAGGTCTTCCATGTGTCCCTGCAGGAGGTGGTAAAACTCCTCTTCCTCCGTATAAAGGCTCACCCTGGCCTCTATAGATTTTCCTATCTTCTTTCTAGCCCTCAGTACTTCCAGGGCCTTGTAGACCTCTTCCCTGACAGTGAAGAGCTCCTCCCATCTCTTCTCCAAAGCCTCGTTTAGCCACAATTCCTTTCCCTTAGGCCACGATGTAAGGTGGATGCTGGGAAATTCCTCCCCCACGTGTTTAACGCAAGACCAGACCTCCTCAGCGGTATGCACAAGCAAAGGGGCGGAAAGTTTTACCAGGATAAGCAATATCTCCTGCAGTACGGTCTGGGCCGCACGACGGCCAGGGGAGTCCTTGCCCCACGTATAGAGCCTATCCTTCAGGATGTCAAAATAACAGGCACTCATGTCCACTGCGCAGAAATAGTGGAGGCTGTGATGTACCCTGTGGAATTCCATGTCCTGATAGGCCCGGGTGACGGTCTGTATAAGCTTCTGCGTCCTGGACAGGGCCCAGCGGTCCATCTCCATGAGCTTTTCGTAGGGGAGAGCATCTTTATCAGGGTCAAAATCGTAAAGATTGCCTAGCAGGAATCTGAAGGTGTTTCTTATGCGACGATAGACGTCCGCCATCCTCCCCATGAGTGGCAGAGAGGTGTTGATGTCCTGACGGTAGTCCTGGCTTGAGGCCCAGAGCCTTATGATATCCGCCCCAAAGTCCTTCAGGGCATCCTCCACAGAGATAAAGTTGCCCAGCGACTTGGACATCTTCTCTCCCTTCTCATCCACCACGAAGCCGTGGGTGAGGACTGCCTTGAATGGGGCCTTGCCCCATGCCGCCACTGAGGGAAGGAGAGAGAGCTGGAACCAGCCCCGGTGCTGGTCCGTACCCTCCAGATAAAGGTCTGCCGGGAAGGAGAGTTCCTTACGCTGGTTCAGGACGGCGTGGTGACTGGAACCAGATTCAAACCAAACGTCAAATATGTCCATCTCCTTCCGAAAACTCCGGCCACCGCACTTCTCACACTTAACGTCGGGAGGCAGGAGGTCTTTCGCCTCCATAGAGAACCAGCTATCGGAGCCACGCTGTCTGAAGATGTCCCTGACATGGGCCACGGTGTCAGGCCTGAGAAGGACTTCTTCGCAACTATCGCAATAAAAGGCCGGGATGGGTACGCCCCAGGCCCTCTGCCTGGATATGCACCAGTCGGGCCTCTGGTGTATCATGCCACTAATCCTCTCCATCCCCCATTCTGGTATCCATTTTACGTTTTTGACGCACTCCAGGAGTCTCTGTCGCAGTCCTTTATGTTCCAGGTCAATAAACCACTGTCTTGTCGCCCTGAAGATTACGGACTCTTTGCACCTCCAGCAGTGCGGGTAAGAGTGTTTTACGAAGGCCTTGTGAAGGAGGGCCTCCAGGAACTTCAGCCTCTCCACGATCCGTGGGTTTGCCTCCTTGACGCTAAGGCCCTTCAAGAATTCCCCTGCCTCCTCGGTGAACCTCCCCGTAGAATCCACGGGACTAAAGGTGGGGAGGTTATACCTCTGTCCGGTCAAATAGTCCTCCAGGCCGTGTCCGGGAGCGGTGTGTACACAGCCCGTACCCTCGCCAAGGCTGACGTAATCGGCCAGGACCAGCCGTCCCTTTTGTTCCATAAAGGGATGTTTATAACACCTGCCCTCCAGGGCCTTTCCTTCTGTTGAACCCAGGCTATGGTACTCCTTAACGCCAACCTTCTCCATCACGGTCTCCACCAGGCTCTGGGCAAGTAGGGTTACCTCCTTTCGCTGGGTAACGGGGTTGGTGTATCTAACCGCAGAATAGCGGCTCTCCGGATGGAGGGCAATGGCAAGGTTAGCAGGGATGGTCCAGGGGGTGGTGGTCCAGATGAGTACATGAACGGCCTCACCTTTTGGCAATGGAAGCAGGTCTGAGAGGTCGTCCACCATCTTGAAGTTTACGAAGATAGAAGGACTGGTCTCTTCATCATATTCCAGTTCTGCTTCTGCCAGGGCCGTCTGGCAGCGCATGCACCAATGTATGGGCCTGAGGCTACGGTAGACATAGCCCTCCTTAACGAGGACGGCAAAGAGGTCAAGGACGGCGGCCTCATACTCGGGGTTCAGGGTGAGGTAAGGGGCCTCCCAATCCCCAAGGACGCCAAGGGCCTTGAACTGTGCCTTCTGTGCCTGCACAAAGCGCAGGGCATACTCCCTGCAGCGTCTGCGGATCTCCAGTTTGTCCATACCCCTTGCCTTCTCACCCAACTGCTGCATTACCATGTGCTCTATGGGGAGTCCATGACAATCCCATCCGGGGATGTAAGGGGCATCATACCCCCGCATGGTGTGGTACTTGACTATCATGTCTTTAAGAATCTTATTAAGACCTGTGCCGATGTGGAGGTCCCCTGTGGGGTAAGGCGGGCCGTCGTGAAGGATATATTTAGGACAGCCCGCCCTATTTTTGCGTATCTGGCCATAGAGGTCCATCTCCTCCCACTTTTTCTGTATCTCAGGCTCCCTCCTGCTGAGGTCCGCCTTCATGGAAAAATCGGTAGTGGGAAGGTTTAAGGTATCTTTGTAGTCCATGGTGGGATTTTACAGGATTTTTTCTTTAGATTCTATGTCAGTTTTGTTACGTTGTTTGTAGGTACAAGCACACCATGTAAGGGGACATTCCCCACTGACTAAAAGAATTGTAAATTGAAGATTGGAAATTTTAACCTGAAACCTGCGTGAAAATGGGCTAAATTTTGAGTTTTTCAATCTTCTTTATAGCGTATTCAAATGCATCTTT
>FWPU01000480.1_pt1 | contig 16970 bp, 16 predicted proteins | sample 2228361 | NCBI WGS metagenome assembly FWPU01 (sample SAMEA103939777, study PRJEB20133) | metagenome
AAGCGGGTTCGCGGGGCCGCGAGCGTCCCCGTGCCTCCGGCGGAAGCCGTGCCGGCGCAACCCCCTTGCGAATCCCGATCGCCCGCCAGCCGTCTGGAGGAAAGCCGGCTCGTCAACCTGGCCATCGGTCTGCCCGGCCTGGTATGGCTGCTCGATCACTTCCGGACCTCGGGGACCGCGCTCACGCTCGACACGGTGAATTTTTGCGTTCTGGTTCTGGCCGTTCTCTGCCATCCCACGCCCCGTGCCCTGGTCCGGTCGGCGCGCCAGGCCGGAGCCCTCCTGCACGGCATCGTCCTGCAGCTTCCCCTCTATGCAGGCATGTACGGAATCATCCAGGACAGCGGTCTGGCCAGGGCCATCTCCGATGTCTTTGTCGGCCTGGCCGGGCCCCGGTCGTTTCCTCTGTTCGTTTGAAGGAGCCCTGCCATGGCGTACGAAGACTATCGGTTGCTCAGGATTCGGGTCGACGCCGGCGTGGCCTGGGTCACGATCGACAACCCGCCGATCAATCTGCTCACGGTGGACCTGTCAGCCGAACTGTTTCGGCTCGCGGGAGAGGTCGCGTCAGACCCGGGCGTCAAAGTCATTGTCTTCCAGAGCGCCAGCGCCGACTTCTTCATCGCCCATTACGATGTCTCGGTCCTGCGTCTGCTGGCCGAACAGCCTCTGCCCCTGTTTCTGACCGATCTGCACGAACTCAACAAGATTACGGAATCCTTCCGGCGGATGCCCAAGGTGAGCATCGCAAAAATCGAGGGCCGCGCCCGTGGGGGCGGAAGCGAGTTCGTGCTGGGGCTCGACATGAGGTTCGGTGCGATCGGCAGGGCCGTCCTCGCCCAGCCGGAAGTGGCGCTCGGCATCCTCCCGGGAGGAGGCGGAACCCAGCGCCTGCCCCGACTGCTGGGCCAAGGCAGAGCGCTCGAGGTCGTGCTGGGCTGCGACGATTTCACGGCCGAAGTGGCGGAGCGGTACGGATACATCAACCGAGCTTTGCCGCCCGATGAACTCGGCCCCTTCGTGGAGAGACTGGCTCGCCGCATCGCGAGCTTCCCTTCGGAGGCCATCGCCCTGGCCAAGAAGTCTGTCCAGAACGCCCAGGAGCTGCCGATCGTCGAAGGGTTGTTCGAGGAAACCGCACTCTTCGGCCGCTCGCTCGCCACGGCGGAAGCCAGGCGCCGCATGGCAAAGTTCCTGCGAATCGGCGGCCAGACCCGACAGGGGGAGCTCGACCTCGACGGCATGATTTGCAGGCTGGCCGAGGAGCCGTGAAGCCAGGCTGAAGGTCGACATCGCCTGAATTCCCGGGACATCCCTCCTGAAGGCACGAGGAAAAGGACTCGGCAGTTGGATCTTTCCGAACGAGACAGGCAGATGCTCTCCGGGAGCCTGGGCCGGGCGGCCAAGAAGGCCATGGAGATCCTGTTCGCCCTGGGCCGCATGTACGGAGCCCGGCGCCTGATCGATGTGTCGAGCGTGCAGGTCTCGGGCGTAAGCTACGAAAACCTGGGAGAGGCCGGTCTCGAGTTCCTCGAGGAGATGGCAGCCGACGGCCGCGCCACGGTTCCGGCGACGCTGAACCCGGCGGGCATGGATCTTGCGGACTGGCCCCGCATGGGGATCGACGAGGCTTTTGCGGCCCGACAGCTCCGGGTGATCCGCGCCTTCGAGCGGATGGGGATCCGGCCCACCTGCACCTGCACGCCCTATCTGGCGGGAAACGTCCCTGCGGCCGGAGAGCACGTGGCCTGGGGCGAAAGCTCGGCTGTCTGCTACGCCAATTCGATCCTGGGAGCCAGAACGAACCGGGAAGGAGGCCCGAGCGCCCTGGCCTCGGCCCTGACAGGCCGCACGGCCGAATACGGCCTGCACCTGGACGAGGCCCGCAGGCCGGCCGTGACCGTGGAGGTCCGGGCGTCCCTGAAGGGGCCGGCGGATTTCGGAGCCCTCGGCTTGGTTCTTGGCAGGAGGACGGGAAACCGGGTTCCCCTCCTTCTGGGCCTTCCGGAGGCCTCCGAAGACGAATGGAAAAGCCTGTGCGCCTCGATCGCAACATACGGAGGCGCGGCCCTGTTTCACGTGCCCGGCCTGACGCCGGGGGAAGCTTCCGAGCCGCAGGAGAGGATCGAAATCACGGCTCGCGACATCGAGGAAGCCGTCCGGTCGATGAACGACGGCGCGGAGCCGGACCTCGTGGCCATCGGGTGCCCCCATTGCTCCCTGGAGGAGCTGAGACTCCTGTCTGCTCTTCTTGACGGAAGGCGCGTCGTCCGGGAAACCTGGATCGCGACGGCCAGGCCCGTAAAGGCGGCCGCCACAGCCCAGGGGCTGGTGGAAAGAATCGAGCGCAGCGGCGCCAAGGTTCTGGCCGATACCTGTTTCGTGGTGGCTCCGATCCGCGGCAGGTTCCGCTGCATGGCCACCAACTCGGCCAAGGCCGTCTTCTACGCCAGGAGCAAGAACCGCTTTCACACCGTCTTTGCGCCCCTGGAGCGGCTCGTCGAGATCGCCGTGGGAGGATGACGGTATGGTGCTTCACGGAAGGAAGATTTTCGCAGGGTCGGCCCAGGGCCAAGCGCTCGTCTCGGAGGAACCCCTTTCCTTCTACGGCGGCGTGAATCCCGACACCGGAATCGTGGAGGAACAGGGACACCCGCTCCAGGGAAGGTCCGTGGCCGGTCGCGTCCTGGTCTTCCCCGGCGGAAAAGGCTCCACGGTCGGAAGCTACACGCTGTACCGGATGAAGAGAAACGGAACCGCTCCCGCCGCCCTGGTCAACCGGCAGTGCGAGACCATCGTGGCGGTGGGCGCGATCATCGCCGAGATCCCGTGCCTGGATCAGGTCGCGATCGAACGCATTCCGGACGGCGCCCGGATCCGCGTCGACGCCGATCGGGAAAGGATCGAGATCCTCGAGGGAACCGGCGCACAGGAGGGCCTGCCATGTCGGTCTGGGAAAGAATGAAGCTCGTCCAGGGAGACATCACGAAGGAGAAAGTCGATGCCATTGTCAACGCGGCCAACCAGAGCCTGCTCGGCGGAGGCGGCGTGGACGGAGCCATCCACCGCGCGGCCGGGCCTGAATTGCTCGAGGAGTGCAGGACGCTGGGCGGGTGCGAGACCGGAGACGCCAAGATCACCAGGGGGTACCGGCTCCCGGCCCGGCACGTGATCCACACCGTGGGGCCGGTCTACCGGGGCGGCACCGCCGGGGAGGCCGGGAAACTGGCAAGCTGTTACCGCAGAAGCCTCGAGCTCGCCTCGGCAAACAAGATCCGGAGCCTCGCCTTTCCGGCCATCAGCTGCGGCGTTTACGGCTACCCCGTCGAAGAGGCGGCCCGGATCGCCCTGAAGACCGTGGCGGAGTACCTCGAAGGGCACCCCGAAATCGAGGAGGTCCGCTTCGTCCTGTTCTCGCAGAAAGATCTTGACGTGTACCGGGCAGCCTTCGAAAGACTCAGAACCTAGCCCGGCCTCAGCGCTGGAAGCGGTAGCCCCGGCCGCGAACCGAGAGAATGTGGCGCGGACGGGAGGGATCCTGCTCGAAATAGGTCCTCAGCCTCCGGATGAAGTTGTCCACCGTGCGCGTTTCCGTCTCCGGGCTGTATCCCCAGACCGTGGCGAGCAGCTCCTCGCGAGTGACCACCTCCCCCTCCCGCTCGACGAGGAGTTTGACGATGCCGAACTCCTTTTCGGTGAGTTCTCGCACACCCCGGGGGCCAGAGGCCTTCCGGAGGGAGAAATCCACCCAACAGCCGTTCCCGAAGGAATAAACCCTGCCGGCCGGCACCGCCCGGTACCAGCTCCTCCGGCGCAGCATGCCCTGGATCCGGAGCAGAAGTTCCCGCAGGTGGAAAGGCTTCGTCAGGTAATCGTCGGCACCGCTCGCGAGGCCGGAGATCCTGTCCTCCTCGCGGCTCCGGGCCGTCAGAATCAGAAGGGGAATCTGTACGTCTTTGCGCCGGATCCTGCGGGCGACCTCCAACCCGTCCATGCGCGGGAGCATGAGGTCCAGGATGACAAGGTCCCAGCCGCCCTCGTCGAACAGGCGCAGCGCCTCCTCGCCGTCCGGAGCGACGGCCGTCTCGTAGCCCTCGCACCGCAGGTTGTAGGCCAGCCCCTCGGCCAGGTTCCTCTCATCCTCCACGAGGAGGATCTTCGCTCTCGGCTCGCTCATGGCTCGGCACCGGCGCCGAGGCGAACCACAGGTCCGGACGGCGCCAGCTTCTCGGCGAGGGCCCGCTCAGGGGCAGGTGGATCACGAAAGTCGCTCCCTTTCCCGGCCCTTCGCTTTGGGTGAAAATCCTGCCCCCATGGGCCCGGACAATGCTCGAGGCGATGTAGAGCCCGATGCCGGTGCCGCGGAGGACGCGCTCCTTGGCCCCGACGGCGCGGTGAAACATGCGGAAGATCTTGTCCCGCTGGTCACGGGGAATGCCGACCCCCCTGTCCTGGAAAGAAAGGACGCACCGTCTTCCTTCCACGACAAGCCTCGCCTTGAGCCAGAATCCGTCCGGCGAATACCTGACGGCGTTCTCCACGATGTTGTCCAGAGCCACCTGGAGGTTGTCCCAGTCCACGCGGGCCCGAACGCCCCGGGCGATCTCGAGGACGAGTTGTTCGTCCTTCCACCCGTGCCGCCTCTTCTTTTCCTCGAGATGCTCAAGGATCCGTTCGTCCAGCCGGACCCATTCGAAGCAGTAAGGGAGCCTGGATCTCTGGAGCTGGGAGACGAGCAGAATGTTGTGAATGAGGCCGGACAGCCGTTCGGTCTCCTCCTGCATCCTTCTGAGGAACGTCTGCCGGTCCGCTGGAGACGGATCCCGAAAAGCCAGGGTTTCCAGATAGAGCTGGAGCGACGCCAGGGGGGATTTCAGTTCGTGGGTCACGCTCGAGATGAAATTCTGCTGGAGAAGGTTCAACCCTGCCTGCTTCCGGTAATACGTATAGATCACGATGATTCCCAGGAGCAGGAACAGCATGAGGACCCCGGCGCCGAACCATACGATCCAGGGCGGGCCCAGGCCCCCGGGCCCGAACTGGAAGTTCAGCGAGATCCTGCGGAGGGTCTGATAGTTGTTGACCGAGTAATAGACCCACAGGGCGACCAGGCCGAGCCAGGCCACGTTGATGAGAACGAAAAAAACCAGAGAAGAACGAAGCCCGTATCCTTTTCCCACGGATCCGCCTCGCGTCGGGAGATCGGTCTGCACAGCCGTCTCTTATTCTATGCCAAGGGCCGCGGGGGGAGCAAAAAGGACGAGAAAAAGCACAAACGCCGAGGGGAGCGCCACGGATTTTGACATGCCTTTGTCTCTTCGGTTATGTTCCCCGCCGAGGTCCCGGAGACACTCCCTTATGACCCCAGGCAGAAGGAAAACAGACCATGGACTTCCGGCTCACCCCTGAACAGGAAGAATTCCGCAAGGGCTTCGTCGCCTGGCTCGAGAGGAACCTTCCCTCGGACTTCGATCCCGCCCGGTTTCGGAACTACGACTCTCATGAGGACTGGGCCCGTGCCTACAAGAAGTTCCAGCGCAGTCTCTGGGAAGCCGGATATGCCGGCATGCACTACCCGAGGGAGTACGGCGGCCAGGGCCGGTCCCTCATGGAAGAGGTCATCGTCCTGCAAACCATCGCCGCCACCTGCATGGAGCTGAAGATCCCGGGCGTGATCACCCACGGGATGGCCGCGCCCACGATCTTCACGTGCTGCAGCGAGGACCAGAAACGGACGTACCTGCCCAAGATCCTGGACGGGACCCACATCTGGTGTCAGGGCTTCAGCGAGCCCAACGCCGGCTCAGACGTGGCCAACGTGTCCACCCGGGCCGTGCGAAAGGACGGCCACTACGTCGTCAACGGCCAGAAGACCTGGACCAGCTTCGCCCACATTGCCGATTATTGCATTCTGCTGGTTCGCACGTCGACCGAGGGCCCCAAGCACAGAGGGCTCAGCTATCTGCTTCTGGACTTGCATCTGCCCGGCGTCAAGATCAAGCCCATGAAGCAGATGACGGGCGAGGCCGACTTCAACGAATTGTTCTTCGATGATGTCGCCGTGCCTGTCGAGATGCGGGTAGGAGAGGAAGGCCAGGGCTGGCAGATCGCCATCACCACCCTCATGTTCGAGCGTGTGGTGGGAGACGCCATCATGGGCGCGGCGTACGAAAGAAACATCGAGCGCATGTTGGAGGTGGCCAGGACGGTCAAGCGTTCCGGCCGTCCGGTGATCGAGGATCCGCTCTTTCGCCAGCAGCTGGCCCAGAACTACATCGACTGCATGGTCCTGAAATACCACGGCCTGCGAAGCTTGAGCCGCCAGCTCGGCACCGGCATCCCCGGCCCGGAGGGCTCGATCGGCAAGCTCCTCTGGAGCGAGCCCAATCAGCGCATCTGCGAGTCCGTGCTCGCCATGGAGGGGCTGCACGGCCAGCTGATGAAGGGATCCCCCTGGTCGATTCAGGAAGGCTTCTGGCAGTACGCCTTCCTGCGATCCAAGGGCAACACGATCGAAGCGGGGACTTCCGAGATCCAGCGGAACATCATCGGCGAGCGCTGCCTGGGCCTGCCCAAGGACACGAGCCGGGCCGCGCGACAGAAGTAGACGATGCCCCGGCAACCCCTCGGCCGCGCAGGCCGCGGCGGGAAGCCCACAGCCCCCTGAGGAGTGATGCCATGGAAGTGAATCTCTCTGAAGAGCAGATCCAGATGGCCCGCCAGGCCCGAAGGTTTTGCGAGAACGTCATGCCCATGGAATACGTGCGCTCCATGCTGGAAGACGAGCGGGGGTTCACCGAGGCTGTCTGGAACCAGATGGCGGAAATGGGCTGGACGGGAATGTGCCTCCCGGAAGCATACGGCGGCCTGGGCCTGAGCCTCCTAGACCTGTCCGTGGTTCTGGAGGAGATGGGGCGGGCCCTGGCCCCGGGTCCTTTTTTCTCGACCGTGCTTCTGGCTGCCGCAACCATTGCCCGGGCCGGCACCGAGGAGCAGAAAAAACGCTATCTGCCGGAAATCGCGTCCGGCGCCCTGCGCGGGTCGCTGGCCCTCTACGAGCCCGAAGGGGGTGCCGACCCCGGCTGGGTGCGCATGACCGCACGGCCCGGGGCCGGCGGTTACACCTTGAACGGGACCAAGCTCTTCGTGCCTGATGCCCATACCGCCCAGGTTCTCGTGTGCGTCGCCCGGGCCGGCGGAAAAGGCCGGAAGGACGCCGGGCCCGCCCTGTTTCTCTTGAACACCCAGGCGCCCGGCCTCACGACAAGCCTCCTGCCGACCATGGACGGAACGCGGAAACTCTGCGCGGTGGACTTCAGGAGGGTCCGGGCCCGGCCGGAGGATGTGCTCGGAGACTCAGCAAGCGGTCGGGAGGCTCTGGAGATGGTCCTGCAGAAAGCTGCGGTCGGACTGTCGGCCGAGTGCGTGGGCGGTGCGCAAAGGGCCATGGAGATCGCGACGGAATATGCCAAGGTACGGGTTCAGTTCGACCAGCCCATCGGATCCTTCCAGTCCATCAAACACCGTTGCGCCCAGATGTTTGTGGAAGTCGAAAGCGCCCGTTCGGTCCTGTACTGGGCGGCGTGGGCCCAGGATCACGGAGATCCCCTGGAGGCGGCCCTGTCTTCTTCCGTGGCCAAAGCCTACTGCGCCGAGGCGTACCGCAACGCTTGTGCCAGCGCGGTCCAGGTGCTCGGCGGCACGGGGTTTTCCTGGGAGCACGACATCCACCTCTATCTCAAGCGGGCCAAGGCGAACGAGGCGGCACTCGGCGACCCGATGTACCACCGCGAGAGAATCGTGAGACTGCTTTCCGGGCGCTGAAAGCCTGTTGAACCCGCCTCTCAGGGTTCGCCCCAGGCTTGGCCGCAGGGAGGGATCCGCAGGGCCTGTTCGGTGCTGACCGCAACACGGGTCTGGCAGTAGGACAGAAATTCCCGGGGGAGGGCCTCGGCGCTGGCCCGGAGCCAGCGCACGAACTCCTCGGTGGAGGACCGAAGGGCCGCCGTTCCCTGGGAGATGCCGCTGCCGAGTTCCTCGACCCGGCTGCCGAGCTGCTTCCGCAGCCTCTGGAACCTCGCCTCCATCTCGCGGGTCCACCTGTCCAGCACGCCGAGTCGATCCTCGTAAGGTTTCATTTCGTTCAGGATCCTGCGGGTCAGCAGGTTGCCGAGGATCCGGATCTTGGCGTTGTACCACCGATCAGAGGAGAAAAGCAGATGGCGCACCGCTTCCCTCAGGGAATAGAACTCCAGGTGGGCTCTTGCGAGCTCCTGCTGGAGGTCGCAGGGCGCTATCTTCTCCGGAACCACGGTAACGTGGTGGGCGTCGTACAGATGCCAGCACCGGCTCAGAATCTTCCCCTGTTCGGCATACCGGGCCGAAAGGGGCGTCCCGGGAATCGGGGTCAAGCCGAAGAACTGGGCCGTGTCCACCATGAGGTCCTTGGCGAACCGGACCGTTTCGCGCACCGTCTCCACCGTGTCCGCATCCGAACCCAGCACGAACATCCCATGCACGGAAAAACCCGCTTCGTGGAACCGCCGGATGGCGAGCTCGTTCTTTTCGAGGGTGGAGCGTTTGTTGAAGAGCTTCAGGGTTTCCTCGTTGATCGATTCGAAGCCGACGTACACGCGCCCGCAGCCCGCCCGCTTCATAAGGGCCAGGCACTCGGCGTCCTGCGAGGCTTCCACGCGCACCTGGGCTCCCCAGGCGGGCATGGCAATCCCCTTGGAGAGGATCCTTTCCAGGATCGCCTTGGTGCGCGCCGGATGGCCGCAAAAGTTGTCGTCGCCGAAAAAGATGGGTTTGCGGGTCTGCCGCAGGGTGTGTTCGATGAGTTCCACGGTCCGTTCGACGTCGAGAAACCGGTACCGGCTCCCGAACTGGGTGATGACGGCGCAGAAGTCGCAGGCAAAGGGGCACCCCCGGGACGTGACGATCACCGAATTGCTGATCCCCCTTGCCACTCGCTTCGAGTAAACGGGAAAGGGAAGAGCGTTGAGCTGCTCGTTGGTGAGAAAGGGCCGGTCCGGGTTGTGGCGGATCGATCCGTCCTTCTGCCGGTAGCTGATTCCCATGACGTCGCCGAGGGCGGGATCCTCGGGGTGCTCAGCCAACCGTTCCAGCAGGTCTGCGATCGTGGCGTCCCCCTCGTGCCGGACCACGATGTCACCGTGCTGCAGCGCCTCCTCGGGCAGGGCGGTCACGTGGGGGCCGCCGAACACGATCCGCATCGCCGGATTTCGTTCCTTGAGGAGACGGGCCAGTTCGTAAGAAGGCGGCTGGGTCCGGGTGATGGAGGAAATCCCGACGACATCCATGGCGGCCAGCCGGTCCACGTCCTCGCGTCGGAACCGGCCGCCCTTGGAATCGTAAAGGGGATTGAAGGCCGTCACAGCCGCCAGGCCCGTGCGGTCCGCTATGGCCGCAAGCAGATCGACGGCTCGCGACGGCAGGCGGACGATCGAATAGAGATCCTTCATCCGGGGCGACCAGAGGCCGCCGTCCTGGGTGGCATAGAGCTCGACCAGGCCCAGGTGGATCTTCTTGCTCATGATGTTTGAAGCCTCCAGTGCGAAAACCTCTTCGGGGATCAAGGAGCAACTGACGCGGCGCGCTGGCCCGAGTGCCCCACTCCATTGCCCTTTGTTTGATAGAACAATAGCAGAATCTCCATTCTGGCGGCACAACGTTTATGTAAAAGTAGTGTAAAAATCGAAGCAGACCGGCGGAGGGGAAACCCAGGGTTGACAACCTCGCCGGCCGGTCCGTACTCTGAGGGCTCGCCCGTCGAGGACCGATTCCCGAGGTGTGCGTGCGCCCCGTCCTCTCCTCCAGGGAGCAGCCGTGACCGCTTCTTCCAGCTTGCCCGCAAGGATCTCATCCTTTGTCCTGGCGGTTTTTCTTTGTTTTCTTGCCTCCTGCGCTGCCCGCAAGGACTTCCGCGCGGCCACCGAGCAGGATACGGTGGAAGCGTACAGCAGGTTCCTGCAGGAACACCCGGAGAAAAGCTCCTACGCCTCTCTGGCCAGAAAACGGCTCGAAGAGCTTTCCTTCCAGGAGGCACAAAAGGCCGATACCTTCCCGGCCTACATCCATTTTCTCGCTCGTTTCCCCTTGAGCCCCTTCGCCCCGGAGGCCCGGCAAAGAGCCGAAGACATCCGCTCCGCCGAACTCGGAATCCACCTGTATCGGGCGCAGCCGGCTGACTTTTTCGATGTCGTGGTCAGCCGGGCCCTGCCCTTTCGGATCCAGGTGGTGTCGCTGAACACGGACGAACGGGAGCGCAAACGCATCGAGAGGAAGTGGTACGAGGAACTCCTTCGAAGAGGACTCTTCCTGCCGATGGACCCGGCCAAGGTCTATCCCTTTTCCCCGGACCTGACCCTCAGAGTCCGGGAATCCACCCTGGACCTGTGCGGGAATCCTTACGTTCTTGCGGAGGCCCAGGCGGCCGTCAGGGAAAGGACAGTCCGCTCCTACCGGGTGGCAGCCGACCGGATCGAAACCTATCTCCTTTACGAGATCTACCGGGACGCCCCCGCTTTCCGGCAGATCCTGTGGATTGCCCAAGAGGAGCGGGAAAGGGTGGAAGCCGCTTTCCGAAGCTTAAAAGCCGCGGCGCCTCTGAAGCAGACGGTTGTCCTCGAGTTTGATCTGGACCAGCAGAGCACCCACTGGGACCAGGAAATGGTTCGCCGTTTTCTGGATTTTTTGAAAGAGGCCCGCCTTTGGGAGAATCTGCTCGCGTATCCCAGAGGCAGCCCCCTGTCCCAGACCGAGGGCACCCGCCTCTTTCTGCGGGTGGATTCCAGCTCCCACGCTCCTTCCCTGTACCGGCAATGGAGCCCGGCAACCTCGGGTCCGGACTGGGCCGCCTGGAATTCCGCCTGGATCCTCGAGGACAGGGATTATTTCTTCAAGAAAATGGCCCTTGACCTCGTGGCGTTGCTCGCAGAGCCTCAGAAGCCGGCCCCGCGGACCCCTTCTCCCCAGATCCGCCCCCACCGGCCGATCGCGCCCTGAAGGAGGGTTGAGCCCTCGCAGCAGCCCGGAGCTTTCTCCTTCAGGGGATCCGCTCCTCGAGCCATCTCCTGAACCGAAGGGCGTCCCCCGGGGCGTTCGGCGTGTCGAAGATGAACATGCCCGGCGTGTCTTCCAGGGACGCTTCTCCGGCGAGTCGGTCGAAGATTCGAGAGAAATCGTCTTCCGTGTACCTCCCGGTCCTTCGCTGCCTGGGCCTGGGCATCCGGCAGAAGAAGAATGCCCCTGGCGGCGGAAGGCTCACGAAGGGATCGACGGCCGGCGTCAGGTCGACTCTTGCGCACAGATCCGCCATCTCCTGTTCCGACCAGAGGCCCTGCGGGTCCCACACCAGCCGGAAGTTCCCGCGATCGATCCGGGTGAAGAACGCCTCGAAGTTTCTGCGGTTCTCGAGGGTGCACGAAAACGAGGCCGGGGAGAGGAACACCACCGCTTCTGCGCCAAGCGCTTCGGCCGCCTCCCGGGTGACGGACCATGCCCAGTCGGTGTCCTCTCCGGGCAGGAAATGACCGAAACGGCCGGCCAGACTCCGAGAACGCTTGCGCTGAAGCCTGCCATACCCGTGGAAACTCGGCGGATGGGTGACGAGCTGCCAGGCCCGCACGGCGAAAGCGAAACCCTCGGGCGCTTCGCGCCGCCAGCGAGCCAGGACGCGCGGGGCCGGAGGGTCGTAGAACGTCTCTTGGACTTCAACCGCGTCAAGCTTCTCGAAATACTCTGCCCTGGCCAGGGGAAAGCCGACACAGCCGATCTTCCATCTTCTTGGTGCCATCTCGTTTTCCGTCCCGGGCCAGGCAAGGGACCGATCGGTCCCGTTCAGTGCGCTCCTGCCCGTGCATTCATTGTCAGCGTCAAAAGGCTTCTGTTAGAATTGAACTTTCGAACCCTCTGGAGTCATAGCAGATGTGGGAGATCCTGTCACGGGGCGGCGTTGTGATGATTCCGATCGTCCTTTGCTCGGTGATCGGACTGGCGCTGATTCTGGAGCGGAGCTGGCACTTCTGGCGGATCCGCCGAGACCAGGCTCTGTTCCAGGAGGAGGCCCTGGAAATGCTCAAGGCCGGCAAGGTCGAGGATCTGTCCTCCAGGGCCAGGCAGTCCCGCAGCCCCCTGGCTCCGCTCATCCTCGCATTCCTGGATCATCGCGAAAGCCCGGAGAGGGCCGACCAGGAGCGGGCCCTGAGGAGGGCCGGAAGCCGCAAACTTCAGGAACTCGAGCATCATCTCCGAGGCCTCCACATCATCGCCAACGTGGCTCCCCTTCTTGGGCTTCTCGGCACGGTAACCGGCATGATCAACGCCTTCATGAAGGTGGAATCCTTCGGAAATCGCGTTGAGGTCAGCCAGCTTGCCGGCGGGATCTGGGAGGCGCTGCTCACCACGGCCGCCGGCCTGACCGTGGCCATCCCCTGCATGCTTTTCTACAACTATTTCCTGGGACGGGTGCAGCGCATCGAGATGGAAATGAGAGACACGGCGGAGGCCCTGATCTCCCTCGAAAAGAAGGGGTAGTCCTTGGATTTCGACCGAGACCGAAGGGAGCCGATCGAGCTCAACATCACGCCTCTGATCGACATCGTGTTCCTTCTCTTGATTTTTTTCCTGCTCACGTCCCATTTCTTCATGGAGGAGGGGCTTCAGGTCCAGCTGCCCGCTTCCCAAACCGGCCAGAAGGTGGAGCGCACCGAGATCGTCGTGTTTCTGGACGACCAGGAGCGGCTTCGCCTCAACGACGAGCCCGTGGCCTGGGCCGAACTGGAAGGCCGGCTCCGGGCCCTGCTCGCCCGGAATCCTGCTGCGACCGTGCTGCTCAAGGCGGACCGCAGCGTCCGGCTGGAACGGGCCGTCGCGCTCATGGACACGGCCAAGGCCTCCGGAGCCCAGAAGCTCGTTTTGGCTACGGCCCCTCCGGAGGCCGACCGGGATGAGGCGCAAGAGGCCCCGAACGGCAATCCATGAGACGGCTGGCTCCTTTCCTGGTTCTGTCCGTCGCACTCCATGGCGCGGCGCTTTTTTCCCTGCTCCACGGGGTCCGGATCCCCGTCCCTGAACCCATCCGGCTCTGGACCGCCGAGGTCCAGCTTGGCCCCTCGCCCCTGGAGGAACCCCCGCAACAGGCGCCGCCGAGGCCGCCAGAAGCGCCCAAGCCCCATGCCTCAATGGACCGCCCCCGTCCAAAGGCGACACCGAAGGTAGAGACGTCCCCAAAACCGCAAAACCCGCCGGCCACGGCCGAGGCTCGGGCCGAAGGCCCGAGGGAAGCGCCTTCCGCGGAGGAGGCTCCGGCCTCACCCCCGTCGGAAGCCACCGAGGGCCCGCCTGCCACGCTGGAAACGGCCCATCTTCATCCCGGAGCTTCGGTTCAGGCCGGCCGACCCGGCTTCGACCCGGCTGCCCTGGACCGGTTCTGGGCTGAGGTCCGAAGCCGCATCGCAAGAAGCCAGAAGTACCCGCTCTGGGCCCGCCGAAACAACATCGAGGGCGTGGTGGTGGTGCGCTTTTCCCTGACGAGGGAAGGCAGGGTTCAAAAAGCGGAAGTCGAGAAATCCTCGGGCCACTCCGTCCTGGACGAAGCGGCCCTGGAAGCCGTCCTTCAGGGCGATCCCTACCCGCCCGCTCCTGACGGCGTCTCAGGCGGCGAGCTCGTGGGCAAAGTGCCCATCCGTTTCAGCCTGCAGAGCGAGCCCTAGGCGGATCGTTTTCCCGTGCTTCCTCCCCTTCCTTCAGAAAACCACTGCCCGGCGGCGACAGAGAGCGCTCACCGAGCCATCGGCGCAGCCAGGGCGATGCCCTTTCCCGCGCCGCGGGATCTTTTGGCGCGGAGGTCTTCCTGGTAGGCGCGCCACTGCTGAAAGTTCAGCCGTATGATCTCGAAATGCTCTTCGTTGTCCACGTCGAGGGCGGCGCCGCCGTAGGTGGTGGGAACCGAGACGAACCGGGTCTGGAGAAGGCAAGAGATATCCTGTTCGATCCGGGCCTTCGGCAGAGCGCGCCGGAAAAGCTTCAAGAGACCCCTCCATCCTCTCTGGTCAGCCATCCGCGCCGCATGGAGCAGGAAAAACCGCGCAACCATGCCCGCCCTAACCTCGGGCAGGCGCAGGAGCCGCACAAACAATGCCGCAATGTTGGTCCAACGCCTCTGGTATCGGTACCGGTACATGAGCTGAGCGTATTGCCGGTTCACGACCCGGAAAAACCGGATGAGGTGGAGATTGTTCTGGCGCTCCTTGGACTCCCGGAAGCAGAAATGGGCGAACCGGACGCCGGGCGTTCCTGCCTGGGGCCCGTAGGCCCTGAGCACTTCTTCGCTTGTCGTGCCCAGAAAGAAATCGTGCCGGTCCAGATCGCAGCCCTCGACGAACTCATCGAGTTCGTAGGGCGTCAGCAGGGGCATGTCGGACCCGAGAACCAGAGCCGCCCGATCCTCATGGCGCCGCCGCAGGTCCTCCTCCTCCTCGAACGTCACAGGCCGGGCCGATCCGGCCACGGTCGCCAGAAAGGTGTTCCAGGCGTTCTCCAGCAGAGAATCCCACTGATCCAGAAGAATCAGCTCCTTTCGGATCCCGGCCGCGAGGCTCGATCCCTCAAGGGACCGGGAGATCCGCTCCCGGGGGCCGACCACGAAGATCCGGGCCACGTGCCGGGATTGGTCCAATGCGCCGAGCACGTAGGAGAGGACCGGCTCACCTGCGATGCGCAGCAGGGCCTTGTGGCTCCCGTACACGGGCCTGTAAGACCCGCGGTCCCCGGCCATCACGATGGCGTCGAAGGTCTTCGCCTCTGCCTGATCCGCCGCCACGTCTGCCCTCTCCGTTCCAGCCTGGGAGGCCGCCGCGCCCGGAGCGAGCGGCCTCCTGTTCCTTCATACAGGACCCCGTCCCTCGAGGCAAGACGGCCTTCGAACGTGCCTCGCCTCCTCCGCCAGGGGCTTGACTCCACAGCGCCCCCTCTACCCTGCCGCTCCCGGGAAGATCATTTTTTTTGCTTCCCCTGCATTTCCTTCTTGAAATCTCTTGGTCTCCTGTACTATGAAACCGTCAAGACCGATGGTTCGCGCGAAAGCAGGCCGCGCGGCAGTCCGGAGGAGCTGCGGGCCGCAAGGGTTCTCGACAAACCTTCAAAGATCCAAGGAGGAGGGAACATGACAAAGGCCGAGTTGGTCGACAAGGTGGTCTCCGGTGTTTCCAAGAAGGTGGACATCAGCAAGAAGGCCGCAGCAGAGGTCATCGACACGCTCTTTGCCGAAGTGGCCAACGCCATCCGCAAGGACAGGCGATTCAGCTTCCCGGGCTTCGGCACCTTCGCCGTGAAGACGCGAAAGGCCCGCAAGGGCCGCAACCCCCGCACGGGCGAGGAAATCAAGATCAAACCCTCCAAGACGGTCTCGTTCAAAGCCGCCCCTCAGCTCAAGAAGAAGCTCTGATCGTTTTCGCTTACGGGAAAGGGCGGAAAGGGACTGTCCCTTCCCGCCCCTTCCGTCCCGGGTCGCGGGCCGGCCCGGCGAGCCGCCGACCCGAACAGCTCCCGCGTCCTCAGCCCCTGTCTCCGGTTCCGTCGAATCTCTCGAACTGCATCGTAAAGGTCCCCCGTCCCTTGGTCATGGACCGAAGGTCCGTGGAATATCCGAAGAGCTCGGAAAGGGGAATCGAGGCGCGGATCTCGGTCACGAGCCGCTTGGGGTTGATCTCCAGGATCCTGCCGCGCCGGGCGTTGACGTCGCCGATGACCCCGCTGGCGAATTCCTCGGGGACGAGAATGTCCACGGCCATGATGGGCTCGAGCAAGACGGGAGAGCCTTTCTCGTAGGCTTTCGAAAAGGTGCTCGCCGCCGCGATCCGGAATCCCAGAGCCGTCGACACGCCTTCGCGGAACTCGGCATCGAGAAGGGTCGTCCCCAGGTCCACGATGGGATACCCGCCGAGGGTCCCGCTCACGCAAGCCTCCCGCACGGCCTGCTCGATTTCCGCGATCCACTCGGCCGGCAGAGCCGAGCCCGCCGGCAAGGCAGAGACGAAACCGATGCCCGAGCCGCGGGGCAGGGGCTCCAAGCGCAGCAGGACGCAGCCGTGCTGCAGCTTGCCGTTCACCTCCCGCAGAAACTCTCCCCGCTCCTCCACAGCCGTTGTGATGGTCTCCCGGTAGACCACCTGGGGCTTTCCCACGGCGGCCTCCACATGGAATTCCCGCGTAAGCCTCTGAACCAGCACTTCCAGGTGCAACTCCCCCATCCCGGAAATGAGCGTCTGACCCGATTCCTCGTCGAACCGGTACCGGAAGGTTGGATCCTCTGCCGCGAGTTTCTCGAGGCTCGCCACGAGCTTCTCCTGCTCGGCGATGCTTCTGGGCTCGATGGCGATCGAGATGACCGGCTCGTAGAACTCGATGGGCTCGAGAACCACCAGATGCTTTTCGTCGCACAGGGTGTCGCCGGTCCTCACGTTCTTGAGCCCCGTGGCCGCAACGATGTCTCCGGCCCGGGCTTTCTGGATCCTCCTTTTCAGATTGGCGTGCATATCGAAAAGACGGGCGATCCGCTCCCGCTCCCCGAGACTGGCGTTGTAAACCGTGCTCTCGGCCGAAAGCTCCCCCGAATAGACGCGCAGGTACGTGAGCTTCCGCCCCTCCTCCATGCGGATCTTGAACACCAGGGCCGCCAACGGTTCCCGCGGGCTTGCCTTGCGCTCGACCGGCACCTTGTCGACCGGATGAAGCCCGACCACCGGCGGGATGTCCACAGGGGACGGAAGGTAGTGAACCACGCCATCCAGAAGAGTCTGAACGCCCTTGTTTCGGTAAGCGGCGCCGCAGAAAACCGGGGTGATGGCGAGACGCAGCGTGCCCTTCCGGATGCCCCGCCGAATCTCCTCCTCGGAAAGATCTTCCTCCTGCAGGTACTTCTCCGTGAGGGAATCGTCGAACTCGCA
>FWPU01006137.1_pt1 | contig 16965 bp, 15 predicted proteins | sample 2228361 | NCBI WGS metagenome assembly FWPU01 (sample SAMEA103939777, study PRJEB20133) | metagenome
AAAGTTGTCTCCCGAACCGTCGGTGTCAGCCTGATATACCTCGCCGGCTTCTACATCCCCAAAGTCTTTCAATAGTGGATAGTACCAATAGCCTGATTTCATACCCCGGGGTGGCATTAATTTTGCGTTGCAAACGTATTCCCAGTTACCGTTAAGATCTTTACCATCATGACCGTCGATATCTCCGTTTGGCAGGACGTCGGCCGCCGCGAGAGATGGATCGATAAGTTTGATAGATGCGCCGGCGCTCCCACCCGCATCAACAGGTTGGATCAAGTAAAGCCCTGCGATGCTTACCGTCCAGAAGTCGTTCACCCGGTTCGTGTCCCGGTCGTTTGACCTGAAATCGAATTCAGCGGTTGCCACGGACTTAAGCGACGCCGACGCGCTCCTCTCGTTGGCGGAACGCTGAGCCGCCAGTAGGCCCGGGATTGCGATCGCGGCGATGATGGCGATGATCGCGATCACGATCATCAACTCGATCAACGTGAATCCCTTCTTCCGTCTCATCTTTCAATCTCCATAATTGATTCTTTATGAAACCCAATCCACTACAATCATTCTTAATTCTTGCTTGGCGCCGCACCTCCTTTCACCGCACTGGGTTGGGAAGCCGCTACAATAAACGAGCAATTCGCATGCCATCAAGCGATTTTAAGCGCCCCTAACGCCTTCCGGCCCAAGGGGATGCCCATGAAATATGGTTGGGCCGGAGGATGCTGGCCCGGTGTGACAAAAAATGTCTACGTTCTTCGTTCGCTGTGTGTCTGGATCACCATCATTGCCTTGACATGCCGAAACACCGGATGTTTCATCCACCTCCATGGACCTCGAAAAACTACAGAAGGATGTCGAGGCGTTGGAAATCCTGGTGCCGGATATACAGGCGGAAAAGACATCGGCCGTTCGCGAGTTCGCAATGGGACTTCGGAAAATCCTGTCATCATTCCTCAAAGACCGCAAGGAACCCATCCGCCCCGGCCGGATCTTCACCGATGCCGCCGCCAAGAACATCGTACCCGGCGACATCGCCCCCAGGGCCGATGCCCTCATCAACCGCTGGACCGGCGCAGTAGTGCCCCAGGATCCCCAGGCCATAAAAGAGGACGCTGCACGCCTCCTCTCCGTGGCCCGAAAGACCCTGCCGGTGTTAAAGTCGTATCGAAAGAATAAATGACGTTCACCTGATCCTTTCGAGCAGGTTTCCCACCTTGCGTCGGAGTCCCCCTGAGCGGACGATCTCGGCTACGGGTCCATCTGAGGAGGGCGCACAAAGGATTCTTATCCCTTCACGATCCATGAAGGCGAGGATCTCATCCGGGTCGCCGCATCGTATGTATCTTGGACCCCTGGAAAAATCCGGACCATATAGCAGATAGGCCTTCTTGACAGCTCCAGGCCCACAGGCAATTGCCTCCTTCGGAAGTTCACGAATGTAGTCCGTGGCGGTGGAGCGCGATCCCCATCCTTGGATCGCAAGCGAACGAACGGCGCCTGTTGGAAATTCCGCAGGCACTACTGTTCCAGCGAACAGCAGGATCAGGACGCATCCGGAAGCGATCCATACCGGCCGGCTCCTCTCGGCAAGCCAGCCGGCGGACAAACAAAGCAGAACGGGGAAAAACAGCGTGAACCTCATGCACCACGGATCAGGCGCAACCATCATAAAGACGATTGCCAGAACGATCACAAGGGAAATCGCAAGACGACGCAGCCGCGAATCCTCCCTCGACCAAATGAAGACCGCCGGCAGACCCAGCACGAACGCGCCAGGCCCCCATCCGCTGATCGACTTCCCAAGGGTTCCATGGTGCATCGTGCCGTCGTATATCCTGTGGTCGACGAGATTTAGCAAGTTGTCCCGGAGGGAAGAAAGGCGCGGGATTGTCTGCTGCGCCCAGTCTCTTGCGACTGCGCTCCCGAAGGGATAAATGGGATTCCCATAAAGAAATAAATTCCGCCCGTACCAGAAAACGCCGAGCAGGACTCCCAGGACGGCCGGCGCCCAGGGCCAATGCCTCGAAGGGGAACCGGCGGGCGGTTCGCGCCGACACGACCAATAGTAAACCCCCAGCCCCGGGAGGGTATACCCGTACGTGGCCTTGATCCCGACGCCCATACCTACCGCTGCGATCAAGAGCCCAGCCGGGGCACGACCGGCGATCAGCGCCGTGGTGAAGACGACCATCGCCGCCACCGGCAAGTCGTTCAAACAAGAGGTCGCTTGAAGGTGCAGGGTCGGCGTCATGCCGTAAAGAACCGCGGCAAGACACGCTCCGCGGGCGCCGATCCCCATGCGGCGGGCCAGCGCGTACGCCGACAGCACCGCCAGGGCCAGGAATTCCACCCCGGCCATCTCGATCAGCACGTCATGATGCAGGAATACCACCCACCAGATCTCGACCAGCTCGAATCCCGCGGGGAAAGTGGCCCTCGGATCCAACCCAACCTCCGAGGTGATCCGCCCGGCGCGCACCCACTCGGCCACCTTGGGCAGATGGTATGAAAGCGCGTCCCCGTTCTGGGGCGCGAAAAACCACACCTGGAGCGCCAGACGCACCGCCATCAGCGCCAGAAACGCCCACATCCAGGGCCCCATGTCCGGCAACGAAAGACGGTCGGGTTTCCGCACCAGACCAAACGCCAGGAGCAATGCCAGAGTCGCCCCGCCCAGGATCCCAAGGCCCCACGAGGTGAGTATGCCGAGCCCGCCGCATACGAGGACAGCCGCGGAGGTCAGTAGTATTTTCAGAAATAGAAATATCGCCGCGCCATCCGGTCCCTCGCCGGTCCGGATGCGGCCGAGCAGGGCGCCCGCCCCGGCGAACGCCGCGACGTTGGCAACGATCATCCAGAAAAGGCCGGCGATCAAAGCGCAAACCTCAGGGCGTCGATCGTCAAGGGGATCTGCCGGTACGCGTAGATGCCAAAAAGCCAGAGTATCAGCAATATCGTGACCACCTGCCAGGCGCGGGAATGCCTCGCGCGGACCGTGAAAATCCAGTACACAGATATGAGAACGATCCAGTCGAAGGGCAGATTCTCCGCCGGATAGCACAGGACGCGCCAAAGCAGGATGAGCGACGCCGCGGCGACCTCCCAGAACCATGCGGGCGGGCGCCCGAGGAAGCTGTGGCGGCTCATCCCCGCTTCTCCCCGACCGCCAGCAGGGACATGGAAAACCGCGACTCGAACCGCTCCTGGAACCGGATCAGCGGCATCAGGAAATTGAAACCGCGCACGTCCCTCGACGAGATCGCCCGCTTCCCCAGCACCTTCCCGTTGAACCACCAGCCCAGCGCCCCGATGACGTTGCAGTGCCGCACCTGTACAGGATGAAACCCCGCCGCCCGCATCTTCCCGACGAGGTTCTCAATCGAATACCTCCGCCGGTGCCCGAGCCCACGATCAATCCCGCAGTAGAGGCGCGGACAGGCGGGGCCGAAGATCACCACCCGGCCGCCCGGTATGAGCAGATCGAAGATGTTCCTCAGCGCCCCCGCGTCGTCCTCGATGTGCTCAAGCACGTTGATGCACGCCGCCGTGTCGAACCGCTCCGCCCACCCCTTCGCCGGCCGGGAGATGTCGAGCTCGCGGACCGCCACGTTGCCGTCGTCCCTGAAGGCGCGCCGGAGCTCGCGCAGGCAGAACGGGGAGGTGTCCGTGGCCGTCACCCTCCCGCGCCGGGCCAGGTAGCGCGTCATGTTCCCGATCCCGGCGCCTATCTCGATTATCTCCCTCCCGAGATGGGGACGAATCAGCTCGTATATCCAACCGTTGTAGCGGTCCGCCTTCTCAAGCAACTTCAACGCCTCGTCGCCGGGACCGAGCCCCAGGTCGCTCTCGATCCAGAACCGGAATATCACGGCGGCCGCCTTCACCGCGTCCCAGAGCCCGATCTTCTTCCCCTCGGCATAGCTCCGGCCGCGGTACGAGATCGGCACCTCGTAGACACGGCATCCCAGCCTGGCGATCTTGGCGGTTATTTCCGGCTCGAAACCGAATCGGTCGCAGCGGATGGGGATGGACTTGACGATCTCCGACTTGAAGACCTTGTAACCCGTCTCGATGTCCGTTAGGTTGAGATCCGTTGCCATGTTGGAAAGCAGCGTGATCAACTTGTTCCCAAGCGAATGCCAGAAATAGAGCACCCTCCGCGGGAATCCCGCGAAACGTGACCCGAAGACCACGTCCGCGTCCCCGTCCAGTATCGGTTGGACGAGCTTAGGATACTCCCTGGGGTCGTATTCGAGATCGGCGTCCTGCACGATCGCTACGTCCCCCGAAACGTGACGGAACCCCGTGCGGAGCGCCGCCCCCTTGCCGCGGTTGACCGGATGGCGCAGCATCCGGAGGGGAGGGCGATCGGGCGGCCACGACGAGATGGCCTCGTCGATGAACTCACGCGTCTCGTCCGTGGAGCCGTCGTCGACGAGGACGATCTCCCGCACCAGGGGGGACGCCGCCACGCGGTGGAGGACCCGCCGTATGGTGGACGCCTCGTTGTAGCAGGGTATCACCACGCTGAGGGGACGTCCCGCGGCATCCATGGCAGTGGACCTTAATGTTTCACGTGAGGCCCGGTCAAGCGGTTTTCCCCGATGCGGGCGTCCGCCGGGGATCAGATCCTTGCCCGGCCCGGCCCCGCAATAGTAATATCACGCGGCCCAGAGGGAAGGAGCCGCGAATGCTGAACGTCGGGATCGTGATGCTGCTCTCGGCGCTCCAGGGGACGCCGCCTCCTCCGCCCCGGACGCAGCCCGGGAAGGAGGCCCAGCCGAAGGCCGAGCTGGCCCTGGCGCTCTCCGCGGACCGGACATCCTGCGTCATCGGGGAGTCCGTCCAGCTGGAGGTGGTCCTCACAAACGCCGGCGACAAGGACGCGGACGTCGCATGCCTGTGCTTCGAGGAACGCTCCGTCAGCTTCGACGTCTCGTTCGAGACGGGTCCCGGCAAGCCTCAGAAGCAGTTCCACTATTCCGTTCTGCGGCCCGACCCTCACTTGGTGGACCGGCTGCCGCTGCCGCGCGTGATTCTGAAACCCAGGAAGACTCTGTCGTTTTTAATGGCGGTCCCCACGCTCCGCGCGGGGAGCATGACGGTGACGGCGAGATACGCGGACAAGGACCTCAAGTCCTCTCCGCTGACGATCAAGGTCGCCGAGCAGGCCGACGGCTCCGGACGCCTTGCGGCGATATTGGACACTACTGAAGGAACGATCCAGATCGACCTCCTTCCCGAGGAGGCGCCGAACAACGTGGCCAACTTCGTAGACCTGGCGCGGCGCGGCTTCTACGACGGCATGACGTTCCACCGCGTGGTGAAGGGCAACTGGATACAGACCGGCTGCCCCTACGACAACGGTTTCGGCGGGCCGGGCCATGCCCTCAAGTCCGAGGCCAAGGACCAGGCCCTCGTCCACGAGCTCGGCACGGTGGCCATGTCGCAGAACCTCAAGGGCGACCACACCGGATCCCAGTTCTTCATCGCCCTGACGCGCATCCCCTCCTTCGACAAGAAATTCACGATAATCGGCAAGGTCGCCGGGCCGGGCATCGAGATCGTCAAGAAGATCGGGTCCGTGGACGTCGACCCGAAGACCGACCGGCCCAGGCAGGACGTCCTTCTGAAGAAGGTGATGATCGTGGTCGTCAAGTGAGCCTGGCCGGCCGCCGCCGGCAGGGGAGCGGCATGGAAGACGGCGACCTCCTCCACAACATAAAGTTCGTGAAATTGATCGCGGTTTCGGATCTCCCCTACGCGGAGTCGATCCAGAAGGCGCTGCGGCAGAAAGGCATCGGGGCCGTCATCATCAACGACGAGCACGTCCAGGCCCGCCCGGAGGAGGAGCGCGCCGCCGCAGTGCCCCCGCCGGAGGGCTTCCGGATAGAGGTCCCGGAGATCATGGTGGAGAAGGCGCGCCGCGTCCTGGCGGAACTTCAAAAGGCTGAAGACGGCGCGTAAGGATCGGCTGGTGCGGCGGTCGCATGAGGTATTTCGTTCGCTGCCGAAGATAGATCTCCACCGGCACCTGGAGGGCAGCGTCCGGTTCGATACCCTGCGGGAGCTTGCCCGCGAGGTGGGGTTGAATATTTCGGCGCGGGAATTGCGCCGGAGCACGACGATGGCGGGGCAGAGGCCGGGCTTCCGCCGGTTCCTATCGAAGTTCTCCATCTACAGGGGGCTGTACCCCTCGCGGGAGTGGGTCGAGCGGGTGGCGTACGAGGCGGTCGAGGACGCCCGCCGGGATGGAATCGTATACCTGGAGCTGCGCTTCAGCCCCGCCCACTTCGCAAGGCGCATGAAGGCACGGGGTGAGGACGTGGCCGATTGGGTGGCCGGGTCGGCGCGCCGCGCGGGCGTCGCCGTCGGCTTCATAGCCACGTTCGGCAGGGATTTCACGCTCGAGGAGAACGAGCCGACCTTCAGGGCGGTGGAAGGCACGGACGTCTTCTCCGGACTGGACGTCGCCGGCGACGAGGCCCACAGTGCACTTCCGTTCCTTCCGTTTTTCAAACGGGCGGGACTGCCGGTGACGATCCACGCCGGCGAGACCGGTCGGCCAGAGAACGTGATCGAGGCCGTTGAGCGCTTCGGGGCGCGCAGGATAGGGCACGGGCTGGCCGTTCTCCGCGACCCGCGGGCGGTCGATCTGGCCAGCAGGAGGCGGGTCGTCTTCGAGACGTGCCTCACCAGCGAGATCCAGACCGGCGCCGCGCGGTCCTGGGCGCGGCACCCCGTGCGCCGCATGATCGACGAAGGTCTATTGGTGACCGTCAACACGGACGATCCCTCCGTCTGCGGCACCAGCCTCGGCATGGAGTATTCGATGGCCCGGCGCGCGGGGATATCGCTCGGTGACCTTCGCGCGGCGGCGCTTGCGGCGGCCGATTCGTCCTTCCTGCCGGTGACGGAGCGGGCGCGCCTCAGGAGGGTGATCGAGCGCGGTTGGCCCGCCGAGTCAACAGTTGCACGGTAGGACGCCCGAAGCTATCATCCGCCCGATGATCGGTCCAGTGCGGACGCGCTTCGCCCCGAGCCCCACGGGGTATCTCCACATAGGAGGTGTCCGGACCGCCCTCTTCAACTGGCTCTTCACGCGGCGGCACGGCGGGCAATTCATCCTGAGGATCGACGACACCGACCGGGAGCGCAACGTCGACGAGGCGCTGGCGCCGATCCTTCGGGGGCTCCGCTGGCTGGGCATCGATTGGGACGAGGGGCCGGAGGTGGGCGGGCCTTGCGCTCCTTACTTCCAGTCCCAGCGCCTGGAGCGCCACCAGGCCGCAGTGAGGGCGCTCTTGGAGAAGGGGGCCGCCTACTGGGACTATTCGACCCCGGAGGAGATGGCGGCCGAGCGCGGCGCCGCGCAGGCCCAGAAGCGCCCCTTCGTTTACAGCCGCAGGTGGGCAGCAGATACGCCGGCGGACCGCGCCAGGTTCGAGGCCCAGGGGCGCAAGGGCGTGGTACGCCTCCGGATGCCGCGCGAGGGCCGGTGCGTCTTCAAGGACATCATCCGCGGCGAGGTCAGCGTGGACTGGGCCGGCGAGCAGGACCACGTGATACAGAGGGCCGACGGCTCCTGCCTCTACGGGCTGGCCAGCGCGGTGGACGACCGGGACATGGGGATCACCCACGTGATCCGTGCGGAGGAGCACCTTTCCAACACGCCCAGGCAGATATTCATCGCGCGCAGCCTGGGCTATCCGGTGCCGCAGTACGCCCACCTCCCGTTCGTGGCGGAGCCCGGCAGCCGCAACAAGCTCTCCAAGAGGAAGCTCGATCAATACCTCAAGAATCCAGACTTCGCCCGCGTGGCCGAGCACGGCAGGAGGGTGGCTTCAGCGGTGGGGATGGACGCGAGCTGTGAGACCTTCAACCCCGTGATCGTGGACTTCTACGAGAAGGTGGGGTATTTGCCGCAGGCGGTCGTCAACTATCTCCTCCTTCTGGGCTGGGCCATGGACGACCGGACGGAATTCTTCACGCGGCAGGAGATGATCAAGTCCTTCTCGCTCGAGAGGGTCAACAAGGCGCCGGCGAGCTTCGACGCCAAGAAGCTCTGGGCCTTTCAGGAGCACTACATGCGCCAGGCGCCGCTTCAAGATAAGGCCGCGATGGTGATACCCTACCTGGAGAAGGCCGGGCTGGCGCCCCCTTCGGCGCCGGAGTCGGTGCGGAGGACGGTCATGAAGATCGTGGAGTTCGCCGGCGACCGCATCAAGACCGCCGGCGACATCCTGGATTACGGATACTTCTTCGTGCCGGACGACAAGGTCCCCATGGACCAGGCGGCGTTCGAGAAGAGGCTCCGGAAGTCCCCGGAGTCGGCGGGGCTCCTGAGGAAGTTCCGCGGCCGGCTTGCCGGCCACGACGGGTGGGACGCCGCGTCCCTGGAGGCGCTCATGCGCGCCTTCGTCGAGGAGGAGAAGATTTCGCTCGGGCAGGTGATACACGCCCTGCGCGTGGCGGCGACCGGCCGCGCGGATGGGTTCGGGATGTTCGAGACGCTGGAGGTCCTCGGCAGGGAGAGGACGCTTGCCAGGATCGACCTTGCCTTGGGACGTCTCTGAGGGCGTGCAGATGGGAGAATCGGAACGGCTCAACTTCATCGAAGAGATCATCGAGGAGGACATCCGGTCAGGCAGATACGACGGGCGGGTTCACACCAGGTTCCCTCCTGAGCCCAACGGATACCTGCACATAGGGCACGCCAAGTCGATCTGCCTAAACTTCGGGCTGGCGCGGAAGTACGGCGGGCTCTGCAATCTGCGATTCGACGACACCAATCCCAGCAAGGAGGACGTCGAGTACGTCGAGTCCATAAAGCGCGACATCCGCTGGCTGGGCTTCGACTGGGGCGACCGCGAGTACTACGCCTCCGACTATTTCGAGCAGCTCTACCAATGGGCCTTGAAGCTGATCGAAAAGGGCAAGGCCTACGTGTGCGACCTGAGCGCGGAGGAGATCCGCGATTACAGGGGGACGCTTACCAAGCCGGGCAGGGAGAGCCCATGGCGCAACCGCACGGCGGAGGAGAACCTGGATCTCTTCCGCCGCATGCGGGCCGGGGAGTTCCCGGACGGCTCCAGGACGCTGCGGGCGAAGATCGACATGGCGTCGCCCAACCTCAACATGCGCGATCCGGTCCTTTACCGCATCCTGCGCGTCCCGCACCACCGGACGGGGGACAAATGGTGCATATATCCCACGTACGACTTCGCGCACGGCCAGTGCGACTCGATGGAGCGGATCACCCATTCGATCTGCACCCTGGAGTTCGAGAACCACAGGCCGCTCTACGACTGGTTCCTCAGGGAACTGGGCATATACGCACCGCGGCAGATAGAATTCGCCCGGTTGAACATGAGCTACACGGTAATGAGCAAGCGGAGGCTGCTGGAGCTCGTGCGCGACGGGACCGTTCGCGGGTGGGACGACCCCAGGATGCCCACGATCTGCGGGCTGCGCCGCCGCGGGTGCACGCCTGAGTCGATCAGGGCCTTCTGCGACCGCATCGGCGTGGCGAAGATGGACAGCACGATCGACATGGACGTGCTTGAGCAGTGCGTCCGCGACGACCTGAATCTCCGCGCGCCGAGGGTGATGGCGGTTCTTCGCCCGCTCAAGATGGTCATAACGAATTATCCGGAGGGGCTGGAGGAGGAGCTGGAGGCGGTCAACAACCCCGAGGACCCGTCGGCCGGGACGCGCAAGGTGCCGTTCTCGAGGGAGATCTGGATCGAGCGGGACGATTTCATGGAGGATCCGCCGAAGGGCTACTTCCGTCTCGCCCCCGGCCGCGAGGTCCGTCTGCGCTACGGATACTTCATCCGATGCGAGGAGGCGGTCAAGGACTCGTCCGGCCGGGTCGTGGAGTTGAGGTGCGTTTACGATCCGAGGACGCGCGGCGGCCACGCCCCCGACGGCCGGAAGGTGAAGGGGACGATCCACTGGGTTTCGGCGCGCCGCGCGGTCGCGGCGGAGGTGCGGTTGTACGACAGGCTCTTCCTGGTGCCGGATCCCGCCGCCGTGCCGGAGGGGCGGGACTACCGCGAGTACCTGAACCCGCGTTCGCTGGAGGTCTTGACCGGCTGTTTCCTGGAGCCGTCGCTGGCCGGGGCCGCGCCGGGAGACAGGTTCCAATTCGAGCGGCTGGGCTATTTCTGCGCCGACCCGGACGGCGCCCCCGGGCGGCCCGTCTTCAACCGCATCGTGACGCTGCGGGACGGGTGGGCGAAGGTGAAGACAAGGGATAAATCCTTTTCTCTCTGATCCTCTCATTGTCAACCATCGGTGCCGGGCCGTTCTGGCTTGATTCCGGATACTTCATAGCGGCGGTAAAGACATGGGGCTTGCCATATCCCCATGGCTTCATGCTTTAGCTGTTGTTGTGCAAATTATGAACCAGGATGTTTTTCTTCCTGGATTTCACGCTCGCTGTCAATTCTTTCTCAACGATTTGCGCGGCTGTGGCCGCGGGGGCGTTGGGAGCATCAGCTGGGTGCGGTATACATGGAACTCGGGATGTGGCGGGAAGCGGAACCATATTTCAAAGATATCCTGCGCTTCGGTGCCGATCCGGATACAGTCGCCATGTCAATGGCGTACCTTGGAAAGATAGAGGGGAATCGCAGGCGTTCAAGAGAGTCCGATGAGTGGTATGACAGGGCGGTGCGTGTACCTGGAGTAAGCCCGGGAATAGTGGGAAAAATATCAGCATTGAGGAAACGATAGAACCGCCGCATCGCCCCCGTCAGAACGGCTCGCCGGGCCTCGCCGGGCCGGAAGCCGCCCGCGGGTCGGCAAGCGTCCCGGTCACGTGCACCAGGCCGCCGGCGCCGGGGACGTCCACCGAGTATTCAAGCGCGCCGTCGATGTCCAGCCAGCCGCGTAGCCTCAGCTCGCCCGCCCCGCGCGCGACCGCGTCGGAGACGTGGAACCTGCCGTCGCGGATAGCGATTGGCCCCTCCACCTCGTGGACGGCCGCGGCGGCCCCGCCGATCGAACGGCCCACCGCCTCCAGGAACCTGCTGCCGCGGATCTCGCCCCCGCGGAGGGCGAACGCCCCGCCGCCGCGGGCCGACCGCAGCATCGCTCGGACGTCCTTGCCCTCGCCCTCCGCCTTGAAACGCAGATCAATCCTGCCGCGGACCGAGCCGCCGGGCGCCGTCTCAAACAACGGCACCGCCAGGCGCATGATCCTGGAGACGGCCGGATTCGCCTCCATGCCCGTCCCGACCACGTCCACGCGCGACTTCGCGCAACCGGGAGATATCGCGAAGACTCCACCGCCGGTCAGCCTGCCACCGTTCAGGCCGGCGTCGAGCCTCGTCACCTCCACGTCGATCCGATCGCGCGATCCGGCGACGGCGCCGGCCAGGTCGAGCCCCTCCATGCGAAGGGCCGATCCCGATGCGTCCTCGATCGAGACGGAGCCGCGGCGGACGGTGAGGTTACGGATCCTGAAGCCGCTCCGGCAGATGCGCGGGAGCCTGGCCCTCGCGGCGCCGGCGGGCTCCGCGAGCTCGCGCAGCCGCACGTGCGGCCCCGCCATGGAGACGTCCGCCCGCAGCCTGCCGCGCAGGAGCCTTCCGTAATCGGGCCTCAGGTTCGCCTCGCCGATCCCGGCGGTGATCTCCACGCCGCCGTAGGCGGCAGGCCCGCAAGAAACCTCCTTCAGGGTGATCCCGTCCCTCCAGGAGGCTTCCATCTTCCCGACGGTCACCTTCGTCCCTAGGGTCCGTCCCAGGCACTTCTCGACGCGCGCCCGCGCCCGCTTCGTCCGCGCCAGGAGCGGCAGGCCGAAGTAAACCGCGGGGACCGCCGCCGCAACGGCAAGGACAAGGAGCGCCGCCATCAGCTTCACGCAGCGCAGGATCAGCGACCGGCGCCGCGGCTCGGCTCCCGTCATCATCCTTCACCTCGCCTTGAAATGCTCCCGTTTACTATGACGACCTTCCCCGGAAAATATTACCGGGCGCCCGACTGAATTATGGCGGACTCAATATTAAGGATTCGTGAAGATGAATCTGCTTGGCTGACCGGCACGGCGGCCGGTAGAATGCCCTCCCGCCGGTAGGCGTCGGGAAATGCCGGCGGAGGCGCCTGGAATGGCAAAAGACGGGAAGGGGCCCGCGGGCGGGACGCGATCGGTTCGCTGCGGGAACGGCGTACTGGTCGCCGGGAGCGTGGCGATCGACACCATCGAAACCCCCCACGGGCGGGCGGCCGGCGTGCTCGGCGGCTCAGCCGTCCACTTCGCGCTGGCGGCCCGGCGGTTCGCACCGGTACGCCTGGTCGGCGTGGTCGGCCGCGACTTCCCGAGGGAACACGTCAGGAAGCTGGAGGACCTCGGGATCGATCTGACCGGCCTGGAGTCCGCCGACGGGCTCACGTTCCGCTGGCACGGGCGGTTCACGGGGGACATGGGCCGCGCCGAGACGGTTTCGGTGAGCCTGAACACCTTCGGGTCGTTCAGGCCGAAGATCCCCGCCGCGCTGGCCGGCACGCCGTACGTCCTCCTGGGCAACTCCAGCCCGGGGACGCAGGAGGCGGCGCTGGCACAGCTGCGCGCCCCGCGCTTCGTGATGCTCGACACGATGGACATCTGGATAGAAAACGAGCGGAAGGCGCTGCTGGGGCTGCTGCCGAGGGTGGACGCCGTCTGCGTCAACTTCGACGAGGCGCTGAGGCTGGCCGGCGAGAACAACGCCGCCAGGGCCGTCAAGCGGCTCCGCCGGCTGGGCGCCCGGACGGTCGTGATAAAGCGCGGCGAGCACGGGGCGACTCTGGCGGCCGGCGGGACGATGTTCTCGGTGCCGGCATACCCCACGGAGCGCGTGGTAGATCCCACCGGCGCCGGAGACGCCTTCGCCGGGGGCATGCTTGGATACCTAGCGATGAGCGGGACGTCGCCGTCGTCCTTGCGCCGGGCCCTTCTTTACGGGACCGTGATGGGGTCGTTCGCCGTGGAGGGCTTCGGCACGAGCCGCCTGGAAAGGGTCACCCGCGCGGAGGTCGAAAGGCGCGCGCGGGAGTTGAGGGAGATGATCTCGGTGTAGGATGGCCTCCAGGAAGGAGTGGATGCTGGGCCTCCCCGGCCACACGGAGCTCGTGGCCCGGGAGGAACTTGCGCGGCTTATCGCCGGGGGCCAGCTGCGGGAGACCGACTTGGTCAAGAAGCTGGGAGAGCCCTGGCGGGCCGCCGGAGAGATAGCCGAGCTCGCCGAGTTCTTCCGCCCGCCAGAGCGGGGCAAGTCGCCCGGGGCGGCCCCGCGGGCCCATAAGGCGGAGGAGCAGGGCCGTCCGAGCGCCCGCGTGCCGAAGGCGGAGCCCGCCGCGGCCGCTCGCCCCGTCCAGCCGGCCCCGCGCCGGGAGGAACCCGCCCGCAAGACCACCTCCGACGTCCCGCGCGCCGAGCCTCCACTCAGGCGCCTGCGCCGCGCCGGTACGAAACCGCCTCCGCAGGAGACGGCTGAGCCGGGCGCCGAAAAGGAGAAGGCGCCGCCTGCGGAAGGGGAGCGCAAGGCCGGACCGGATTCGACGAAGACGGAGGCGCCGCCTCCGGAGCCGGAAGAGCCCCCCCGGCCCCCGCCGCGGCCGGTACCACGCCTGGACCCGATGGCGCCGAAGTACTACTCCCCGGTGGATCTCCTCCGATCCGCATCCCACTCGTTCGACCCGAAGAAACTGATCGTCACCGCATCGGTTCTGCTGCCGCTGATGGTCTTCTGGTCCCTCATGGATCACATGGGCGGCAGGGCGCACGTCAGCGGAGTCAGGCTGGGGCTGTTCCTCGTCTCCACCGCCGGCGTGGTCTTCGGGCTGGCCGTCGCGTGGACGGCCCTTTCCTACGTGACCCGCCGACAGCTCGAGGGGGTCCCGTACGCGATCGGCGACGTCATCGCGTACACCATCCGGAACATCGCCACGGCGCTGATCTATCCCATGCTGGTCCTGATCCCGTCGCTGCTGGCGCTCGCGGCGCTGTGGGTCCTGGGATTCGTGCGGGACATGAGCGTCGGGGCGGCGGCGGCGTTGAAGATACTCTTCGTGGTCCCCATGTTCTTCGCGCTGGTGGCGGTGGCCGGCGTGCTGTCGTACCAGCTGGCGTCGATGTACGTGCCGTCGGCCGGGGCCGTGGAGGGCGAGGGGCTTCCTGGGGCGGCGAGGGCCGCGTGGGACAACGTCCGGCGCCAGCCGGGCCGCATGGTGTTGCACTGGCTGATCGTCACGGTCGCCGTGGGCGTCATAATGTTGGTCTGCCTGGGCCTGATGGAGATGGCCGTGCGGCTGCCGGACTGGGTCTTCGGCGTGCCGAGCGATCCCGTCTCGATGAAGGCCTACCGCAGGTGGCAGGAATTCGAATGGCTCTTCGCCGTCTATCGCGGGCTGGCGTACGGCCTGGGACTCACCCTGCCCGTGTCGCTGCTGTCCACGTTGGGGATGCTTTCGTACATGTCGCTCCGCCACCCCGTTTCGGCGCCGCTGCCCGGCTATGCCGAGGAAACCGGCGGCATTGAGTTCGGCCGGCCCACGCCCATGGAGGCCACCCAGCCCGCGGAGATGAAATCCGGCCAGCCGGACGCATCGGACGCCCTTCCCGGGGCGGACACGCGTCCGGTGCCCCCATCCGGCGACGTCTCAGACGACAGCGACGAGCAGCCTCTGGCGTAGGCGGTGCGGACCGACAAAAAAACCCTCCGCGCGGGAGGGCTTTTCATAGCCTGGCAACGACCTACTTTCCCGCCGGCGAAATCCCCAGCAGTATCATCGGCCCCAGGGGCTTAACGACCGTGGTCGGAATGGAAACGGGTGTTGCCCCCTGGGAATCGTGTCACCAGGCGATGGTATTTTTAGAAAAACCCTTCCGCGCTGTCAAGGACTTTGTTATAGTCCTCGGGCCGCGCGCCTGTGGGGCGCGGTTTTCAGCGTCTTCGAGGTTTCCCTCGTGATTCGGGTAGAACGTCTCACGCCTGAGATCCGCGCCCGGCTGGTCGGACGCCGGGCGGACGTCGAGGGCCCCCCCATGGAGGCGGCGCGGAGGATATTTTCGGACTTCATGAAGGACCGCGACGGGACGCTGCGCCGGCTGGCGAAGGAGTTCGACGGGGCGGATCTCGAGGGCATAGAGGTCGCGCCGGCCGAGGTGGAAGCGGCCGAGAGAAGGTTGCCCGGGGGCGTCCAGTCGGCGATCCGGTCGATGTACGACAGCGTGGTGCGGTATCACAAGCAGGGGCTCCCGCGCGGCTTCGAGATGGAGGCGCCCCGGGGCGTCACCCTCGGGGCCCTGGCGATCCCCTTCGAGCGGGCGGGGCTCTACGTTCCGGGGGGACTGGCGCCGTACCCGTCGAGCGTCGTGATGGCGGCGGCGCCGGCGGCGGTCGCGGGCGTCAGGCAGTTGGTCCTGTGCACGCCTCCGTCCCGCGACGGCTCGGTTCCGGACGCGGTCCTCTTCGCGGCGCGCGTGTGCGGGGTCTCGCGCGTCTTCAAGACGGGGGGGGCGCAGGCCGTTTTCGCCATGGCGTACGGCACGCCGACGATTCCCAAGTGCGAGATCGTCGTGGGGCCCGGCAACATGTACGTCACGGCCGCCAAGAAGCTCGTGAGGGACGACGTGGCGATAGATTTCCTGGCGGGGCCGAGCGAGATACTGGTCATATCCGACGGCGGCACGTCCGCGCGGTTCATAGCGGCGGACATGCTGGGCCAGGCGGAGCACGCGCCCGACGCGTGCTGCGCGCTGGTGACCACCAGCAGGGAGCAGGCCGAGGAGGTGGATCGCCAGCTGGAGGCGCAGGTCGCCTCATGCGTCCGCGCGGAGATCGCCCGCAAGGCGCTCACCGCGAACGGCGCGCTCCTGGTGGCGGAGACGTTCGACGACGCGGTCGCCTTCGCCAACGAGTTCGGGGCGGAGCATCTCTCCATATCGACGCGGCGCCCCATGGAGGCGCTCAGGAAGATACGGAGCGCCGGCTCGATATTCGTGGGGGAGTACACGCCGGTGGCGGCGGGCGATTACGGGGTCGGGCCGAATCACATACTGCCGACGCTTGGGGAGGCCCGGCGCCGCGGCGGCGTCACCGCCGCCACGTTTCTCAAGATCGTCTCGTACCAGATGCTGTCGCGGGAGGGTCTGGAGAACGCGGCCCCGACCGCCGCGGCACTGGCGCGGTTGGAAGGGCTCGATGCCCACCGGCGTTCGATAGAGATCAGGCTTGAGTCGCGCTGATACCGGAAGGAGATCTCGGGCCGGGCGCGGGGCGCCCCGCCCGTATGGCATATGGGCGGGCTTCGCGTCAAGATGACGATGCTGGATTACGGCGTGGGTAACATCCACAGCCTGAAGAAGGCGTTCGAGCGCGCCGGCGCGGAGGTCGCGGTGGAAAGCCGGCCGGATCGGGTGCTCGGGGCGGAGGCGCTGCTGCTCCCGGGCGTCGGGGCCTTCGGCATGGTGGCGGCCCGCGTGGCGCCGTTCAGGGAGGAGCTCAGGCGGCGTTTCGAGGAGGGCATGCCGGCGTTCGCGGTCTGCGTGGGGATGCAGATGCTGTACGAGTCGAGCGACGAGGGGGAGGGGGAGGGACTGGGATTCTTTCCCGGCCGCGTGCGCCGCCTCCCGCACCCGCGGCTGCCACACATCGGCTGGAACTCCGTGACCCACCGGGGCGCGGGTCCCTTCGAGGGAATCGAACAAGGGGCGTATTTCTACTTCGTGCATTCGTACGCGCCTCCTGACGGTGGCCCGTTCGTCTCCGCCACGGCCGACTACGGCGGCCGATTCGCGGCGGCGGCGGCGAAGGCCAACGTGTGGGCCGTGCAGTTCCACCCCGAGAAATCCAGCGCCGTCGGGCTCCGACTGATAGAGAACTTCGTATCCTTCGCCGGCCGCCGGCCAGCGGGGAAGGGGAGGGCATGATCGTCTTCCCGGCCATCGATCTTCTCGACGGCGAGGTCGTCAAGCTC
>FWPU01008688.1_pt1 | contig 16963 bp, 18 predicted proteins | sample 2228361 | NCBI WGS metagenome assembly FWPU01 (sample SAMEA103939777, study PRJEB20133) | metagenome
AAAAAATAGAGAAGAAATAGTGATAGAGTTTATCTTGTGGAATAGAAACACCACAGACACTTTGTTTTTCAATTTCAACATACACTACTCCAAAATGGTAAAAAAAGAGTTATCAACGACGTATTACCCAAAAACGAGTGAAAGGAAAATTAGTCTCCCCCATCCCACTGTGGGTCACGAGGTGAGGACATACACAGTACGTCTTCTCCCGCGACCCTGACCACGTATGTCGATCCTTATCCTCCCCTGTTCCGAGAGCAGTGACACAGCGTTGTCCAGGTCTCTCTTCGATAGCAGTGTGTATCGTGACAGATCGGTTCTGTCTATCTCCATTGTACCTGTCACCACATTCTTTGTCCCATGTTCCTTTATCGTCGTCTCGACAAACAACAGAAGGTTCTCCTCTCTCTTTGGCACTCTTGACTCTCTTGGCCTACGCATAAGCTCAACAACACGATTAAACCACTGCCACACCTTATCGGCATAGTCTATCGCCCTCACTAAGTCCTGTTGTTCGATCTCCAGGAATGGGCGTATGGCTGTCGGGTCTGTCTGAAAATAGCTGACGTCGAGTCGAGACAAACGAAACAACGATGAGAGCTTGATGACAAAGTTTGGAATGTTCCCGAGGTACCCCTCCAGCAGTGGATGAACACCATCCATTATCTTCTCCTCTATTCTCTGCTCGAACTCGTCGAATCTTGCTCTGGCGTCTGCGTTGTACGTCATTAGGATTGGGGCACTCACACTCATCTCGGACAGAGCTCGCATCCACGTCATGAGCTCGTCAGCCTCGTCCAGCTCACGTTGTGTCAACATCGATCTGGTCGGACGCCATACCGTCCTGTCGCCGAGGACGTAGATAAAGCGGTTGAGAAATCCCTGCTGTATCCTGTTCTCATCGAACATTGTGGGAAGTATGTACGTACTGGCAAGCAGACAAGTGAGATAGGGGGACTCGATCTGTTCAACCTGACGTGAGATGGTATCACGTCTATAGTTTCTACAGTCGTATATCACACTCAGCACTGTGTCCGTGGATGTCATATAATCCCCCTGTCGCAACTTCTCGAAGAAGCTGGATATCTCGTCGTTCACCCAGCACGACACCGATCCTGGTGGTCTCGATGCCAACACCTTCACAAGGGCGGAGGGCGTAAAGTCCTGAGGCAGTAGGAGATCAGAGTTCAGCTCACGCAGCGCATCCACAGCCTTCGACACTGTGACAGACTTTCGTGCCACTCTTGACTTTCCAAGCAGGATGAACCACATGTTTAGCGTCTTCCCCACGGTCCCGCCGGTGTGATTGTATAGATTCGCCTCTGGGGCGGACATAAAGTAAAACTTTCGTCCCGCTGCTGTAGACACAAGAAACAATGCGACAGCCTCTTGAAAGTCACGAGGTGCATCGGTCACGCCAGGCAGGTCATTCTCATTTCCACTCAGCAGGCTGACGTATCTCTCAATAAAGTCCACTTTGTCACTCACACCTCCCTTGTCTTTAGTGACGACTTCTTGAGAAGGTATGGATACGATACCCACCCCTTGCCCGTGAGTCTGAGGCAGGGGATCAGATATGTCGTCCCGTTCCTGACCATCGAGCTAAGGTAGTGCAGAAACACCGCCCTGTCGTAGGGGAGTAGCATGTCCATTGCACCCTGTATAAACCAGGGTGTATTGACTGACGACACATCGACATCCCTCTCCCCAGAGAACAGACGGGACATGAGCGTAAAGTCACTATCGCCACGGAACGGGGGTGACACACTCGAATGACCTGTGGGGTTAGTGTTATGATGTGCATATCTGTCTGGTCTTGGGACCTCGACAACCTCGCAGTAGGACCGGACCTTCCCAAGTCTGTGTGGTGGTGTTGTCGTCTCGATTATCAGTGGTACCGCTCTTGTGCGTGCTGCCACCCTCACAACCTCCGTGAGAGTTCCCATGTCGATCATCTCCGTGCTTGAAATATGCACAACCGTCTTTCTGGTGTCTACGGGTGGCACACGGACAAGACGTCTGAGATAACCCAGACCGACCTCATCTCTCAGTATGACCGGGGGTATAGTGACAAGGTCATACGTCCTGACTGTCTTTGCCAGAGTGTTTTGTATCAGTGTTGTCTTTCCCGATCTGGCAGGACCAGTGACAATGACCACACCATTCTTTAACATTACACCTCTGAGAGTCTCCTCAGCGTTGGCGAGTGTCATGTTGTCCCTCTTCGGCATTACAACGCACCTCCCCGGTTCAACTCGCTGACAATCGCCTCCATCTCGTTCTCGATAGCCCTACGACTGCTGTTCACTGCCAGCATCTCTATCACCTTACTTGTCACAGTCTTGTGCAGACCAGGTATAGGGGTGGAGGACAGGAAACCACACAACAGATTATACTCACACCACCTACACATCTGACCCACAACCCTGGGGTACTTGTAGTCTGGATTGTTCACGCAGGAGAAGAAGTGTTCAGCCCTCCTCAACACCTCGTCTCTGATGTCAATGGCAAGGGCACGCATCCCCTGTTCCACAAAGATCGCCACAGCCTGTCTGACTCTATACCCTAAGTGTTCTAGGGCCATCATGTAGACTGTGAGCTGATGGTGTATCCACTCGTCCACGGCATATCTTCCCGTCTTCCAGTCCACAACAATCACCTCCCCCAGTTTCTCGGTCCTAAACACGCAGTCAATATAGCCCTTAAATCTGTCCGTCTCAAAGTAGTGTTCGACCATGAGTGGGGGCATGTTCTCCTTGCCGTACAGCTTCAGCCTCTCAATCTCCCAGTCTGTGACGTTCTTGATTATCTTCTCTATCCTGTCATTGTCAGCTGTGACAGTCGCAGACAGGTGACTGCTCAGCAGATCGGATATCTCCCTTCTGGTCGTGAGGGTATGGGAGGCTATGTCCGTATAGTACCCTGCTATCGCATTATGGACCTCACGCCCAAATGTCAGATGTGACTCGTCGATCCTGACACCCGGTAACCCAAGGTGAGAGAATCTCCACTTTGCTGGGCATGTGAAGAAGGTCTTCTGCTCTGTTGTACTTGTCATTGTCACAACGTCAGTCTGCTGTGTCGTCATCACAACACCCCCTGCTGTACGACCCTACGTGCATTCTGCAACAGCCAAGCATATGCCAGGAATGCCTTGTAGTGTACGTTATGATCGCCAAACGTGCAGCGGTACGCTGTCTCGCTCAGCTTGTTTGTCAGTTCACATCTCAACCATGTGTCGTTGATCTCAGTGATGTAGTCTGCCACACGTCTAACCACATCCTCGATACTGAGGTTCTCCATCACGACAGCGTCGTCAACCAGGTTAGACGCTGCATTGAAATCACCCTTCAGAGCGATCTCCAGACCCTGCCTTAGAAAGTCTGGTGTTGTCGTGATTGTGGTATCGTCGTCTATCCTCCCGTCATGCACGACCCTCTGCAGCAGCTTTATCGCCTGACGGAGGTCTCCGTTTGCCCGTCTGACAACACTGGCGACAGTGTTAGCGTCCCGTGTGTCCCCGTTCTCACCAAAGTCGTAACTGACACCCTTTGCATCGAGGATGTGTATCAGTCTCGCTAGGATGTCCTTGTCGCCGATCCTGCCGAACAAGAACACCATACACCTCGACACCACCGCCTCATGAACACGCCAGGGGCGGTTTGCAGTCAGGATCAGTGTTGTTGTTCTTGGTGTCTGTTCCATCAGGTTTCGTAACGCCTCCTGTGCGGCGAGAGATATCCTGTCAAACTCATCGAGAAGTATTATCTTCCGATACGAGCTAGAGAAGAGGGGGGTGAGTATATCACGTACCCACTCGATCCCCTCGACGCTGGAGGCGTTAAACATGTGAAAGTGCGCCTGCCATCCCTCCGGGAGGTGACCAAACACCTCCTTGGCCACTATTCTGGCCATCGTCGTCTTTCCGGTCCCCGGTGGCCCGACAAACAACATGTGGTCGGGTAATACACCCGCGACGGTACGAATGTTCTGGATGCACGTCTGACCCACAAGGTCAGCTCTGGTTGTGGGTCTGAACTCCTCAGCCCACTGAACACTACTGTCTGTCTCTGTCATCTGTTATCACCTTCGCTGTTACTATTATCCTGATACACCTCAGTGAGGTGTTGCCTTATGGCCCTTGCTCTCGCCTCACCACAACCGTATACCCTCATGTCTATCTCACGTGGATCAGCAAGAAACACATCTTTTAACGTCTTGAAGACCTTGAGCGCCCGTCGCGATAGTGTCTCACCCCAACCTGGGACGGTCATCAGTGTGGCAACAAGTCTGTCATCTCGTGACAGCGATACCCGTGTGGGTCTCACCATCCTCACCTGCTCCTTCTCAGTCAGAAATCTGAGAAACAGTGCAAACTCAAAGTCGGTCTCAAGTTGCACAGTCACGATCTGACCCTGTCTGCCATCCACGATACGTTTAAATGAACTACCAAGTAGGGACGACACGAGAGCCGATCTACTGTATTGTGTCCTAAATGCTGTCCTCCACAGGTTTCCAACTATGACCAAATATGACAAGTCATAGTTGTAGCTCAGCGACGCTAACTGGTTGTTCAACCGCCCAGAACGCAACGACGCTATGTAGTCCTCGTCTGTCTTCCTCTCCACGGCGACACCGTTTACCTCATAGTCGCCTGCGGGTAGGAGTCGGTTTGTAAACACAAAGTTTGGTAACTGGGAACGGAGAAAGTCAACAAACTCCTTGGGTTCCCTACTGTCATGTGTTATCTCCTTCTTGATCATAGAAAGTCCTCCATTGTTGTCTGCCCCATGACTCTGTACCACTGTACCCCCAGCACCTTTAGCTTCTTCTCTATCTTTCCTCGCACCTCTCGTTCAAACATCTTCCCCAGATTGACAACAAGAGGTATCTCCGTCAGGTCTGGGGCGGATATGACGTCTGTCGGCGGTAGACCCTCGACCCGCCGGACGTACACAAAGTACACCGTCTCACCCTGCTGTATGGCGGGTCTACCAAGGACTGGGGCAACGTGTTCGTTGTAGTACTTTATTCCTCTGACAAATGCTGGAACTGGATCGTACTCATATAGCCTCTTTGATGCCACGACCGGGATCGCGATATCGTGAATGTGATACTTGTTGGCCATATACCTCTCACGGACATTAATAACAAGGTCCATAATGTTGTCGGCTGTGACACCGAGAGAGTCCGTGTCCTTCTTGTCTGTCCTCCCAGCGAGTGCAAGGTCTATCACAGCCTTCTCTAGATGACGACACACTGCGGATGTGTCCCGCCGGACGTATGCCCACCCCTTTACAACAGTGTAGTCCACATCCTTCCCATCCTGCCACAGCACCCGCATGGCATAGCACTTCTTTGCCCCCTCGTCGCTGTTGTTCTTCTCTGTGAAGATGACGGGACGACACCACTTCTCCATCTTTAGTCTCAGTCTGATATCTGACACAACACCACTGATGTGTGTATGTGACTCTGGAGTGTACGTGATGAACCATGCGTTTATCCTGTCCTCCAGCTCCCTCGCCAATCTGATCCCAGTGTTAACATCTGGACACTCGACAAAGACAGAGTCAGTGTCACCATATATTACCCTATACCCTAGTCTCTCTGCCTCGTACTTCAGTCTGGTCAGGGCGTCCCTCCCGATCCTTGTCACGGTGGAGGCGACATCGGGGTCATACAGCCGAAACACACTGGAACCGATAACGCCGTAGACTGCGTTTAACAGGTATTTTACCACGTCACGCTTCAACTTCGCAGTCTTGTACTCCTCTGACTCCGGACCGTATGTGGAGAATGCGTCATTCATCACTGCCTCGTGCCTCTCTCTCTCGTCCATCAATATCCTACACAGTCTTGGAATACAGCCCTCCTGTGTTGTCTTTCCAGCCCACACCTCTGGGGACAGATTGTATCGGATGATAAAAGTGGGGTAGGCCCGTGAGAAGTCCATGACTGCCACCCCCGTTTGATAATATCCCGGCGATGGTTGAAACACAGTGGCACCCTTGTAGTTCCGCCCCTGGAGCTCATCATCCCACGCCTGATCCACCTTTGTTGGGAAAACATACCTACCTTCACTCAGGCGCATCAGCAGTGTGTCGATCACACGTGAGTTGAAGAGGGTATCTTCAATATGTGGCAGCCCTGCTGTGCTCTTCAACCCGAAGAAGAACTGAAAACACCTCTTCTTCTCGTCTATCAGCCTGACATACTTGGAGTCCATAAAGTTATAGTAACACAATAGATCGTTGTCTGTACCCCACCATCTCGCCTCGTATGTGTCTGCCACCACGTCGCTCACAAGGTTCTCATGTTTCACCACTGCCTTCAGGCGGTTAGAGGGTGCATCCCCGATCATAGCATAGGCCCTGTACACGTCAAATACCTGCACATCAAATAATTGAGATGACATGTTTCGCTCCGTTATCAGTGAGCAGAACTCTCTTGCCAGATCTGGATACATGACCCTCATACGGGTGTTCAGATAGTTGACATCGAATCTAGACAACCAACACGCTAGAAAGTCAGGTCTCACCTCTTGTATCCAGGTCATAAACGCCGTGAGCAGCTCCTTCTCAGACTTGAATGGGAGGATGACATACTCATCGGTCCTCGGACGGGGTGGCGTCCCGTTCTCAAGGAAGAAGACAATACCCTGATCACCGTGTAACACGGATATGGATATCACAGCATTTGTCTTTCTATGCGGATCGGGGAAATGTCCAGCACCGACTGTCACTTCGATATCAAAGTACGTAGGGGTGACAGGTACTAAACACTCACAGGGTGAGATATCGTCAACGTGGCATGATAACAGACCGTCAGGGACATCCACACCGTCGTAGATGCCGTATTGTATCATACTCTTTAATGTACTGACCACATCTGCCTGCCACGTCTTCTTCCACACGGGTTTATTAGTCGATACCATCGATGTGCAGTAGTTGGTCCTCAGCCCACGTATGTCGCTGGGGTATCGTGTCACCACTCTATTGGTTGGTTCACCAAATACAGATGGGGGACCAGGCTCCACCCTCAATATCCTCGGATCGTCTGGGATGAGGGTGCCGGCCGGGACGTAAAAGTCAGACTCCGTACCGTATACAGTCAGGACGTAGTTGTCCCCTCTCTCCGGTTTTAGTCTGAACTTAAGTATAGTCTCTGTTGGTGTGTTATTGTACCACAGATTGAGGATACGACACCTCATCTCTTCACCTCCCTTTTATTGACATACCACAGTCTGTCGACGTACTTCTGATCTATGTTTCTCAGAAAGTACATCGTGGTGTCCGGGTCGAAGTCGACCCAACCACACTGTCTAAACTTCTCAACCACCACCTCTGGTGGAAACCCGACCTCAAGAAGCGCTCTGGCGGCGACGAATCTGTCCCTATGGGCAGGCTCTGGCATGTACACGATGGAACGTGCCACTCTCTTGGACATGAATGGGGAGAACCAGCGAACCAGACTCTCACGATACGGATCGGTGTTGTATGTCGGATGTATGACACCAACACTGCCAACACTGTATTGTTGTGTTCGATATGCGGTCCTAGTGATATACTGTCTCAGTTCTTCCAGTGGGACTGTCTGAAGGTCGAGGACGGTCCTCCTCGACCTTGTGAGATCAGTATAGTAGTGTGGTGCCTGGGCCCACAGGCGTATCCTCTCCTCTCCCCATGTCTCAAAACCGTCTGGAAGCCATGTGCACCAGTACCTGTTTTCAGGGGGACGAAGAGTGTTTGGGACCCTGGCCATTCTTTTGATGTCACCTATTATGACAGGATCAATCGGCCGCCCTAACTTATCAATCACCCCCGCCTCACTCAGGATCGACAGTGTTGCATGTGTAAGGTCCTGAGATGACACGACACGCTGGGGTGACCGAAGGGGAAGCCACAGATGATAACCCTTTCGACCTGAGAATGTGACATAGGGATGTTCACCGATGTCATGCAGATATCGCAGTAGTCTTGTCAGTGTGTCTAGACTCCCTTCACCATCAAAGTCCAGGAATATCTTGTCGATGGTGCAGGACATGTCATAGACGGACACAAACACATCTGGGGTGACCCCATTATGTAGTCTGACAAACTCAGTGAACTGGTCGGCAGTATGTATCCTCTGTCGCCAGGGTGTCCCGACCTCCCGATTGTAAGGTTGAAACAGCATCAGTGTCCTCCTGTCTATCATGTCATCACCTCTACAGTAGAGGCACCGGTATCATCGAGGCGACAACATAGCCGAGGTCGTAATGATCGTCAGACCTTGTCACCACCAGTCCTGCAGCTGTCTTTATGTCCCTCATATGTACACTTATCCTTGCCCGGTCCAGGCACGAGAAGATAAACGTGTACATCGTCGGGTCCAGATCAACACGGACAGGTTCCCTAGGTGGATCGACACACTGTACTGATAGTACTCTCTCCAACATTGTCCCCGCATCTGATATTGTCTTCACAGACAACGTGCCATCACAATGAAATGTCAGCACGTATCTATCGCCCAGGTCTGGGACGTTGCGGAGGCGTTGTGTGTCATGGACATCTACGACACATGCGGTGGGGCTCGTCATCTCGATCCGCATCACATTGTCATCGTATCTCCCCACCCTCTTGGGAAACCCCAGAGTGTTGGGGTCGGGGATAACAATGGGGTCACTGTACACACTCATATCCACAACACCTATGTCCTCTATCTGCAGCCGCCACATCCCAGTACCGACCTCGGCTGTCGACATACGGATGTTGATACCCCGCATGTGCCGGAGCCCGTTAAGTACTGTCTTTGTGAGGACAAACTTTGTCGCCCCCTTTGGGGGGGTTGTGAAGAACGAGGGACGACAGTGCAGGTACGTGTACATCTGTGCCGTCCGACGGTCATAAGCCGTCAGACCATTGTCGTCCACCTCCACCACCGCCCCCTCGGCGGGTGTGGGTCGTGGGGCGCTGACGGCGTTCAGCACCCTCTCAATCTCAACTCTACTGACATCAAATTTTACTCTCAATCTCTGCAATAGCCTCCCTTATCTTCTCATCTGTGATGTCCCACTTTCTCTGAGACTTCACGCCCTTACCACTCTCTATTATCAGAGTGTACCGTCCTGCCTCAACTCTCACACGCAGGACATAGTCTGTCTCAAGCATGATCACATCGAGCCACTTCGGAACGTCCTTGGAGTTGATTATCTGCTGACCCTCGATGGTCTGCTCCTTGTCAACGTATGTGGTGTATATCACACCACGTCTGGCAAGGGTCAGTGCGGCGTTATGAATCTGCTTGAGAATAAAACGGCGATACTTCCACACGCTGGGGTTCTTCACGCCGTCCACCATACTCAGCCCATACGTGTATCGCATCACCGCCTCAGCGATCCGTGCAAGCTCGTCCGTCCCATCAATTATGACCCAGTCCACAGGTCTGTTGTACCCCTTTAACAGCCTGAGGGTCTCCTCGAAGACGACCACAAGAGCACGCCCGTATTTCTCGGTGTCAGTGTAGTCCACATACTTCATCAGGTCGAAGACGTGGATGCGCTCAGGGCTCGGGACCATCGGCTTTATTCTCATCGACTTTCTGTCAAAGGAGATACACAGTATCTCCCCTGAGAAGTTCATCGCGACGGTTGTCTTCCCCTCACCCTTGAGACCGTACACTGTTACCACAGTCTTCTGAAGGTACTCCTCCTCAGGGAGGGCAGAGATGACACCGAAGTTTGGTTCCTGAATTGGTTTGTCCTGACCCTGTGACGGTACCGTCCTGATAGGCGGTGGGTCCTGTCGTGTGTCCTGGGGGGTGGTGTCTCGTGTCTGTTCCTGGGTATGTTGTGGTTGGGTCTGTGAGGTGTTATCTCCGTTCTTCTTCAGTCTCCGCCAGTCCGAGAACAACTCAGACACCTACTGCATCCCTCCGCGAGATTTGATAATAATACGGAGAAAGTATGCCTGTATCGAGAAACCAGACTGGGACATGTTTATTGTGCCATACACACGTACAAGATCGTCGACATCTGGTCTCAACTCTTCCGGGAGCCACACCGTCAGCGTAGGTCTCAGTGTTCGTGTGTCGTCGATCTGCATCGGTGCAACAACACTACCGTCGCCTATATCAATAACAGTATAAGGCAATCCGTCGTCTCGGGTGCCCGGCCCTACTCTCGTGACTATACCCTCCACACACCGCCAGTCGCATGTGTCTATAAACCCTCCCCTCTTCTGGGCGACGTTTGATGGCACGTCGCATATCTTTATGCGACGCACAAAGTCCAGCGGATCAATCGTCGTCCCATCCTGTCTCCTTATCGGTTGTGGGTTCTTCCATATGCAGCTCTTGTCTGCAGCTCTGAAGTCCCCACCCTGAAGTCGGGAGAGTGTGACATGATATGCGTGTGGCGGATCAAAGCTGAGTGTCTTATACACGCTGGGGTCTGCATTCTTTGCTATCTGGATGCGACGGATGACAGGGCCGTCACGGTCCAGCTCCGGGAACAGCGCATACACCTCACTGTATGTTTCCCCAGACTTGGAGTACCTGAACCCACTAAAACCAACAGGGACACATATGTGCTCCTCGGTCCTCGGACGACTAGTCAGACGGACCTTTGTCGCCTGAAGGGCGTACAGGTCACGGGAATAGTCGTCAGGGAACTGTGGATCAGTATTAACAAACGGGTCGCTTCTTATTGCCTCAAACTCACGCCGGACCTCTTCCAGTGTGAGCCCCGTTGCTGAGGCGAAGACTTTCAACTCATCATCGATATTTACCATTGGTGTTTCCTCCTTGACAGGTGGGTGTCACCCCATCTGCCTTGAGCATGAAGTGATCATGTCATAGTCTGAGCTCTCTTGCAATCATTGGGAACAAAATACCCTCGATTGCACGTATAAGCTCAGAGGGTCTGTTGGGGATGCGGAGGGTGTTCTTACTGAACACCTTGCTGACCTCTTCCTCCCCAACGAATAGCGTGAACACAAGGACACCATTGTCCTCGGCAAACTTGAGGGCCGAGGCGGTCTCGGCCTGACTGTCAGGTATGCCGTCTGTGATGTGTATTATCACGTATGGTCTTCTCCTCTCACGAAGAAGGAGGAGGACGGCATACTCTATTGCTGTATCCGTACCAGTCGACCCCTGACCTCTGTACCAGAGTAGCTGGTCGGGGTCTGAGACCTTTGTCATATGGCCCCGGGTAGAGTACAGTACAGCAAAACACTTATTGTCAATGTCAGCCGACATACGCTCAAGGGAGCGCCATATTGTTGTTGCGGCTGTGTACATGGATCTGACATCTCTCTCCCCCATGCTAGACGACAGGTCCAGCAGGAAGCACACTCTCAGACCAACCTCCGGGACCTCACCACGGTAGATCGGTGTGTCTCTGTTATCAGTCAAAATCCTGACGACATACTCCTCCACATCTATCTCCTCACCCTCATCATCAATATAGGGTCTCACCCTCTTTGCAAAGGGATTGATCACATGGAGAGTACGAACACCACTGAGGACCTTGTCATGTCTCACAAGACCCCTCACCAGACCTACCTCCTCCTCGGGGGTCTTGACTCTATCCATCTTAGTCAGTCTCTTCTCAATCTCGGACACGAATATCTCCGTATCCATGTCCTCAGAGCCGGTCGACACAAGGTTGTAGTCATCAACCGGCTCGATCTGGGGATGTTTTAACTCGTCTCTCTCAGTAATGGTAAAATTATTCTGTTTTTCTCCAGTGGTGTCGTGATCCGCCTGCGAGGCCATCTTCTCAGCCTCATCATCAGTCACACCGCTGTAGTTGTGGTCACCTATGCATGAGCCCTTCTCTGAACCGTCCTGATTGTCCCCCTCAGAGTGCTCCGACTCCTCAGAGGATCCCCCAAGCAGTTCAATCACCTCTTTGGCGATGTCAGCGGGGGTGTCAGTACTCCCACTGCCCTCACTGTCACTATTGTTGACATTGCTGTCATCATCACCGTCACTGTCATTGTCACCGTCACTGTCGCCCCCGCCCGTGGTCTTGTTATAGCTCGCACCGCTGTTGAGCTCACGGACAAGAACAGTATACAGGATGTTTGCGGCCCTCACGGTTGATCTGAGGCTTATGTTGCCTCTTCCCCCTCTTCTGACTATCTCGAAGATGTTGTCTATCTCGTCCCAGAGTCTCAGGTATTCTGAGTCGGCAGACATCTTTATCTGCGACCGGACGTGAAATACCACATCAATCGCATCGAAGGTCTGTCTTCTCTGTGCCATCAGGCGACAGAATTTACCCTGATACTCACGAAAGGGTGTGAGATAAAAGAGGTTATACAGCACCTCGCAACGTTCATCCTCAATGACGTTGAAAGACAACTTTGCGAGGTCAGTATGACGTCTTGTCTTGACAAAATTATTAAAGATGGTCAGAGATGAGCGAGCAAGGATATGACTGAGCTCATGCTGAAATGTCACATAAGAATAGTATGACAGATAATCGATGTCTAGTTCGGGATATCTCCCACGAACTATTACACTCTTACCATCCGTGGAGGAACACGGGACAGTATCAGATATGACGAGTACAATATCTCTATCAACCATCGACTCAAATGCCATGAGCGTCTGGTTGAATACCTCCTTGGAGATGGGGGTCCTTGTTAACTCTCTTTTAAACATCTAAATCACCTTCACCTCTGTGTCATTCAATTTTTATATAAATGCTCTTATTGGTCAGTGGTGGAGCTGTCAGTTCCACTACTGATTCTGTTGTTTATTGTCTTTGTCATCCTGTGGTCTGTCAGTCCCACCGAGAATCTCCAAGAACCGCTTTGAGGCCGTCTCGTGAAAATTCTCGTCAGTGAAACATCCAAGAAACTCTGCATTCGCCATCTTCATAGCAAAGACCTCACCCTTTCTTCGCAGATTCACTGCGAAGTTGATTAGTATTCTGACCACATCCCTTGTGCTTAGTGCATATGGCCACCCCTTCGTCTTTCCATGGCGTGTCTCAGTGGCCAAAATTACGAACTTTGGTATCCACGGATGTACCTCGGGATACTCTGAGAGGATCTCGGTCAGAATCTTTTCCTCCTCCCTCTTCTTTGGATATGAGACATTGTAGATCGACCAACGAGACATGAAGTCCTCATTTAGATCAAATGTCCCTCCGTGGGAGGTGGGATTCATATTAGCGACACAAATGAGTTTTGCCCCATCTTTTAGTCTAAACGTTTTGGATATTGAGGGGACGTAGTAGTTATGTCGCCAGTCAAGAAGACTGTTGAGATTCTTTTGGATATGAGGGTTTAGGGCGTTCACCTCCTCGAAGAGGAGGAGGCAGTGTCCATACCTGTTAGCCAGCTCGAAGGCCTGTGGTATCGGCCCGATGGTGAACGCCAGACCCTGTGGGGTCTCACCCCACGTCCCCTGTAGGTGACGCTCCTTAAGACCCTCAGAACAGTCCACTACAATCACAGGGACCCTGTGCTCCTGGGCCCAAAACATGACTGTCTGGGTCTTGGCGGTCCCCTTAGGACCACGAAAGGCCACACAAAATCCTGTCTCGTAGGCGGTGTCTAGCGCGTCAGAGATGAGTCTGGTGTACTCCGTCTTAATAACATGTGGTACACCCCTTGGGATGTGGTCATCACCATTCGGGATGATGACACGGACACCCTCCTCACTCTTACTAATATTACAAATGTTTGTAACACTAGTAGAGTCTATGAGTGTTGATTGGAACTGAGGAGGGGAATGTGGTGTGTCGTCATCAGCCACAAACACTATACCGTCCACCACCTTGAACGGCATACCATCTCTGGTACCAAGTTTGTTTATTGTGTCACGCCAACGGCGTGGATCGGTAGATTCACCACGCCGTAGTATGGTGTTACATAGTCTTGCCAGTTCGCCGACACGAGCTCGAAGACCAAGCTGTGCCAGACACTTCATTATTACATCAATCTGCAGTTGCAGATTGCCCCTAATATTTTGTTTTTGTATCAGCATTGAATCACCTTCACTGTATATGTTGTCAGACTTCTACATTAATATTTCGTAGGCTGACATCAGAGACTTCAGACAGGAGTGGTGGGTGATACACCCTGACAAGACAGGGTGTACACACCCTAACAATCAGACACAGCATGCCCTGTTAAGTACTGTCTACGCTCAAGATGACCTCGGGGCTCTAGAAGCTCTCTGAGCTTCTCAGCCCGCATCCTCTCGACGACAGCACGACGCAGAATGGACGACTTCAGCGGCGCTGTCTTGTATGCCCAAAAGATTTCGCCCTCAACGATGACATACTGACGCAGTGTCGCATCGTTATACGACACCTCCATCACTATCTCGTTCTCGCCCTGTAGACTGTTGAGCATCCGCAGCCCCTCCGCAGTCCTCAGGTCGATCTTTATGACGTCGAGTATCTGCCACCCCTCTAGTCTGGGGACAACAACAAAGTACGCCAACTATGTCATCTCCTTTCCGACCTCTCTAAACCGCTGAGGCCTCTCCTCTTCGTCTTGGGCAAACCCGAGTGGGTCATCCCTGTGACCGCATACAAGCGTGTCGTCGTACCACTTACACCACTGACACAGCAGTGGTCTCTCGTGAGAGACAGACTTAAAGTCCTTGTCAGTGGGGCTGAACGATCTACACTCAAATATGTCCTTTCTGACAAGAGTCTTACCAAGATCAGCACGGAGCTCACATACATTGTGCCCACATACAGGGCACTTCACATCCTCAAAATCGGCAAATCCGGGCTGTAGGTAGCACTCCCACGTTGAGATGCTAAGACAGTAGGGGCACTGTACACAGTTGTACACGGTGTCGCCACCGAATCTAGCTGTCCAGATCATTATCTATCACCCCCTCGATCTTTCACGATGATATGCGACGACACTGTCGTTGTCACGACTTGTGCAAACTGCTCAGGAGTCAATGATGTCTTCAGCCGCTCAATACCAGATCTGTCGACGTACTCCCTTGTCAGGATGATCTCAGGTACAAGGTCTGGGGGTAGCATCGTCTTTAGTCTTCCCACGCCCTCATCGTCAACAGTCATCTTTGTCGATACAACGCGGGTGACTCTGACGTCGCCCAGGTCGACAGTCGTCCATCCGAGCCGCTGCATCTCGGTCTCAATGGACGATCTCAACTTCTTCACCTCACGCTGGACTGTGTCCAGCTCCCGCTCCCGTTGAAGGAGCGCCCTTACCAGATGTGTTATCACATCTGACTCATTTATTTCTAGTATCACTTTTTTTTCACCTCAGTCAGGTGTCTCCCGTCCCAGACTGGGACGTAGATGTCATCATATGTTCTGATGTCACAAGGTCAAAGGACTTCGAGACGATGAGACGCACAACAACATACCTGTTTATTCGTAGTGCGTCTCTGATCTGGTACTCGAAGACCTGATGTCTTCTAACGTCGTTTGGGGTCATCACCCCCGACGTTGACACCATCGGCGTATGCGATGGCGTCTTGAATTGTGATTGAATGACCAACTATGTCTGCAATCTTGCGTAGACAGTCACGACATACATGTCTGTGTCGTTTTACATATTCTAGCACACCACATATGTAGCAGTTAACCCATGGAATGTGTATCACCTCCTTTACCCTTATGTATGCCTTCATTCTTATGTATGATATGCTTTACAGCATCGGACAGCACGTTAAATACATATATATGGCTATCCGGTATATTGTTTGTCGAGATGAATATACCAAGCCCAGGTATCTTCATCTCAACACGGTCAATAATCCACTCCCCGTCTAATAGTATCCATGAGGTCACGTAGGTCCTCATAGATTTAGATTCAACGGAGAGCTCCCCTCTCTCCGTATTAATTGTTATTCTTAAAAGTAATCAATCCCCCTCCCATAACTTTTTAATACTCACGTAACTTCTCGAGACTTTTTAAATGTACTCGAGTTTTGTTGATCCAGACCTCCACAATCTGGAGGCGACCCATTGCCGCTGCGGCGACGGATGCTTGAACCCTCTCTCTGCGGATCTTACCGGCATTTATGCCGGTGATCTCCCGGATACCCACAATAATGTTATCATCCGGGCTAATGTCCACAATTGGAAGTGAATCTGAGAGTGTGGTCCCAGTATTTATTTTATCAGGAACAAACCACGTACCATTTTCACTTATCTGGACAGTGTAACGACATCCACTTGTCCAGAAATGTGGGCAAGCAAAAAATCTTTTGCCTGCCCACGGGCCACTCTTGGCCCTGCGTGCCTCCATTGTAGCATTGTGTATGGGACACGTTGGCGGGTTGTCCAGATGTTCTATTGGCATTTCCCCGTCCTGAACAACCAGGGCGTCTTTCGCGTGGTTCGGTTTTAGTTTTGTGCTCATATTAGTTATCACCGAGTGATGTATGATGACACATTTATATATAAACCTTTTTATGACGTCATATTGACGGCTCCAACCCGTATCGCCTCCTGAGCTCATCCCTGAGGTGGAGGGGGCGGATGTAACTATCGTTAACAACAGCCCTGACCCGTCTCATCTCCTTGCCTGCCAGGCGGTTGACGTACTTGTTCTCGTCAACCTGGGAGGTTGCAGGGACGTGAATAAACTCAAACGTCAGGGTGGTCCCAGATATGACATGGTATATCTGGTCGACTATGACCCTGATGCCTGGGTTCTTACAGGTGCACTCATCCGTCAGGAACCTGACAAGGAGTGCGCTATTAGACATCACCCGCACCGGTCTGGTGTGATTCACCTTTATGGTATGGTCGATGTCACACACCCTCTGCAGGGCGTGGAGGATAGAGGTCGCCTCCATCACATTGTTTGTGGTGTCCACGGCACCCCCACTGTCCTCAAGTCTGTTACCTCCAGGTGTGAGGACAATGAGGTATGCCCAACCTCCCGGCCTTCTGTTGTGATGAACGTCACAGTTACCGTCTGTCCAGACGGTGATTGTCTTGTATGATGCCACCATCTTTTTCACC
>FWPU01008690.1_pt1 | contig 16958 bp, 15 predicted proteins | sample 2228361 | NCBI WGS metagenome assembly FWPU01 (sample SAMEA103939777, study PRJEB20133) | metagenome
TTTCCTCCATACCTGCGCAACGACTTCAACACCGTTACTCGCAATCTCCCCCGGGGACCGCGCCTCGGCCAAATCACCGAAGCCGCGGTCGAAGTGAGCCCAACTCCGACTCGATTCGGCGACGGCCCTTTCACGGCGGTGTGTGGAGCGCCGGCTCCGAGGCGCCGGCAGTCATGCTGCTGGCCGACATAATCACCAAATCTCCAAAGATCATCCGCGTTCATCTGCGTCCATCTGCGGCTCTCTCCTCTGGGGCCGGATTCGGTGATGCCCCCCGAATTCAGCTCGTCCGCCGCTTCTGTCAATGGCTGCTAGAACCCGGACGCCCGAAGTTCTATCCATGCAGGAATACCACTCAGATCTGCACCCGCCCGCTGAGACGCTCCACCGCATCGGCCCACTACCCCAGTGATCAGCGCTGTATAGCCTGACCTGACATCAACGCCCGACGACGCCGTTCGGCCGTCCGCTTCTCATCTCACCGTCGTGTGAACAGTCCCGTAGGAGGTATCGATGGTGCGGGAGTGTTTTGCGCGCCGCACACTCTATCTGTTGCTGGTTGGCTTGATCTTCACCGTTGCCCCCACGGGCGCCGGGCCGATCGGCATTGCCGCCGTGCCCCAATTCGCCGGCCTTCCAATTGTCAGTCTGCTCCCAGGGGTCACATCAAGGAGCGGGATGCACGCCGCCCAATTCTTCGACCCAACGGATGTTTTCTCCAGCCACAGCGGGCTTCGCTCCCCCCTAACGAACACAAGCCCGCTTGCGGGCCAAGTTATAAACATGATCCTGTTCGGCCGAAACGCGTGGCTCGACCTCGATTCGGCCGCGGCGCTGGCCGGCGCCCTGCGCGCCGGCCGTCCCCACCGCAGCGCGGACCTCCCTGAATATGTCCTGGAAGCCGGGCCGGTAAAGCCCCAACACAAGGCCTGGCAATACATCCGGCTGGATGACGCCGGTAATCTCGGCCGCGCGGTCGACGCCGGCACATCGATCCTTGTCGGAACCGGCCTTGTATTGATCTACCGAGCCGGTAGGGCCAAGCGGTAGGTCAAGGCGCTTCCCTGCCAGCTCGGCCACCCTCGTCGGGCCAGCCGCCCCGCCTCGGGGTCTCGGCCTTTCTTGACGCCCCGCCCGTTTGCCGGCCTAATGGTTAGAGGGTCGCCGCCCGCGACTCTCGCCCTGGGAGGGGACGACGCACATGGGTGTTTGCCGGCATCTCACGGTTCCAACTCGTCGAGAAGGTCGGCGAGGGGGGGGGCGCCAGTGAGGTTTGGAGGGCTTTCCACGTGCGCCTTAAGCGCCACGTCGCCCTGAAGTTCCTTTGGCCCCATCTGCTCAGTTCGCGGGAAGCCGTCGAGCGCTTTCGCAATGAGGCCCGTGTCATCGCTCAGCTCAAGACGTCACCGCATTTCAGGATGATCTTCCAGAACGGATTGCGAGCCTGCTCGAGCTCCGCTTGAGTCCCGGCGTGCCGGCCTCCCTCAAGTCCGGTGGCACGGCGATTCCTGCTGCGTTCGCGAGTTGCTTGCGCGGCCGGGGGCATTTACACAGCCGCGAACCCGCTGCCCTGGACCATGCCATCCGCAGCCTCAAGGAACCCATGGAATCAGATCGCTTCTACTCGGCCGCGAGCAGCAGGCCCTCGCCCTCGATCCGCTGAACCTCGATACCCGGAATGATCTGGCCATAGCCCTGGCGGCCCGGAACGATATTCGCGAAGTAGAGGCACTAATGAGGGAGGCTGCCCACCGCCGGCCCGGCTGCCGGCTCGCCCACCGTTGCCTCGGCAGGCTTTACTTCGATCAGGGTCACTACGAAAGCGCCCGGCGCGAGTTCGCCAACGTCATCGCCCTGGCGCCCCGAAACCCGCTCGCCCACAGCAACCTGGGCGGTACATATTTCGCCATGGGGATCCTGCCCGCAGCCCCTGCTGGCCTGGAAAAGGCTCTCGTACTCCACCCCAGCGGAGAGACGTACTCCAACCTGGGTACGGTTCGCTACATGCAGCGGAACCACGCCGCCGCCGTCCAAGCAATGGAGGAAGCAACCCGGCTTGGCGAAGGCGACTATCTCCTTCGGGGTAACCTCGCCGAAACGTCCCGGCTGGTGCCCGAGAAAGCCGGACGCGCTCGAGGCGCCTTCGAGCCCGCCATCGACCTGGCCAAAGCCAGGTTTACCCAGACGCCGAACCCTCCCGAGACGCTGTGCAGCGTGGCCAACCACTACGCCCGCCTCGGACATTATCAGCAGGCGCTGGAAGCAGGATACCGGCTCGAAGAAGCCCGCACCATCCCGCAGTTGAATGACCTGAGGCACGACACGCGCTTCGGCCAGATCGCCGAGAGAACGGCTTCCGGCGGTTGTGATTCAGTCGCTGCCCGGCAAGCACCGGCCAGGTTGCCGCACCGGCGGCCGGCCCGCCGGAGGACTGAACTGCGCCGCCTGATTGGAAACCGGATTGAAGCCGGCACAGCAGGAAACGGTGCTGAAGGAGGAGACAATGGCTAGAGTGACACTGAGGATCGTGGCTGACACAGTTGAAGCCCACCCGAACGTACTGTTCGTCAACGGGGACCAGACCGTCACCTGGACCGCCGAGAACAAGCCGTTCCCGGTCCAGTTCCTGAACGGATCGCCCTTCGACGACGGTATCGTCAACCAGTAACGGCCCGCCGGCGCCCTCCGGAGCACGGCCCCAAGGGGAGCCTGCAAATACACTCCCGCCGTCGATGATCCACAGACCAACCAGGTCCGCATGACGCCCGGCAGTCCGTTCATCATCGTGCGGTAACCGCAAACGGGTGGGATTCTAAGACTGTCGGCGCGAATGGCGGCTCACCGGGTGGGCATCTTGCATGGCCGGGTGGGCATCTTGCATGGCGCGCCGCCCGAGGTCGGAGTGCGTTATGCTCTTGTTAAACTGTGTCAGCCATGGGAGGCAGTGGGACAGCAGCGAATCCGCGGCTGGTGGGACTGGACGGCCCCCTGCAAGGAGAAGTCGTCGTGGTCACCGCGCCGGAGACGCTCATCGGCCGTCAGCGCTCCAGCACCCTCCGCCTGCCGGACCCCTCCGTCTCTCGCCGGCACTGCCTGCTGCGAAAGCTCGAAGACGGCGAAATCCTCATCGTTGACCAAAATAGCCGCAACGGCACCTTCGTCAACGGCCTCCCGGTCACCGAACGCACCTTGCAACACGGCGACCAGATCCGCATCGGCGGTTGCAGTTTCATGTTTCTCACCCAGGAGGAAGAACACCCGCAACCCCCTTCCAGCGCCGCCGTCCTCCGGGACGAGCCGACCCTGATCCGGACCCGGACCATTGTTCAGCTCCGACACGAGGAGGCGATTTACCTCCGGCCCGAGAAGGCCCTGGAGGCACGCATCCCACCCGATCGCATGGCGAGGAACCTTCAGACGTTGCTCAAAGTCAGCACCGCGATCCGCGCCGCCCGGGGCGCCGAATCTCTCGCCAATCAACTGCTCGACGCGATCTTCGAAACCGTGCCCGCTTCCGAGGGCGCCATCCTGCTGTTCGAGCACGGCCTCACCGAACCCGCTTGGTCGGTTTCCAAAAGGCGTGGCGCGCTGAACGTGGAAACCCTGTCCGTGCCCGGCGACCTCGTGCAACACGCCTACCGGGACGGCATCGCCATCCTCACCAACGACACCGAAGGCCAGGCCGGCTCCTTGTTGGCGGCCCCTTTGGCCGCCCTCGGCAAGACCCTCGGTGTGCTGTATCTCGGCTCATATGCCCGCAACGCCGTGCTGCAATCGGACCACCTTCAGCTCGTGACGGCAATCGGTTGCATCTCCGGGCCGGCTCTGGAGAGCGCCTTCGAATTCGACCGGCTCAACGCCGAAAACCGCCGCCTGCGCCGCGAGCTCGAGCTGGGCTACGACATGGTCGGCGAGAGCGCCGCCATGAAGGCCGTCTACGCACTGATTTCGAAAGTTGCGCCCACTGATTCCACGGTCCTCATTACCGGCGAAAGCGGCACCGGCAAAGAACTCGTCGCCCGCGCCATTCACCGCAACAGTGCCCGCGCCGACGGAGCCTTCGTCGCCGTCAACTGCGCCGCGCTCACCGAAACCCTCCTCGAAAGCGAGCTCTTCGGCCACGAGAAAGGCGCCTTTACCGGCGCCGTCGCGATGAAGAAAGGCAAGTTCGAGGTCGCCGATGGCGGCACCATTTTCCTCGACGAGATCGGCGAGATGTCGCCCGCCCTCCAGGTCAAGCTGCTGCGCGTTCTCCAACAACGCGAGTTCGAGCGCGTCGGCGGCACCCGCCCCGTTAAGGTCAACGTTCGCGTGATCGCCGCCACGAATCGCGACCTGCGCCGCTGCGTCCGTGAGAAGACCTTCCGCGAGGACTTGTACTACCGGCTGAATGTGGTCTCCATTCGAATGCCTGCCCTGCGCGAGCGCAAAGAAGACGTGCCCTTGCTGGCCGCCTACTTCGTTTCGAAGTACCGCCCGCAAACCCCCCGGAAATTGAACGGCATCTCGTCCCGGGCTCGCGAGCTCCTCATGCAATACGACTGGCCCGGCAATGTCCGCGAGCTTGAGAACGCCATCGAGCGCGCCGTCGTGCTGGGCGCCTCCCACCAAATCGAGCCGGAGGACCTGCCCGAGCATGTCCTGGAAACGCCCGGCTTGACCACCGAGCCGGAAGCCGGCTACCATGCCGCGGTGCGCCAGGCGAAGCGCCAAATCATCATGCAGGCCATTGCCCAGGCCGGCGGAAGCCAGGTCGACGCCGCACAGTTGCTCGGCATCAACCCCACCTACCTGTCCCGGCTCATCCGCAACCTCGATCTCAAGGAAGCGGTGCGCCGGTCCGCCTCCGCCAACTGATCAGCCGGCAACCATTTACAATGGAAGACTCATGAAGGCTCGCGTCTACGTCTCGTTCAAGCAGACTGTGCTCGATCCGCAAGGTAAGACGATCTGCGAAGCGCTTCAGGGCTTGGGCTACCAGGAGATCACTGACGTTCGCCAGGGCAAGTACTTTGAAATCGCCATCCAGCCCGGCATCGAGCGGACCCGGGCCGAACAACGCATCGAAGAAGCGGCCCGCGAGGTGCTCGCCAACCCGGTCATCGAGGAGTTCCGCGTCGAGTTCCTCGACTGATTCCCGCTTATGTGTGGCATCGTCGGCTATGTCGGCAAGCGAAAAGCGGTCCCCATCCTCGTCGATGGACTGCGCCGTCTCGAGTACCGCGGCTATGACTCGGCCGGCGTGGCGGTGGTCGGGGAAGACGGATTACTGGCGCTGCGCCGGGCCGAGGGCAAACTCCGGAATCTTGAGGAAACGCTCCGCGCCCACCCTATCGACGGCATTTACGGCATCGGCCACACCCGCTGGGCCACCCACGGCCGCCCGAGCGAGGAGAACGCCCACCCCCACCGGGACTGCCGCGGCGATATCGTGGTCGTGCAGAACGGCATCATCGAAAACTATCTCGCCTTGAAGCATCAACTCGAAAGCGAAGGGCATCGTTTTCGCTCCGAAACGGACACCGAAGTGATCGCCCACCTGGCAGAAAAGCATTACAACGGCGACCTGCTGGAGGCCGTCCGAAAGACCGTCCGCGAGCTGCGGGGCATCTTTGCCCTGGGCGTCATCTCGCGCCGCGAACCCCAAAAAGTCGTCGCCGTCCGCTCCGGGCCCCCGGCGGTGATCGGCTTGGGCCGCGACGAGTACTTTCTCGCCTCCGACGTGCCGGCCGTGCTCGCGCACACCCGGGATATCATCTTTCTGGCCGATGGCGATATAGCCGTCCTCACACCGGAAGGGGTAACGCTCAGCGATTTTGACGGCCGCCCGGTCAAACGCGATGTCAAGCGCATCCTCTGGGATCCCATCATGGCCGAGAAGGGCGGCTTCCGGCACTTCATGCTCAAGGAGATCTTCGAGCAGCCGCGCGCCGTCCGCGACACACTCGTCGGCCGCGTGGGCCAGGAAACCGGTAAGATCTTCACCGAAGAGCTCGATCTCAGCGGCAAAGAACTGGCCGCCTTCCAGCATCTCAAGCTCGTCGCCTGCGGCACGAGCTGGCACGCCGCCCTCGCCGGCAAGTTCATGATCGAGCAGTTGGCCCGCATCCCCGTCGAGGTCGACTACGGCAGCGAATTTCGCTATCGCGACCCCATTTTGTCCGATCAAGTCCTGACGGTGCTGGTCTCCCAGTCCGGCGAAACCGCCGATACGTTGGCTGCCCAGCGCGAGGTCAAACACAAAGGCGGAAAAACCATCGCCATTTGCAACGTCGTGGACTCGATGCTGACACGGGAAGCCGACGGCACCCTCATGACCCACGCGGGCCCCGAGATCGGCGTCGCTTCCACCAAGACCTTCACCTCCCAACTCACCGCCCTCTTCCTGCTGGCGATGCGCCTGGGACAGGTCCGCGGCCTCCTGGATGAAGCTGCGTCGCGAGCACTCGTGCAGGACCTGTTGACCATTCCCGGCAAGCTGGAGGCTGTCTTGGCGCAGGACCGCCATTACGACGAGCTGGCCCGCCAGCTATTTCGCGCCCGCGACTTCCTCTTCCTCGGCCGCGGAATCCACTTTCCGATCGCGCTCGAAGGCGCCCTGAAACTGAAAGAGATTTCCTACATCCACGCCGAGGGCTATCCGGCCGGCGAGATGAAGCACGGCCCCAACGCGCTGATTGACGAAAACCTCCCCGTTGTCGTCCTGGCAACCCGCGATGACTCGCAGGCCAGCCGGATCCGGTACGAAAAGACGCTCGCCAACATCCAGGAAGTCAAGGCCCGCGGCGGGATTGTCGTGGCCGCCGTATGCGAGGGCGATGACGACGTCACCGGCCAGGTCGATCACCTGATCCGCGTCCCCCGCGCCCACGAGCTGCTGCTGCCCATCCTCGAGGTCGTGCCGCTGCAACTGCTCGCCTATCACATCGCCGTCCGCCAGGGTTGCGACGTCGACCAGCCGCGCAATCTCGCCAAAAGCGTCACTGTCGAATGAAACAGGCGGCTCACCGCATCGCCGTCCCTACCCGCGGCAAGGGGCTGTACGAATTCACTGCCGAGGTCGAGCGCTGGGTCTCCCAGCAAGGCGTTCGCACAGGCCTGCTCACTGTCTTCCTCACACATACGTCGGCCTCACTCACCATCCAAGAAAACGCCGACCCGGACGTCATCCTCGACCTGAATGACTTCTTCAGCCGCCTCGCTCCCGAAGACACCCGGCTTTACCGCCACACGATCGAAGGCGCTGACGACATGCCCGCCCACATCCGCGCCGCCCTCACCCAGACCCAGCTCTCGATCCCCATCCTCGACGGTCGGCTCGCGCTCGGCGCCTGGCAGGGCATCTACCTCTTCGAGCATCGCGCAGCCCCCCACCGCCGCAGCGTCGTGCTGCACGTGATCGGGGAATGAAGCCGCGCTCGCTGCCGTCCCCGCTATCACGCCGCGGAAACAGGCCTCCGCAAGCAAAAACATGCGCCTCCCCCCGGCCCCAACTCATTGCCTCTTGCGTAAGCTTCAGCTTGCGTTGAGCCTCTCGCTGGAGGGCCTTCTCAGCGGCCTCTTAGCCCCGCCACCGCCTCGGCAAACGAAGCCATCCGACGGTCCCAAGTTGCCTGTGTCGCCCGTGGTTGTCCTCCAAAGTCGCAAACCTGTTAAACGCCCGCCATCCGTTCCCCACAAACCCCTCCCTCCTGCGCTATCATGGCTGCAACGTACTCTCCCGTACAGGAGTCGCCGATGAGCATTTCCAGACGCCGGTTCTTTCAGCACACCGCGCTTGGCGCCTTCGCGGCCCACACCGCCCTGAACGCTGAACTCCACCCCAAAACCGGCATGCCCTTGCGCGTGCTGGGCAAGACCGGCGCCAAGGTCTCCATCCTCGCCTTCGGCTCGGGCAGCCGGTGGCTGATGTACAAGGAAGAAGACAAGGCGCTCGAAGCCATGAACCGCGCCATCGACCAGGGCGTGAACTACATCGACACCGCCTTCGGCTACGGCAACGGCGAGAGCGAACGCCGCGCCGGCATCATCATGAAAACCCGCCGCCACGAGGTCTGGCTCGCCACCAAGATTCAGCAGCGCAAATACGACGACGTCCTGCGCGTCTTCGAAGGCTGCCTCCAGCGGCTCCAGACCGACCATGTGGACTTGCTGCACATGCACAGTCTCGGCCGCGCCGACGACCTGGCGGCCATCGAGGCCCCGGACGGCGCCCTCAAAGCTTTTTACAAGATTCGCGACCAGAAAATGGCTCGCTTCATCGGCGTCACCTGCCACACCGACCCTCAGGTCCTGAAAACCTGCATCGAGCGCCACGACCTCGATTGCACCCAGATGGCCCTCAACGCCGCCCGGATGGGCAACTCCGCTCCCAGCAACGTCCGCGGTTACGCCAACAGTTTCGAAACGGTCGCCCTGCCCGCCGCCCTCAGGAAAAACATGGGCGTCACAGCGATGAAGGTCTTCGCCCAGGAGAAACTCTCCGGCGACGCCCCCGCCGAACAACTCGTCCGCTATGCCATCGCTATGCCATGTCGCTGCCCGTCGCCTCCGTGGTCATCGGCATGCCAAAGCTGGAATACATCGACCAAAACGTCCGCATCGCCAAGGCCTTCAAGCCGATGCTTGAGTCCGAAATGAAGGAGCTCTCCGCACGGCTCGCCGCGGCCAAGAAGGCGAGCCTCGACCGCTACTTCCTCCACCACCGCGACGAGTGCGACGCTCGCGGCCGCGCCCTGGCCTGAGGCCGCCGCCCGCGCTGGTGCCACAGCCGCTTCCACGCACCATGAAGATTACCGCCATCGAATCCTTCATCCTCAAAGTGCCTCTCGGCAAGGAGCGGTTCTGGTCCTCCCAAGCCGCGTTCCCCGAGCGCAAGTGTCTCCTGGTCAGGATCAGCACCGACGCCGGCATCGCCGGCTGGGGCGAAGGAGGCCAGCACGGCCCCGCCGAGCCCGTCGCCTCCCACATCCATGACGTCTTCGCGCCGCTCCTACTCGGCCAGGACCCCTGCCGGCCCGCTGTCCACTGGGAGCGGCTCTATAACTACACGCGCGATTTCGGCGCCAAAGGCTCCACGCTGGAAGCCATCAGCGCCATCGACATCGCTCTCTGGGATATCCTCGGCAAAACCTTCCAGGCGCCCGTCCACGTCCTGCTCGGCGGCCCCCACCGAACCGAAGTGCGCACTTACGCCACCGGACTTTACTATCGCGGCGAGGAGCCGCTCACGCTGGCGAAAAACCTCCCGCTGCTCCGTGAGGAGGCCGCCCGTTACCGCGACGCGGGTTTCCCCGCCGTGAAAGCTAAAATCGGCCTGTTCCCGCCGCCCGAAGACATCGAGCGGGTTGCGGCCGTGCGCGAAACCATCGGCGACAACATGCTGCTCATGGTGGACGCGAATCACGCCTATACCGCCCACGTCGCCTGCCGCGTGGCCCAAGGCATCGAACCGTACGACATCTACTGGTTCGAGGAACCCGTCGTGCCCGAGGACCTCCAGGGCTATAAGCAGGTGAAAGCCTCCACGCGCATCGCCATCGCCGGCGGCGAGTGCGAGCACACCCGCTACGGCTTCGCCCGCTGGTTCGCCGAACGCGCCATCGACATCGCCCAGCCCGACACTTGCTGTGCCGGCGGCCTCACCGAGCTGCAGCGCATCGCCGGCCTCGCCTCGGCTTTCCACGTCCACTGCATGCCGCACGTTTGGGGCAGCGGCGTCGCCGTGGCCGCGGGACTGCAGCTGCTGGCCGCCCTGCCGCCCGCCCCCCACACCGTCTTTCCCCGCCCTCCCTACAATGAACCCATGCTCGAATGGGACGCCAATCCCAACCCTCTGCGCACTGACTTGCTCGCCACCCCGATCGAGCCGCTCGGCGGCAAGGTCCGCGTCCCCGACGCTCCGGGCCTCGGAATCGAGATCAACGAGGAAGTGCTGCGCCGCTACCTCACCAACAGCCGGAAATCCGAATAGGGCCCGGACACGGCCGGTAGCTTATAATCGGACTGTGAAGGAAACTGGGCTGATGCTGGCGGCCGCGCTTCTGCTGGCCGGCTGTGCAACCGACATCCAAAGCAAAGAGGCCGTCCGGCAAGGTGTGATCGATCACCTTTCCGGCCGCGCCGGACTGGATCTGGGCTCCATGACCATCGAAGTTACCTCGGTGACATTCCGCGGTGACGAGGCCGATGCCACCGTCTCGTTTCAGGCCAAAGGAACGAGTGACCCGGCTTCCGGCATGCAGATGCAATACACGCTGGAACGCAAGGGAAACCGCTGGGCGGTGAAATCCAAAACCGGCGCGGGCGGCGTCCACGGCGAGGGCGGCATGATGCCCCAGAGCCCTCACGGCGCCGGCGAGGCCCCCTCCGGCGCACTCCCCCCCGGCCACCCGCCGGCCGGTCAACCCGATCCTCGGACCCGCAAACAATGAAGACGATCGCCGTTCTCGTCGCCGTTCTCGGGGGTGGACCCGCCGGAGCGTTCGCCGCGGAACGGCTGGCGGGCGCCGGCATCAAGACCATCCTGTTCGACGAGAAGCTCGCCTGGGAAAAGCCCTGCGGCGGCGGTCTCACCTACAAGGCCTACCACCGCTATCCCTTCCTGATCCAAAACGACACCCCGAAACGCATCATTTCCGAGAGCCGCCTGGCCGCCCCCAAGGCCGGCGCCTGCGCCATGAAGCTCACCCAGCCGCTCGTCATCTACTCCCGCTTCGACCTCAACAAAATGCTGCTCAAGCGCGCCGAGGATGCCGGCGCCCAACTGGAACAGCAACGCGTCCTCGCCATCGAGCGTAACGCCGGCGGCTGGAAAATTCGCACCGCGCGCGGCGCCACGACGGCCGATTTCTGCATCGTCGCCACCGGTGCCCGCAACCCCCTGCGCCAGGTCGGTACACGATGGACGCCCTCCGACACCATGCACGCGCTCGGCTACTTCGTCCCCGGAACGCAGGACGCCATCGACATTCAGTTCCTGCCCGGCCTCGAGGGCTACATCTGGGTCTTCCCCCGCTGCGGCCACCTCTCGGTGGGCATTTGCGGCAAGGGCGAACCCGCCCAGGCGCTCCGCGCCCGCCTCGAGCGCTACATGCTCGAAAGGGGCATTCCCCGTAAGGACGCCCAGTTCTTCGGCCATATGCTCCCCTCGCTGGCGCCCGCCGCTTGGAAATCCAATCGCGTCGCCGGCGACGGGTGGATGGCCGTCGGCGACGCCGGCGGCCTCGTCGACCCAATCACCGGAGAAGGGCTGTACTACGCCATACGCTCGGCCGACCTGGCCAGCCAGATCGTCGTCGCCGACCAGCACGCCCCAGAGAAAAAGCCCGAAGCCTACCGTTCCCTGCTCTCGGAGGATTTTGCCGCCGACCTGGAATTCGGCGCCGCCCTGGCCAAGCGCGTCTTCCTCGGCCGGTTCCTCCTCGGCAGCGTGCCCGCGCGCATGGTGCAGTTCATGCGGCGCAGCCCCCGCTTTCTGAACCTGATGCAGGACCTGTTCGCCGGAACCCAGCCTTACCTCAGCCTCAAAAGCCGCCTGCTCGCGAACCTGAACGGCACCCTGCGCGCGCGAAATCGTGATGAACTTCTTCTTCCAACGGCTTCTGCCCTCTCAGAACCGGCCATGAACTTGGAAAAATCCAAACGGCTCTTCGAACGCGCGCAACAGTTGATTCCCGGCGGCGTCAACTCCCCGGTCCGCGCTTTCCGCAGCGTCGGCGGCACGCCCCCGTTTATTGCCCGCGGCGAGGGCGCGCGCATCTACGACATCGACGGCAACGCCTACATCGACTACGTCGGCTCCTGGGGACCGCTGCTGCTCGGCCATCGCCACCCGGCCGTTATCGAAGCCCTGCGCGAGGTGCTCGAGCTCGGCACCAGCTTCGGCGCCCCCACCGAGCGCGAAGTCGAGCTCGCCCAGCGGATCCGCGAGGCGGTGCCGTCCATGGAGATGCTGCGGCTGGTGAACTCCGGCACCGAGGCCACGATGAGCGCTTTACGCGTCGCCCGCGGCTTTACCGGTCGGAACCTTACCGTCAAGTTCGAGGGCTGCTACCACGGCCACGTCGACTCGCTCCTCGTCAAGGCGGGCTCCGGCGTCGCCACCCTCGGCATCCCTGATACCGCCGGAGTGCCCGCCAGCTTCGCCGACACCACCATCGCCCTTCCGTTCAACTCCATCGCCGCGGTCGAACAATCCTTCCGCCAAAAGGGCGACCAGATCGCCGCCGTCATCGTCGAACCCGTGGCCGGCAATATGGGCTGCGTTCCGCCGGCCCCGGGTTTCCTCGAGTGCCTGCGCGAGCAAACCGCCAGGTACGGCGCCGTGTTGATCTTCGACGAGGTCATGACTGGCTTCCGCCTCGCCTTCGGCGGCGCCCAGCAGCTCTACGGCATCCGGCCCGACATGACCACCATCGGAAAGGTCATCGGCGGCGGCCTGCCCATCGGCGCTTACGGCGGCCGCGCTGACATCATGTCCAAGGTCGCCCCAGCCGGCCCTGTCTACCAGGCCGGCACACTGTCCGGCAACCCGCTCGCCGTCAGCGCCGGTCTGGCCGTCCTCAAGCACCTCAAGGATCACCCCGACATTTACACCCGCCTGGACCGGCTGACTGCCCGGTTGACCGCGGACCTGCCGCCCGGCGTGACCGTCAACCGCGTCGGTTCTATGTTCACCTTCTTCTTCACCACCCGGAAGGTGACCGATTATGACACCGCCAAAACCTCCGACACCAAAGCGTTCGCCGATTTCCACCGCGCCATGCTCGAGCAGGGCGTTTATCTGGCCCCTTCCCAGTTCGAGGCCGGCTTCGTCTCGGCCGCCCACACCGAGGACGACATTGCCACAACCGTCGACTGTGTCCACCGCGCCCTCGCCGTCAAGTAGCCCTCAGCGGTCCGCCCGATAAACAATCTCGCCGCCCAGCACGGTCATGAGCACCCGGGTTTCAAGAATCTCCCGCGGCGCAATCCGCATGATGTCCCGGCTGAGCATCACGAAATCGGCCAGCTTGCCCGGCCCCAGCGATCCCGTAACGTCCTCTTGAAAAGCGGCGTAAGCGCCGTCAAGCGTCCAACTTCTCAGCGCTTCCTCCCGGCTCATCCTCTGCTCGGGAAACCAGCCGCCGGCCGGCCGCCCCTCGTGGTCCTGGCGCGTGATCGAAGCGTAAAAGCCCCACAGCGGATTGGGATCCTCCACCGGAAAGTCCGAGCCGTTGGCCACCGGCAGGCCCATCGCCAGGAAGCGCTTCCACGCATAAGCTCCGCGCACCCGCTCCGGTCCCAAGCGCTGCTCGGCCCAGCCCATGTCGCTGGTGGCGTGCGTCGCCTGCATCGACGGAATCACGGAGTACTTCCTGAACAGCTCGAAGTCTTCCGCCGACACCACCTGAGCGTGCTCGATCCGGAACCGGCGGTCGTTCGCTCCGCCCAGCACCGCCCCGTATGCCTCAAGCACCACCCGGTTGGCCCGATCCCCAATGGCGTGCGTGTTGACTTGGAACCCCCGCTCAACCGCCGCCCGCGCCACCCGCTCGATGTCCGCGCGGCTCAGAATCAACAGCCCCGAGTTGCCCGGCTCGTCGGCATAGGGCTCCTTCAACGCCGCGCCCCGCGAGCCGAGCGCCCCGTCCGCCACCAGCTTGATGCTGCGGACCGTGAGCCGGTCGCCGATCTCCGGCCCGCGCTCGAGGTATTCTTCCCACAGCTCCCCTTCTCCGCCGATCATGGCGTAGATGCGCACCGGCAGGCGCCTCTCGGCGATCAGTTCCCGGTAGGCTTCCAGCACCGTTCCGCTCACGCCCGCATCGTGCACCCCGGTTAGCCCCAGCCGGGGGCATCTCCTGGCCGCGCGTTCCAGGCGGCGCTTAATATCTTCTTTCGCCGCCGCCGGAATCTTGCGCCGCACCAGCTCCTGCGCCCGGTCGATCAGAATGCCCGTGGGCCGGCCCGCTGCGTCGCGGTGAATCCGGCCGCCCGGCGGATCGGGCGTGGCTTTCGTGATACCCCCCAGCTCGAGCGCCTTCCGGTTCACCCAGGCCGCATGCCCGTCTACCCGCATCAAGTACACCGGATGGTCTCGCGTCGCCCGCGAGAGCTGCTCGGCGTTGGGAAACTGCCCGCCCCGCCACCGCGTCTGGTCCCACCCCCTCCCCCGAATCCACGTCCCCTTGGGCTGTTTCGCCGCCGCCTCACACACCAGCTCGACCACCTCATCGGCCGAACGCGTCTCGCGCAGATCCAGCGCCTCGAGGCTTTCCCCGAGGCCCGCCATATGGGCGTGGGAATCGATCAGGCCCGGCACGATCGTGGCCCCGCCCGCCTCAATGCGGCGCGTCGCCGGACCCACGTGTTCGTTCACGTCCTCGCCCACCGCCAGAATGCGATCGCCCCGGACGGCGATGGCCGTCGCCTGCGGCCGCGCCGCGTCCATCGTATAAATCCTCGCCCCCGTGACAATCAGGTCGGCCTCCGGCGCGCCCCCCAGCGCCAGCCAGAAACATAGAATAAGGAACATGGAGGACAGTATTGCACAGCCTTCCGCCCGGCCCGGTGCACTCGAGTTGCCGGCCTGGAAAACAGTGGTCAGTGCCGTTTCGGCCATCCTGCTCGCGCTGATCATGCTTGTCGCGGGTGTCTGGAAAATCACTGACCCGATAGCCGCCGCCGCTAGAATGCACGAGGCCCTCGTGCCCGCTTCCCTCAGCTTGCCGGCAGCCATCGCCTTCGGCATTGCCGAGACCTTCGCCGGAGCCTTGCTCATCGTGCCCCGCTTCCGCCGCTGGGGCGCCTGGCTCAGCGGCCTCCTTCTGGTGGCCTTCCTCATTTACATCGGCGCGCAATACGGCCGCCTCCGCGGCGAAGAATGCAACTGTTTCCCCTGGGTCCAGCGCGCCGTCGGCCCGGCGTTTTTTATCGGCGACTTCATCATGCTCGGGATGGCATTTCTGGCCGGCTCGTGGGCTAAGCCTTCCTACAGTAGAAAAAGCGCCGCGCTGATGCTGGCCGCCGTCTGCGTCTTCGCCGGCGTCTCCTACGGCGTGGCGGTGGTCGAGAGCCTCAACGTCCGGGCTCCGGAATCGATCCTCGTCGGCGGCCGGCCCTACTCGCTCCGGCAGGGGCGCATCCTGCTGTATTTCTTCGACCCCGAATGCACCCACTGCCTCTTCGCCGCCCGCGAAATGGCCTCCTACCGCTGGCGCGAGGCCAGCCTGATCGTCATCCCGACCGAGCGCGAATTCCTCGCCCCGCAGTTCCTCGAGGCCGCCGGTCTTCAGGCGCCGATCTCCAACGACGTCGCCAAGCTGCGGGAAGTCTTCCGCTTCGGCGATCCGCCCTTCGCCGTCGCCCTCCAGGACGGCCGCCAGGCCGCCGCCCTCACCGTCTTTGAGGGCGATCAGCCCGCCGCCACCCTCCGCCGGCTCGGTTTCATCGAATAGCCCGGCGCCCGAGGACATCTCCCCCCCCCCCCCCCCCCCCCCTCCTCCCCGGCAACCGCCCTCCCAACCGGCGCACTCCTCAGCGCCCGGCAATGTCTTTCAAGCAAATCATCCGGCCGGTCCGCTGCTCCTCGCCGCACCCCAGCCGCCGCAGCTTCCAGCACAGGTGGCCGTTCTCGACGTGCTCGGGGAAGCTATATCGGGGGCCGCCTTCCAGCATCGTGAATCGGATTCGGCACGCTCGTCGGCCGGGCATTGAGTCCCCGTCCGTCCTCTGATCGCCTTCGCGACCCAATCCGATGCTGCCAGGATATTTCGGCCGCTGTGAATCACGCCGCATACGCGCCAACCCGAGCCCGACAACCTGGCGCGCCACATAACGGCTCAAGTAGGCGCCGCTCCGCATCAGCTTCGATGGGCCCTTACCGGTGAAAGCGCCGCCGCTGTGCCGGACCGCCCCGCCATAGGAATCCACGCTGATCTTCCGGCCCCTGACGCCGCAGTCCGCCATAGGCCCGCCTTGCACAAAACTGCCGGTGGGATTCACCGGAAACTCGATGCCGGGATCGGTCCAAGCCCGGAGCTCCCGCGGTCCCAGGTCATCAGCGACGAACCTGGGCTGGCCGCTCTCGTGGAGGACAGAGACCCGGCTTTTTCTGTCGGGTCGAAGCCACGGGCGGCGACGGCTGTGCCGGTCGTCAGCGAGACCTTGGTCTCCGGCGCCCCGTTTTCGGGCGAAATTCCGGCCGGCCTCGACGCCCCTGGCGATCTCATCGGCCTGCCCGGTAATGAGTTGCCGGACCTCTACGATATCGGCCAGCAACTCGCCATCATCGCCTGTGTAGCCGACTTCTCGAATTACTTCCCCGGCGATCGGCTCGTGAGCGACAATCGCCTTGGATGTAATCTCGCTGGCAGGAACCACCGTGCCACTCGGGCACAAGACTTCACAGGCGACCCGGCTGTGCGAATCCTGTGCAAGGTGGGCCCCCGGAATGCGGTCAGCGATGTAATCGCAGACCTTGTCCGGCTGCCTCTCGCAGGCCGACTCTGATGTGAATGTGTAAGTGTCCGGCTTCATCACCGCATCTCCTCGCAGCGTAGGCTCAGACCGCAGAGTCCCGGCTCATACCACAACTGCCCGCGCGCCTCCTCATAATAATTAGCGTCCAGCTTGTGGTCGCAAAGCAGACGGCCACCAGCGACGCACCGGTTGCGGTTGTCGTAACAACACTGCACCGGAACAACACGCTTCCCCAGCTCCGGATCCCGTTCGAGGCACTCGCTCGTCCGTTCAATGCGCCGCACGCACCGGGCCGGCCCCACCGGAACGCCGTTCTGCTGATGGCCGGCGACCCTTTCGACGTCCGAAGGGTTGGCACGGCGGCCTGAGTGCATGGAGTTCACCCAACATGTTGCTCGATGTCGGCCGTGAGAACGCCGCCGGCTGGTCCTGACGCTGCGCCAGTTCAGCGATCACGGTAAATCCCCAGAACGGCTGCAACCTGCCATAGACGA
>FWPU01001724.1_pt1 | contig 16954 bp, 9 predicted proteins | sample 2228361 | NCBI WGS metagenome assembly FWPU01 (sample SAMEA103939777, study PRJEB20133) | metagenome
GGCAGCGGCGCTACGGCTACCGGCCGCTGCTGCTGGAGACGCTGGTGGACGGCCGGCGGTTCGCGGGCACCTGCTACCGGGCGGCCAACTGGATTGTGCTGGGAGAAACCACTGGGCGTGGCCGGATGGACCGCTACCACCAAGCGGATGGCTCGGCCCGTAAGCTGGTCCTGGTCTATCCCCTCTGCCCCAACGTCCAGCAGGCCCTCCGGGGGGCTTCTCCGCCGCGCTTGTGCCAATCTGCCGAATGCGGCTGTTGACAGCCACCCTCAGGAGGCGGTAAACAAATACTTTCGAAGAGGGGTGCGATGAAAAAACCACGTCGTCAATTTCTTCGGTCGGCCGCTGGTGTCACGGCCGGCCTGGCCATGCCGTGCAGTCCCGAGGCGGAAGCGGCGGCAGGTTCAGCGGGGCAAGCGGGGGCGGCCGCCCCGGAGGGCGGCTCGGCGCGCATGCCGACTTTGCGGCTGGGCCGGTTCACGGTGTCGCGGCTGATTCTGGGCAGCAATCCCATCCACGGTTACTCGCACTTCAACCGGCTGTTTAGCGAGCACATGCTGGAGTGGTCGACACCAGACCGCGTCTGTGAGCTGGTGGACCGGTGCTGGCAGCACGGCATCAACACCTGGCAGTTCTCGCACCACGAGCGAGCGATGCGGGATCTGAGCGAGCACCGGCGGCGCGGCGGCAAGATGCAGTGGATCCTGCTGAGCCACCGGGAAATCGAGGAGGACCATCGCCTGATCGGGGAAGTGGCGAAGTTGGGGCCGATCGGCATCGTGCATCATGGCGGGTCGGCGGAACGGAAGCGCCGCCAGGGCAAGGTGGGCCAGATCCGCGATTTTTTGAAGGCGGTGCGCGGCAGCGGCGTGATGGTCGGACTGTCGACGCACGACCCGGATTTCCTGGCTCAGGCCGAGGAAGAGCAGTGGGACGTGGATTTCTACATGACCTCGCTGTACTATCTGACGCGAACGGACGAGGAGTTCCGGCGGATCCTCGGTACGCGGCCCTTGGGCGAACTGTACTTGCCGGAAGATCCGCCGCGGATGTGCAAAGTGATCCGCCAGACGCCCAAGACCTGCCTGGCGTACAAGGTGCTGGCGGCGGGGCGCGTGACCAACTCGCCGCGGCAGATCGACGAGGCCTTCGCGTTTGTGTTGAAAAACATCAAGCCGAACGACGGCATGATCGTGGTCATGTACCCGCGTTACGCTGACCAGGTCGCCGACAACGCGGCCCGCGTGCGCAGGATCTGCGCCGAAATCCAAGCGTAGGGCTACCGGGCCCGTGCGAAGGGCCGGTCTTCCGTGAACAGGTTTCGGGTTCCGCAATCGGGGCAGTGGTAAGCACGCAGGCCGAGCCGCCGCCGGATGCGTCCGGAGGCGGTCAGGGCTTCGGCGGGGTGGCCCGCGCCGCATCGGATGCAGACGTTGCTCCAGGGGGGTTCGACGCCGGTGTCGGGCAGAGAGCCGAAGTACATTGCCCATCCGTAGATGCTGAGACGGGTTCCGAGCCGGCGGTCCACTTGGCGCAGGAGCCACGTGGCGGCCCGCAGGGCGCGCTCGCCGGCCCCGAGGAGCAGCAGGAAGCGGCGATTGCGGCGGGGGCCGCGGTTGGCCGGGTGAAGAAACGACAGCGAGGTGAACAAGGTGCGGCGCGCGCGCAGCGGAAGGCCGGTGTGACGGGTGATCAGCGTCGCTACGTGCTCCGGCGAGCGGAATGAGTTGACATGGCCGCCGCCGCCGGCCAGGAAGCGATAAAGCCGGTCGGTCAGAGTCCCGGCATCGGGCACGGTGATGAACAGGGCTCCGCCGGGGGCGATGACGCGGGCGGTCTCGCGCAGCGCGGATTCCAGGCGCTGGAAGTGCTCCAAACCATGGTTGCAGATGACGGCGTCGAAGACGGCATCGCGGAAGGGCAGGCGGGCAGCATCGCCTTGCACGCCAGCCGCCGCCGGGTGCGGCGTCAGGGGCTCGATGTCGAGCCGGACGACAGCGACGGGGGAGGCGCGGGGATCAAAGCTGCCGGCGCGCGATCCGAGGTCGAGCACGCGGGCGCCCGGTTTAAGGTGATTGAGAAGCCGCTGCAATCCTGCCTTTTCCCAACCGCGGTCTTCATCGTATGATAGAGGGACCCTCGCACGCCAGGAGGAGGATCATGCCGGAGACCGTCACCATTGCGACATTCAACGCCGAGAATCTTTTCCGCCGCTTTCGGTTTCGCGGGCGCCGTGTCAAGGGCCCGCCGGGGGAGGGCTACACTTATGTGCCCTATACCCCGGAGGAGCTGACCGCGGTTGTGGAGAAAGGGCTCGTCGTTGACCGGCGGATGTTTGACTTCTATCTCGAGGACTCGCGCCGGCTGACGGCGGCGGCGATCAAGGCTGTCAAGGCCGACATTGTGGGCCTGCAAGAGATCGAAAGCCTCGACACGCTGAAGCTGTTCAACTCGCGCTACCTGAGCAACGCTTTCCGCCGGCAATATCTGATTGATGGCAACGATCCGCGATTCATTGACGTGGCCATCCTGAGCAACCTGGAGGTAGATTTCCTCCGCACGCATCAGTTTCGCATGAAGGGCCGCAGCCGGGTGTTCAGCCGCGATTGTCTAGAGGCGCACGTGCGGGTGGGTGGCAAGCGGCTGCCGGTCTTCGTCAATCACTTCAAGTCGATGGTGGGGGGCCGGGCCCAGACCAAGAAACGGAGGCTCGACCAGTGCGAGGCGCTGCTGGGCATACTGACCGAGCGCTTCGGGCAGAACTTCGGCGACTCCGACTTTGTCGTGCTGGGCGACTTGAACGACTACATGGAGCCGGGCGAGGAGGCCCAGAGCGGGCTTCGTTCTCTGCTCGAGTCCGACCAGATGGAAAACATTGTGAACCGGCTGCCGGAGGAGGAGCGCTGGACGCACTTCTACAACGGCGACAAGAGCTACCACCAGCTCGACTACATCCTCCTAAGCCGTTCGCTGGCGGCGAGGAACGCCGGTGCGATGCCGGTGATCGAGCGCCGCGGGCAGCCGCTGCGTGTCAACCAGCCCGGCCAGCCGGTGCGGGTGAAGAAGTTTTTCCCGGAAGTGAAGGGCAAGCTGAAGGCTTCCGATCACTGTCCGGTGGCCGTCACGCTGGAGATCTGAAGGCGCCGTGGGCGGGGCGCGGGTGGCGCCAGCCGATGCAGGTCAGGGCGCACAAGTACAGGATGCCGCCGACCAGCAAGGTCTCACGCAGGCCGACGTGAATGGCGAGAAAGATGGACCAGGTGGCGCCCGCCACGCTGGCGGAAGCGTTCAACGCCCAGGCCCAGCGTAGGGCGGGGCGGTGGTGCTGGTTGAGCCGGGTCATCCCCGAAGGGAAGGCCATGCCCATGACGAAACCGGCCGGTGCAATGAGAGCCACGGTGGTGAAGACTTTGAGCCATAGAGGCCATCCCATCCCGGAGCCGGACATTGGCGCGACCAGCACTGCCAGCACCGCAATGAACAAGGCCACGATCGCCAGCACGCCGATCAGGCTGCGATCCGAGGATCCGATCACATGGCGGCTGAAGTAGCTGCCGGCGCCGCTGGAGACAAGCATCGAAAAGATGACCACGGTGAGGGCGTAGGTGGGGTGGCCAAGGAAGAGGACGAACTGCTGAATGAGGGCAACCTGGATCAGGATATAACCGGCACCGATGAAGACGAAGTACCCGAGAAAGCGGGCGACGCCCTTGCGTCGGGCCAGGTGGTCTCGCAGTAGCAGCGGCGGCAGCAGGAGCATGATGGCCACGGCGGCCATGCTGATGCCGACGACTCTGAGCAGCAAGGGCATGCCATTGTCTTGATGGGCGCTGTTTACGCCGGCGCCGTTCCGCAGGAGTCCCCAGAGGTTCCGGGGCTGAGCCGTGTAGAAAAAGTAGGGGCGATTATCGTTGACCGGGCTGATGTCGAAGGCATAGTCGTCCGGGCCGGCGGCCGGATCTTCACTCCTCAGCAAGGCGGCGAAGGGGTTGGGCGGCCGGTCGCCCGGCAGGTAGGCGACGGCCAGTTCGGCGCCGTCGGCCGCTGCCCGCACAATCCGGATGTCCCTATCGGTGAACGGCGAGCGGCCGACCAAGACCGTGTCTCGTTCGCCGGTTTGGCCGGCCTCCTCGCGGACGATGATGACGTGCTTCCACGGCTCAGCGTCGCCGCGCCGGCGTAGAGCGGCCATTGCCAGCACCACCAGCCGCAGCGACTGTCGAGGCGGCTCGGAACTCCAGTAGGTGAACGCCATCAGACCGTCGGCCGTGAGCCGGTCGAGGTAATCGCCCAAGGCCTCGGTGGTGTAGAGGTTGTTTTCCGCCAGCGCGAGCGCGCCGCCGGCGGCAGTTCGGGCGTCAGCGAGGGGAATTTGCAGGACTTGGTAGCGCTTCTGGCAGCGCCGGATGAAACTGCGGCCGTCTCCCACCAGGATGCGCACTTCGGGCCGAAAGTAAAGGCGGGCGCTGAGCGCGGCGAATCGCTCGCGCATGATCGTGTTGGCGATGATCGGGTTCAGTTCGACGCCGGTCACGTCGGCACTGCCGGAGGCCAGCGCGCGAACGACGGCCCAACCGCCGCCGGGGCCGATGATCAGGGCCTTAGCCCCGGGCCGGAGCAGATACGGCAGGCCGGCCCCCGAGCGCAGCAGTTGTTTGCGTTGCTCGGCCGAAAGCGCCTCGGGTGCCACGTTGGCGATCTGGAAGGCCGGCTGAGCGTCGATGTGGATGGAAGCGCCACCGGTAGGCTCGTCCCGGGTGAGGGCGACGCGCGAGAAGCTGTTCCACTTGACGAAGAATTCCTTGACCAGCTCTGTACCTTTGGCGTAGCGGACATCGATCAAGGGCTGCTTGAGGTTGACCACGATCAGGGCGGCCAGCGCCAGCGACAGGGCCACGGCCGCCACTCGGCCGCGCCACGAGCCGCCGAGGGTGAACCAGATGGCCGAGGAGGCCGCATAAAGCACGGCTGCTCCGATGACGGTGTTCGGCCCGCCGACGAAATCCAGCAAAGGCACCAGCAAGAGGCATCCGGTGGCGGCGCCGATCAGATCGAACAGGTACACGCGATTGACCCGCTCGACGGTCTCGGCAAGGGCCGTGGAAATGATCGTTCCCGCCAAAAAGAACGGGACGGCGCTCATCAAGTAGACCAGCGCCAGGGTTGTGGTGTGCAGATCACCCCGGCGGCTCAAGGTGAAGCTCAGGGCCACGACGACGCAGAAGCTATTGGCGGCGGCGAGCAGCCCCAGCCTGTGGAAGAGTCGGTCGGGGCGCCCGCGGAATGCATAAGAGAACAGGCCGCCGGCGCCGAGGCCGAACAGCGCGATGGAGATGGCGAGAAACGCGAAGTGGTAATAGAAGACGACCGAGAAGATGCGGGATAGCGCCAGCTCGAGGACGATAGTGGCCAGAGCCGTCAGCGCGACGCCGAGGTAGAGTTGCGGCCAGTTCAACGCTGGCGCTTGCGGGGGCGAGGATTGACGCACCAAAGCTACTTACCATCGTAAGCCAGCCGGCCGGGGCGGCGCGGATATGCGTTGCTTAGTCCCGGCCCAGCAGGAAGGGCCGGCCGTGAGTCAGCTCCTGATAGTGCACGCCGGGGGCCTTGAGCCGGAGGGCGGCTTGGAACTGTTTGGGGTCGGCGGCGTTGTCGGGGAACATGTCGTAGTGGCACGGCACGGCGGCCTTGGGCCGGATGTGGGCCACGAGGCTGGCGGCTTCCCAGTGGGAGAGGTTGTTGAAGCCTCCGTTGATGCAGGTGATCACGAGGTCCGGGGCGTGCTTGGCGGCCGAGAACAGCAGCTCGTGAAAGTCCGTGTCGCCGGTGACGTAGATCTTCGGCCCGCCGGTGAACTCGAAGACGAAGCCCATGTGGTTGAGGTCGGTGTCATCGGTTGGAATGGCGATGGCGCCATGCAGGCGCAGGTCGCGGAACTCGATCTCGCAGTCGGGCCAAGCGGGCACGATGCGGCTTTCCTCGACGCCCTCGGCGCGGAAGACGCCGCAACTGGGATGGGGCCCGATAAACTGCATCGTGTCTTTGTGGCGGAGGCGGCGGATGGTCTCGGGGTCGGTGTGATCCTGGTGGTTGTGGGTGCAGGCGAACACGTCGACGTTGAGCTCCTCCGGCGGGATGAGCACGGGCACGCGGCGGCTGAGGTTGAGGTCCTTGTACAAGGCGGCGCAACTGTCGGTCAGATAGAGGTCGACGGCGGCGAGAGTGCCCTCGGGGGTTTTGAAGACATAGCCGTTCTGGCCGAGCCACCAGACGGCCACCGAGCGGCGCGGGACACTGAAAGCCCGGATCTGCTGCATCAAGGTCATGGCGTCTTCGCTCACATCATCACCGCCGGCGGGGCCGGCTCGTCGGGCCGGCCGGCGTGGGCCAGCGGATTCCAGACCATGAGCAGCCCGAGCAGGCCGAGCACCACCAGGCCGGCCAGGAACGAGGGCTGGGGGAAGATTTCCGGCAGCGGCCACTCGAAGAAGCGGAAGGTGGCTGTGACCAGACCGGTCAGGGCCTCGCCGGCGATGAGACCGGAGGCGGTGAGAATACCGACGTTCTCCACGCGGGCTTTCTGCGCGTCGTTGAAGCCGCGCCGGGCAGCCAGTTGGTCGGTGATCCAGCGGATGATGCCGCCGACGAAGATGGCGAAGGTGGTGCTGAGCGGCAAGTACATGCCGACGGCCACGAGCATGGGGCTGCGGACACGGACCATGATCATGGCGATGCCCATCATGATGCCGACAATTACCAGTGGCCAGGCCATCTGGCCGCCGACGATACCTTCGGCGAGCGACGCCATCAAGCCGGCCTGCGGGGCGGGCAGTTGGCGGTCGCCGAAGCCGACGCCGCCGGCGTTGATGTTGCCCTCGTGCAACACGAGCAGCGGGAAATACATGATGGCGCTGGCGGCGACCACGGCGATCAGGTCGGAGATCTGCATGGCGCGGGGCGTGCCGCCGAGGATGTGGCCGACCTTCAGGTCCTGGAGGAGCTCGCCGGCAACAGCGGAGGAAGCGCAGACGACCGCAGCCACGCCCAGTACGGTGGCCACGCCGGAGACGCCGGAGACGCCGAGGGCGACCATCAGCACGGCGGCGATCAAGAGGGTGGAGAGCGTGAGGCCGGAAATCGGGTTATTGGAGGAGCCGATCAGGCCGACGAGGTTGCCGGACACGGCGGCGAAAAAGAAGCCTACGATCAGCATGACGACCGAAGCCACCACCGCCGCCGCCGTCTGGCCGGAGAGGAAGAAGTACAGGGCCAGCATGGCGGCGAAGGAGACGGCAATCAGCATCAGCACGGTGCGGGAGGAGAGCTGGCGTTCGGTGCGGGGCACCGCGGCTGTCTGCTCGCCCCGCTGCTTCAAGTCGGAGAAGGAGCGGGCGAGGCCTCCCAGGAGGCTTTTTCGCATGCGGAACAGCGTGTAGACGGCGCCGACGAGCATGCCGCCCACGGCGATGGGCCGCACGATACGCAGCCAGACGGCGGTGGCCATCGCTTCCCACGATGTCTCGGCGGCGCCAGCCGGGAGGAAGGCGGAGATCTGCGGTCCGAGGAAGAACATCATCAATGGCACGAGCAGGCCCCAGGCCATGACGCCGCCGGAGAAGTTGAGCGCGGCGAGCGATGGGCCGATGATGTAGCCGACGCCGAGGTACGCGGGACTGACACCGGGCGCCGAGGCCATGGTGACGCCGCCGGTGCTGACGGCTTGGTTGCTGTCGGGGCCGCCGAGGCGCAAGAGGCTGCGGCCGAGCTCGCCGACGCGAACGGTGAAGTCTTTTTCCGGGGCGAACAGCTTGAAGACGCCGAGCAAGTAGACGAGGGCGCCGATTCCCATGTTGGCGAACAGATGCCTGGCGGCGCCGCCGCCGCGCTGGCCGGCCTTGTGGATCTCGGCGGCGGCGACGGATTCCGGGAAGGGCAGTTCAGGATCCTCCACCATGCCCCGGCGAACGAGGGAGATGAAAAGGACCCCCAAAATGGAGCCGACGATGAGCAGCGCCGTGGTCTGCCAATAGGCGGCCGGGCTGCTGAAGGTGGGCCACGCGCGGGCAATGATGAATGCCGGGATGGTGAAGATGGCGCCGGCGGCGACCGACTCACCGATGGTGCCGGCGGTCCGGGCGACGTTCTCTTCCAGGATGGTGCCGCCGCGCAGGCGCAGCACGGCCATGCCGATGACGGCGGCCGGGTAGGTGGCGGCGATGGTCATGCCGGCGCGCAGGCCGAGATAAGCATTGGCGGCGCCGAGGATAGCCGTCATGATCAGGCCCACCACCAGCGCGCGGAGGGTGAGCTCTTGCATCTGGACGTCGTCGGGGACGTAGGGGCGGTGTCTGCGCTCGGTCATCGGCGGTTGCCTCGCAAAGAAGACATAATAGCAGCGTCGTCGCGCAGCCGAGCGCGGGCGGCGCAGCCCTGCCAGAATAGAGGAATAAGCGGCGATGAGGCGGGTGTGCGTGTTCTGCGGATCCAAGCCGGGCACTCGGCCGGCCTACGCCGAAGCCGCGGTGCGTTTGGGCCGGGCGCTGGTGAGCCGAGGGCTTGGGCTGGTTTTCGGAGGGGCCAGTCCGGGTCTGATGGGGCTGCTGGCCGACACCGTGTTGGCCGCACACGGCGAAGTGGTGGGCGTGATTCCGCACGCGATGGTGTCGCGCGAGATCGCGCACCGGGGCGTTTCGGACCTGCGCATTGTGAGTTCAATGCACGAGCGCAAGGCGCTGATGGTGGCACTGGCCGACGCCTTCATCGCGCTGCCGGGCGGCTACGGCACCCTGGACGAGTTCTTTGAGGTGGCCGCCTGGGCCCAACTCCGGCTGCACGAGAAGCCATGCGGGCTGCTTAACGTTGAGGGTTTCTTTGACCCCTTGCTCAGCTACCTGGACCGGGCGGTGGCGGAGGGCTTTCTGAAGCCGGCGCACCGGTCGCTGATCCTGGACGACAGCGATCCGGAGCGGCTGCTGGACCGCATCGGCAACGGCTGGGGACGAGCCGGCCGCCCGTGACGGCGCTTCCGGGTCAAGTTATTGTGACGCCTCAGGCCAGCACGGGCAGTTCCGGACGGCGTTCCTCCGGGATCGGCACCGTCTCCGGCGTCTTGAACAACGGCTCGCGCCCGCTGCTGAAATCCAGGTACAGCTTGCCGCGCAGGAAGCGTTCGGGTACATGCCCCAAGCGGAATAGTGGATACTTGAGCTCGGGGCCGAACAATTTCCTGCCCAGCCAGTAGTAGTACAGCGGGACGCCGAAGTTGAGCTTCTTTTTGGTCGGGGAGTTGTCGCGCATGAAGTCGACGTTGTAACGCCAGCAGGTGAAGAAGAACTCCCACTGGAGATCGGTAAGGCGGGCGAGCTTGGCGCTTTCCTGCAATTCGAGCCGCGTGTCCTCAAGGGGCACGAACAGGGTCGGGATGACCACCCATTTGGCGTCCTTGAGCGCGTAGAGGAGTTCCAAGGACTGGCGGGTGTCCTCGCGGGTTTCACCGGGCAGCCCGATAATAAACGTCGCCATGGGGAACCAGTTGTGTTTGTTCATGATTTCCATTCCCTTGAGGACGACGTCGGGCCACTGCTCGGGGCGGAAGGGATAGCACTTTCCCTTCATGTACTGCTTGAACAGGCGGATTGAGCCGGTCTCCAGCCCAACGAACATCATGGCGTAGCGCTGGTCGGGATGCGTCGAATGCGGACTCTGAAACGGGCTCATGCCAACCGCCCAAGGGGTAAGTTCCTCGATGATCTCGGGGTCGGTCACCGCCGGGGCGATCGTGCCGTGGGTCAGGGCCAAGTGTTGGACCCCCGGAACGGCCGCGATGGACTGGAATAGACGCTTGAGCGCCGCCCCATTCGTCTGGAAGCGCTTGCCCTGCTCATAGAGGAAGAGGTCTTCGGTAGTGAGGGTGATGGTGTCGGCGCCTTCGGCGATCTGTCGCCGGACGTTCTCGAGAATCCGCTCCAGAGGGATGCTTTTGCCCGCCCGGAGGGCGACCGAGCAGAACTGGCATCCGCGACCGCAGCCGCGGGTGATCTCGACGACCCCGAAGCTCGAGCGGTGGCGGGTGACGGGGATGCTTTCGAGCTTGGGACTGCGGCATTCGACGCGACGGGGAAGGGATTCGCCGCGCACGGCGGCCTCAAACAGATCGGCGGCCACCTCCTCCGCCTCGCCGTGAACGATGCAGTCGATACCCCACTCGTCCTGCAAGCCCTTGTGCTCGATCTGCCAGGCGCCGGGGCCGCCGAGGATGACTTTCAGGTGGCGCTTGTGGCGCCGGATGGCCGGATGGGTGATCAAACGGCGGAATTCGGCGGCATTGATCGGTTCCACGTCGCGGCCCCAAAAGCCGGCGTAGACGTCAGTGGCAAAGGTAATCCCGAGCGGGTTGTGGGCGTGGATACCAAGGACCCGGGTGTCCTCGCCGACGAATAAGTCCAACTGGTCCGGATAGCAGACAGCGATGTCCGGTTCGGGGAACCGCTCCAGCAGGAGCGCTTCAATGACACGCAACCCGTTGGGGACGTACTTCGCCTGGCCGTCGGGCCGCGTTTCGACCTCGGTGGACCAGTTGACGCCGAGCAGGCCGGCATACCTGGCCGGCAGGGTGGCCAGAAGCATCTGTCTCCAGAAGCTGCGCAAGTACTCGCTGGACTCGGAGGTACAGGCTGCGAGAACAACACGTCTTCCTCGGGTGGACAATTTCGGACCTCCACGTCAAAATCATATAGAATAGTCAGCAAGTGCCCGCCCCCCCCAACAGGGTCTTGCTATCTCATTCTGGGCAAACCGGAAACTCGGAATCCAAGCCCAGTTAGATGCAAATATACAACTTCGTCTCGGGTTTCGTCAACCCAGCACGACCGCCGCGATGGCTGTTCGGGGTTGACGTGCTCGGACACGGCTGGGTTGGTGAACAACCGGTGCGGGCGGCAGGAATTTACAACGCCACAGGCGAAGGGGCTTGACAGGGCGGATTTTAGGCAGTAGGTTGGAGGTAGGTAGCTTGGTCCGGTGAACTCGGCCGGCGGCTGCCGGATGATCGCCGGGACCGGGTTGGGGTCTGATTCCCGGTCTCGAGCAAAGTGGGTTCAAAGATGAGGAAATTTGTGAGGTTGTCCATAGCGTTAGTGTGTGTTTTGTTCGCTAGTGCTGTTTTCGGACAGCAGTTTCGGGGCACGATAACGGGTTCGGTGATGGATCCGCAGCAAGCGGTCATACCCGGGGTCCGGATCATTGCCGTTAACTTGGACACGCAGGCCCGATATGAGACGGTTTCGGGTCCAGCCGGAGGGTTCACGCTGCCGTTTCTGGCGCCGGGACCGTACCGGGTGGAGGCGGAGTCGTCCGGGTTCAAGCGGTACGTGCGGGAGCGGGTGCAGGTCAGCGCCAACCAGCAGGTGGGGCTGGACATCGTCATGGACGTCGGGGACGTGATCGAGACCGTGACGGTGAGCGCCGAGGCGCCGCTGCTGGTGACCTCGACGGCCTCGAGCGGCCAGGTGATCAGCGAGCGGATGATCGCTGACATTCCGATGAACGGCCGCACGCCGCTGGTGCTGGCGCAGCTTGCTTTTGGGGTGATTCCCAGTTCGGACCCGCGCTTCACGCGGCCGTTCGACAACGCGGGCCCGTCGGGGTTTTCCATGGGCGGCACGCCTAACCGGTCCAACGAGCTGCTGCTGGACGGTTCGCCCGACACGACCCAGAACCGCCGCGTGGCCTACAACCCGCCGGTAGATACGGTGCAAGAGGTCAAGGTGGAAACGTTCCAGGCGGATGCGGCGTACGGCAACACCGGGGGCGGCACGGTAAACGTCGTGTTAAAGGGCGGCAGCAACGATTTTCACGGCAACGTGTACAACTTCAACCAGGTGTCGAAGCTGGCGGCGACGGACTTCTTCGTCAACCGGTCCGGCGGCAAGAAAGGGCAGTTGGTTTACAACCAGTGGGGTGTGAACGCCGGCGGCCCGCTCCTGGTGCCGAAGATTTACAACGGCAAGAACCGCGTCTTCTGGCATTTCGCCTATGAAGGCATCAAGGACCGCATTCCGGAGCCGGATCAGCGGACGGTGCCGACGGCGGCGGAACGCCGGGGAGATTTCTCGGCCTTGCTGGGGCTGGGCGGCAACTACCAGATCTACGATCCGGCCACGGGCGTTCGGGAAGGCGGGCGGATTCGCCGGCAACCGTTCCCCAACAACGTGATTCCGCAGAGCCGGCTGAACCCGGTGGCGCAGAATTACCTGAAGTTTTACCCGGAGCCCAACATTGCCGGGGAGCGGGACGGGCGGAACAACTTTCAGGCGAACGCCACCCGCGGGGACGATTTCTACAACGTAATGGGGCGGCTGGATGTCAACGTCAGCGACAAGCACAAGTTCTTCTACAACTTCCGGACCAACACGCGCACCGAGTTCCGCGGCTTTGCGTTCGGGCTGGACAACATCTCCAACGGCAACTTCCTGCGGCGGATCAACTACGGCTCGACCTTTGATGACGTCTACACGTTCAATCCGACGACGTTTCTGAATGTGCGGGCCAACTGGACGCGCTTCACCGAGGGGAGCCGGCGGCCGAGCCTGGGCTTCGACATGACCAGCCTTGGCTTCCCACAAAGTTTGGCCGCGGCGGTCTCGCAAGCGGTGATGCCGCAAATCGACCTTCGGGACTTCAACGACCTGGGGCAAAGCGGGGATGCTCCGTTCCCGTTCGATCAGTGGCAGATCTTCGCCACGGTGAACAAGATCGTCGGCAGCCACAGCCTGAAGTTCGGCGCCGACCTGCGGCTGCTGCGGGAGAACCGCGGCAGCTTCGGCAACTCGAGCGGCTTCTACCAGTTCCGCGAGAACTGGGTAGTCGGTCCGCTTGACAACTCGTCGCGGGCGCCGCTGGGCCAGGATTTCGCTTCTTTTCTGCTGGGTCTGCCGACGAGCGGGCGTTTCGACGTGGCCTCGTTCTTCAGCACCCAGGCCGGCTACTGGTCCTTCTTCCTCCAGGATGACTGGAAGGTAGCGCGGAATTTCACGCTAAACCTGGGCGTGCGGTGGGAGAAGGAAACGGCGACGACGGAGCGCTTCAACCGGCAGGTGGTAGGCTTCGACGAGGTGACCGCCAACCGCGCCACCGACGCGGCCCGGGCGGCCTACGCGGCCAACCCGATTCCGGAGCTGGCGGCGACGAACTTCAACCCGGTGGGCGGCGTACTCATGGCGACGGAGCAGAACCGGGCGATTACGACGACGCCCTCGGACCTGTTCAGCCCGCGAGTGGGCTTTGCCTTCACGCCGGCGTCGCTGGGGGGCAGGACGGTGCTGCGGGGTGGCTTCGGCCTGTTCTACTTCACGCAGGGCGTGCAGCGGCCGCAGCAGCCGGGCTGCCAGCAGCGGACTCAGATGGTGCCGACGCTTGACAGCTTTCTGACGGTGAATGCCGATCTGAGCGATCCGTTTCCGGGGGGCATCCTCCAGCCGAAAAATGAAGGCATCAACACGTTCCTGGGCCAGAGCGTCACGTTTTATAACCCGATCTTCGACAATCCGTACTCGGTGCGGTGGACCTTCAACATCCAGCACGAATTGGCCCGCAACCTGGTGCTGGAGGCGGGTTACATGGGCAATCACGCGGTGCGGCTGGCTGACGACCGGGACCTGAACTTTGTGCCGCGGAACTTTCTGAGCACGAGCCCGTTCCGCGATCAGGCGGTGATCGATCGAATGACGCGGAAGGTGGCGAACCCGTTCAAAGGGCTGCTGCCGGGCACGTCGCTGAACGGCAGCACAGTTTCGGCGTCGCAGTTGCTGCGGCGCTTCGCCCAGTTCTCCGGCGACGATGGAGTGGTGATTGATCTGGACACTTTCGGCAGCTCGTACTTCCACATGTTCCAGACGCGGCTGGAGAAGCGTTTCTCCGGCGGGCTCCAGTTCATCGCCAACTACCAGTTTTCAAAGCTCATTGCCCGGACCAGCTTTCTGAATCCCTCCGACTTTGCGCCTGAGAAGCGGATCGCCGACGAAGACCGCCCGCACCGATTCGTCTTCAGCGGCACCTATGAACTGCCGTTCGGGGCCGGCAAGCCGGTGCTGGGCGGCGCGCGGGGCGTGGCCAATCAGATCGCGGGCGGCTGGTCGGTGAGCGGCGTTTACACGTACTCGTCGGGTGACGCACTCGACTGGGGGAACGTGATTTACTTCGGCGGCCCGCTCGACTACGAGGCGCGGAACGTGGACCGAGCGTTCGACACGTCGCGATTTGAGACGGATTCGAAGAGGCAGTTGGAGTGGAACATCCGGACGTTCCCGTCGCAGTTCACCACCTACCGGGAAGCGGCGACGAACAACTTCGATATCTCGGTGCTGAAGAACTTCCCGATCAACGAGCGCTTCAAGCTGCAGTACCGGGCCGAGTTCTTCAACACCTTCAACCATCCGGCATTCGACAACGCGAACACCAGTCCGACCAGTTCGAGCTTCGGGCGGATCACCCGGCAGCGGAACTTGCCGCGGGTGGTTCAGATGGCCCTGAAGCTGACCTGGTAAGGGAAATCGGCGAGAAACTGCGGCCTGGGGGTAACCTCTCGCGGGCCGGCGGCGTTATACAGGTATAGATCCCCGTTACGCGATTGCGGGCGCGCCGTTGGGCCCCACCCGGCGGCGCACCCGCCTTTTTTGTCAGCGGTGCGTCAGAACTCGATTCGCAGGTTGAACTGGATGATCCGGCTCAACCCATTCTGTGAGGTGACGCGGCCGAAGTCCCTGTTGGTGGGATCGGTAACGGGCGCACCGAAATTGGTGTGGTTGGTGGCGTTGAGCAGGTCGACGTCGAAGGTGACCCGCCACTGTTCGGTGAGGCGGATGGCCCGCTTGACCTTGACGTCCCAGTTTCGGATGCCGTCGGCGCGTAGCTCGGCCAGCCGGGTCGGGAAGACGCGCACGTGGAAGTTGCCGGGTTGGAGCTTCGAGCGGCCCTCGAAGCCCTGAAAGCCGGCCGGGATGTCACCGCTGCCGGTGTAAGCGATCTTGGGTTCGAACCAGGCGTGAATGTCCTTGGAGTGGACGTCGCTGTGGTTGAACAGGTCGGCGAGCTTGTTGATGTCACCGTAGAAGAAGCGGTTGCCCCACTCAGTCGGAGGACCATTCTGGAACTGGTAGACCCAGCTCAACTGCCAGCCGCCCACGATGTGCTGGAGCGGCCCGCTGGTGACCCACCGGCGGTCCTTGCCGAAGGGGAGCTCCCAGACGGCGCTCCACACGAACCGGTGGGGCCGCAGGGCGTTCTGGGGCCGGAACGAGGGTTCATCGTCGAACTCGTTGTGGTAGTAATCGGACTCCTCGCCGGAGGCGTAGGTATACATCGCCGTGGTCTGGAAGCCGCGCGTAAACCGACGGTTGAAGACGACTTGCAGGTCATGGTAGCGGTTTTCGCCGCGCGAGTCCTTATAGTCCAGTCCCGGACGCAGGCCCCGCAGGTTGCCCGTTCCCATATTTGGGAAGGCCCGCAGAAGGTTGTGGACCCGGAGAGTCTTGCTGGTGAAGAAGCCCACCGTGCTGAGGTAGTTGTAGACCTGCGGGTGGGTGTCTTTGAGCGGGGCCAGGTTGGAGATGTGGAAGGGGTTGGGCACGCTTTTGTTCATGGCGTCATCGACGGCCTGGTTGCGGACGTTGCCGGTGGCCCAGTACTGGGCGGGCAGATAGTTGACGCGCTGGATGTTGTTCCAGCCGATTTTGGACAGCGCTCCGCTGTAAGCGACCTCAATGACCATGTGGGCCGTGATTTCGCGCTGCACTCCGACCCGCCAGCGCTGCTGCCAGTCAGGTTCGAAGTCCCGCGGGAAGAAATCCCAGTTCCGCCCCTGGCGGATCAGCGGGCCCAGGGTGTTGCCGTACGGCGCGTCAAAGCGGGTTCCATCGGCCCGGACGGGGAAGGGGTCCACGAGCGGGTTCAGGGAAGCCGAGAGGTTGGCGACGGGCCCCACGCCGCAACAGAAGGTCAGGCCGTTGTCCGTGGTAAGGATGGTGCTGGTGCTCTTGCTGAAGCCGTCCTGGCTGGGCCGGTTGTTGTTGTTCGAGTTGAAGGTGTCGTAGTACCAGCCGTAGCCGCCGCGTAGAACAGTCTTGGAGTTCAATTGGTAGGCGAGTCCGACCCGGGGGAGAAAATGGTGGGTGCCATCGGTGAAGGTCTTGTGCGTGGTGCCGAGGTACTCGGTGCCGCCCCGCACCTTGAACTCGGAGGGTGGCAGCATCGGGAGTGGATTCTTGGCGTAGGCTGCCTCGGCCAGGTCGGCGAACACCGGGCGGTAGTCGTACAGGAAGCCGCCGGCGATGCCGCGGTTGAAGCGTTCGGTGATGCCGGCCTCGCGCTCATAGCGCAGCCCGACGTTGAGGTGGAGCTTGTTGGTGAGCCTCCAGTCGTCGTGGATATAGAGGGCTCGGAAGCGCGTTGACCAGAACGCCGAATCATTGGTGTCGATCGTCATGTTATAAGGCAGGCCCATCATGAACGCGGCCCATTCGAGGCCCTGGTGGGCTGCGGTGGTGGTGTCATCCCTCTGCTTCACATACCGGTTGTCGAAGTAGAAGCGGCCGGAGGTGTAGCCTGGGCCGCCGGTGGTGGTCCAGTAGCGGCGCTCGTCCCAGCCGTACTTGAGCGAGTGGGAACCCTTCACGGTCGTCATCTGCACGCGGGCGATGCCGGTGGTGCCGCGGGTGCCGATCACCGGGTAGCCAGCACCGAAGTCTTCGAGCTCGACGAATTCGAGCCGGGGCAGCACATGAAGGTCGCCTGCCTTGTCGTCGAGGTAGGAGGGCAGGCCGACATCGCTGGGCTTGTACTGGAGCTGGACAGGGCGCTCACTGCCTTCATTGAAGCGGGTGAGGCTCAGGCCGATGTCGAGTACGCTCGTACTGCTGAGGGTCCAGATGTAGTTGCCGCCGCCGCCTTTGTTGATGCG
>FWPU01008691.1_pt1 | contig 16954 bp, 17 predicted proteins | sample 2228361 | NCBI WGS metagenome assembly FWPU01 (sample SAMEA103939777, study PRJEB20133) | metagenome
AAAATATAATTTTAATAAAAAGCATTAGGAAAGAGTGGTATGAAAAAAATATTTTTTTTAATAATAATTTTTTCATCGGTGCTAGTAAGTGCACAAAGGATAGGAGAATTAGCACCAGAAAAGGAACCCGAAAAATTCCCGGAACACAGCTGGGGTATTGATTTAATGTTTGGAGAAGGCGGTTTTGGACTGGGTGCATTTATCCAAAAAAGCTTCAGTCCCACATTAACTGGTTTTGCAGATATTTCCTTTTCGGAATCGAAAGACGAACGTGAAGTTGAATATGTCGACTGGTATGGAAATGTTTTTGTGCTTGGCAAGGAAAATAATGTATTTTTGATTCCCCTAAACTTTGGTCTACAATACAGACTTTTTTATAATGTTTTGACTGAAAATCTAAGACCATATATTAATGCGGGAATAGGTCCAACATTCGTAGTAACAAAACCTTATACAACAGATTTTTTTTCAGCATTTAATAAAGTGAGGATGCATTATGCTGCAGGTGGATATATTGGACTTGGAGCAAATTTTGGAATAAGCAAACGCAATCTTGCAGGTATAAATGTGAGATATTATTATGTTTACCTTTTTGATGAAGGAGTGGAAAATATGACAAATAAATTCAGAAAAACCTTTGGACATTTTTATCTAACATTAAATCTCGGGATAATGTATTGAGACAGATAGAAAATAAATTTAAAGGCTTTAATCAGGAAATTTTTCAATTCTTTAAGGATCTTCAAAAGAATAATAATGTAGAGTGGTTTCATAAAAACAGAATTCGATATCAAAAATATTTAATTGAACCTGCGAAAGCATTTATTTCCGAAATTGCATCATTCCTTAATAGGCTCAATCCAGCAATTCGTTCAGAACCTAAATTTAACGAAACAATAATGCGACTCAATAAAGATATGCGTTTTGCTAAAGGGGAACCATATAGAACTTTTCTTTTAATCCATTTTGGGCGATTTAAACTAGATAGTGAATTTTATCTTTATTTTGATTCTAATGGTTTTACTATGGGTATGTTTATCAATCGTAAAAAAGGAAACAACCTTTACTTCAGTCAGAATCTTCTAAGGTTTAGAAGGGAAATCATTGACGTTTGTAAGAGATATAAAATTGATGATAATTATTCACTTTCTGACCTTGAAAATAATTCACAATTAGTAGTTAAAAAGTTCAATTCTCAAAAACATCTGGATCTATTAGAAAGTATCGATTATATTCTTTTGGAAAGAAATAAAAGTATCCCATACAAAATTTTATTTTCTGATGAAATAGTACTTGAGACTATTAAAATGATAACTCAATTATATCCTCTTTATTGTTTTGCAATTTCTCCACAACCTTTAACAGAACTATTGCGATATGAGGATAATTTTGGGGAAATAATATCATAACCTTATTTTATATTAAGTAATATTATTCTTAGTAATTCACAAGACTTCTAAATATTATATTATTATAATTTATTATTAATCTGTCAAACTCAGAAAAAAGAAAAATTATTTTGTTTATTAATGCAAGAAAGGTAATACCGATACTCATACTTTTGAGTACAAGTATTAGTAAGCTATTTAATATGTTAAGACGACTTGAGGAGTCCTCTTAACTATATTTTTTGTAAAAAGAAATTATAAATAAGTAGAAGGAGAGTTTATTGTTTCCATTTAATTGTGCATCCGATTGTAAATGTTTCTGGTACAGATATAGGTTTACCTGCAAGTAATTCATCAATTGCATTTCTCAGGTAGGGTGTTTTTACTTTATCGGGTTCTTGCCAGTTATCATCAATTTTTCCGTGAAAGACAAGTTTTCGTTCACGATTAAATAAAAATATTTCAGGTGTGTGGGTGGCTCCATATGCTTTTGCTATTTCTTGAGTTTCATCTCTCAAATAAGGGAAGTTAAATTTTTTTTCATTAGCTCTCTTTATCATTTCTTCGAAAGAATCTTCAGGATAATTAGTAGTATCATTTGAATTAATTGCAACAATCTGTAATCGATCTCTGTAATCATTTTGTATTTGTATAATTCTGTCTTCATATGCACGCACATAAGGGCAATGATTGCAGCTAAAAATTACAACCAATGCTTCTTTGTCTTTAAAGGAATCAATTGAATAAGTGTTGCCATCAACGGCTGGTAAATTGAAATATGGTGCCTGAGAACCAATTTTTAATGTGTCTGTTGCCATAATATTTCCGGATTTATTATTATACTTTAATTATTATTATATGCTAATTAAATTTGTGAAGAATATAGTTCAAAATCAATCAAAAAACATTAGAGATATATGATAAGTTTCAAATCATTATACAATAATTATAATAAATACTCTGAAAAGAAATTGGTACTCCCTTTGATTAAACATCAACAAATAAAACACATAGTGGAAAATTTAAGAAAAGAAAAAAAAGTAAATGTGGATTTGATTGGTTATTCGATTGAGGGGAGGGAAATATATTCTATATCGATTGGCAAAGGGGATACAGTTGTGCTGGCATGGAGTCAGATGCATGGTGATGAACCAACAGCAACTGCTGCAATTTTTGACACTATAAATTTTTTCTTGGCTAATGATGAATTAATAGATTTTAAAAAAAATATTCTTTCTAAATTGAAAATATATTATGTTCCAATGTTAAATCCCGATGGAGCTGAAAGAGTAAAGAGAGAGAATTCACTTAATATTGATTTGAATCGAGATGCATTAAGAAGCGAATCATACGAATCTCAAATACTCTGGGAACTTGCAAAAAAAATAAAACCCAGTTTTGCATTTAACCTTCATGACCAGAATAAATATTATACTGCAGGAATAAGTAATAATACAGCTGCAATTTCGTTACTTGCCACTCCTTGTGACTTTGATAAGAATATAACAGAAACCCGTAAAAAGAGTATGCATCTTATAGTTAAAATATTGGAAGTATTAAAAGAATTCATTCCCCAAAATATTGCAAGATATGACGACGACTTTGAACCAAGAGCTTTTGGCGATAATTTTACAAAATCAGGAATAAGTTCAATTTTGATTGAATCGGGTTTTTTAAATAATGATCCATTAAAGATGGAAATAAGGAAACTAAATTTTGTTGCACTTTTATCCTCATTTTATTTTATCTCAAATGAAGGTTACAAAGAAACTAATTATATGGATTATTTTATAATACCAGAAAATAAACAGCTACTTTTTGATTTATTGCTTAGAAATCTTTTATTAATAAAAAATGAAAAGTCATTTAAAGTTGATATAGGAATTATTAGAGAAAAAAAATACGATGTTGACCAAAACAAATTTTATTATGTCGGCAAGATTAAAGAAATTGGTGATTTATCTATTTATCATGGGTTTGAAGAGTATGATCTTGATGGTTTTGAAGTAAAGTTAGCAGATATATTTAATAACACACAGAATGTGGATTTGAAGAATATTGATTTCATTCAACTGATAAAGAGGGGATATGGTTATATATACGATAATTTCATTCAATTTGATAAAGATTATACTGATTTGCCGATTAACATTTTGTGCTATAAAAATTATAGACCCGAAATTGCAGTAGATGAATATGCAAATCTGTTATTAACAAAAGGAAAAGATAAAGTTTATATTGTTATTAATGGTTTTTTCCAAGTCCTGAATTATTCAGAAAATAGAATATTAAATGGGATTATTATTCATTAATTTTACAATACAAAATTTATTAATCATTGATGCAGCAAATTGAAAAAGAAATATCGAATGAAAAGCTAAGAGAATTATATGAGGATTTTGAAAAAGAAGCTCTGCCTCATATGAATGCGCTTTATAATTTTGCTCTCAGATTAACTGGGGATGAAGAAGACGCTGATGATCTTGTCCAGGAAACTTATCTAAAAGCTTTTCGTTTTTTCGATAAATTTGAAAAAGGAACGAATTGTAAAGCCTGGCTCTTCAGAATAATGAAAAATTCCTTTATTAACGATTACCGTAGACAAGTAAAGGAACCCGACAAAGTAGATTATGAAGATGTACAAAACTTTTATGAAACAATTAAATCAGATGAAGTAAGATTTAATCATTATGAAGAAGATGCATTCAGTAAAACACTTGATGATGAGATTACAAAAGCTATGAATGAATTGCCAGAAGATTTTAGAACTGTGATTATTTTAAGTGATATTGAAGGATTTAGTTATGAGGAAATTGCAGATTTTGTTGATATCCCAGTAGGAACAGTGAGATCTCGGTTACACCGCGCAAGGAAAATGCTCTATTCATTACTCTATGATTATGCTAAAGATAGAGGATATATAATTTCAAAAAAGAAAATTAGAGATAAACAATTTGATAAAAATTAAAGGGTTTTATGTTAGACATAAAAAATATAATTGTGCCGACAGATTTTAGTTCTCTATCTTATTCCGCATTTGATTATGCGAGAGATTTAGCAGAGCAAACAAATGCTAAGATTCATCTTGTTTATGTACTCGAAAAAACTCCTCCTTTTTTAGCAATGCGCTCATTAGATGTTTCAGAAGATGAAGTAATGAAGAATATGGAAGAAGAGGCATTAAAGCAATTAAAAGATGCCGCAAAGAAATTACAAGATGATTCAAATATAGAAATAGTTGAGGTTTGTAGAAAAGGCATTGATTATGAAGAGATAGTAAAATATTCTAAAGAAGTAGAAAAAGGTTTAATTGTAATTGCAACACATGGAAGAACAGGCATTCTTCATACGCTTCTTGGGAGTGTTGCTGAAAAAGTTATCAGGTATGCTAAGTGTCCTGTTCTTGTAATTACGCCTGATGAGCCAATTGACAATTAAATATGAAATTATTAAGTTTGTCCACAAAATTTTCAAAAACTAAATAAAGGCAGGTGATAAATAGTGGTTGGAATAACCGTTCAGGAGAACGAGAGCATCGATAAAGCTCTGAAGAGATTCAAGAAAAAGTATGAACGTTCTGGTATTTTAAAAGAGTTTAAAAAGAGAACCTTTTATGTTAAGCCTTCTATCGAAAAAAGAATGGATCTGATTAAAGCAAAACGCAGAGCTTCAAGAGAGCAGGCATTAAAAGAAAAGAAATCTTAAAAACTTTTTCCGATTTAACCCGCACGTATGGCGGGTTTTTTTATTTTAAAATTTATTTTTTATTCAAAAAATACTTCTTGAAATGTTCTGTTATTTTTTCAAAGGCTTCATCAATAGAATTACAAAAGTCGAACAATTTCATATCACCTTTACTTATAGTACCATGTTCAATTAAAGCATCAAAATTTATAATTTCTCTCCAGTAAGCTTCATCATAAATGATAATTTTCATTTTTTTAACAACTTTTTTTGTTTGAACTAAGGTTAATACTTCCATAAGTTCATCCATAGTCCCAAATCCACCAGGGAAGATAATTAATGCTTTGGCTAAGTAAACAAACCAGAGTTTACGCATGAAGAAATAATGAAATTCAAAAGCCAGATCGGGGTCAACAAATTTATTAACGTACTGTTCGAAGGGAATACTTATATTTAATCCGATTGAACGACCTCCAGCTAAATAAGCTCCTTTATTAGCAGCTTCCATAATTCCTGGTCCACCACCAGTACAAATTATAAATCTATTACCATTACCGTCTAATTTTTTTGACCATTCTGTAAGTCTGCGAGATAATTCCACCGCGTCTTCATAATATTTTGACATTTCTAATAATTTAACAGCTCGTTCAAATTTCTTTTTCGATGTAGGAGTATTCCCTTTCTTGGTTTTATTTAGAAGTTTTAGAGCCTCAGCTCTTGAAATGATTCTTGATGAACCAAAAAAAACAATTGTATCGATAATTTTATTTTTTTCAAATCTTGCTTTTGGCTCATAATATTCGGAAAGTATTCTTATTGTTCTTGCCTCTGCAGAGTTGAGAAAATCTATATTATTATATGCTTTTATGTGCTTTATTTTTTTTATCATTTTGTTCTTTTTATAGAAGTGATTATGATGTGATATATTATCATAGTATTTAAGGTTGACTGAATTAAATCAATCAACCGTTAGTAAATTATTTTGCTGGTTGTGAAGATTGTTGTGGTAACACTGGTGTTGTTGGTACAGTTTGTTGTCCCTTTCCCTGAATTACACTTTCTCTTTCAGAGACTGTAGACTTTCCAGGTAAAAAGAATAAATTTATTAATATACAGAGGACAATTAAAGCTCCAGCAAGCCACCAGGTTGCCTTACTTAAAAAATCTGCCGTTCTTCTAGTGCCAAACATAGTTCCAAATTGACTGCCGCCAAATGTACCTGCTAATCCACCCCCCTTACTTGATTGTAATAAAACGACCAAAATCAATAAGAAGGAAATAAATAAAGCTAATATTACTAACAATGTATACATTTTTATTCTCCTTATTACAAGTAGCGAGGGAGGGACTCGAACCCCCGACACGTGGATTATGATTCCACTGCTCTAACCTACTGAGCTACCTCGCCATTTTATTTTTTGAGCTGTAAATATAAAGAGTATCAATCCAAACTTCAAGAATATAATTTGTGGCTGATTAAGCTTATAACTGACGATTTAATACTAATAAGTTATGGATTTTCTTAAAAAGTGAGTTTATATTTGTATAAATAATTAAGGAAAATATTTACATACTCACTACTTGCAATCCTGCCATATGGCAGGATTTTTTTATTAAAATTTAATATCAAAAAATTATTTCAATATGAAAAATGTATTTTTAATTATCATATTAAGTTTAACTACAACTCTTTATTCACAGTCGAAAATTGATTTTAAGGATTATCGTACTGAAATGGATACCCTTAATAAATTTCGGTCGATACTTTTAATGGAAAAACAGATTTTACAGAAAACCGTCGATAGCTTAAAAAATATATCTAATTTTATTGATGAACAGATTAATGTTGTTAACCAAGAAATAGAAAATCTATATATTAAAAAATTTGGTAAAGTAGCAGGGAAAAGAATCTACGCCAAACAGGTGTGGAAAGGTATGACAGAAAAAATGCTTCTTGCAAGCTGGGGTAAACCTGATAAAATTGAGAGGAACGTTGAAAAATGGGGAACATTTACTCAATGGTACTATGGTAAAGCAATTTTTTTCTTTCGTGATGGTAAGTTAATTGATTTTGAAGAAATAAAATAAATTTTAATTCTTATTTTTTAGTTAAGCTATTTTATTAAGATAGATACTTATAGTCCAATGATAAGTAATAAAAATGTTTTATTTTCGGCAAATTTAATTGTCTTTGCTTTATTGATTTTTTTAATACATTTTTTTAATAAAACCCCAGTCAAGATTTTTACAATATCTTATATAGCATCTTCAGCAATTTTCATTATAATTTCTTTTTTAGTTTTAAAATATGCATTTGATAAAAAATTAATTATAGCAGCAGTTATTGTGGGATTTCTTTTAAGAGCTAGTTTTTTGACAACGATGCCAATTGGTTCTGATGATGTTTTTAGATATATGTGGGATGGCAAAGTTCAAAGTTATGGAATTAATCCATATAAGTACATACCTACAGATTCTAACCTAATTGCATTACATTCAGATATACTTCCTGATAAAATAAATTTTCCAACTCTTAAAACTATTTATTTCCCATTGAGTCAGTGGTTATTTTATATTGGATATAGTTTAAGTGGTGAATATGTTTGGGGTTACAAACTTCTTCTGTTTATTTTTGAAATCTTAACTGCAATTACACTTTTTTTAATACTCAAATCTATTAGAAAACCACCTAAATTGGTGTTACTCTATATATTGTGTCCACTTCCAATTATTCATTTTTCACTTGATTCACATTTAGATGGATATGGATTGTTATTTATTGCTTTATCAATTTTATTTTATTTAGAAAAGAAATTATCATTCTCTATGATTTTTCTTGGGTTTTCTTTATCAATTAAACCAATTGGATTGCTTTTATTACCAGTATTGTTTTTTAGGGAGAACAAAATAGCAGATATATTAAAAATTATTTTTATTCCACTAATTACATTTTTCATTCAATTTATTCCTTATATTTTTTCGTCTAATCCATTTGAATCTTTGTTTGTATTTGCAAAGCACTGGTCATTTAATGGAAGTATTTTTTCATTAATTAATTCTTTTATCAAAAACAATCAAACCAGTCGAATAATTTGTGGAATATTATTTATTACATCATTAATTCCGCTTTTTTTGAGTAAATATGATTATATAAAAAAATTTTACTATTCTGTTCTTTTATTGTTAATATTTTCGCCTGTAGTTCATCCCTGGTATATAAGCTGGTTAACTGTTTTATTACCAATTATTCCTGCTTGGAGTGGTATTATTTACTCATCATTAAGTAGCCTTACAGCGTTTACGGTTTTGAGTTATCAAATGCATAATTTATGGAAGGAATATGCTACTGTTTTAGTAATTGAATATATACCCGTACTATTTTTTATGTTAATAGAATTTGGATTAATTAGAAAAATAGGAGTTGTTAAAATAATTGAAAAGAAGATTAATAAAGTATAATTTCTTTACAATTTTCTGCAGAATAGACATTAATATTTTTGAATTTTTTCAGGATATTAAATCCCAACCAATCTTTTGAGTTTAAATCGCCGTGAACAAGTATAACATTCTGAGCATGGGTTAATTCAACAATTTTTAGCAATTCTTCTCTTTTTGAATGAGAAGGGAAATAGAACTTATTAATTTCACAATTAACAATTTTTGGTTGAGAAAAGTCGTTAAGTTGAATATAACTACCTTTAAGAGAATTTATAACTCTGTAACCAGGTGTTTCAGGATCCATGTACCCAACCCCAAAAATTGCAAAGTTTTTTTGTGAAAGCCAGAAATCAGCAAGCTTATAAGATTTAGTTCCTTCTATCATCATCCCACTTGATGCTAAAACGATACCAGGATTTTTTTTGAATTCATTGTAATCTACTATATCGAGCAGATTTAATTGAGGAATATTTTTTAATTCGAGTTCAGGATTTTTTCTTCTTATAATGTAACGATTCTTGTCGTAAATACTTGATAGTTCTTTACTGATGCCTCCAGTGTAAATATTAGTCTCTATAAGTTTTTTCTTTTTCATTAAAGTAAAAATCAATGCAAGTATTTCCTGAGTCTTACCCAATGCAAAGACAGGGATTAAAACAGAGCCACCGTAATGAAGTATTTTATTCAATGAATTGGCAAAGCGAATTGATTCACTTTCCCAGGTTCCCAATTTTTTTGAGTCAGTCGATCCATAAGTGGATTCAAGAATTAAAATGTCGATGTTTATTAATTTTTCTTCTTCTGCACCCATCATTATGGTTTGTTCACTTAAATTAATATCACCTGTATAAAGGATTCGCTTTGAGTTGTATTCAATTAAGATTGATGTAGAACCAAGAATATGTCCCGAATCTATAAAAGTAATATTTATTGGTTCTGATGAAATTTGTCTTAAACCTTTAATTGTGAAAGATTCATTATAATTTACTCCTATTATACTTCTTACAAGCAAATCAATTTCTTCATGAGTATATACTCTTAAGTTTTCAAAATTGTTTTCCAGTAAAATATTAGCGGCATTATGAAGTGTTACATAAGCAATTTCTTTTGTTTGATTAATTGAATAAATAATAACATGCGGAAATTGCTGAATTAAATATGGCAGTGAACCGATATGGTCCTGATGTGCATGTGAAATTAAAACAAAGTCCAGGGGTAAATCTTTGAGTAATGAAAAATCGGGAAGTGCATCAATACCTTTTTTACAAGGATGAATGCCACAATCAAGTAATATTCCTGTGTTATCAATGTTCAGGTAAAAACACGTTGCGCCAATTTCGTTGGCTCCACCAAGTGGTATGAATTTAATCATTTGAATTACCTGGACTGATAAAATTCGTATTCGTATTTAGCAACAAAAGCAGGGTTATCATCGTTCGAATATCTTATTTCTTCTTTTTGTAGTCCATTGCTGTAATATGAAAATGTTACTCTAAATTGACGGGTTCCATCTGACAGATATAATTTGTCTTCGATCAAATTCCCATTGCTATCATATTTTAATTCTCTTTTTGTTTCATTATCTGTTATTTCAACTAAATTTCCTTTTGAGTCATATTTGTAGTTAATTACATTTACACCTTTTGAGGAATTTTTGGTTTCTTTTATAACATAGCCCTCAGCATTATATTCATAAATAATTTCTGAAAGTTGGTTGTCATTGACATCTTTAATGATTGATTTTACTAATAAATCTCCGTCATATTCATTGTATTGAGTAGATATAATTTCACTTTTTTGTGAATAATTAATTGTTTTAATCAGTCTTTTTTGATTATCATATTGAAATTCGGATTTAATTTCTTCAGAATTTCTGCTGTTTTGTAATTTTCTTAAAATCTCATTATTATTTTTATCGTACTTGGATTCTTTTCTTGCTCTCAAATTTCCATAACCATCATAAGTATCCATTGTAATTAAATTACCATTTGAATCGTATCTAAAATCATATTCAAGGTCAACTTCGCTGGTGCTTTTATATCTTATATGTTTTGTTCTATTTCCTTTTTCATCGAAATATACTTCTTCTACAAGAACCATTTTTGTAGGATATGAATTATTTTTTCCAAAAAAACCTGCATATCTTCTACGTACTTTTACTTTTAATTCTTTTGCCTTCGTTAGTTCTTTTACACTTTGTTCAATTCTCTGTCTTTTTTTCTTGTTAGGATTTTTTACTTCATTTTGGTTATGATTTATTGTATAACCACCCTGAACAATAATTGATAAAGTTAATAATGGAAGAATAAGAAAAAGCAAAGTAAATATAATATTTAATGTTTTTTTCATATCAAATCCTTATTCTTATTGGACTTAGTTAGGTTTGTTATTTAAATTTATTCTTAGTTTTTATTGAGTATTTTTTTTAAAATATTTTCTTTTTACCATCTTGATATGATTTTCAAAGGCATTCAAATTATACATTGAGCTTTGTAAATTTTTCCACATGAATTTATTAAGTATAAATTTAATTTCAATGTTTTTATAAATCGTTTTTGTAATTTAAGTTAGCGTACCGGATTAAATACTTGTCTCTATTTATTTCCTTTGCGTCTTAAATTTAATTTTTCACGGTAAAGTTGTCCTATTTCAGCACCAACAATGAAAATACAAGAAGAATAAAAAACCCAGAACAAAATAACAATAATTAAAATGAAAGCTCCATAAAATGGATTGACACTCAAGAAATTTTGAATATAGTACCCAAAAAATTTTCGTGCTAATTCCCATAAAATTGTAGTTGAAATTGCACTTATGGCAGATACTTTTTTTGGTAATTTTTCGTACGGAATTAAATAATAAAGAATAAAAAACAGTATTAACATTACAATCAGTGATATAAGCCACACAATAGTATTCCACACCTGAGTAAACTTTGCTAAAGCCAGCAAAGATGAATTCTGAGCTATTTCGAAAAATAGATTTATAACCGGGAAGATTAACAAAGAGAGCGAAATAAAAATTACTAATAGTAATACCATTCCAACATCTCTTAGAAGCCCAACAAAAGCATTTTTATTAATCTTAGTATTATAAATTTGATTTAGTATTGTCCTCATGCTGCTAAAGATCCATGTTGATGTAAGTAATAAACCAACAATACCAATATATCCTGCAATGTTTTTATAGACGATAGCCTGAGGTAATCTGGCTTTTATTACACTTTTTACATAATCAGAATAAGTTGGATAAGGAATCATTATCTCAATTATTTGATTGATAATCGTTTGAAGCCTATCAGGTTCAAAAATATTACCCAGTAAAGAGAATATAAAAAGAATTAGTGGTATTAAGCTCAAAAAAAGTGAATATGCTATTCCTGCCCCTGCTAAAAAAATATTATGTTCTTCTATTTTATTATAAATCCCAGAAATATAATAACCAATGCTATTAAAAAACTCTTTGAGTTTAATTTTTAAAGTGAGTTTAGTAAAACTCATTTTAAACATGTATGCTCATTTTTTTGGGGATAGAATTATAATAAAGATCTGATAAGAGTTGTAACGAAAAATTATACTGATCATTAACAATAAATCTATCTGGAATTGTTACTCCAATTAACATAAAAGGGGTAAAACTTTTTGAAGCAATTTTTTCAAAATTACTTTTATTTTCTGGGCTTACACTTACGATTACCCTGGACTGGCTTTCTGAAAAGAATGAAAAGTCTTCTCTTGTTTTGCTATGAATATTAACTTTGGCACCGATCATTTTTTCTGGATTTAATATACAACACTCAGCAAGTGCAGTCATAATTCCACCTTCAGAAATATCGTGAGCAGAATTAATAAGTTTTTGCTCAATTAAATTTAGAATTAAGTTATGAAGATCTTTTTCTGTTTGCAAATCAATTTTTGGTATTTTACCTTTAACAAGACCATGTACAACCTTTAAATACTCGCTTCCACCAATTTCTTCATAATCCTCACCGAGTAGATAAATTAAATCCCCTTCTTTCTTAAATTCTGCAGTAGTTATATTTTCCAAATTTTCAATTAAACCAACCATACCAATAACAGGTGTTGGATATACTGCTGTATCCGGACTCTCGTTATAAAAGCTAACATTACCACCAGTTACTGGAGTATTGAAAAACCTGCAAGCTTCACCCATACCTTCAATTGCTTGTTTGAAAGTCCAGTACATTTCAGGTTTATAAGGATTTCCAAAATTCAAGCAATTTGTAATAGCAAGGGGAATTGCACCCGAGCAAACAACATTTCGTGCTGCTTCTGCTACTGCTATTTTAGTTCCTTCTTTTGGATTTAGATAAACATAGCGACCATTACAATCTGTAGATGCTGCAATTGCTTTATTAGTCCCTTTTATCATTATTACTGCTGCATCAGAACCGGGACCAACAATAGTATTTGTTCTTACCATAGAATCATATTGTTCATAGACCCAGCGTTTTGAAGCTATATTTGGGGATGAAAGTAACTGTTCGAAAACATCAGCAATGTTATCTGGTTCTGGTAAATCATAAAAATTGAAATTTATTAATTCTTTTATGTAATCAGGTTCTTTTGTTTGTCGCATATAGACTGGAGCTCCTCCTCCAAGTACAAGTTCATAAGGTGGAATCTCAGCTTTTATTTCTCCATTGTGATAAATTTTCAGAACCTTTTCGTCTGTAACTTCACCAATTATTTCACAATTTAAATCCCATTTATTAAAAATTTCTTTTACTTTATCTTCACAACCTTTTTTTGCAACTACGAGCATTCGCTCCTGACTTTCTGACAACATTATTTCATACGCACTCATTCCGGTTTCTCTTAGTGGGACTTTATCGAGATTTATAATCATCCCAGATTTTCCTTTAGCACTCATTTCAGAAGTAGAACATGATATTCCTGCTGCTCCCATATCTTGTATTCCTACTACAAGGCCTTCTTTAATTATTTCGAGTGTAGCTTCCAGTAAAAGTTTTTCTGTAAATGGATCACCAACCTGAACTGAAGGGCGTTTTGATTCTGATTCTTCAGAAATTTCTTCTGATGCAAATGTTGCTCCGTGAATACCATCTCTTCCTGTTGCAGAACCAACTATCATTACAGGATTACCTGAGCCTTTTGCAATTGCAGAAACAATTCTTTTGGTATCAACTATGCCAATAGCCATTGCATTTACAAGAGGGTTGTTTTTATACGAATCGTCAAAGTATACTTCGCCACCAACTGTGGGTACACCGAAACAATTGCCATAATCTGCAATCCCTTTTACCACGCCTTCGAATAAATACCTTGTTCTTGGATCTTCGAGAGATCCAAATCTCAACGAATTTAGACAGGCTATGGGACGTGCACCCATCGTGAAAATATCCCTGAGTATACCACCCACACCAGTTGCTGCTCCCTGATAAGGCTCTACAGCAGAAGGGTGATTATGACTTTCGATCTTAAATGCTATAGCAAGGCCATCTCCTATATCGATAAGTCCAGCATTTTCTTCGCCTGCGCTTACAAGCATTCTTCCACCCGAACGAGGAAGTGTTTTTAATAATGCAATTGAGTTTTTATAACTACAATGTTCACTCCACATTACACTGAAAATACCAAGTTCCGTGAATGTTGGTACTCTTCCTAATTTTTCACCTATCCAATTGTATTCTTCCTCTGTTATGCCATGTTCTAAGGCTAATTGTAAATTAACTTCTGGTTCTTTCATTTTTGTTAAATTATATTTATTGTAAAAACTAATATAACATATTTCATATTTTTAATCTTTACATCAGAATTTTTGTTATGAAAAAGAAATTGTTTTATTTCTATTGGACTTTTCTTTTTGTCTGTAAGTAATAATTTTTTACTTAAATCAGTTTATAAATTTTTATGCTGAAATTTATAATAATTTTATAAAAGCAAGATTAACCTGGATTATCAGGGAATTTTTTAGATCTTTTATAAATTGTTTTTGATATTTGTCTGTATTATTCTTCTGATTATATTTTAAAGATGAGAAAAGTATTCAATGAAATATTAAGCAGCAACATAGAACTGCCGGATCAGTGTAAGTCTATTGTTAGCTTTAGTCCTGCAATAACTGAATCATTATTTGTGATGGGGTTGGGTGAATATGTTAAAGGTGTTAGTGTTTATTGTGTAAGACCAATAGAAGCGCGAACGAAAGTTGTGCTTGGAAGTTATAATTCGTATAAAAAAGAAAAACTTGATGAAATTAATCCCGATATTATTTTTACTACAACAGGATATCAATTAGAATTAATTGAAAAACTTGGCAAATCATATCCATTGTTCCCAGTTAGTTTGCCTGTTACAATTTCGGAACTAATTTCATCATGTGTAAAATGTGGAATTGCTGCTGGTTATTATCAATCAGCAAGAAGTTTACAATCATTTTTGTTAAAACATTTAAATGTGTTTTTAAATTCTGTATATTCTGGTAAAAAAGTTTATGTAGAAATCGATCTGGGAGGACCGGTGAGTTTTGGAGCTTATAGTTATATTACAGATGCATTAAAATTATTAGGTGTAAAAAGTATTTTTGAAGATAAACCTGTTGAATGGTTAACACCTGTTGATGCGGAGGTTTCACAATTAAATCCAGAAATTATTATTTATGAACCCAAAATGTTTTCAAGAAGAAGGGATTATAATGAAATTAAAAATAAGTTATTAAAAAGATTTGGTAATATTGATGCACTTGTCAATGATAAGCTATTTGTGACACCAGGTAGTTATGATTTTATTGCACATCATGGCCCTTCATTTATTACAGAAGTAATCCCCTGGATGAAAAAAATTATTCATAATTAAACAAAAAGTATCATAATTATTTCTTTTCAAGAAATTATTTTGAATTCCTATTTGATTCGTCTATTTTATTTAAGTAGACACTATACAAAATAATAGTGTGATTATTTTATCAATATCATCTTTTTTGTAGAGATAAAATTATCTGAGACCATTTGATAAAAATAGATTCCACCTGTTAGTTCTACATCATCAAATAAAACTTCGTGTTTACCGGGTTGTTTTATATCATTGACAAGTGTAACAATTTCTTTCCCTAAAACATCAAATACTTTCAAAATAACTTTACTTTCTTTTGGTACATAATAACTTATTATTGTATTGGGATTGAATGGATTAGGATAGTTTTGATATAAGCAATAATCATTCAAAATAATATTTTCATTAATGTTACTGGTAAATGAGGTTGTAAATGTTCTTTCATTTGAAGACTTAGTAGTATCTTCGCCGTCTGAGGCTTTCACATACCATGTATAAGTTGTATTGGATTTTAGAAAGTATGTTCCATCGAAAGAATAACTATTTTGGGATATGTTTGAAATTATTGTATCTTTTTCACCACCTATTATGTATAGGATATATTCGATGTCATCAAGGTCGGGGTCAGTAGTTTGTTGCCATTTAAATTCAATTTTTGGTGAGTTTACTATTGATTTATCAGCTGGTGTCTGGATTCTAAAAGTTAATGGTGCAAAGTTTAGTGGGGAAAGGGTTTCAATAACATTGGTTGAGAAATATTTGGTTGTAAGATTTTTTCCATCACTCCATATTTCAAAGCCCGCTTCTATTGCATGGAGGTACCAGGGCGAAAAAAGATAACCGCGAATGAGGGATTCATTTATAAAATCTCTTAAATCAAGTTCAACATTTTCGATGGGTGTGATAGCTTTAAATGCAATATAATTCCAGCTCGACCATGCAGCAAAATAGAGATCCCATTTAATACCACCAATTTCAACTGTGGCAATCTTCGAACCAGCCGGTGAAGCACCTCCGTGATAATCCAGCCATATCATCATTTCTGCACTGTAATCATTACCAGTGGGTAATTCAGCAAACCAGATGTCTAATGCCGCATTCCATGTGCCTGTAGAATTTTTTGTATCAATAATCCACTTGAATGGTGCACTTTCGATATTTTTTATTTGAATAGGCATAGGATTATTTTTTGTAGTACACCAACCCCAGTGGCATCCTTTAAATATTGCTGGATAGGCTGCAACATTATTGCCGTTATCGTGAACCGATAGTGTAACTTTAAAATATGATGAATCTAAATCTACTTCTATACATTGCGGTGTTGATGCTCCCCATACATTATTCATTACATTGTATTCTCCGTTCATTAAACTTGTGGATTTTCCCTCGCATAATTCTACAATCTGTGCTCTCAACAGAATAGTACTTGATAATAGAAATAAACTTAAAAATTTTTTCATCTTTAGTACCTCCAGATAATTTTTTCCCTGGATAATAATGTATTAAATAAATACTAATAAATTACAAATCGTTTTACTAGCATAAATATCCTATTTATAGAATTATACTTTAAGATTATTTTTGTGACTCTAAAAAGAATTTAATATGATTCATAAGCTCTCAATTAAA
>FWPU01008692.1_pt1 | contig 16953 bp, 15 predicted proteins | sample 2228361 | NCBI WGS metagenome assembly FWPU01 (sample SAMEA103939777, study PRJEB20133) | metagenome
GCAGGTCTTCTAAGCACCCACGGGGGCCGTGTCCAGGGAGCCATTAGTCTCCCTGGAAATGAAAGTTTATAGCCGTGCGGCGTATATCAACCATCAACCATTGACCATCAACACAGGGGGGATTTAGAATGCCGGCTCACTTCAGCCCAGAAGACGGTTTGTTGTTCCGTGTGGAGGAGATGGGGAAAATCTTACGGCGGTATTACGCCGTCAAGAAGGCGTTGATGAAAACGCAGTGCGGGTGGTTCTCGCGGCTTCCGACGTTTCGGTTGAAGTACGAATGCGCCCGTCACATTTACCTCGACGCCAAAGGCGCGCAGAACGTGGCGCAGCGCATTACAGAGTTGATGTACGGGCGCGGTCCGTTTGAGGAGCCAACCGCGCTCAACGACTTTCTCAGCAGGATATCCCGCTGCGTGGACTTGCCCGAATACTTTGCGACGATTTACCTGACGGTCAAACAAGCCCTCGTGGATGCCTACCACGAACACCTCAAGCGCACCGACCCGGTGTTCGACGCGCCGACGATTGATGTTCTCGAATGGCTGCTGCGCTACGATGAAGAGCAAATCGCATGGGCGAAGCGCGAACTGCACCAGATGTTCCTCAGCAAAGAAGACAAACAGCGCATCGCCGGTTGGCAGGAGTATCTCGCCGGGCTTCTCGCTGCGGCGGAGGGCATTCTGGGAGAAAACAAGAAAACTCAAAACTCAAAACTCAAAACTCGAAACTCGCCGTTTTCCAAGCGTCCCCCTTACGAACTCCCATGGGAGATGCGCCTCGACGACTGCCCGCGCACTTCGATTGACTCCGAGCCGGGCGAAATTCCTGCCGACTATCACATGGTCTACGCCTACTATCAGGAAATTGACATCGCTGACCTGCTCTGCCTCATCATCTACGAATCGCCTGACGACATGCCGATTCAGTATTTCGTCGACCTGACGCGGCAAGCGTGGGACGAGGTGCGGCACACGACGATGGGCTTGCGGCGGTTGCAGGAACTTGGCTTCCGCCTCGACCAGTGCGGCGCGCCGGTCAAACGCTGGGGCGCGTGGCGGAAGATGCCCAACATCGAACGTTTGGGCTGGCTGACGCAAGTGGGCGAAGCCTGCTCGCTGGCGGGCAAGCGCGACCACATTCGCAAGTATCTGGAAAACCGCGACACCGTGAGCGCGGCGCAAATTGAATACGACATCGCCGATGAAAGCGGCCACGTCCGCTTCGGCAGCAAGTGGATTCCCGAACTTCTCAAACGCGCCGCTGACCCGCGCACCAAGCGTCAGGTCGCGGTGGACGGCAACCGCTCCTTCCGCACGCACATGGCGGAAATCCTCACCGCAAACGGCAAGCCGATTCCCGACGGCTACCTCAACGAGTTTCAGGGTTGTGAGGATGTGGCAGATCCGGCAGCGTCGTTTTAGATTTCATGCAAAGGCGCGAAAAAATGCCCACCTTCCCCGTCGGCAAATTGCCCGCTACCGTTCTGCAAAAGATGCTGACGCGATTTCGCGTTCACGATGAGCGCGTGGTCGTCGGTCCGCGCATCGGCGAGGACGCGGCGGCGATTGATGATGGCGACCGTTATCTCATCGTGAAAAGCGACCCCATCACGTTTGCGACGGACGAACTCGGCTGGTATGCCGTCGTCGTCAACGCCAACGACATCGCCTGTCGCGGAGCGACGCCGAAGTGGTTTCTGCCGACGATTCTGCTGCCAGAAGGAAAAGCGGACGAGACGATGGTTGAAGCCATCTTCACGCAAATCGCCGATGCCTGCGCGGAACTCAACATCGCCGTCATCGGCGGGCACACGGAAATCACTTACGGGTTGGACCGACCCATTCTGTCGGGACAGATGTTGGGCGAAGTGGCGAAGGAGAAGTTGGTCACGACTTCCGGTGCGCGCGTGGGCGATGCTGTCATTCTCACAAAAGGGATTCCGATTGAAGGCACGTCCATCGTTGCGCGTGAAAAAGAAGAAGAGTTGAGGCAGGCGGGTGTCTCGCCTGCTCTCATCGAACGCGCTAAGAACTACCTGCGCCATCCCGGCATTAGCGTCGTCAAAGACGCGCTGCTGGCGGTGAACGCCGTCAACGTTCACTGCCTGCACGACCCGACCGAAGGCGGTTTGGCGACGGGCTTGCGAGAAGTGGCAATCGCCGCGAACGTCGGTCTGCGAATTATCGCGGAAAGGATTCCGCTCCTGCGAGAAGGGGAGGAACTCCTGTCCGTTTTTGGACTCGACCCGATGGGCACGATTGCGTCGGGCGCGTTGGTGCTGACCGTTGCGCCCGAAGATGTGGACGCGCTTCTGTCGGCTTTCCAGCAAGCCAACGTTGTGGCAAACGTCATCGGCGAGGTTGTGCCAATGGAGCAAGGCGTCACGCTCCAACGCGGGGGGAAAGACGCGCCGTTGCCGACGTTTGAAGCGGATGAGATTGCGAAGTTATTTTGAGACAGGAGAGGAACATGTTTGCATTTATCGGCTCTCGACGTTCACGCTCCGTCACCGTCGCGGCTCGGATACTTTGCCTGACGGCATTGGTCGGCGGCGGGATGCGGGATGCGGTGTCGCAAACGGCGGAGAGGCAGGAACTGGAGCGACTGCGCACGGAAGGCATCCAAGCCTACGGCAAGGCGGACTACGCCGCTGCCGAGAAGTTGTTTCGCGCCGGGCTGGAAAAAGCGCAGCAACTCAACGACAAACGCTGGGCGGGCAGGTTTCTCGTCAATTTGGGCTACGTTCACGATACGCTGGCGCAGTTCGACAAAGCGCAGAAGGCGTACACTCAAGCCGTCACGTTGTTTGAAGAGATCAACGACAAAGCGTTGCAGGCGATAGCCCTCAACAATCTGGTCAGCGTTTATAACAGTCTGGGGCAGTATGACAAATCACAGAACACCTCTACGCGCGCCCTCGCTCTTTCGGAGGAGTTGAACGACAAATCCGGCATCGCCAAGAGCCTCGGCAATCTGGGAACCATCCACAGCAATCGGGGGCAATACGACAAGGCGTTGGACTGCTACACGCGCGCGTTGGCGCTGTTTCAAGCCCTGAACGATACGCCCAATGCAGCGCTTGTGTTGAACAACGTGGGCAGCGTTTACAATGAGTTGGGGCGCTTTCACGATGCGCTGGATTATTTCCAGCAGGCTCTCACTCGTTATGAACAATCGGGCGACGTAGGGAACACCGCCAATGTTCTCAACAATATCGGCAACGTTTACAAACAGATCGGACATGCAACCCCTGCGATGGAATTTTACACGCGCGCTCTAAACCTCTGCGAGGCGCAGCGTTTTCAGCAACTCACGCCCATCGTGTTGAGCAACCTCGCCGGCATCCACCATCAACAGGGGCAACTCCGCACCGCGCAGGATTTTTATGCGCGCGCGCTGCAACTCAACACCGCCATCGGCAGCGTCCACAACGTGGCGGACAACCTGCATAATTTGGGCACGGTATACATCGGTCTTCAAGAGTACGACAAAGCGACGGAGTATCTCACCCGCGCTCTGACGGAGTACGAGAAAATCGGGCACGCATTGTCTATCGCCTATACGTTCGCCAATCTCGCGGACTGCTATGCTCTGCGAGGGCAACTGGACAAAGCCGAAGATGCCTTCCAGCAAGCCCTCATGCGCTTCGAGGCGGTCAGTGAACAGGTGGGCGATGCCAGTCAGGTGGGCGTCTTTCAGGAATCGCTCATGGGCAACGTGTATGCCCGCTATGCCGCGCTGCTTTTGCGTCGGGAACGACCGATGGAGGCGCTGATGAGAGTGGAACGCGGGCGGGGGCGCGGTCTGGCGCGGCAGATGGCGCAAAGCCGCGTCGACCTCACACCGTTGCTTGCCCCTGAAGATGCGGCGCAGTGGCAGGCGCGCCTCGCGGAACTGACGGCTGCCAGCCAACACCGCCGCGCCGCGCGCGACCGTCTCGCGGACGCCGCGCCGGAAACGCAAACGGCTCTGGCGCAGCAGCGCGATGCCGCCGAGAAACGTTTTGAAGAGGCGCAGCGTCAATTCACGCTTTTGCGCGATGGGCTGTTCGCCAAATATCCCGCTTACAGCCGCTTGCAGGGCGCGCAGCCGCCCACAGCGGAGGACCTCACCTCGCTGGCGCGTCGTCAGCCCGACACACTGTTTCTGGAATGGGCGGTGGTAGATGAGAACACAACGCTGCTGTTCGCACTGTCGCACAAAGACGGACTGAAGACGTTCAAACTGTCCGTCGGACGAACCGCGCTCGCTGATGCCGTCCGCAAGTGGCGCGCCCTTGTGGTATCTCAAAGGAACGCTGAGCCGCGACAGGCGCGCGCTCTTTACACCGCACTGCTGCAACCGCTGGAGCCAGCGGGACTCCTCGCGCCGCAGCGCTACACCCGCCTTGCGCTGGTCGCCGATGCGCTGCTGTTGGACGTGCCGTTCGCCGCGCTGTTAGATGCGAACGGCAAGCGATTAGTGGAACGGTATCCGCTGTCGGTCAGCACGTCGCTGGGCGCGTTGACGTGGCAGACTCCTTCTCCTCCGTCCTCTGCGACCCTGCTGTGCCTGGCGGACCCAACGGGCGGACAAAACGCAACGCCGCGCCGCGCGACGCGGGGGGAGTTCGCCGCCCTCCAACACGCGCGCGTCGAGGTCAGCAAGGTCGCCAGTCTGTTTCCGCGTTCCGTCGTATTGATCGGAACGCAGGCGCGAGAGACGTTGGTGAAGCGGGAGATAGGCAAATACGCCCTGCTGCACTTCGCCACGCACGGCGTTCTGGACGAGAGCAACGGTCTGTATTCGGGGCTGCTCCTCGCCTCGGAGACAAAGGGGGGCGAAGAAGACGGCATGTTGGAGGGGCGGGAAATTGTCGGGCTGAAGTTATCGGCGCGCTGTGCGGTATTGTCCGCGTGCGAGACGGCGCGCGGGCAAGCGGGGGGCGGCGAGGGCTTGCTGGGCTTGGCATGGGCGTTCCGCGCAGCAGGGTGTCCGAGTGTCGTGGCGTCGCAGTGGAAAGTCGACGACGCGGCGACGGAACGTTTGATGGTTGAGTTTTACAAAGGTCTCAAAGCCGGTCGGCGCAAAGATGATGCCCTACGCGCCGCGATGCTGACCGTGCGCAAACAGTCGCCCCCACCGTTCTTCTGGGCAGGTTTTCAAGTGATTGGCGACGCCGCGCCGCTGCCCGCCCTCAAATAAGTGGGTGTTCATAAATTCTGTCATCGGCTGAGATTCCTCGCTTCGCTCAGAATGACATTTTGGGGATAGGCTCTTAGAATGCCTCACAAAACCTGTTTCGCTCCCTTTTGTCCCACGATTGAAATCGTGGGCTACTTTCACAAAGCCCCGATACATCGGGGCTGAAAAAGTGGTAAGCCGGTCGCCCCAGGCAGTTCCGATGCATCGGGACTTCGTAAGAGTAGCCCCGATGAATCGGGGTTTTGTGAGGGGCTCTGACTTTCCCTTAGAGCCTATCCCAAAAATGCTTTTTGTGGCATGGGCATCCTGCCCATTGAACCATCGGCGAGACGCCAATGCCACTTTTCGGATAGGCTCTTAGTCCTACTTTGTCACTTATTGGCTCAGTGGGAGAGTGAGGCTCCTGCCGAATCTCCCCTCAACGGCTCAACGGGAGTTTCGCCCTCCCCTCTCCGTCGGTTTATGCCGTCTCGCGCTAAAGTGACAAAGTAGGCTTAGGCGAATTCGTCAAGCGAATTTGGACAAAAGAGTCAGGCAGAGGCATAAATATCGTGTCAGTGGTCACATCGAAGGAGATGCAGATGAATACGTCTCTGCTTGACGAGGAAGAAGGACAAACGTCAGTCGAATACGGCTTGCTGGTGTCGTTCGCAGCGCTGGTCGTGATTGCCATATTGATTGTATTGGGTGGAAAAATTCGCGACGTTTTTGTCCACGCCAACAGTGGTATCAAATCCACGTCTGATGACTCTGGACAAGGAGGTGGCGGTATGGAGATGATCATTCAGTAAAACTCATCCCTCTACGCCACGCTCTGTCGCCCCATGGACTCATCCTGTTTGTTCGGCGGCGCGTTTGAGCGCGACGAGCATCTGGTCGCAGTTCGCCTGCACCAACTTCTGCACGACCTTCTTAATCAACGGACCGATGAGCGGCACGTCGTATTCGTACTCAACGATGAGCGTCATGCGCGTGCCGCCGTTCGCGGGCGCAAACTTCCACGTCCCGCGATAGAGGCTGAAATCGCCCTTGAGTTGCTCGAACGCGCAGGTCTTCGCCGCGTCGTCCCAATGGTCTTCCTCCGTCCATTTGACCGTGCGGTTGAACTGGCAAATCTTCCCGACCCAGTCCGTGACCGTGCGATTGCCCTCGCGCTCCAGCACCGTGACTTTCTCCACGTCGGGCATGAGGTCGGGAAAACGCTCCACGTCCTTCGCCAGAGCGTAAACCTTCTCAACATCGGCGTTGACGATGATTTCAGAGGTAATGATGGGCATAGTCTTAAAGGGGAAGTAAGGGGAAGTAGGGGGAAGTAAGGGGAAAGAAACGGCTCAGTTATTGCTTCCTCTTAGAGCCTATCCCCAAAATGCTTGTCATTCTGAGCGGAGCGAAGTCCCGATACATCGGGGTCCTCGACGAGTCGGGAAATCTCGTCGTTGAAATTCTTCACTTCGTTCAGAATGACATTTTTGGGATAGGCTCTTATTTCCTCCCACTTCCCCTTACTTCCCCTTACTTCCCCTTACTTCCCCCTCACAAATCTTTCACCAACTCCATCGTCTGCTCCACCGCTTCGCGGAACGCGGCAGCGGCCGTGGCGATTTGGTCTTCGGTGATAATGAGCGGCGGCTCGAAGCGGATGACCTTCGGGTTGTTGAGCGTGTAAGCGGCGATGACGCGCCGCTGCGCCAAGCCCGCGATGACTAAGCCCGCGATGTCCTCATCGCTGAACTCGACGCCGATGAGCAACCCTTTGCCGCGCACTGCGGCGATGGCAGCAGGGAAGTCGGATTGCACCGCTCGCAGCGCGCCCATGAGTTGCGCTCCACGCGTCGCGGCTTTTTCAGGAAAGTTCTCCGTCGTCAGCACTTCCAGCGCCGCGACACCCGCCGCGCACGCGAGCGGGTTGCCGCCGAAGGTCGTTGAATGGAGCAGCGGGGTTGATTCCAGACATTTCCAGATGTCCGCCGTGCCGACAATCGCCCCAATCGGCATCACGCCGCCGCCCAGCGCTTTCGCAAGGCACATCAGGTCGGGGCAGACGCCTTCGTGGTCAACGGCAAACATTTTCCCCGTTCGCGCCAAGCCGGTTTGAATTTCGTCTGCGATGAATAACACACCGCGCTTGCGACAGATGTTCTCGACCTCTTTCAGATAACCAGCGGGCGGAACGATGACGCCCGCCTCGCCCTGAATCGGTTCCAGCAAAACGGCGGCGGTGTCATCGGTCATGGCGTCGGCAATCGCCTGCGCGTCGCCGAACGGGACGTGCGTAAAGCCGGGCACGAGCGGCTGAAACGGCGTCTTATAAACCTCGCGTCCCGACGCGCTCAATGCACCGAGCGTTTTTCCGTGAAAAGCGTTCTGCGCCGCGACGAAATGCGTTTTGCCCGTCGCCAGTCGAGCAATTTTCAACGCGCCCTCAATCGCCTCCGCCCCACTGTTGCAGAAGAAGCAATACTGCAAATCGCCGGGCGTGACTTGCGCCAGCATCTCCGCCAGTCGCGCCTGCGGTTCAGCGAACAACACGCGACTGGACAGCGGCGCTTTGTCGAGTTGTGCTTTCACAGCGGCGACAACGTGCGGATGCCGATGTCCTAACGTCATCACGCCGAACCCGCCCAGACAGTCCAAAAACTCCCGTCCGTGCGCATCGCGGACGGTGCAGCCCTCGGTTTCGACTTCCACCGAATCGAACCCCATGAACTGCATCAGCGACGCCAAGCCGGGGTTGACATGCTGGCGATACCGTTCCATGACCGACTGAACGTAAGATTCAGCGCTTTGCTCCGGCTTCTTCAAAACGGACTCGTTGCCCCCTCGATTCATTGACCCATCAGCCTCCAACAAAAAAGCCCCGACACCTCGGGGCGCAGAGCCGAAAGTTGGCTTTATGCTACCATGCGAAAGTTGAGTTGTCAAGGATTTGTCGACTGGTTACCCGCCGCTGCCGTGGGAGAATTGACAGCCGCTCCTTATCGGTTTACAATAACCCCAGCAAAACTTGATGCGGAGGGATCCATGGTCAACGTCGGTATCGTTGGTTACGGCTACGCGGGGAGGAGTTTTCACGCTTACTTGATTTCGTTGGTGGAGGGGTTGAAGGTGACGGCGGTTGCCACGCGGGATGAGGGGCGACGGCGGCAGGCGGAACAGGAGTACGGCGTGAAGACCTACGCGACGATTGATGAATTGTTGGAGGACAGGGATGTGCAACTCGTCGTCATCGCCACGCCGCACGACACGCACGCGGAGATGGCGATTCAGGCGATGAACGCGGGCAAGCATTGCGTCGTGGATAAGGTGATGTGCATGAACGCCGCCGAAGCCGATGCGATGATGGCGGCAAGTCAGAAGAACAACGTGCTTCTAAGCGTTTTTCAAAATCGGCGGTGGGATTGGGATTTTCTGATGGTTCAACAAGTCCTGCAAAGCGGCTTGATTGGCGAGCCGTTTTTGTTTGAGTCGTCCGTTGGGCGCTACGGCTCTCCGCGACGCTGGCGGGCGGAGAAGACGCGCATGGGCAGCATCCTGCACGATTGGGGCGCGCACCTGATTGACCAGGCGTTGCAACTCGTGCCGTCGGAAGTGACCACGGTGTTCTGCGACATTTCCAATCGTCATTGGGACACCGACATCGGCACGCACGCCAAACTTTTGCTGAAGTTTGCCAACGGCGTTCTCTTCCAGATTGAGATGAGTTACCTGTCGCGCGCCGAGAAACCGCGCTGGATGATTCTGGGTGAGTTGGGCGCGTTCACGAAATACGGCTTGGACCCGCAGGAGCCGGCGATGGTCGCAGGCAACATTCACGCCGCGCAGGAGGATCCGTCGCACCGCGCAAAAATTAGAACGGAAATGAACGGCATCGTCGGTGAGCTCACGATGGAAACAGTGCGCGGTTGTTGGACGTCTTACTATCAGAACGTTTCCGACGCGCTCAACAAAAACGCCGAACTGAACGTCAAACCCGAACAGGTGCGGCGACAGATTCAAATTCTGGACGCGGCGATGAAGTCGGCGGAACGGCAGGAGAGCGTGGCGGTGCGGGTCTGAATTGGAGTGATGGAATCATGGAGTCATGGAGCAACGGCCCTACATCATTTCACTATTCCACGACTCCATGACTCCATCACTCCACTGTATGGTCTCAAAGGAGTGTGAATGATATGCGGTGTGCGCGGACGATGTTTTTCACGAGGCTACTGCTGGTCGGTGTGACGTTTCCTCTGATGGCGCAGACGCCGCCGGGCGGTGTGCCGGCGTTGCGCACCGGCGTGCAGGTGGTGCCCCTTGACAAAGAAAACTTCAAGAAGATTCCGGTGGACGCGAAAGTCATTCGCCTTGATGTGACGCTCAGTGAGATGGGAAAAGACCAGAAAGAAATAACGGAGAACGCCAAGCCGCTGTTAGAATGGACGCAAAAAGGCGGCATCGTGTGGCTGCACACCGACGCGGCGCAATTGTTCGGCTTCCGAACGGCGGCGTCGCCGGTGGACACCCTCGGCAAAGCCAAGCCCGTGGTGCCGTGGGCGGCGCACCCGCTGACGCAGGGCGTGCGCAAGGTGTTCTATCGGATGACGCCCGCCGGCGTGCTGGTAACGGGACATCCGCGCGGCGTTATGCTGATGCGCGTGGCGGACAGCCCGACGCCCCGCTCGCAGCCGTTGTTCGTGGTGGCGACGGCGGAATACGGCAACGGCATCGCGCTATTTGCTCCGCCGGACTTCAGCCAGCGGCGGGCGGAGGGGTTGCAGTTCTACAACAACTTGCAGAAATTCCTCGCGGGCGAACCCGCCACTGACCGCGTGCCCGGCGGAGAGTTGGCGAAGGTTTTCGAGCAGTGGCAAAAAGTCGCCAGCAAGCGCAATCTGTCCGAAGTCAAAGAACCCCTCAGCGCGGTCACGGCTTATGCGCACCTGTGGATGGGGCGGTTGCTCCACCGCAAGTTGAACAAAACCAAAGACGCCTTGGCGGAATTAGAAAAGGCGGCGACCGCGAACAACCAAATCACCGAAGTGTATGCCGCGTTGAGCGACGTTTACGCGGCGATGGAGGACAAGGACAAAGCCGCCCTCGCGAAGAAACGCGCTGAAGATTTAGCCAAGTCGGAGCGCGCTCCCGCGCCCGATGCGCGCGCGGCGGTGGGGCTGCTGCTGACGGAGGGGGAACTCAAGCAACTCGCGCAACTGTCCGACGCCGTCTCCGGCGGCAGCGAGGACAAACGCAAGGAGTTGGGCGCGATGATAACCACGCTGACCGGGCGCGTGTGGTATCAGGCATCGTTCAACCCAACGAATCGCACGTTCGACCTGACTCATGCAGAAGACTTGTTCCGTCGGGCTTTGCAGCAGCAACCGACCTCGCGCCACGCGCTGTTCTGGTACGGCGCATTGCGCGTGACGCAGGGACTTGAACCTCGGCAGCCGTCTCCACAGCGCGCCGCAAGGTTTCAGGACGCCGTCCGCTTGTGGCAGGAATTCTTGAGCGCGCGGGGCGATGCGCAGGATGAGCCGAAGGACAACGCCTTTCCATCGCCCGACCAACTGTCCGCGTGGGGGGACGGACTGAGGGAGGAAATCAGACGTTTGAGTCTGGAACCTCGCGACTTTCACAACGACCCGCGCAGCGGACTCATCGTGCGCTACCTGCGTTCCCCCGACACCGGCTGGCAGGAGTTCGCGGGCAACTTGCAGGCGGTCATCGCCAATGCCGCAAATTGGGGGCTGCGCGTGGAAGACCCCGAACTGCTCATCTTTCCGACCGACGCGGCATATCAGCAGTATCGCCTGCTGACCAAGCGCTCCCTGCCGGAGTTTGGTCCCAATGCGCCGATTGACGTCGCCGGAGAAGTCATCCTGTCCGTGCCGCAGGTGAATCAAGCCTTTATCACCGTCGCGCAGCGGAACCAATATCGCAAAGTGCTGTCGCACTTCTTCGGGCACGTCGTCGTCAACGCGTGGACGGAGGGCGGTCCCGACGTTCCCGGCTGGCTGACCGAAGGCATCGCCAGCGGACTGAGCGGGGATTTGAACACCCGCTCCATTTTACAGCAGGCAGTGAGACAGGGGTTACTTCTGCGGTGGAACGACCTCCAGACCGCCCCGCTGCAACCGTCGGAACTTTTCTACGCGCAGTCGCAGGAAATGGTGGCGTTTTTGGCGAGAATCGGTAGGCAGGAGGGAGGCGTCGTCCGCATGTTACAACTCATCGGCATGGGCGTCCGTCCCGAAGAAGCCCTCATGGAAGTTACACGCATGACGTCCGAGCAATTCATGCGCGCGTGGGCGCAGGCGGCTTTGAGATGAAAGATTAAGGATTTGCATTTTGCTATTTCGACGTTTTTTAACGAAAAACCTGCGACAACCCCCTAAAAAGACACTCCCCGCGTCATAGAGCGGGGAGTGTCTCTCGTCACCGCACAATGTTGTAGGGCGATTACGGTGTAATCTGAATTTCCACCACGTTCGAAGTAAGTGGACCAGGCGGATCAGCGGGCAACACTGCCTTGACTTGGTAAGTGTCCGGTGGGACGGGATCACCACCTTCAAAGACATAGTAATCAAGTTGTAGTTGCTCATCATGCACCAATCTATCACCGCGCTGATGCCATGGGATGGGAAAATAGGTTTTTTCGGATTTTGGCGTAAAGACCCCGTATCCAGGGAAGCCCGCTCCCCCTGGATGGTAACTCCAGTGCCATATCTCCTGACCATCATGCGATACAACATACTCAGGCCAAGCATGAGTGAACTGCAGTTGAACAGTTTCATCTGAGAGATTTCGGACTGTGAGCGACATCTGAACGGTTTCTCCCTGCTTGTAGATGGACTTATCTGTCGAGAGGACTAACTCCAAAGCAGCACCAACAGATGTGGGTGGCTGCTCCTTCTTTTTCCGCTTACCTCTTCTGCCTTTGTTTTTACTGTTTCCTTTCTCCAATCGTGAAAGCAAAATACTATCTTCTCTGCTTGAGGCATCTGTCGTCATTCCTTTGCCTCCACTACAGCCAACGCAGCCTCCTAAGACAATAAAGAGACACATAATGAGCCTGTGCCAACGACAAGGCAATAATCTACATCTCATGCTGAACACCTCCTCCAAAATGGAACGATCAGGTTTATTACGGCTGAACCACCAATGTCAAATCAGCCACGCCAGTGTTAATCCAGAAGCCTTCCCATGCGTTAAGCGACTGCCCTGTATTGGGGTCAATGGGCTCATCAGCCTGCGTGTCAGGGTTCCACCGCCAGACCGACTTGACCCAGTTGCTCGCGCCAGTTGCCTGTCCGATGGTTCTCTCTTCCCCGTTGTAGATGACCTTTACGTTGTTGTCGTTCCAGGGGACAGGAGAAGTGAACGGGTTGCCAAACATATTCCACCCCATCGTCTTGAAATGCATACGATAGGGGTGTCCAGACTTCTTGCCCGTTTTGATGCCCAATCGGTTGCTCACATCATAGGACGTTGTGAACTTTGCCCAGTAACCATTTCCAGCCGCAATCGGCGGGGGCACGCCGCCTTGAGAACATTGGCGATATTGCCCTGTTGCTGTATCATACCACCAGAGATCGGTTGTCCCTGAAAAAAATGAGCAGGCGCCAGGATTTTTTGGAAGCAAGGGAACGCTAATCATCCGCAAAACATTATCCCCTGCCCAAGTGTAGGTTAAACTTCCGCGGCAGTATAACCCCCTGGATAGGTTGACAAGATGTTGACCCCTGGCGCTACGACAGCAATAAAACTCCCGGAATTTGAAAATGACGCTTGATTGTCATTTTCGTCTGAGGCTCCTACCGCGATGACATTCGGATATGATCCAGGATAAGAAGCAGCACCGTTGTTCCCCGTAATTCCTATCACGATCCGACCATTAGAAATAGCGTTAGTAATGGCATTGCGAGTATTCGGGTCATACTCAAAGCCGTGAAGACTCAAATTAAGTACATGCGCACCTTTCGCGACAGCATAGTTGATTCCAGCAACCACATCCGGGGAAATACCAAAATTATTCCCATCCAGTAGCCTCACTGGCAGTATCTTTGGGTTCCAGCCAAGACTCGCTACCCCGATACTATTGTTAGTTTCAGCCGCTACAATACCGCTAACTAAAGTCCCATGCCCATGTTGATCGTTAGGAGTCGAGTCATCATCGATAAAGTCGCATATATCCGAACCGCAAGATAGTATTTTGTTGACCAGATCAAGGTGGCTCAAATCCACGCCACTGTCAATGACTGCGATAATCGTACTTGCACTTCCTTGCGTCAGATCCCATGCCGCTGGTGCATTGATTTTCGAAAGATTCCATTGTTGAGAGTAGTAATAATCGTTAGGGATCATGCCCCCTTCTCCAATCCAACTCAGCCCCGCACACTCTACTGATGGGTCATCATTGTAGGCATCGGCAATTTCCCAAATTTTCGCTCCAGCAGGAAATCTCACAAGATACCAATGCTGATACGGACCGTAAATCCACTGCACGATTTTGCCGCCGTAACGCCCAATCAGGTTGTTTATCATGGCATCAGGGGTGTCCTCAAAAAACTTAACCACGATCTCGTCGCTTATACATTTATGACCGTTCACCGACAATATCCCCGGAGAAACTGATCGAACCTCAGCATTCCCCAAACGCTGAGTCGGTGTCTTCTGTGGAGTCGGTTTGACCACAGGAAACTGGTAACCAGGGGGCACCCGATCAGGTGGAAGTGGGGGCCGAGAGAGGGTAGTTTGCGTACTTGCGATGGGAGCAAGCACGATGAGGACGACAATCAACGACAGCCACAGTAACGAACGGGGTGACAAGACTTTTCGCAACATCAGTGTTCTCTCCTTTCCGTGCAATGGTAAGCGTGCCTACCCCTACAATCAACAAGCCGCTCAACTGAAATCTATTGTGGAAGAATTTAATGCACGGATAGAGGGGGAAATCCTACAATTTTGTGTTGCTGTCGCAAAGGACATTCCATCAACTATCAACCATTAACCATGTCGTTACTTGACTCCCACCCCGTCCAAGAACCTCAACACCCGATTCCGCTCGATGATTTGCGTGAGTGAGACGCGCTCGGTGAGAAGGTGCAGCGCGGCGAAGGTAAGAACGAGAGCGACCTTGCCCCCCAGCGGCAGCGTCCACGCGGCGTAGAGGCCCGCGATGCCGCCCAGCGAGTTGGAGCCGACATCGCCCATCATGGCTTTGCAGCGGAAGTCGAAGGGCGCGTAAACGAGCGCGGCGACAATGAGCGGCAGGAGAAACAGATGGTTGATGGTTGATGGTTGATGATTCATGGTGAATGGAATCGCCAGCGTGATTGCCGTCAGCAGAAAAAATCCTTTCAGAGCGCGCGAGGGGCGCACGTCGAGCAGGTTCATCGTGTTGGCAGAGAGCGCAATCAGCAAACCATTCAGCAACCCCTCCGCCACCTGTCGCTGCGCGACGAAGTAGCCGAGCGCCCACGCCGCCGCGCTGCCGCCCAACGCTTTGAGCGCGCCGGTGGTCAACTTCCCTTCGCGCAGCAACTTTCCCAGATGTCCTTTGAGTCCGCTAATTTCGCGTGAGCCAAGCAGGTCATCTATCAGCCCTAAAAATCCAAACGCCGACGCGCCCCAGAAGAACGTCGCCGCGCTCACGAACGCCGACGCGCGCGCGCCGTAGCTGAAACCGAACGCGACGGTCATCACCACCAGCGGAAACACGATGCCCACGCTGCACGGAATCGGTTCGCCCCGAAAATTCTTCTTCCGCCACGGCGGTTGTTGAAAAGCGGGCACGCGCTCCGAGACGCCCAACGCGAACGCGACCGCTGACGCCGCCGCGTACATCAGCGCGAGAACTGCCATCATCAGGTTGGCGTGCCAAGCGGACATGACGATTGGAGTGATGGAGTATTGGAGTGTTGTTCCACTACTCCACTACTCCACTACTCCACTACTCCACTACTCCACTACTCCACTACTCCATCACTCCGACGTCTATTTGCTCTGCTCTACATAGTTAATCCGCAGGTTCGCCAGCAGCGTTTGGAGTTCGCGTTTCTCGCGGTCGTCGAGGTGCGGCTGAAGTTGCTCCGCCAGCGCCGCCGCGCAGTCAATCGCCAGCCGCGCTTGCGGCAAATCTTTGACGACGAGTTGTGTGAGCGGATTGGCAACCAGCCCCATGTGAATCCACGCAAACTCGCTGAATTCCGCGATGCGCAGGCGCACCAGCTCCGGGACGGTCGGCAACTTCGCTGCCTGTTCTGCCTTTGCCTCCGCTGTTGCCGCGCCCTCCGGTTTCGGCTCTTCGCGTTCTTTGTTTTCTGCCATAGCCATCACCTCCACTCTCCCACTTCAATCGTCGCTCGTTTGCCCAGTTCGCCTTCGACTTTGAACTGAACCGGCAGAAACTTTTCGATGAGCCAGACGTTCGTGCGAACGTGCGCGGTCAGTTCGTTGGTCACGATGCCGCTGTGCCCTTCGGCTAAAGCCATGTAGAGCAGCAGTTGGTCGGCGAGGTGCGAGTCCACCGTCGCATCCGACTTGAGAAACTTCAAGAACGGGCGCACGGCTTCCTCCGCCACGCGCTCCGCCCGCTTGCCGATTTGCCCCATCGCGCTGAAACCGACGACGGTATTTTCAAACTCGGCGACGAGCGCGACCATCGTGCCTTCGCCGATGGACGGCAGGCGTTGAATTTCCAATCGCGGTTTGATTTCGCGCAGGTCGCCCAGCAAGTTCGCCGCCGTGTCGCGCTCGCGCTGCGCGATGTGGTCAGGCAGGTTCGAGACGAGCGCGTAGACCGTGACGTGCCGCAGCGCGCCGCGTTCGGTCAGGTTGAGCGGCTGCACGGCTGCCGCCGGCGCAATCGTCGCGGTGACCTCACCGCCGCCTTTGGGATTCCAGCCCGCTTTCAGCAAGCGCGCGTCCGCTTTGACGCCCATCCGCGTGACCATCGGCAGGAACACCTCCGCAACGAAATGGAACGGGGGACTGAACGGGACGTGCGTGCCGCCGCGCAGGAAGATTTGACTCTCCTCCGACGTGCGACACAGCGGCGGCAGCAGCGTTTGGAAGATGAGCATGACCGCGCCCGCCGTGCCGACATCGAACTGATAGTTGCCCGCCTTCACCGTGCGCGGGGCGAACTCCAATGCGAGCGAGCCGACCTTCGCGCCGTCGACTTCCGCGTCGCTGATAGTGGCGGCTGCTTGAACGGACGTGAGATGTTGAGGTCGCAGCCCCGGCTTCTCGCGCCCGGCGCGAATGTTGACGAGACGAAACGGCGTTCCCGTGATGATGGACAGCGACAACGCCGAGCGCAAAATCTGCCCGCCGCCTTCGCCGTAAGAGCCGTCAATCTCGACGACGTTCATCGCGTGCTTGCTCCCATCACCATCAGAATGATGACCACCGCATTCCCGACAAACGTGATCCTCCCCAGCACGATGCCGACCCATGCGTGAACCGTGCCGTGCGCCTGCGGGTTGCGTTTGGCAACCTTCAGCCCCATGACGCCCAGCCCCAGCGCCGCAATGCCTAAAATCAATCCCACGCAAGGAATCAGGCTGAACACGCCCAGATAATAGGCGGTCAGCGCGGCGGCGTTTTTGTAGGGGATGACTTTGGCAACCGTCTCATCGCCCGATGGCGGTGGCGCGGGCGCACCCGCCAATTCGACCCGCAGGACGTGCAAAACCGCGCCTGCGGTAGGTTCTCCGTCTGACAGTTAGGACACAGCATCCGCCTCGACCTCCTTGAGAATACCGCTGATTCAATAAACGGACA
>FWPU01004291.1_pt1 | contig 16945 bp, 14 predicted proteins | sample 2228361 | NCBI WGS metagenome assembly FWPU01 (sample SAMEA103939777, study PRJEB20133) | metagenome
GGTCGCCGGGCCTCATGGCGGTCTTCTCCACCAGGGCGTTGTAGGCCACGCAGATGGGCTCGGTCAAAGCTGCGTGTTCAAAGGGTACGTTGTCCGGAATGCGGTGGAGGATTTGCGGGCGGGCCACCACGTAGCGGGTGAAGGCGCCGTCGGCCAGGGCACCGTAGCCCAGGCGATGGGGGCAGAGGTTGTAGTTGCCGCTGAGGCAGTAGACACACTGGCCACATACAGCGGCCGCGGTCTCGCAGGCCACCCGGTCGCCCGGCTGGAAGCCGGCCACCCCGTCGCCTACTTCGGCCACCACGCCGCAAAATTCGTGGCCCAGGATGAGGGGGAGCTTGATGGCCCAGCTGTGGTTTTCCCGCCACATGTGGAGATCGCTGCCACAGACGCCGGCCGCCTTCACTTCCAGGAGCACCTGACCGGGGCCGGGCCGTGGTTCCGGCACCTCCCGGATTTCCACATCGCCGTCGTGGTTGCCGAATTTGACCAAGGCCTGCATGGGAAGATCGCTCCTCTTCCGGTCGGGGGACATCATGGGAAATGGATGGGTTGATGGGTTTGCCCCGCCGGACAATACGCCCGCACCCCGGACAGGAAACATCTATCGTCGGGCAGCGGCTTTTCAGGGCGGAGCTACCTTCAAATGGTCCCACCATTCGGGGGTTTTGTCAACCTGGAAGGCGTTTTAAAAATACGAAGTTGTCAGGTTGCCGGGTCGCGTTCCAGTTTGACACCTGTGCTAAATGCCGTTATGATAACCCAGGTGCTCGGTTTGCCCCGGTTTCCGGTGAACAGCCCTGTTGTATTCATCCATCCCCGCCTGGTATGAGCTCCGTATAGCCCAGCCGACGAGGAGTTCGTTTGTGTCAGCCTGACCACACGTTGGCCCCCGTTTTCTCTCTGCCTTCCATGTCGCCGGCCTTCGTGCCAGGTTGCATGGATCTTCCGTGCGTCCAGCACATCCACTTAAGTTTTATCCACAAGGAGAGCGAAACCATGAAACAGAAGTTTTCGCGGCGCCAGTTCCTCCAGATGACCGGCCTGGCGACCAGTGCAGCCGTGCTGGCTGCCTGCCCGGCGCCCACCCCGGCGCCGGCCCAACAGGCGGCCGGTGGCGAGGGAGCCGGGGCAGCTCCGGCCCAGGAGGTGAAGGTCCTCGAAGCCTGGTCCCGCATGACCGACCTGGCCCAGGAGTCCATCAAGGGGATCATCGACAACTACAACGAGAAGAATACGGTGGGGGCCCGGGTGGAGTTCGTCTATATTGCCCAGACCCAGGGCAGCCAGGCGGATGAGAAGCTGTTGACGGCCGTGGCCGGCGGCAATCCGCCCCCGATCTACTATGCCGATCGCTTCACCGTGCCCCAATTCGCCTATCAGGGCTTCTTCACCAACATCACCGACTACGCCGAGGCGGCGGGGGTGACCAAGGATCTCTACTACGACTTTGCCTGGGAAGAGACAGTCTACAAAGGTGGCATCTATGCCCTCTCCTTCGACACCGATACCCGGGCCCTCTGGTACAACAAGGACATTATGGCGGAGGTCGGCGTCGACCCCGAGAAGCCGCCCACCAACCTGCAGGAGCTGCGGGAGCTGACCGAGGCGCTCACCGTCCGCAACGCCAGCGGCGCCATCACCCGCTACGGCTTCAACCCCCTCTACGACCAGGCCTGGCTCTACACCTGGGGCTTCGCCTTCCAGAGCCAGTTCCAGGATCCCGAGACCAAGCGCATCACCTTCGCCCACCCCAACAACATCAAGGCCATGGAATTCGTGAAGGAGTTCGTGGACGAGATCGGGGTGGAGGACATCGACGCCATGCTGGCCGCCTGTGCCGGTGGCGCATGCAGTGGCCCCAATGACTACTTCTGGACCGGCCAGTCCGCCATGACCTGCAGTGGCAACTGGAAAGTGGCCCAGGCCCACCGCTACAAGCCGGACACCAACTACGGCGTGGTGCCCTTCCCCGGCCCCGATGGCCCGGCGCCCTATGCCAGCTGGGCTGGCGGTTGGAGCTGGTGTGTGCCCATGGGCACCGAGGATGTGGCCACCGCCTTTGACGCCATCGCCTACTTCTGCGGGCCCGAGGGGCAGGAGAAGTACAACAAGGACACCTTCCACATTCCCACCCTAAAGTCGGTGGCTGAGGATCCCTTCTTCCGGGAAGACCCACTTCACGCGGTCTTCATGGACCTGCTGCCGGTGTCCCATGCCCGACCGCCCATCCCCTTCGGCAGCAAACTCTGGGATCTCCAGGTCAAGGCCTTCCGGGATGAGATCCCCCACGGCACCAAGACCCCGGAGCAGGCGCTGCTGGACATTGACAACGAGATCAATCGAGACCTGGAAGAGGCAGGCTTCTTCGAAGCATAGACCGTGCCGCTATGGGTCGGTGCGTACCCCATTTGAGGGAGCATGGCAGCAAACGGATAGCCGGTTTTAGGCCTCCAAAGTGGGACGCACCCGATTGGTCAGCACCCCGCGGATGACTGACCCATCCACAGGGGAATGACGGGGATGGGCATGTCGACAAGACGAAGTGCCCATCCCCGCTCTTGTTGCCCGTGTCGTCTCGTTCATGGACGAACAGCGACACCCATCGATTCAGCGTTGACTGTTTACAGAAAGCGTTTACAGACCAAGGACAAGCCCCATGGCAGGTCACGTACAGAGCGTCTGGCGGCCACGACTTAAGCCCAAGACCCGGAACACCATCAATGGACTGCTGTTTGCTTCCCCCTGGCTGATCGGGCTGCTGCTCTTCTGGATTTACCCCACCCTGGCGTCCGCCTACTACAGCTTCACCCAGTTTAACGCCGTGCAGACGCCCCGGTGGGTCGGGCTGAAGAACTACATCCAGCTCTTTACCGAAGATCCCAACTTCTGGGACGCAGTCTACAACACCGCCTACTTCGCAGTGGTTTCCATCCCCCTGGCCATCGTTTTGGCCTTTGGCCTGGCCATGATGCTCAATGCCAAGATCCGCTTTCAGACGGTGTATCGGACCATCTATTTCCTGCCCACCCTGGTACCGGAAGTGGCCCTGGCCCTGGTCTGGGTGTACCTCTTCACACCCGTCTCCGGCCTGGTCAACGCGCCCTTCAACTGGCTGGGCATGCGGGGACCTTGCTGGCTCACCTGCGAACAGTGGGCCCGGGAGACCCTGATCTTGTTGGCGCTGTGGATCATCGGCCAGCAGGTGATCCTCTACCTGGCCGGGCTGCAAGACGTTCCCCAGGACCTGTATGATGCCGCCGACGTGGACGGGGCAAACTTCTGGCACAAGTTTCGCCACGTCACTCTGCCCATGATGACGCCGGTGATCTTCTTCCACCTGGTCACCTCGGTCATCGGCGCCCTGCAGTTTTTCGCCATCCCCTTCATCATGACCGGCGGCACCGGCTTTCCGGCCAATAGCACCCTCTTCTACTCCATCTACCTATACAAGACGGCGTTCCAATTTTTCACCATGGGCTACGCCTCGGCCCTGGCCTGGCTTCTCTTCGTTGTCACCTTGCTCATCACGTTGGTCATTTTCCGTTCGGCCCGCCTGTGGGTCTTCTATGCCGGTGGCGCCCAGACATAAACCCTGGGGCTCATCTACCACAACTGTGCGCTACCCACCCGGGTTTCGCAGGGAACCAGGCAGGTTCGCACACATTTGGGAGATGAGCCAACCCTGGTTGAGTGGAGAAAGATCGCAGCATGGCTGTTGAATCCCAACCCGTATCTCAGACCCCTTCCACCCGCCGCTCCTGGCGGCTGACCCGCAAGCGGGTCAGGCAGATGGTCCGGAGCATTTTGATCCACAGTGCCCTGATCCCGGCGGCCTTCATCTTCCTGTTGCCGTTCCTGTGGATGCTATCCACATCTCTAAAGCCGGACACCCAGTTCTACGCCTATCCGCCCGTCTGGATCCCCAACCCCATCCAGTGGCAGAACTATCCGGACGCGGTGACGTATATTTCCTTTTTCCTCTACCTGCGCAACACCTTGATCATTGCGGTGCTGGCCACCATCGGAGCCCTGATTTCCTGCTCCCTGGTGGCCTATAGCCTGGCCCGCATACCCTGGCCGGGCCGCAACTTCCTCTTCATTCTCACTGTGGCCACCCTGATGTTGCCCTTCCAGGTAACCCTGGTGCCCCTCTTCCTGGTCTTCAAAAGCCTGGGGTGGGTGGGTGACTTCCGGCCCCTCATTGTTCCCCATTTCTTCGGCGGGGCGTTGTACATTTTTTTGTTGCGTCAGTTCTTTATGACCATCCCCATGGAACTGTCAGAGGCGGCCCGTATCGACGGGGCGTCAGAGTTTCGCATCTACTGGTCCCTGATCCTGCCCCTGTCCAAACCGGCCCTGGCCACAGTGGCGATCTTTGAATTCATCGCCCGCTGGCGGGATTACCTGGGACCCCTCATTTATTTGAACGATCAGAAGCTGTACACCCTCTCCCTAGGCATCTACGAGTACCGCTCCCAGTACGGTGCAGAATGGGGCCTGCTGATGGCCGCGTCGGTGCTCATCACCCTGCCCATCATCTTGCTCTTCTTCTTCCTGCAGCGGACCTTTGTCCAGGGGATTACCCTCACCGGCATCAAAGGCTAAGCCTCAAAGGCGAAAAGGAACAAGACCATGTGCGACCAACCATTACGCCTGGCCCTTATCGGCTGTGGCGGCATCGCCCGGCGCCATGTCCTGGCCATGAAGGACTTGCAAGAGCGGGGGCTGGGCGGCTTTGAGATCACCGCCGTCTGCGACGCCAACGTGGCGAATGCCCAGGAGCTGGCCGAGTTGCTCAACCAGGAACTGGGCCACACGCCGACCGTCTACACCCATCACGTCGAGCTCCTGGACAGGGAACCGCTGGACGGCGCAGACCTCTGCCTGCCCCACGGCCTGCACCATGTCATCGCCATCGACTGCATGGAAGCCGGCGTCCATGTCCTCTGCGAAAAGCCCATCGGCGTCACCATCAAGGCCGGCCGGCGCATGGCTGAGGCCGCCGAACGCACCGGCCGCATCCTCTCCATTGCCGTCCCCCATCGCCGCCAGCCTGGCCAGCGCACTGTCCACTGGCTGCTCAACCAATCGGGGTTGATCGGCGAGCCCCTTACCTTCTTCCACCACTACAGCCGCCCCCCAGAAGCACGGCCGGATAGCGGCCCCCTGCCGTCCCGGGTCCTCTGGCGGCGGGATCGGCTCATGTCCGGTGGGGGAATGACCCTGGACAGCGGCTTCCACTACTGCGACAGCATGCGCTACTTTCTGGGCGACGTAGAAAAGGTCTACGCGGAGATGCGGGAGATCCGCTCGGGCCAGGTGCGCTCTGTGCAGGAGCATCCGGAAGACACCATCTTCGTCACCCTGACCTTCAAGAGCGGCGTGGTGGGCAACTGGGCGTGGAGCGTAGCTGCGCCCGGTCAGGCCCACTGTAATGTGGTCTTCCACGCCAGTAAGGGCTCCCTGGAGGATACCACCGACAGCCGCTTCCGTATCTTCCACCTCTTCGAACGCAAGCCCGGCCAGCGGGAAAGTGGCCGGGTCACCCTGGACGACGGCACCATCTACACCCTGGCCCAGGTGGAGGAGATGTACCGGGCCTCCCTCAGCCGGCAAGAGGCAGAGCAACTTTTCCCCGGCGACGTCGACGACGGCTTCGCCATCGAGATCTGGGAGTTTGTCGAGCTACTCCAGGGCAGGCGCATCCAGCCCGAGGTGGACGCCTGGGAAGGCCTGCGCTCCCTGGCCCTCGGCGACGCCATCTACGAGTCCGCCTATACCGGCGACGTGGTCTACGTGGAGGATGTACTCACCGGAAAGCGGGGCACCTTCCAGGCGCCCATCGACGAACATTGGGGGTTGTGAGATGAAACTAGGTGTGGATGTCTTCAGCCTGCGCTTCAACGACTGGAACGCCTTCCAGCTCCTGGAGTACTGCCACCGCATCGGGCTGGAAGTGGTCCATTTTTCCGATCTGGAGCCTTTCGAGAGCCTGGAGCCAGACTATCTGCAGCAGGTCAAGGCCCGGGCCGATGAGCTGGGCATGGCCATCGAGGTGGGTATGGGCTCCATCTGCCCCACCGCCACCACCTTCTCCGCCGCCCGGGGGACGGCCGTGGAGCAGCTCACCCAGATGCTCCACCTGGCCCACACCCTGGGTTCGCCGGCGGTGCGCTGTTATCTGGGCTCCAACGCAGATCGCCGCACCCAACTGCCCCTGCGGGCCCACGTGGAGGCCACCATCGCCACCTGTCGGGCCGTGCGGGATGTGGCCATGGAGCTGGGCGTTAAAATCGCCATCGAAAACCATGCTGGCGACCTCCAGGGCCGGGAGCTGCGGGCCCTCATCGAGGAAGCCGGGCCCGAGTTCGTGGGCGCGTGCATCGATGCGGGCAACCCCCTGTGGGTGGGGGAGAGCCCCTTCGTCACCCTGGAGCACCTGGCCCCCTACGTCCTCATGAGCCACATCCGGGACACCGCGGTCTGGCCCCACCCAGAGGGCGCCGTGGTCCAGTGGGTGGCCATGGGCGACGGCACCATCGGCATCCAGGAGTGGGCCCGGCGCTACCAGGAACTCTGCCCCCACACCCATTTCACCCTGGAGATCATCACCAGCCTGCCGCCCCGGGTGCTCAACTACCTGGACCCATCCTACTGGGCGGTCTACCCGGAAACGCCGGCCGCGGAGTTTGCCCGCTTTCTCGCGCTGGTGCACCGGGGGCGCCCCTACACCGAACCGGTCCTGACTGCCTCCTGGGCCGACCTGCCGCCGGAATACCGGGCCGCACTGGCCGTGCAGCAGCAACGCCAACTGGAGAAGAGTGTGGCCTTCTGCCGCAATGTCTTGAACATTTGAGGCCGGGCATGGACGCCACTTCGCAAGACAGTCTGCCAGCATCGCAGGTCCGGTTGGAAACCGGACCTGCGAAATCGTCCGCCGTCAATCGACCGAAATGGAAACTTCCCGGCCCTCCCGCTGGCTGCGGTAGATGCCGTCCAGGATGGCCATCACCTGGAGGGATTGTTCGGCCGGCACCGGTGACGGCGCTCCCGTGGCCACCGCGCGGGCAAACTCCACACATTCCAGCGCGTGGGGCTCCATGGTGTCCCGGGTCAGCTTCAGGGTCCGGTTGTAGAACTGCCGGGTCTGGTAGTTGGTGGAGAGGAACTCCCCCTTGGGCCAGTGACATCCCCCCTCGGTGCCGTAGAGCCACATCTGCATGTCCTCCCCTTCGATGTCATGGTGCAGGAGCCAGCTCACCTCCAGCACCAGGGTGGCGCCGCTCTCGAAGCGCACGAACGCGGCGGCGTAATCTTCCACGTCGAACTCAGGCGGGATGGGTGTGCCCGTCCAGGCGGCAAAGGCCCCTTCGTGGTGGGCCAGGGGCGCCCGGGCCACGCCGGTGACGGCCACTGGTTTAGGGTTGCCCATGAGCCAGAGGGTCAGGTCCAGGATGTGGACGCCGATGTCGATGCAGGGACCGCCGCCGCTATGTTGCTGGAGGATGAAGCTGGGCGAGGGGATGAAGCCGTTGCGCCGCAGCATCCAACCCCGGGCGTGGTAGATGTCGCCCAGCACGCCGGTCTCGATCTCTCGTTTCATGGCCTGGGAGATACCCTTGAAGCGGAAGTGCTGGGCGGTCATCAGCAGCTTGCCCGCCCGATCCCGGGCCTGGATCATCTGGCGGATCTCCTGGGGCGTGGGCGCCAGGGGCTTCTCGCAGAGCACATGCTTGCCTGCGTTCAGCGCCGCAATGGCCAGGGGCGCGTGGTAGCGGTTGGGCGTGCAGATGTCCACAATGTCGATGTCCGGATCGTTGAAAATGTCGGCCGGGTCGGTAAAGAGCCGAGTCACGCCGTGGAGTTTTCCCCACTCCTCCAGGACGGCGGCGTTGATGTCGCTGCCAGCGATAACCTCCGCATGTTCCGACGCGGCCCAGCCGGGCATGTGGGTCCGTGCGATGCCGCCTACCCCGATCACGCCCACTTTCAGCGTACCTGCCATGGTGATGCCTCCTTGTTCATGCTCATTTTTGAACAGTTGTAGGTCACGCATCCCTGCGTGACACGGGTTCCTGTTACATTGGGTGCGGATGTCCGGCCTCCTGGCCGGACCTACCAATCCGTGTTCATCTGTGAAATCTGTGGCTTCTGCAGTGGCGTCATCTGTGGAGCAAATAATAGGCCGCGATGCCGAAGGCAATGGCCACATTCAGGGATTCTTTCATGCCGTGCATGGGAATGCAGCAGATCTGGTCACACAGGGCCAGGATGCCCGGGTCGATGCCGGCGACCTCGTTGCCCACCACCAGGGCCAGCCGGGGCTGTGGGCCCTGGGCCATGGGGGGGCTCTCGAAGAGGGAGACGGCCCCGGGGCTGCTCTCCAGTGCCCAGAGCCGATACCCCTGATCCCGGAGGAAGCGGGCCAGGGCCACGCCGTTTGAACCATAGGTCCAGGGCACGCTCCGTTCCGCGCCCAGGGCGGTCTTGGCCAGGCGGGGCTGCTCAGGCGTGGGCGTGATCCCGGCCAGGTAGAGATGGTCCACGCCGGCACCGTCGGCAGTGCGAAAGATGGCACCCACGTTGAAGACACTACGCAGGTTGTCCAGCAGGGCAACCAGGCGCAGGGGCCGGGCAGCGGACCGGCCACAGCCTTCTCGGGCTTCCGCTTCACGGGTGGCAGCCTGGATGAGCGGCCCGCCACAGCGAGGGCAAGCCGCCTGGGGGCCGTCCCGCGGGGGGGCGGGGAAGCGCAGGTCACAGGTGGGGCGACGGCACTGGTAGAACCGAATCATGGATGGGGCTGGTCGAGATCTCCAGGGGCCGCCTGGAGGTAGCCGGCCTCCACCGCCCGGCGCACCAGTCCGTCCGCATATTCCCACAGGCGCTGGGAGCCTGCCGCGATGGCCGACACCCGCTGCTGTACCTGACCCTGGTCCACGCCGTGGGCCTGCCAGGATTCGCCTTCGGTGTGGAAGTTGTGGAGCAGGGGCATCAGCCGATCCACCGCGTGGGCAAACTTGGCCTCGGCCGTTTCGCCGGCATCAAATTCCTGCCACAGGGCCCGCAGCTCCGCTGCCTGGTCCGCGGGGAGGAGGCCAAAGATGCGCTCGGCGGCTGCCGCCTCCCGCGCAGCCTGGTCCACCTTGCCGCCGGGGTCATAGGCGTAGGTGTCGCCGGCGTCGATCTCCACAATGTCGTGCACCAGCAGCATTTTGAGCACCCGGCAGAGGTCGACCGGCGCTTCAGCATACTCGGCCAGCACCAGGGCCATGACGGCGATGTGCCAGCTGTGTTCGGCCGAGTTCTCCCGGCGCCGGCCGTCAATCAAAAGCGAGCGGCGCTGGATGGCCTTGAGCCGGTCGATCTCCACCAGAAAGCGAATTTGGCGCTCCAGGCGCTCAGGCATGGCGGGTGGGTTGTCCACGATGGACCTCCTTCAAGTCCAAAATCCCGGTTGTGGTTAGTTGCGGTTGCGGATGAAATAGGCCTGCTGGACAACCTCCTCGATCTGCTCCACGGGCGCGTCGGCCAGCTCCAGCAGCGTCTGATACGGGTCGCCGGGCAGGTGGAAGAACTCGCCGAAGGCCGGCTCGGTCTTCATGCCCTGGGCCTTCATCTGAACGATGGAGTCCCGGGCCGACTCGCCGGCGAAGCGCAGGAGCTGGGCCTCGGCAACCAGATGGCGGTAGGCGTTCTGCTCCTGGGTAGGTCGGGGCTGGCCAAAGATTTCGATGGGAAAGCGCCCATAGGTAAAGCGGCAGACCACCGTGGGCAGGCCTCCGATCTCCTTCTCGTCCAGGGTAAATCCCTCATAGTCGCCGTACATGGCTGTCAGGATGTGTCGAAAACGGGGGAATTCAGCTTCTGGCACGTGGCAGATCAGGTCCAGGTCACTGCCAGGGACATCAATGCCCAATGGGATGGTGCCCACCAGGAGCGGGTCATAGTCGGCCAGCACACTGAAGAGATCCAGCTCAACCAGGATGCGGTAAGCGTCTCGCTGCCGATCATTTCCCTGTTGCAGATAGGCGATGTTGTCCCACCACATGGCTTGTTCCTCCTCATCCCCGTCAGGCCGAATGCGGCCGGCGCCCTGCCCCTCCCTGTGGCGCCTGACATCAAAAATAAAGCATAAAGAAACGGCCCGGTCAAAGGCCGGGCCGTTCAGGAGGTGGAGATGGCGGGAGTCGAACCCGCGTCCGAGACATTCGTCCATAGACATCTACAGGCTTAGTCGCACTTTTGCTGTTTCGCCGGGCGGACTCCGTGCAACGGGATTCCCTTGCCCGGCTAGCCGATGGATCTTAGGTCACCCTATCGGCGTCCGGTGACCGCAGCTCAACAGTCTATGGCGGCTACCGCCCGGCCTGAGAGCAGCACCGGTACGGGCCGAGACCCTACGTGAGAGGGTCTGGTGCCTTCACTTAGGCAGCCACCGCCGCAGGAGCAGCGTTGGCGAACCCGAAGTTGAAGACTTTGCCACTGTTGTTGGCATTTGTAGGTGTTGCGCCTTTTTAACGTAGTCGACGCTCTACGGCCTGCAGTCTATGAACAGCCTGCCCCGTCGAAACCGGTCATCCCCATGTGCCATTATCTTAGCACAAATGGGCGGCTTTGTAAAGCAAATTCTGACCCTGCAACGTTAGACAATCGTTAGATATTATGACAAGTTTATCGGGACAAATCCATACCCCTGCCCTGCCGTTCTCCCCAGGCAAAGAGAAGGCTGGCCAGGACGGACGCCACCGCGGCCGCTGCGAAGACCCCGGCTCCCCCAGCCGCATCCCAGAGATAGCCGGCCACCACGGCGCCCAGGCTCCAGCCCACACCGGCCTGGGCCGCCCCCACCAGCGCCTGGGCCGTGGCGCTCAGGCCCGGCGGGGCTGCTTCGCTGGCATAGCTGACCGCGGCCACCCAGAAGGTGCCATAGCACAGGCCGCTCAAGAAGGCCCCCACCATTAGCTGCGACGGCGTGGTGGCCAGGGCCAGGAGTATCCAGACCAGCCCATAGCCCATCAGGCCAGCCTGGATCAAGCGACCGTACTGAAAGCGAGCAAACCAGCGCCCCCCCAGGAACATGATGGGCGCTTCAGCCAGGCCGTTGAGGGCCCAGGCCAGACCCAACAGTCGCTCGTCGCCGCCCAACCCCAACAGGTGCAACCCCATGAAGTTGACGTAGCTGGAGGTTCCGATCCCCAGCAACGCCATGGCTCCCAGAAAGCTCAGATACCCTCGGCTACGGGCCAGGTGCCGGAGCCCGGCCAGGACGCTGACCTTCCCCTCCTGCCCCTGGATGGGCATGAGAAAGCTCAACAGCGTACAGGCCACCGCCAGCAACAGGCCGTGTAGCCAGAAGGCCAGATCCAGGTTGTCCAGGCTGAGCAATTGCCCCAGGCCGAAGGTGGCCCCCACGAAGCCTACGCTGCCCCACGTCCGCTGCCGGCCATAGTGGGCGCCGGTCCGCCGCACCAGATCCATGACGGTGCTGTCGATCAGGGAGGCAATGGGCGTGCGGAAGAAGGAGAGGACGATCACCAGCGCCATCAATGGCCAGAAGCTGCGCACGGTCAGGAACAGGAGGGAAATTACCCCGGCCATCCATGCGCAGAGGGCCAGCACGCTCCGATGGGCCTGCCAGCGGTCGGCCACCGCACCCCAAAACGGGTTGGCGGTCAGGGCAATCAGTGGCGCCATGCTGCCCAACCAGCCGATCTGGGCACCGTTCAGGCCCTGTTCAGCCAGGTAGACGTTCAGGAACGGCACCAGACAGCCAATGGCGCCGAAGAAGCAAAAATAGTAGAGCTTGGCCACCAGAAGTCCACGCCGGGCCTGGGCGACGTCGGCCGCCACATGGGGCACCAGGGATGGGACAGGGCGCAACTGACGGTAAATGGTGCACTTCCTTTCGATGAAGACGACCAGGTAAGCACAGAAATTACACCCGCCCGGTACGTCCCTCCCAGAACGGACGCCGGGCATCCAATACAGCGCCATCGATGTGCCACCTATTTAACGTTATACCAAAACGGACGTACAGGCAATTCAATGGGCCCGCGGAATACTCGTTATGCTGCCGCGGGTGAATTTGTGGTAGCTCTGCACGAGACCGTGGTCGGCCTTGGGCCGATAATTTCAATCGTCGGCCCAAGGGCGTTGAAACCCACTCCATGGGACGGATGGCACCCGGCTTGAATCCGTTTTGAACGGATTTGCTGACCCGGCGAGGCATTTCCATGCCTCGTCATCTGGCGGATGGATGTACCACGGTTGAATGGGGTCCTACCGAAATTTGCCAAAAACGGGGAAAAAGCGTAGAAAGGTATGGGCAAACCTGGGAGGCCCCACCGGCAGCATTCCATCCCAGGCCTGTGGCGCTACGGACTTCCCCTACGCTTTGTCATCCAGAGCTTGACTCGCCGGCTGTTAATGGTCATTGACTCGGTGTTCACAGCAGAATGACGTAGAATCATGCTTCCTACCCCCCAACCCTATCGTATCGCCATTGTCGGCGGCGGCATCACCGGATTGGCCGCCGCGTATTTCCTGCTGACCCAATCCAAGGCCATGAACCTGCCGCTTCAGTGCACGGTGTTGGAGAGCAGCCCCCGGGCCGGCGGCAAAGTCTATACTGAACTGGTGGATGGCTATGGCCCGGACCCCTTCGTCATGGAAGCCGGCCCCGATTCCTTCCTGACCCAGAAACCGTGGGCCCTGGAGCTGGCCCTCGAACTGGGCCTGAAGGAGCGCCTGTTGGGCACCAACGACGACCAGCGCAAAACCTATGTGTTGCTGAAGGGACAGCCGGTTCCCCTGCCTGAAGGGGTCATGCTCATCGCCCCCACCCGCCTGCAACCCTTCCTGGAGTCCCCCCTGATCTCCCCCCTGGGCAAACTGCGCATGGCCATGGACCTGGTGATCCCGCCCAAACGGGGCAACCAGGACGAGTCCCTGGCCGATTTCATTCGCCGCCGGCTGGGGAATGAGGCGTTGGACAAAATCGCGGAGCCGCTGCTGGCCGGCATCTACAACGCGGAGGCCGAACAGCAGAGCCTCCTGGCCACCTTCCCCCGCCTTCGGGAGCTGGAGAAAAAGCACGGCAGCCTGATCCGGGGGATGCTGGCCGCCCATCAGCGGAGCAGCGACCCCGGCCGACAGGCCACCGATCGGCCCCGCTCCGCCTTCATGAGTTTCCGCAATGGCACCCAGGAACTCATCGACGCCCTGGTCAAAGCCCTGCCGCCGGGCTGCCTGCGCCTCAAGAGTCCTGTCCAGGTGATGGGGCGGGAGCAGGACGGCCGCTACCGCGTCTACAATCCCATCGATCCGCCCTTCATCGCCGACTCGGTACTCATGACCACACCCGCCCACATCACCGGCCGACTGGTGGCCAACCTGGCCCCCGATGCCACCTTCCAGTTGATGTACATCCGCTACGTGGACACCGGCACCATCTCCCTGGCCTATCGCCGGGAAGATGTGCCCCACCCCCTGGACGGGTTCGGGGTGGTGATTCCCCGCAGCGAGCGTCGGTCCATCAACGCCATCACCTGGACGTCCAGCAAGTTCAAGCACCGCGCGCCGGAGGGCTATGTCCTGCTGCGGGTCTTCTTCGGTGGGTCACGCACGCCCCACATGATGGAGTTGGACGACGAGGAAATTTTGGCTACGGTGCGGCGGGAGCTGGAGGAGATCCTGGGCATCCAGGCAGCGCCTGTGTTCCACCGCATCTACCGCTGGATCGAGGCCACGCCCCAGTATACTGTGGGGCATCTGCAACGGGTGGAAGCCATTGAGGCGGCGCTGCCCCCCAACCTGTATGTGGCCGGCAGCCCTTACCGAGGTATCGGCCTGCCCGACTGCGTGCACCAGGCCCAATTGGCGGCGGAGAAGATCCTGGCCCACCTGGACCGGCAGGTCCGCATCGGGCAGACGCCTGTCTCGGTTCAGGCGCCCACCCAGGCTCGAGACAGATAGTCGCTGAGGGTCAATAGCGCCAGGATGGCCAGCCAGATGAATCCGGTGCCGGCAAAGAGCCACGTCAGTCGGCTGCTGTAGCGGACGTGCATGAAGTAGAGGATCACCAGCAGCGCCTTGACCACGGCGATAGTCAGGGCGACCGCGGCACTCAGGGGGCCCAGGTCCACATAGGCCACGGCCACCGTGGCCATCAGCAGGAGCATCAGAGCCGCGAAGACCCGCCAGTAGATCCGGGTGGTGTTGTGGGTCGCGTTCATCAGTGCCTCAGCAGGTAGAGGAGGGGAAAGAGGAAGATCCAGACGATATCGATGAAGTGCCAGTAGAGCCCCAGCACCTCGACGGGGGTGGGGAACTCCTCATACCAGCCCCGATGGGCCAGCCAGCTCATTACCCCCACCGCCCCAATGCCCAGGATCAGGTGGAGGGCGTGTAGCCCGGTCATCACAAAGTAGAGCACGAAAAAGAGTTGGGCCACGTTCCCCTGGTCGCCCTCCCACACGAAGCCCGGGCCGGGGAAGAGATGCTCCCGAAACTCCAGGGAGTACTCCACCGCCTTGATCCCCAGAAAGAGCAGCCCCAATCCGGCCGTGGCCAGCAGCAGCCAGACCAGCCGTGGCCGCTGGCGTCGCGCGGCCGCATCCACCGCCAGGGCCATGGTCAGGCTGCTGGTGAGGAGGACCGCCGTGTTGACCGTGCCCAGGAGCACGTTCAGGTGGGCGCTGGCCTCCCGGAAGACCGGCGTATAGGCGGCACGGTAGACCAGGAACGCCACAATCAGCCCACCAAAGAAGAGGACTTCCGTGGCCAGGAAGGTCCACATGCCCAACAGGCTGGCCTCATGTTCCTGGCCAGTGTCGGCCACAGGGGGAACGGTGACGGTGCTGGTATCAGCCATGATCTTTCTCCGGGACAGCCCCTACGGCGGTGCCTTGCGGCATGTAGCTCAGATCCTCCGGGTTGTACTGGTACGGGGGCGCAGTGACCACCATCGGCGCTTCGAAGTTATGGGGCGGCGGGGGCGACGGGATCTGCCACTCCAGGCCGGTGGCCCGCCAGGGGTTAGCCCCGGCGATGGCGCCGTTGCGCATGGACCAGAAGAAGTAGAGCAGGGGCAGGATGTAGCCCACGGCCAGGATGGACGCGCCCGCGGTGGACATGACGTTCAGCACCTGATAGTAGGGGGCGTACTCGTAGTAGCGCCGGGGCATGCCCTCATAGCCCAGGATAAACTGGGGGAAGAAGGTCAGGTTGAAGCCCACAAAAATGATGATGGCCGCGGCCTTTCCCCACCCTTCGGGGTACATCCGCCCGGAGATTTTGGGCCACCAGAAGTGGATACCGCCCAAGTAGGCCATGATCATGCCGCCCACCATGATGTAGTGGAAGTGGGCCACCACGAAGTAGGTGTCGGTCACGTGGACGTCGATGGGCAGGGTGGCCAGGAACAGGCCGGTCAGGCCGCCGATGGTGAACAAGCCGATGAAGCCCAGGGCGTACAACATGGGCGTGTCCAGGGCGATGTTCCCCTTGTAGAGGGTGGCCGTCCAGTTGAACACCTTCACCGCCGAGGGAATGGCCACGATGAAACTCAAGGCCGAGAAGATCAGGCCGGCGTAGATGGACTGTCCGCTCACGAACATGTGGTGTCCCCAGACCAGGAAGCCAAAGACGGCGATGGCCAGGCTGGAGGCTGCGATGAACTTGTAGCCGTAGATGGGCTTGCGGGCAAAGCAGGTGATGAGCTCGTTGATGACCCCCATGCCGGGTAAAATCATGATATACACGGCCGGGTGGGAGTAGAACCAGAAAAGGTGTTGGAAGAGCAGGGGATCGCCGCCCAGGGCCGGGTCAAAGATGCCCACGCCCCACAGCCGTTCCACCGCCACCAGCAAGAGGGTGATGGCCAGGACCGGCGTCCCCAAGACCATGATCAGGGCCGTGGCGTATTGGGCCCACACGAAGAGGGGCAGCCGAAACCAGGTCATCCCGGGCGCCCGCAGCTTGTGCACGGTGACGATGATGTTGATACCTGTGAAAATCGAGGAGAAGCCAGCGATGAAGATCCCCACCGCCATGGCGATGACGTAGCCGTTGGAGTAGGTGGTGCTGTAGGGCGTGTAGAAGGTCCAGCCCGTGTCCACGCCGCCGGCGATCAGGGAAAAGAGGGCGAAGAGGCTGCCCAGCACAAAGACATACCAGCTGGCCAGGTTGAGCCGGGGGAAGGCCATATCCCGGGCGCCGATCATGATGGGGATCAGAAAGTTGCCCAGGGTCGCCGGGATGGAGGGAACCAGGAAGAAGAAAATCGTGATGGTGCCGTGCATGGTGAACAGCTTGTTGTAGGTCTCCGGCAACATCAGATCCCCCTGGGGCGTCAGCAGCTCCAGGCGGATGAGGGTGGCCGCCAGCCCGCCGATGAAAAAGAAGCAGGTGATGGTGGCCAGATAGAGCATGCCGATGCGCTTATGGTCGGTGGTCAACAGCCAGGAGCGGGCCGTATAGCTGACGTTCAGGTAGGTTGGGTGTCGTGCCAGCGTCGGCGACGTCACGGCCATGGTTATCTCCTCCTTGTACGTATCGGTCAGTTGGTGCCAGGACTCTGCCCATCGCTTTTTGCCGGGCTCCCTCCCAACGACTTGATGTACTCCAGCAGCGCGGCAAGCTGTTCCTCACTCACCTGGCCGGCGAAGGTGGGCATGATGGGGTTGTAGCCGGCCACCACCTGAGCGTTGGGGTTCAGGATGGAATCCCGGAGATATTGGGTGTCCGCGGTCACGGTCTGGCCATCGGCCAGGGTGACCTCCCGGCCGTAGAGCCCCACCAGCGAGGGCGCCGGCCCGCTGCCGTCTGGCAGGTGGCAGCTACGGCAGCCTAGGCTCTGGAAGAGCTGTGCCCCGGCTTCGGCCAGGGTGGTAGGCTGCCCACCGCCAGCCGCCTGGCCCGATACCTCTGGAATGGGCGC
>FWPU01008693.1_pt1 | contig 16942 bp, 15 predicted proteins | sample 2228361 | NCBI WGS metagenome assembly FWPU01 (sample SAMEA103939777, study PRJEB20133) | metagenome
AAAGTTTTTTTCCAACTTTAAAATCACAACCTTTTGATTTAAAATTTCCTCTGAAAAAGGGATACCTCAAGATGATAGATTGTATAACTTAATTGTTTTCATAGGAGATTTTCTCAAGATTTTGCCTTGATGGAAAACTTATCTATCAATAGAGGGTGGGAAAACTATTAACATAATTATATTAGTACTGATAACCTTTAGAATAATTTTGTATATTATGTAAAAATAATATTCCATTAAAAGATAGCTTAACAATCCTCATAGAGCATGTTTTTGGGGCAATAAAGAGGGGTATAGGATATAGATATTTTCTAAGGAAAGGTAAAGGGAAGGTTCAAGGGGGGATGGGGTTGATTCTATTGGCATATAATATAAAGAGGGTGCTTAAAATAATTGGATTTGAGAAGTTAAAAGAGGCAATTTTAAAGATAAAAGAAGCAAAAGGTATGGCATAGATAAACCATAAAAACATTATCATCCTACTGAAAAAATATGTAATATCAATAAAACATTTTTTCAATATTTAAGTTTTCACACACTCTGTCATGCTACCTCACGCACAGGCAGGGTTGTCCCACAGCACAGGCACGAAGGAGGTAGTTTAGTTAAGGGAATATCAAGATAATCCTATTACTTAAATATTGTAGAGTTACGGGTTAAAGGAATTTTTAACGGTAAAATAAAATTTTAAAAAATCTTAAGGGCTCCCCTTAACTTGAATACATCCTATAAATTTTTTTAAAAGGAAAATTTAAAGGTATAATATTTATATGAAATCTTATGTCTTAGAAGAAATTGTGGATTTAAAGATAAATAAAAATCCACTAAAATTAGTAGAGTTGAAGAAACCAGAAATTGAAGAAGAAGATGAAATTATTGTTAAGGTTGATTATTGTGGTGTATGCCATACGGAACTTGATGAAATAGAAGGAAGGTTGCTTCCATCTTTTTTTCCCATTGTCTTGGGACACCAAATTGTAGGAAAAGTAATAGAGAGAGGGGAAAAAGTTAAAAAGTTTAAAATTAATGAAAGGGTAGGAGCTGGCTGGATTTATTCCTCTTGTGGAATGTGTGAATTTTGTAAAGGGGGATTTGAAAACCTTTGTCCAAATTTTAAAGGGACAGGAAAAGATGCCAATGGAGGGTATGCTGAATTTTTTAAGATAAAAGAAAATTTTGCTTTTTCCATTCCGAAGGAAATAAAACCAGAAAAGGCAGCTCCTTTATTTTGTGCAGGTGCAATTGGTTATAGGTCTTTAAATTTAGCAAAACCAGAGGATAGACAAAATGCAGGACTTGTGGGTTTTGGGGCATCGGGACACTTAGTTTTAAAGATGATAAAATATCTTTACCCCTCAACTAAAGTTTTTGTTTTTTCAAGAACAGAAAAGGAAAGGGAACTTGCTTTAAAGTTAGGTGCTTTTTGGGCAGGTGACATAGATGAAAAGCCAAAAGAAAAACTGCATTTTATAATTGATACTACACCCGTCTGGAAACCCCCTTTTTTATCCCTAAAATATTTAAACCCAAAGGGAAAACTAATTATAAATGCCATAAGAAAAGAAAATTTTGATAAGGAATATCTACTAAATTTAAATTATTCTGAGGACTTGTGGCTTGAAAAGGAAATTAAGACAGTGGCAAATGTGACAAGAGGAGACATAGAAGAGTTTTTAAAAATTTCTTCCTTAGCAAAAATTGAACCTGAAATAGATGTCTATGAATTTGAAAAGGCAAATGAAGCCCTAAGGGATATTTATTCAAGAAAAATTAAAGGAGCAAAGGTCTTAAAAATTTCAAATTAGTTTTTTTATAAATAAAAATCCAAAAATAATTAAAATTACAAAAAGGATTGTTAATAGGTTGAAATATTTATCTATAAAATTTTTAATTTTTTCTCCATATTTATATATTAAAAAGGAAACAAGAAAAAATCTGGCTCCCCTACTTAAAAGGGAAGCAATGAGAAATATGGGAAAGTTTACTCTAAAAAAACCAGCAGCAATTGTAAAAACTTTATAGGGAATTGGAGTAAAACCAGCAATTGCAATTGCCCATGCCTCATAATAAATGAAATAATTTCTTACCAATTCAAAGGTATCCTTTTCAATGTATTTAAATATTATCAATTTTGCAATCTCCCAAAATTTTAAGCCAATAAAATAGCCAAAAGAACCTCCAAGGACAGAACCAATTGTACAATAAAAGGCAAATTTAAAGGAACTTTTGGGAATTGAGAGGGATAGGGCAATCAAAAGTACATCTGGAGGGATTGGGAAAAAGGAGGACTCTGCAAAGGCAAGGATAAAAAGAGCAGGGAGACCATAGGGAGTATATGCCCAATGTAAAACCCAATCGTATAGTTTTTTTAAAATTTTCACAATAAATTTTTCTTTAAAAACTCATCTACTTGAGGTATACCACCTTGAAGAATTATATACCCATCATAGGGTTCCCTTGGGGTTATCTCATCTGCAATTGGTTTAGCCATTATTTTCTTTACTTTTTCTCTATCTTTTGTTTGTCCTAAAGCCCAACACAACTTTACATAAGCTACCTCTGGAAGCATATTTTCACAAGGGATTATTCCAAGGTCTAAAAGATACCTTCCCGTATCATAAACATTCATATGTACATAACCCCAAAGGGTTTGAACTGTCATATAAATATGCATACCCCTTTTAATTGCTTTTTTCAAAATTGGAAAAAGAGCTCTATTTACATGTCCTAAACCCGTTCCTGCAATTACAAGCCCCTCATAACCCTTTTCCATTATAGCTTCAATTATATCGGGTTGCATATTTGGATAATAATACAAAAGTGCCACTTTTTCTTCAAAATAAGGATAAAGTATTACATTTTTGTCTTTTCTTCTCTTATTATAATCCTTAAGAAGGGGTATAAGTTGGTTAACTCTTACCATTCCCAAGGGTCTCTCCCCAATTGTTCTAAAAGTTGACCTATAAGAGGAATGCATCTTCCTTACCCTCGTACCCCTATGCAAAAGACAAAAATAATCAGAGGTGGGACCAAACATACAAACCATAATTTCTGCTATGTCTCCATAAGCAGCAGTATAAACAGCATTCATTAAATTTAGTGCAGCATCAGAAGAAGGTCTATCAGAAGACCTTTGGGAACCAACCAAAACAATTGGAATGGGAGGATTTTGAACCATAAAAGAGAGGATACCTGCTGTATGGTGTAAGGTATCTGTTCCGTGGCCAATTACAATTCCATCATACCCATCTTCTATGGATTTTTTTATTTCATAAGCAAGGGGAATATACTGTTTTGGACCCATATCTTCTGAAAAAATTCCAAAGAGTTTTTTTGTTGTTAAGTTAGCAATATCTGCCAGTTCTGGAACTGCTCCATAAAGCTCCCCAGGAGAAAAGGCAGGGATAACTGCTCCAGTTTTATAATCTAAACGAGAAGCAATTGTGCCACCTGTCCCTAAAAGTATAACCTTAGGTTTTGCGGGATCTTCTGGAAAGGTGGATTCAGGTATTTGATAGTGTGCTTTTTTTAACCCAATTTTTTCAATTTTTTTTACCTTATCTAAGGCAATTCCTACATTGTATCCAGTCTTAAGCTTTAAAACTATGTGGTCTTGGGGCAAGGTCTTATGCCTTGGAAGGATAATTCCTTCAAAAGATGCCTTTTCTGTCTTTAAAATTACCTCAGACCAAACCCCAACATCAAAGGATGATAACAATTTTTTAGCTTTCCCCTTATAGTCCTCATCATTTCTTAGCATAGATTTCCCCTAAATTTTTAATTAAAAAATAAGGACAAAACCTTTTCTTATTTTCATCTCTTAATTTTGCAATTAATTTTTCCCAAGAAATATTTGGCTCTTTTAAAAGAATCCTTTTTGCCTTCTCAAAAATTTCTACATTTGCCCCTTCGTCAAATTTAAATTTAAAGTTTTCCTTTAATTTTTTTCTAAATAAATCCCAGGAAATCTTTCCATCTTTAATCTCAAAAAGGCAGTCTTCAATTTCTCTTTTATATTTTTTTAAATCAATCTTTTTAATTAAATTTTTTTCTACTATAAAAAGACGACCCGCAATTTTAGGTGGAATTCCTTTATTTATAAATTCTTCAAAATATATATTATATGGAGAAATTGATAATTCATATGCCCATTCCTTTGGAATTTTTAAATTTAAATACTTTTTTTCTAAATTTAAGGGAATTTCTGGTAGTCCCTTTGATATCTCTTTGATCAATTTTTTAGACACTTTAACAGGAGGGGAATCAGTATCGGGGTACATTCTATCAGGACCGGGTAATATCCTCTCAAAATCTGTTGTCATATCCTTTAATGCTTGCCTCGTTTCAAGGGGAACTCTACAAGTTGCTTCCTCTGCTCTTGTTTTAATTTCTTCTATACCTGTTCTTGTATCTTCTTCTGGTCCCCATAAAACAATGACCACATCTGTTTTTTTAAAACCAAAGATATGCCTTAGGGAATCCATCTCGTTTTCTGAAAAAGGTAGTGGCTCTTGTTCTGTATGAAAAATTATGGGCTTTTTATCAAGGCACGCAATTACCCTTACCCTTCCTTCAAACTCTCTTTCAAAAAAAACCCCCTCTTCTATTTCCCTGGAAAGTAACCCACCAAAACCATAAAGACATATTCCCCTTATATCAAGCCCTTCTTCAATTGCTTTTTTTAAGGTAGGATTTTGAGTTTTTTGGAAAATGTTATTTAAATTTTTGCTTTTTGTCTTTAAATTTTCCCTTGTGATTCCCCTTGCTCTCAATTCATCCCTTATCTTTAATAAGTTATGTTGTCTTAAAGTTTCTGAATGCAAAAGATAAGGTATCCATCCAATCTTGGGCACACCTTTTATTTCGTTTCTTACTCCCCCTTCAATTGAGATATTTACATCTTGCCTCACAGATCCTATACCCCTCCTCACCTTTCCCGTTGCCCTTAAAATATTTCCAATTCTTAATACCACTTCACCTGCCTCTTGAGGTGATTCTACTTGGGCTTTTGTGATAACTTCTATTAAAGGAAAACTTAGACGATCTGTTTTAAAATATATATTATGTCCTTCATCTTTTACTTCTCTGCAGGCATCTTCTTCCAAGCAAATATGGCTAATTTCAATCTTTTTTCCAGAGAAAAGTTCCACATAACCTTCAACCCCTACTGTTGCAGTTCTTTGAAAGCCCGTGGGAATTGAACCATCCAAATACTGTTTTCTTGTAATATGGATTTCATCTACAATTTCGCAATTAAGAAGTAATGCAATTTCAATAGCAATTTTCAATGCCTCTTCATTTAAAACAAAGGGTGGGGTATCGTCCATTTCATAGGTACAAATGGAATCCCTATAAAGTTCATAGAAGATATTTTTCTTTGTTTTAAATTCCATTAAAGCAGTCCCATCATATTCCCCCAATTCAGATAAGGTTGGCCTCATATGCCTTAAAATCATACCATCTGGCTCATCTCTCCTCAAAAGAGCAGGGCATCTACAAAATAATTTTTTTTCTGTCTTTAACTGATAATGTATCTCTATTCCTGCTTTAAAACCAAGCTTTTTATAAAATTCCTTTTCATACAATTTAAATCTTTTCATTTTTTTAGTTTATCAAAAGAGGGAAAAAAATTCAAATTTTTATTATTTTAAATCAAGAATCCAATTATGTTTAGGTCTGAAGGAACCAATATCTTCTACATCTGATAAGACCTTAAAATATAGGGCTTTCTTCCAATAATCATAGGGTACTCCCTTTTTTGAATGTATTGCTACATCTATATAATAATTCCCTTGGACAAGATTTAAAAAAGGTAAATGAAATGTAACTTTACCTTCCTTAAAATTTCCATAAATATCTATTTTATCTATATTTGTATTTGTTCCATAAATTATATCTCCATCTTCTTTATGAAAGGCAATTCCAAAAACCAAATCCCTTTCAAGAGAGGGATTTTTAAAGTAAAGGGAAAACTTTGCCTCCTCTTCCGAGTTCAAAATAATTGAGTCCCCTTCTTTTCCTTCAACTTCAACTTTCTCAATATATGTTCTTCTGTCTCCATATCTTAAAATTTCTTCTTCCCTTTCTGGTTCCAGTTTTTTAGTTCCCCTATAATAACTTATGACTTCTTCAGGGCTACCCACTTGTAATACTTTCCCCCTTTCTAGAAGGCAGACCCTATGACAAATATTTGAAACCAAATCCAAATCATGGGAAACAAAGACAATTGTCTTTCCCTTTTTTTGCAATTCCCTTATTTTTAAAAAACATTTTTGAGCAAAATTTTGATCACCTACAGATAAAACTTCATCTACAAGTAATATGGGATTGTCTACATAGACAGCAATGGAAAAGCCTAAGCGGGCATACATCCCAGAAGAGTAAATTTTTACTGGTTCCTTTATAAAATCTTCCATTTCAGCAAATTTTACAATATCTGGTAACAAATTTTTGATTTCTCTTTTTCCCATTCCCATTATAATTCCATTTATTATGATATTTTCTTCTCCAGAAATTTCAGGATGGAAACCTGCCCCTAACTCTATTAAAGCTGAGGTTTTACCATTAATGTATACTTCCCCCTTGGTTGGTTTTAAAATATTTGCAAATAACTTTAAAATAGTGGATTTTCCTGCACCATTGTCTCCAATTATTCCAAAGGTCTCCCCCTTTAAAATCTCTAAATTTATATCCTTTAAAGCAATAAAAACTTTTCCCTCATTAAAGGTTTTGAAAATTTCTCCTTTAAGAAAGGCACCTTTTAAAGATTGCCATTTAAAGGAACTTTTTTTAAATATCTTTGTTACATTTTTTAAAGATAAAGATATATCTTTCATAACCTTTCAACTATTTCTTCTCTATAATTTTTAAAGATTAAAAAACATAAAAATCCAAAAACAAAAATAAAAAAGCCAAAATAAAGAAAACTTTTATAATGGGGAATTTTCCCATAAAATAAGGGCTCCTGCCATAATTTTAAAAGATGGGTTAAGGGATTATAGGAAACCACCTTTTTTAAAAAATTTCCCGGAACCATTTCAACACTGTAAATTATAGGAGTTGCAAAAAATAAAAATTGTAAAAAATTTGAAAGCAAATCCTTTACATCTTTAAAAAAGACCCCCAGGGTTCCCACCAAAATAGCTAAAAAAGCTGTGAAAAGAAATTGTAAAAGAAAAGATAGGGGTAAAAATAAAATACTCCAACTTAAATGTTCTGTAAAATACAAAGCAAGGAAAAGCACAGGAAAAGCAAAAAGAAAGTGGATTCCATAGGATAAAACTTTAACTAAAGGAATTATTTCCAAGGGTATGTAAATCTTTTTTAAAATGCCTGAATTTTCTTGAAAAGAAAGGGAAGCCTCATTTAAGCTTCCGGAAAACCAGTTCCAAGGTAAAAGCCCCACAAATAAAAACATGGCATAAGGAGATATTCCTTCTATTCTTGGTTTAAAGATAAAATTAAAAATAAGGGTATAGATAACTAAAAGCAAAAGGGGGTTAAAAAAAGACCAAAGGTATCCAAAAAAAGAGCCCCTGTACCTTGATTTTAATTCCCTTATTACGAGGGTAAAAATTAATTCCCTATAATTGTATAAATAAAACAAATTATTTTGTAAGCTGTTTTAATTTTTCTCTTTCTTTTTCCAATTGTTCCAATATTTTTTTCCTTTCATTTTCCTTAAACTCCATATAATCAATTGGCTGTCCACCATGTATAAAATAAATTCTTGGATACTTGGTAACTTCTCCTTGAGCTGTAAAGGAAATCATTCCCGTTGCACCTTGGAAATTTGATAAGCTTCTTAATCCCTTATAAAGTTCTTCTGTAAAAGTTCCTCCTAATTTAATACCTTCGATTAAAACGAGGAGTGAATCAAAGCCATAAGCTTGAAAAATGTCTGGGTCTTTTCCATACCTTTCTTTATAACTCCTTACAAAGTATTGGCAAATTTCATTATTCCTGTCCTTTGGGTCAAAGGGAGGTCTGAAAAAGAATAATTTTTCTGCATAATCTGCTACTTGAGGCAAAAGCCCTGGACTATTAAAGGCAGCTGTAGTAACTATATCTCCTGCATAGTTTCTGGATCTAATTTCCCTTAAAATAGGAGGAAAAACAGTTGAATAAGTAGCAATATAAATTGTCTTGGGATTTATGGTTAAGACATCAAATACAACTTGGGAAACATTGGAACCATCACTTTTAATCATAACTTTTTTTACATTTTCCACACCTAAATTTTTAACTTCCATTTCTAAATTGTTTCCAATAAACTCACTAAATTCATTATCTTCATAAATTATGCCTAAATTTTTTGTTGCCAAATCAGCTGCAATAAAATTTGCTGCCTGGGTTACTTCATATTTATCGGAGGGATAAATTCTAAAAAAATATGTGGATTTTGTAGCAAGTTCTGCTGCTGAAGCAGTGGGAGAAAGCAAAATTATTTTTTCCTCTTGAAGAACTTCAAGCATCTTTAATGCCTCTGAAGTTGTAATTCCTCCAATTATTGCAACACAACCATCATTCATTGCTTTTTCCATCATTTCCTTTGCAGTTTCTGGCTTAGAATTTGAATCATACCACATTACCTGAAGGGTTTCCTTTAATACTTTATTTTCTTTTATGTAAATTTCTGCAAGTTCAATTCCTTCCCTTGTAGCATTTCCATATAAAGCCCATTGCCCCGATTGGGGTAAAACAGCTCCAACTTTGATAATTTTTGGACCGCAGCTTACAAACAAAATAAGCAATAAAAATAAAATTAATCTTTTCATATTTTTGCCTCCAAATACTATTTCTTTTTTAAATCAAGTAAAACCAACTTTGCAATTGCTTTTAGGGTTTCAAAAACTCCAATCCCCCTTGTGGCAATTGATTCAAAGGTTGGTTCCCCCTTATAATTTAATAATCGATACATCTCTTCTACGGGAACAGCTGATGGTAAGTCCCTTTTGTTAAATTGTAATACATAAGGAATCGTTTTTAAATCATACCCCTGTTCCTTTAAGTTTTTTTCAAGGTTTTTTAAGGATTCAATATTTGCTTCCATCCTTGCCTCTTGAGAATCAGCAATAAAGGCAACTCCATCAGCTCCCTTTAAGATTAATTTTCTTGAAGCATCATAAAAGACCTGACCAGGTACTGTGTACAAATGAAAGCGGGTTTTAAAACCCTTTACACTTCCCAAATCTAGGGGAAGAAAATCAAAAAATAAGGTTCTGTCTGTCTCTGTTGCCAAGGATATCATTTTCCCCTTTGATTCAGGGTCTGTTTTGTTATAAATCCATTGCAAATTTGTGGTCTTACCTCCAAGACCTGGTCCATAATAAACAAGCTTAATATTTATTTCCCGTGCAGAATAATTAATAAAGGTCATTCTGAGAAAAGAGCATCAATATCTTCATCTGTAATTTCTGCAAAGGGTGATTCAAAACCCTGTACCATTGCCTCTTTCTCCTTTTCAACTTTCTTTAAGATATCTTCAAAAACCTTTTCAAGTTCTTGAGACGCCTTTTTTACCCTTAATCTAACAAGTCCTAAGGAAGATCTTTCATCAAATATTACTACAAGAATAACTCTCTGCCCTACTATAGAAATGTGAATATTGTCCCTTTCTCCTTCATGGAAAAGGACGGAAAATTCCCTTTCTCCTATCAATTTTGCAAGCCCATCTGTTGCAGCAACATTTCCTGCAGTAAGAGATGCAAGGGAAGTCGTATCAAGCCCCTCCAAGTCACCTTGGGCTGCAATTTGCTGCCCATTCTTATCTACAAGAAAGGCAACCTTTGCATTTGTATCCATTCTTAACCGAGATAGAATTTCCTTTATTTTATGAAATTCTTCATCGTACATTATGAGGTCATAAGATGGCATCTACATTCCCCCTTTCATTACCATTTTTTACCATATTTTTTAAGAAAAGGCAAGTCATTTTTTTATAATAACCCTTCCTTCAAGGGCAAGCTTTAGGGTTGCTTCATCAACCCAATCCAGTTCTTCTCCTACATTTAATCCCTTTGCCAGTTCAGAGACCTTTAAATCATACTCCTTTAATAAATTTTCCAGATATCTTGTAGTAGTAAGCCCTTCAATTGTAGGGCTTAAAGCTAAAATAATTTCCCTTATAGGTTCCTTTTTAATTCTTTCCAGCAAAGATTTTATATTTAAATTTTCATAACCAATCCCTTTTAAAGGAGATAAAAGTCCCCCAAGGATATGGTATTTTCCTAAAAAAATGCCATTTTTTTCTAAAAAGTATAACTTTTGCATATCCTCTACAACACATAAAAGGGTTGCATCCCTATCTTGTGAAGAGCAAATTTTACAGGGGTCAAATTCTGAAAAGGAATGGCAATTGGAACATTTTTTCAATTTTGTCTTTAAATCCCTAATTTTTCTTATTATATTTTCTACCTTTTCATCTTCTTCCTTTAAAAAATAAAAGGCAAATCTTGTAGCTGTCTTATTTCCTACACCAGGCAGTGCTTTTAAAACTTCTATGGCTTCTTCTATAACTTTCATTAAAAGGGCAAACCTCCTCCAAAGGACTGTACTATCCCTTCAATTTCTTTGTTTACCTTTTCACTTGCATCATTGAAAGCAGCTAAAATTAAGTCCTCCAATACCTCTTTTTCTTCCTTTAAAACTTCTGGATTAATTTCAATTTTTTTAAGTTCCTTATCACCTGAAAGCCATAACTTTACCATTTCACCTCCACTGGAACCTTCTACAACTAAATTTTTTAACTTCTCTTGCATTTTTTCTTGCATTTCTTGGGCTTGTCTTAATAGTTTTTTAATATTCACGATTTTCTTCCTCCTTTTGTGGGGTTAAATATTCGATATCTTCAATGTCTGCCATAAGTACATCTTGTAAAGCTTTAATTGGTCTTTCCTCCTTTATTTCATCTTCTATCTTTTCCCTTTCCTCCTCCAAGATTAATTTTATTTCAAATTCCTCCCCCCATATCTTTTTTACTTGGTTTTTAATTAGATCAAAATTTTCTGGATCTAAGCACCTTTCATAGGCAATCCTAAAATTTGAGTTAAAAAAGATTAAGAGTTCTTTTTCTTCCTCTTTAAAATGTACACCTTGTAAATACCCTGCAATTGCCTTTGATTTATTTTCCATTTCTTCATGAAAAATTTCCCATAAGCTTTTTTTCCTTTTTTCAAAGACCTTAATTTGAGGAACACTTACATTTCCTTGAATTACTTCTTCAATAAATTTTAATTTTGGTAATTCACAAAGCTTTAAAAAGATCAATTCCACAGCAATGTATGGATATTCACTTTTATTTACAAGGATTTGATTTTCCAAAGCAAAACTATAAGCCCTTAAAATTTCTTCATACCTAAAAAAATCTCCCGTCTTTTTTACTATTTCCCACTCCATCTCTGATAAGGATGGTTCCCTTTGATCCAGCTTTGCTTTTAAAATATTTCTTAAAAAAGATAAGAAGGACTCATAAAAATAAAAGAAATCCTCCCCTGACTTAAAAACTTCTTCTAACCCTTTTAAAATTTCTAAGGAATTCCCTTCTGAAATATTCTTTAAAAAAGAAGAGAGCAACTCTATATTTGTTTCACCTAAAAGTTTTGAGATAAGTCCTTCATCTATTTTTTCTCCTGAAAGATTTATAACTTGATCTAAAATACTTAACGCATCCCTTATAGAACCCTTTGCCTTTTTTGCAATTTTTAAAAGGGATGGCTCAGAGGCCTCTACTTTTTCTTCCTTTATTACTTTTTTTAAATAATTTACAATTTCTTCCAAAGAAAATAAATGAAAATTAAAGGTCTGACAGCGAGATAAAATGGTTGCAGGAATTTTATACTTTTCTGTTGTAGCAAAAATAAATACAGCGTGGGGAGGAGGTTCTTCTAACAATTTTAAAATAGCATTAAAAGCTGATTGGGATAGCATATGAACTTCATCAATTATATAAATCTTATATCTATCCCTTGCGGGCTGAAAATATACCATTTCTTTTATTTCCCTTATTTTATCCACTTGGGTATATGTAGCACCATCTATTTCATGAACATCTAAGGAATTTCCTTCCCTTATTTCCAAACAAGAGATACACACCTGACAAGGTTCTGGTGAAACACCTTTATGGCAATTTAATGCCTTTGCAAAGATCCTTGCTACTGTGGTCTTGCCCGTTCCCCGGGGACCATAAAAAAGATAGGCATAACCTATCCTTTGACTTTTTAAGGCATTTTTTAAAGTTTGAACCACTTCATCTTGCCCTAAAAGTTTATCAAAGGACTGGGGTCTTAATCTCCTTGCTAAAACTTCATATTTCATATCATTTATTGGAAAAGCACCTTAAGGAAATCCTTTTATCGTTGCTTCCTTTCGGACCTGGCGAGGTTCAAAGGCACCTTAAGTGCTTTTCCAAAAATATTATATCAAGAAAAGTTTATAATTTAAAATTGGGATTTAAGGCAGTAGCTTTCTTTAAAACAGTTACAGCCTTTTCAAAGTCCTTAAGTCCCTCATAGCTTTCTTTCATTGCATAATATGCTTCTGCGTAATCGGGATCATATTTTATTGCCAATTTTAAATATTTAAGAGCTGTTTTATAGTCCTCTCTTTTGTTATAAATCAATCCAAGACAATAGTATGCTTCTGGATATGCTTCCTTTATGGAAATTGCCTTTTGCAAAAATTCTTCTGCTTTTTTATCATCCTTATCCATATGGGCAACTCCATAGGAAAAATATGCCTCTTCATAGTTTTCATTTAATTTAATTGCCTTCTCAAAGGCAAGGCGGGCATCATTAAACTTTCCTGTCCTTGCAAGGGGAATTATCATTTTTGCATAAACTTCTGGTTCATTGGGAAAAATTTCTTGGGCTTTATGGGAAATCGTTACTGCTTTTTCATATTGTTTTGCCATTCCAAAGGAAAAAGAGGCTAAAGTATAATATTCTAATTCTTTTGGCTTTTGTTTTAATGCTTTTTCCAAAATTTCTCCTGCTTCCTTAAATGCCTTTTTTCTAATACAGGTCTTTGCATAATTTAAAAGGACATATAAGGGAACTTTTGGATCTGATAAGCAATGGGAATATGCTTCTTCTGCCTTTTCTGTTTTTCCAAGTTCCATATTACAATCTCCTAAAAACCTCCAAGCAAAAGGGCCCACTGCTTTTGTAGCTGCAATTTCTAAATGCTTTGCTGCTTCCTTTATATCACCTATAGCTCTATACCACAAGCCAAGATACAAATGGCTTTCTGAGATATCCATATCCAATTGTTGCATCCAATTTTGAAGTTGTTCAAATTTTTCTTTTAATTTTTCCTTATTCTTTTGTGAAATATTCTTCTCAATATCTTTATATTCAATTGGTATTTCCAACTCCTGCCACAAAATTTTAATATCTTCAAAAAATCCCTTCACTTGCCTCTCCACCCATCTTCTAAAACTCCCTAATTCCTCTTTTGCTTTTTGTAACTCCTTTGTTACTTGAGTTAATTTTTCTTCTTTTTCTTTTAAATCCTTTAAAATTTCTTCCTTTTCTTTTATATAATTTTCTTCTTGTGCTTTAAGCATTTCTTCTTTTTCTTTTTCTTTTTCTTCAAGCTTTTTATTTAAACTTTCAATGGTATCTTCTAATTCCTTTATCCTCTTCTTATTAAAAAGCATAAATTCCCCCTTAATTTATCTAATAATTATACTTATTTCTTAAAAATTTTTCAACAAATATTATTTTAAATATAGATTTCAAATACTCATTCATAAAATTTAAAGGCAAATTTATATCCAAATTTTTTAAAGTTATATAAAGGCAGTACTTACCTTTTAAGGTATCAAACTCTAAAGAATGCAAAAAATTATCTTTAATTATCAATTTCAAAAATTCTACAAAAAAATCATTAAAATTTTGATTTGAAATTATTAAAAAATGAGCTTTTTTAAACTCCTTAAACTTTAAATGATAATTTATGCCCTTTTCAAGCCCTTTAAAGGGTATAAAATTATTTTTCCTCAAAATTGTCTCAATCTTTAAAAATTCCTTTGGATAAACAATTTCATCTATTCCTAAGAGAAAGGAAAAAATTTTAATATTATTTTCTTCTAATATTTTTTCATAAGTCCTTCCTTTTATTATTATTTTGAAGAAATTTTTTATTTTACCTTTAATTTTGGGCTTAAACTTGAAACTTAATATTTTATAATTTTTTTGACTTTTTATTTCTAAAAGGATATCTCTATTAGGGCTAAATTTCTTTAAATCCTCAAGGATTTCTTCCTTTTGAATTTTTTTGCAAAATTTTTCTTCTATTTTTATGATCATTTAAAGGGTCTTGTATGGCTATGGGGATCGGGAAAAGTAAATTCAAATATCCTTCCGTCTCCATTTGTCATAAAAAAATAATTATTATTGTAAAAGAAATCGCCTAAGGGGGGCCATAAATCAAAGGGAAAGTCCGAACAAAATTCTATCTCTTCCCATTTTTCTCCATCAAATTTCCATAAGTCTATAAGGTAATACCAGTCCCATTCTCCTCCATAAAGATAAACATTTCTATCCTTTGGATTTGTCATTATTCTATGAAAACTCCTTTCCAATGGTTTTTCTTCCAAATTTAAAATTGACCATTTTTCCCCATCAAAAAAGTATGTTTTATCTGAATAATTCCAACTTTGATTTAAACCCCCAAATAATATAAAGCCCCCTAACTTTGGATGGTATGCAATATCTGTATAATAAAGCTCAGGAGTTGAAGCATTATTAATTAGAGACCACTTTTCACCATCCCATTTATAAGTTGAATTGGGACAGTAAAGCAAAATATATCTATCTAAACTATTGGTTGCCATTTTGCAAGCCCAATTAGGAAAAGGGGTTTCTTCTGAAAATTTTTCTTCCCAGGTATGTGTCTTGGAATTATAAAACCAAGTATCCCCTAAGGGCATATTTAAATCAAAATCCCAGCCCCCAAATAAAAGTATCCCTTCATTTATGGGATCATAAGAAGAAGTTGTATACCATCTTTTTGGAGGTGCTGGAATTGTTTCGTAATAACTCCAGAACTTTCCATCAAATTCTTCTGTAACTATACTTTCTTTTCCTCCAAAGACAATGATTTTATTTGTAGAATAATCATAACTTATTGCAGGCATCCAACTTGAGCAGGGAGGTGGATCAAAGGTCCTTTGAAAAATAGCAAAGCCCTCATGGCAGTTTACTACAAAGGAGACCTTTGTATAGGAACTTGAAGAAAATTTTTCCTCATCTGCCTTTGCTTTTATCCAAAAGACATATGTCTCTCCTTCAATAAAGTATTTTCTGGGAATTTGATAAGAATCTTTATCTTTACCTAATTCCTCCTTTAAAATTGTATTTGCACCTTTATGCAATTCTACAACATATCCTTCATTTAAATTTAAATTTTGCCAACTTATAATGGGATTATCCAAAGAAATGCTTTCCCTATCTCCAAGAAATAAATTAACCGTTGGAAGAGGAGGTAAAATGTTTAAAATAAAATTTGCAGAAGAGACCATACCACTTGACTCAATATCCCTTACCCAAACACCACTAGAACTCCCATCATAAAAATGGGAAGAAGGAAATGTTTTAGGTGAAAAAACCATTCCCCTTTTATAAAAATCTCCCTCATCCCCCCATTTTCCATTTTCAATATCTTCTTTTCCATCTGCTTCCATAACTCTTATAAGTTTATGTTCCGTATAGGAATTGTTATATAAAAAATCCTCTCCACACGCCTTCCTTGAATCTATATGTAAAATCAATAATCCTTCACCTGGCAAGAACTTATCATTTAAAACTTTTGCCCTATTTTGAATTAAGAAATACTCCCCATAAGGAGTAGTACCCTCATAGTCCTTTCCTAAAACCACAAGATCAGGATATGAAGCTTGGGGTCTTAGGGAAATATTAGAAAGATTATCTACAAAAGTTGGTTGAACCCAACCCAACACCCATTTTGAAAAACCATTGTGGTCTCCCCAGCCACCATCCATTGTATCCATACCTCCCATTCCTCCCCTTGGACCAATTGAGTCATCATAATCATAATAGTCAGGAAGTCCCAAAGCATGGCCTGTCTCATGGATAATTGTCCCAGCAGATTCTTCTTCCCATTGCCAGGTAAAATTGTAAAGTTTTTTCCCATCAATCTTATAATTTGGATCTCCAAAGGTCCCATTCCACCCCCACCAAAAAGAAGCCCATCCCTCATCTGGACCTGTCCAATAAACAGCAAAATAGTCAATGACCCCATCCCCATCATTATCAAATTGAGAAAAATCATAATGGGGATCATAATAATTTAAAACTTCCTTTATCAGCTCTTCTGCATCATCATCATAATATGATCTTTTATACTTTGCTTTATACCACCCAAAGACCTCTCCATCTATCTCTAATAATCCATAAGAAGATCTAATATAAAATTCTTTTAAACTTTCATAGGGGAAATATCCCTCTTCACCATCTCCAAATAAACTATCCTTAATCTTTGCTTGGGATATTTGATGGGGATAATCTAAAAATTCAACCAAAAGCACAAAAATTTTTTGATTTCCAATACTTGGCAAACCATAGATCCTCTTTTCCCTTATACTTTCAACTTTTAAATTATGGTTTCCCAACTTTCTTGCAAAATCCAATCTTTTTTCATAAAGCCCCATCTTTTTTAATTTTTCTATTTCACCCTTTCTTGGGGGCTCAAGGGCAAAGATATTTATTGAAATTAAAAGTAAAATAAACAATTTTTTCATAAGGGCAATTCCCTTCTATTTTAAATTTCAATTTATTTTATCATAGTTTAAACTTTTATTTTCTTTGTTAATAATTTAAATGTATTGGTTCAAAGGAAAAGGGACAAATTGGACTTATAAATAAAGTTTTCAAAGATTTTAAATTTTTTCGATGCATTCAATTTAAGAAGATCCCTTAAC
>FWPU01008694.1_pt1 | contig 16942 bp, 17 predicted proteins | sample 2228361 | NCBI WGS metagenome assembly FWPU01 (sample SAMEA103939777, study PRJEB20133) | metagenome
GCAAGCAACGGGCGTAGAAAAATCACTAGCGGAAGCGTTGGCCGAGGAACACCATCGAAGCAGGAGATCGAGTGCAGGGGCGGTGCGCAGGCCCGGTTTGGCGGGAAGCCTAAAACCCCTCCAAGATCTCCACCGTAACCGACTACTCGCGGACCGGCGCTTCCGCGTCGTGTGTTTGGGCGATGACGCATCAGACGCCTCCAACGAAGGACTCTTGCCGGACGCTCGATGTGGATGTGCTCTTCGTCGGAGGGGGCCCGGCCAATCTCGCAGGGGCGTTGCGGTTGACGCAGCTCGTGGCTCACCACAATCAGCGGGTCTCCAGAGGAGGCGGAGCAGGCCGGACGCTTGAGCCGCGGATCGCCCTGATCGAGAAAGGGTGCGACGTCGGCGCCCATGCGGTGTCGGGCGCGATGTTCGATCCGGTCGCGCTGGAGGAGTTGCTGCCTGATTATCTGGATCGCGGCTTCCCCTTCTCCCGGCGGGTCAGCCGCCACGACTTTCGCTATCTCGTAACGGAAGGCGGTATCCGAATCCCGGACCTTCTCCTGCCTTGGGCTCGCCGGCAAGGCCGCTGTTATCTCGGCTCCCTTCAAAAGCTGAATCTGTGGCTGGCCGAGCAGGTGGAAGCGGCAGGGGTGTATGTCTTCAACGAGACCTGCGGGGTGGACATCCTCTATGACGGGGCCCGCGTGTGCGGAGTGCGCACGGGCGACAAGGGAGTAGAAGCCGGCGGCGGGAAGAAAGCCAACTATGAACCGGGCACCGCCATTCGTGCGAGGGTCACGGTCTTCGGCGAAGGCGCTTATGGAACGCTGAGCGAAGACTTGATTCACCGGTTCAAGCTGCGGGCCGGCCGCCCTCCTCAATCCTATGCGCTGGGCGTCAAGGAGCTGATCCGGGTCGAGCGAACCGGGGCTCCGGGTGCGGCGATCCGTACGGTCGGCTATCCGCTCGGCCCACGAGTCTTCGGCGGCGGGTTCTGCTACGGCCTCGGTGAGCATCACTTCGCGGTGGGGATGGTCTGCGGGCTGGATTGGGACGATCCGCAAATGGATGTCCAGGCCCAACTCCAGCGACTCAAGAAGCATCCTTCCATTCAGCGGTTTATCAAAGGCGGAAAGGTCGTCGCGTACGGCGCCAAGACGCTGCCGGAAGGCGGCTATTTCGCCGTGCCGCGGCTTGTCGTGGACGGGGCGGTGCTCGTCGGCGACTCGGCCGGCTTGGTAAACGTGCCGGCTGGGAAAGGCATCCACTATGCGATGAAGAGCGGGATGCTGGCGGCCGAGACGATTTGTGAGGCCTTGGTGGACGGAGATACGTCCGCCGCCCGACTCTCGGCATACGAAGCGCGACTGGCCGATTCCTATGTCATGCGCGATCTGTATCGAGTTCGACATTTCCGGCGAGCGTTCACCTACGGGCTTCTTTCCGGCCTCGTGCTCGGCGGCCTGACCGCGTGGACCGGCTTGGGGCCTGGGAAGTCCCACGGCGGTCGCCACGATTTTCAAGCGCTCCGGCCCCTCGGCGGCGCAAGGAGCGGACGGGGGAGACGTGAGCCGAGCCGGTACGATGCCGGTGTGCTGGTCGACAAACTGACCGATGTGTATCATTCTGGGACGCAACACCGGGAAGACCAGCCTTCCCATATCCGAATCCTTGATCCGTCACGCTGCGTCACCGACTGCATCCCTCGCTTCGGCGACGCCCCCTGCACCCATTTCTGCCCCGCGAAAGTGTATGAGTTGGTCGGCGAGGGCCCGACGCGCCGGATTCACATCAACTTTGCGAACTGTCTGCACTGCAAGACCTGTGTCATCAAGGACCCGATCGATGTGCTGGCAACGGACCATATTCAAAATATCAGTTGGCGCGCGCCGGCCGAGGGCGGACCGCGGTATCAGGGGCTATAGCAAGACCGCACATCGTTATCCGTAATCCGTCTTCCGTGAACGGACAACGGACAACGGAGAACGGACAACGGAGAACGGAGCAATGAAGATCGTCGTCTGCGTCAAACAAGTGCCGGCCACCGAGTCCGTGCTTGCCGTCAGGTCGGACGGCGCCGACATCGAGCGGTCAGGCGTGAGCTTCATCGTGAACCCGTACGACGAGTTCGCCGTTGAAGAAGCTTTGCGGATCAGGGAACGGATCGGAGCCGGCGAAGTCACGGTCCTGACGCTTCGCGCTCACGCGGCGCAAAAGCCGGAAGAGGCTCTGCGGACCTGCTTGGCGATGGGCGCCGACAAGGCGGTGCTGCTCAGCGATCCGGCGTTCGAAGGCGGGGACAGTTTCACGACCGCGCTCGCGTTGGCCGCCGCGCTTCGCCGACTTTCGTTCGATCTCCTGCTGTTCGGCAAGCAAGCGGTGGATGATGACGAAGGTGCAGTCGGCATCCAGGTGGCCGAACTCCTGGGCATTCCTCATGTCGCCGTGGTCAACAAGCTGGAGGTGCACGCGGAGTCACGAAGCCTCGTGGCCCACCGGCAGATCGAAGGCGGCGCCGAGATCGTCGAGGCGCCGCTGCCGGCGCTCATCACCTGCCAGAAGGGGCTCAATGAGCCGCGCTATCCTTCGCTCGCCGGCATCATGAAGGCGAAGCAGAAGCCGCTGGAAATCTGGACCTGCCGCACGCTCGGGTTGGTTCCCGGCGTTTTCGGTACGGCGGGCGCCAAACTCGGAGTCGTTCGTTTGGAACCTCCGCCGCCGCGCCCCGCCGGCCGGTTGATCTCCGGCGACGCGGCGACCGCGGCGAAAGAACTCGTGCGGCTGCTCCATGAAGAAGAAAAAATCATTTAGAACCTTCGTTGGTCGGTTTGTCTGGTTTATTAGGTTTGTTTCATGGAACGACATAACCAGAGCAACCAAACCAACCAAACCAACCAAACTAACCAGACAAACCAGACAAACCAGACAAACCAGATGAACCCCATCCTGGTTTTTTGCGAAGAGCGGGACGGACACCTGAAGAAGGTCGGGCTCGAAGCCTTAGGTGAAGCGTGCAGACTGAGCAAGCAGTCGGGGAGAGCCGTCACTGCCGCTGTCATCGGTTCGTCGGTCGCCCCGCACGCGCAGGAGCTTGTACGGTACGGCGCCTCACGAGTCTTGATCGCGGAGGACTCTGCATTGACGTACTATTCGTCGGAAGTCTTCACCACGATTCTGGCTGACGTCGCCAGACGGCTTCAGCCCGTCGCGATCTTCATGGGCGCGACCGCGATGGGAAAGGACTTAGCCCCCAAGCTGGCGGCTAGGCTCGAGGCCCCTCTTCTGCAAGACTGCGTGGCTCTGGAGCTCGAACACGATGGCGCCTTGGTCGGCATCAGACCGATCTACGGCGGGAAGCTGAGAGCGATTGTGAGAGCGGTGCGCCCGACCGTGCAGGTGGCGACGCTCCGCCCCAATGTGTTCTCGCCGTTGGAACCACAGCCCGTTGCCGACGTTCCCGTCGAACGGCTATCCATCGCTCTCGATGGCGCTCGACCGGCGGCCAGGGTCCGCGAGGTGCGCCAGGCGGAGAACAAGCGGGAATTGACCGAGGCGCCGATCATTGTCGCTGGCGGGCGTGGGCTCAAGGGCCCCGAGAACTTCAAGTTGATCGAGGAACTGGCGGAGGCGCTGGGTGCGGCGGTCGGGGCATCACGCGCCGCCGTCGATGCGGGCTGGAAGCCGCACGCCTATCAGGTCGGCCTCACGGGCAAGACCGTTTCGCCGCAACTGTACATTGCCTGCGGGATTTCCGGGGCCGTTCAACACCAGGCCGGTATGTCTTCGGCCCGCGTGATCGTGGCGATCAACAACAATCCCAACGCGCCGATCTTCAAACTGGCCACCTATGGCATCGTCGGCGATCTGTTTGAGGTCATCCCCTTGCTCACGGAAGAGGTGAAGAAGCTCAAGCAAGAAGACCGCGGGTAGCGAGCAGCCGACAGCTCCCTTTGGGCCGTGGGATGTGTGTTGCGCCTGAGCCGGCGCGGGAGATCATTGCCAACGGCCTGCTCCGAGCGACGGAAGCGGGTTGACAGCGTGCGCCGGCTCCATTATATGAGAAGCGACCGAGGCCGGTCCTGCGCGTAGGAATGAGTCATGCGGCCGCTGGCCCGGTCACCCACCTTCTGAATCCCTTCATTTGGTTTCCCGGCGCGACAGGATCCTGCACGGACCGATCCGCCCTGTCGTCATCACTACGGCAAGAACCGTTTTCCCGGTGGGCTTGAAGCCGGGCTCAGCCGCGCGAGGCGATGCCGCTGCTCGACCGGCTTGGGCCGTAGTTCTCAGAGAGAGAAAGGCAATCCGATGGAACAGGAACTGGAAATCGACATCCGGCCTCTCTTCTGCACCCCGTTAGTCGCATTTACGGTCCCCGGACACGAGCGGATCAACGCTCGGCTTCGCGAAGCGATCCTGGAACGCGAGGCCACGACGCCGCCCTATGCGGATCATGAAGTGATCGGGTGGTCGTCGCCGCACGATCTCTCGATGCTGGAGTGGGGCGGTCCGGCACTCAAGGACCTCTTCGCCGCGGTGGTCCAGGTGGCCAAGCAACTGACCGAATTCGGCGAGCAGGATCCGCGCCTGAAAGGGTGTCACCCGGATTGGGAAGTCGTGGAAATGTGGGCCAATGTACAGCGCCAGGGAGGCCGGAACGACTGGCATCCGCATCCCGGCGCGTTCTGGTCCGGTTGCTACTATGTCGACGCGGGAGAAGTGGCGGCGGAGGGTAACGCCGGCGGCGAGCTTCAATTACTCGATCCGCGCGGGTGCGTGCCGAAGATGGTGCATCCGTACTTGCGCTACAGCATGCCTGAGTTGCACGATGCCGGCCGTACGATTTCGGTCGCGCCCAAGAGCGGCCAGTGCCTCATGTTTCCTGGCTGGCTCTACCATGCGGCAGCGACCTATCGCGGGATCGCTCCCCGCATCGGCGTGGCGTTCAACCTGGAACCGATCCTGCCGCGGTAACAGGAGAGCGGCGGAGGGGCTGATCAACGTGCCGTTAGGCTGAGGGGCTTGCCATGACGAGCCACTGATTCCCCGCCTTCCTTCGCCCAGCCCTGGCGTGCGCATCCCCAACTCCGGGCTAGCCCGCATTGGAAGAAGCCGGCAGCGAATAGCGAACAGCCAGTAGCTTCGCCCCCTCTCTCCCTCCCCCCTCTGAAAAGGGGGAGGGTTTCGGGGAGGGGGTGATTTTCATCCTGCAAGGTGGGCCGAAGGCCCATGATGATTGAAGAGGCGATGGATGCTTGGCCATGGGCGATGGAGAGGGCTGAGGCGAGAGGGCGAGATCGTTCACTCGTTTTCGGCGGCACGCAGATGGATGCGGATGCGTCCGGGCTCGACAATCCATAACCGGCCGGAAGGCGATTCTTTGGTGACAGCGAGAACGACTTGCTCGATGAGCGCCCTCACCCGGCGAGGCTGGGCCGCGGATGCCGAAGCACGATAAAGCCCGAGTAGTGCTCCGCAGGAAAATCCAACAGTTGGGCGAAGTCCAGGTCCGCCGTAATCAGACAGCGCCCCTCGCTCCGGCATGCCGAGGCAACGGTCGTATCCTCGGCACCCTGAAGGCCTTCCTCGAAGACTGTGGCGACGGCATGGCCGGCTGCGATGAGCGGCGCCTGCCACCGTGGGGCGCAATTCTCATCCAGCTTGAATCGCACCGTCAGGTTGTGACCTCAACCGGGAGCACCCGTTCACAGGTCATTTCGGCGGCGTAAGCCAGGCAGGCTCGGACGTCCTTGCGGGTGAGACTCGGATAAGCAGCCAACACATCCTCTACGCTGTCGCCATGGGCGAGGTACTGGACGATAAGCCAGACCATGATGCGGGTCCCTTTCACGCAAGGCTGACCATGGCAGACGCGAGGATTAATGCTGATTCTGTCAAGCAGATTAGTCATCGCAAGCTGCATGATAGGCCATGTGCCCGGTTCGGTTCAATGGGCCATCGCAGGGGTGGGCGCACTCCGGCAACGGCTCCATCGGCTGACTACTCCTGCGCCCGACGATGTCGCCGCCGTCCTCCGCCAAGCGCGCATGCCAGCCACAGCATTGATGGTCTTCTAAACTTTTCCCCTCCCCCTTGTGGGAGAGGGAGAGGGAGAGGGTGAGGGGGGCACCCCGCTGCCGGGAATTGGCTCCCGGCGGACTGGCCCGCTTCCTCGCGAAGCGCCGGGCCTGTCCCCGTTCTTGCGGCGCAGCGTGAGCCTTGCGTTTTCGTTGAAAACGTTTTGTCTTCAGCAGAACGGAAAATCGAAAAGAGAGACGAAAAGGGGTCGGGAGTCGTTTTCTGAGTATTAAGACTCCCGACCCCTTTTGCAGCGCCCCGGTTGATCGATGAACTGTACCTGCAACGGCCGTTTTACGGAGTGCCCCGGATGACCGACTGGCTGCAGCGATTGGGTCACGTGGTCAACCATAAGCGGGTGGCGCGGCTCATGCGGGTGATGGGGTTGCAAGCGGTGCTGCCGGGCCCGCACACGAGCCGCCGGCAGCTCGCGCATCCGACCTATCCCTATTTGCTGCGGGAGCTGGCGGTGGCGAAACCGAACCACGTGTGGTGTGCGGATATCACGTCCGTCCCGATGCGGCGCGGGGTCCTGTACCTGGTCGCGGGGCTGGACTGGTACAGCCGCTATGTGCTGGCCTGGGCCTTGTCCAACACGCTGGATGCGCGGTTCTGCCTGGAGGCCTTGGAGGACGCGTTGGGGCACGGGCAGCCGGAGATCTTCAACACGGATCAAGGAGCGCAGTTTACGAGCGACGAGTTCACGGGACGGCTGGAGGGCGCGGGGATCCGCATCAGCATGGATGGGCGCGGCCGGGCGCTGGACAACATCTTCGTGGAGCGGCTGTGGCGGAGCGTGAAGTACGAGGAGGTCTACCGGCGGGACTACGCCGATGGCGCCGAGGCCTGGAGCGGGTTGCAGCAGTATTTTGTGTTCGACCACACCGAACGCCGGCACCAGAGCCTGGGACGACGGACCCCGGCCGAGGTGCATTTTGGCTGAGTCGAGGGGGCTACTCCGGTATGGACCGACAGGCGATCGCCCCGTAGAACCGATCCTGGAGCGAAGTGTTGAAGTGACCCTGCACCCACACCACGCATTGGCGGTTTGCGGCCCGCGCCCCTGGGGAAACAGGAGCCAGAAGAACTCTAAAAGAAAGGAGGGAAGAAGGGAAAGATCCATTGGCTTAATTCGGATGAACTCCTGTCCAAACAATGGGGGGAAGCTCTGTCCCAACCTCTTGGCCCATTGCTTCCGGCCCCATTGCACGTTGTACACTAAGGCAAACAATTCAGGGTCTCGGAGGCTATTGTACCAATGAAGCCTTACCCTTTGCTTTGGGTCACCCTATGTGTCCTACCTACTCTCCAATTCACTTTGTTCGCTGAGGCTGCACGCGAGACAAGACCCTTTTGGGCTGAGAAGTCCTCTTTTATTGAAGGGGATGATCTGTTCGTTGTCGGCGTGGCCTCGAACGCTCGGTCAGTAGAACAGGGGCGGAAGCAGGCGTTTGAGAACGGGAAGCTTGAACTGATGAACTATGCTCAGGTCACGAGTCTCGACCGATGGCAGCGTTAACGTCTTCCGCCTGCTTCGCGTGCCTGTATCAAAGTTGGTTGCTATTCAAGGCCGTCTCCAAGCCCAGGGCCGTGTCCACGAACAAACGCTCGAACAGACACGGCGTGAATTGGCAACTCTCCAAGAGTCTCTGACCCGAAAGCAGCAAGACCTGGAATCGAGAGCCCGAACCATCGAGGGGACCTTGCAGGCAGTGTCTCAGCTTCAAGTCATGCTCGGTGAGAAAGCCCAGAAAATTGAACAGCGGCAGCGGCAGATTGAACAGTTGCTTCAACAGCTAAGCGTGACACTTCAAATGCCAAAGGGACAAGCTGGGCAAGCCCAGGATACAAATTACCTACCTGAGACTCTCAAGCAGATAGAAGCAAAACTTGATGCGAGAGAAAAAGACCTCGCACAAATGTACGAACGAATCCAAGAACGCATTGCCGCCAATTCCATGAAAGCGTGCAAGTACGTGACGAGAGGGATGACACCATCCGAAGTTAGAAGCCTGCTTGGAGCGCCGGACGGTGAGCATTGGCCTCCCCCTTGGGGGGACGACAAAGGTGATACCTGGACTTACGGAACCATCGAAGTCCACTTTGATTCCCAGGCCGTCGTCGCGGACCTAACCGGCTGCAGAAGGTAATTTTTGCGACTACGGAGAGAAATCGTGAACCTCGATTACCACCTCGCACCAGACAGCCCGTTGTTACAGGAAGGGGTCTTTCTACGAATCACACTGGAACCAAGCAGTTACTTGTTGAACAAGAAAGCTGCCGAACTCCGTGGGGCTCTGATGACGCGCGAGGAATACGAGAACGCCTTATGGGACGCGATTACCCAGGATGACTTGCTTCAATCGCTCATGAAACCGGCAGAGGCCGACGCGTTGCTGACGTTTGCTGGTACAGTGTGGTTTGTGGCTCAACACACAGGGCTAACGCAGGAGCGGGTGGCAGGCCTTTGCATGGCTGGGATGCCGTGGCCTCTCAGGGACAGCGACGATAACGAATGGGCCACTGGGATACTGACACCCGACCAACTCGACTACCTGAGCCAACTCTTTCAGCCCACTGATCGACTTGGTCAAATCCTCGTAGAACTGGCCTATGACGGCTGGATGGCTCCCGGCGAACAAGAGGATGGACCAGTCCAAGCCGCAAGAGCCTATTGGGAAGAACTCGCCAAACTGACTGGGGAAGCCGTGAACACTGTCCGGCAGGTCGCCCTAGCGTTGACATACTATGACCAGTGCATCAGCAAGTTCGTCAATCAGCGCAAAGTGGACGAGTGGAGAAAGAACGGAGGCAAACAGGTTCGTAGGCCCTTCGGGTGAGTCGGTTAAGGAACCGCGTCAACATTACGGATTGATTTGTTTGGCGCTCGTTCTTGGGGGATGTTGGTTCCCGCAGGTGGTAGCATTCACAACCAGTGAGACATCTTTACAAAGATACGCCAGAAAGCCCACGGCTCACGCCGTGGGCTTTCTGGCGCTTTACTGTAACAGAAATGAGGCAAGTTGGGGTTTTGATAGGCTTGCTGGGAGCGCTCATTGTGGTTGCCCAGCCTGCGTACGCAGACCGTTGCACACGTCAGCTTAGCCGCGTGCAAGGCTACACCGTTATATCCGTTACACAGGTCGACGGCGAATTTGACGGCTGCGACATCGACAAGGTCATACGCTTTTTGGACGGCACGCGCCTGAGATGCAGCTCCTACGGCTACACTTATGCCTACATGCCGGATGCCGTGATTTTCGCCAAGCAGCTAAGCCTTCAGGGTAAGTCCTTTGCGGCCATCAAGGTGCTGATCGAGGGTGAGCTCTTTGACATGGAGCCCTTCATCTTGAAATGACTCCACAGTTGTGCTTGAAGGAGAGGCATCGAGCACTGATCAGCCTAACTTCCGAGTGAACCCGACGGGCCACACGCCCGCGGGTGTCACAGGTGCTAGCCTGACCAGACAGAGTTCGAATCCGTGACGAGCATCGACACCGTCTCCTGGAAGAGGATTCAGGATGCGATCTCTGGCATGCGAGGCTTGCCGACACCAAGGGCGCGTAGTCTGCAACATCCAGCAGCAGAGCGATGCGCCGGTCCAGAGGGTCACGGTCCTCCTCGTCGGGATCGCACCCCCTTTCATGGAGGGGGTCGTACAGAAGACGCGAGCGCTGAGCGCGACCAACAATCCGGACGACAACCTTCGGCGCTTCATCCTTGCGACCCTCCCAGGACCGTGGGAGAACCTACTGTCGCAAGGTCTCTTGCTGGTCCATAGCGTGAAATGTCCCATCACGAAGAAGGATGACCATCAGGATCTCCCCGATGACGCGGTCGACAAGTGCGCCTCTCCGCACTTCATTCAGGAGGTTCTCCTTCTCCGCCCACCGCGAGTGGTTGTCTTCGGGAAAGCCCCGTATCGTGCGCTGCTCAAGCTCCCAGGGTTGAGGGCTCCACGCGGTCTCGGAGTTTCGGCCTCGGTCGCCCAACTGGTTGACAAGACAAGGGGTGGTTTGGCGTTGCAGGCAGATGGATGGAAGTTCTATGTCTACGTCAGTCCTTTCCCTCTCCAACACAAGACGCCTCTCGCTCGAGAGGTGTTGAGAGAAGCAGCAGAGCTGGCGAGAGTGCTCGCTAGTCCAGGCTCACAAGAGGCATGAGTGGGCCGGTTCAACATCGGCCGCGCCGCGGGGTGTGGCGCTTAGCGCGTGAGCGTGCCATGCTGAGGCTCGAACAAGGAGACACCGTTCCTGGCACCAGGCTGGGGAATTGAGAGATCCTGTCAAGAGGTGTGAGCGTGCCAGGCGAAGGTTTCGTTGACCAGCCGGTGCAAGCCCGGCCGTGGTGACCGCCAGCCGGCCAGATCGTCAGCCCCGGCCGTCCGTTGCAAAGCGGGTGGCTGAGCGGGGCGCCAACCCTCGTGAAGAGCGAGGGGATGAGGCCGGGAATGGGCGCGGCGGAGGCCAAGGCCGTCCTCAACGGCTGCCCGTACAAGCGGAAAGACGACTTGGTCGCGACGACGATCATCCCGCAGGCGATGGACGACCAGCTCGAAGACGGAATCCTGGCCAAGCCACGGGAGACGGTCGGCGGTGGATCTTCGCGGACACCAGCAGTGGCGGCCTGTGCGCCTGCGGGTCAAGCTCCGGCGCGCAAGCGATCCACCAATGCTTGGATGGTCAGTGGCGCATTCCCCTCCGCACGATTGTTGACCAGGACATAAGCGCTGCGCTCTTCTCCCACGGCCTGACGAATCAAGTCCGCCGTATCCCGCCGCATCTCCGGGAGTTCCTTGATGATCTTCGTGTAGGGCTCCGCTCGTGCCTTGGCCTGCTCGTAAGACAGCTTGAGCGGTGTGAGGAGGCGAAGCACCGTGAACGGCGCGGTGAAGCGTCCCAGCCGCCGGTGCTGCTCGGCCAACGGCGGCATGTAGCTCCAGTGGTTGTACACGTGCGCGACGCCGTGCCTCTCAAGGATCTGGCGGTACTCAGGGCCGAGCAGGCCGGCGTTGCGGATTTCGACGGCATAGCGAAACTCCTTCGGCACCTGTCGGAAGAACGCGTCGAGCCGGGCGCAGAATTCCTCGACGGACAGCCCGTGGCGCTGAAATTCGAAGATGAACGGCCCCGTATGCGGTTCGAACCTCGCCTCCCGGTAGGGCGCCAGCACCAGGTCGTTGAACACGGCTGGGTCAAGGAACCGCGGGTTGGGCTGGCCGGCCTTGGCGCCGTACCGCGCCTGTTTCGCATACTGGGGAATCGTGACCTCTTCCCAGACCTTGCAGCACATGTCGAACTCGTCGGGGATCTGATGGAGATAGCGCCGGAGCTGGTGGGCGGTCGGCGGGCGATAGAACGTGCTGTCGTTGCCGACGGTGCGGAACAGGGGTTCGCCCTGGTACTGGTACTGGCAGTATTCTCCCAGGCATTCCTGGGCGAAGCGGCTCTTGGGGTAGGGCCGCTTGTAGACCAGGCCTTGCCAGCCTTCGTAGGCCCATGTGCTTGTGCCAAAGCGGATCAGCGGGGAGAGCGGCATGGCCACGAGTGTACGGCTACCTGGCGAGTTCCTCAATGGGCTCGATCTGCAACGACTCCGTTCGTTGCACCGACCACCGTTGGAGGCTAGATTATGGGAAAGCGCCAGGACGAGTGGGCTAGGATCTCAGAGGAGGGAGCCCGTGCAAGTCATTGCGGTGGTCGAGAAGACCGACGTTGAGTATGTCGCTTCGTGCGATGAACTTCGGGTGACGGCCAGCGGGGCGACGGAGGAGGAGGCACTGGCAAACCTGAAGACCGCCATCAGAGAACTGCTGGCGCTGTACGAGCCGGAAGTGATGCGCGTCCTTGAACGGCGCAAGGCGGTGACTGCGGAAGTCTGACGCCTGAGGCGTCGCGCGCGTCCTCCTGGGCTGAGCGTTTCTCGGCTCACGCATGCTTCTTCGAAGATCCCCGCCATGAGGCGGCTTCCTCAACGGACTCGGACGCCCGTTCCATGTCACTGGCAACCAGCCGTCGCAGCGCCGTGACCCTCAGCGTGATGGCTGAGAACTGTTCTTCCACGAGTCCTGTCACTGTGTATGCCTGGTTCGTCGCCAACAGATGACAGTACTGGCGATAGACATCGGGAAACAGGGTCGCGTCGTAAAGTCCTGTCCGATCCTCGAAGGTGACGAACTCCATCGGCTCACCTGTCTTTGTGGAAATGATCTTCTCGGTGACGAGCCACCCAATCACGGTGACCTCTTCGCCAACGTGCTGAGCCAGGTTCTTTGCAGGAATATGCGGGATGTGAGCGAGCACGTCCTTGAGGAGATCCAACGGATGACAGCTCAACGGAAAACCGAAGAGCTCCAGCTCGTGAGCGAGCTTCTGTTGGACGGAATACTCAGGCGGAATCGGCAGAGAGCCTGGCGGCTTGGCGGCCTGGGAGGCCAACAGGCGCCACAGCAGCCCGGGGCGCGTGAGGTCCCCCGCGATGGAGTCGAAACAGCCCGCCTTGATGAGCAGCGTCGCCTGCGCGAGGTCGGGCTGCACCCGCTTAAGAAAGTCATCCAGCGACCGGTAGGGGCCGGTCGCCGCGCGCTCCGCGAGGAGCCGCGTCGCGAAGGCCGCCTGGAGCCCCTTGATCTGCATCAGTCCCATGCGGATGGTCGTGCCCGATCCGGTGTATGCCCATTCGCTCGCGTTGAGATCCGGCGGGAGGATCGCGAGCCCCATGCGCCGCGCCTCGGACAGATAGGCGAAGGTCGAGTAGTAGCCGCCCTGATGGCTCATCACGGCGGCCATGAACTCCGCGGGATAGTGCGCGCGCAGGTAGGCCGACTTGAAGCTGACCTGCGCGTAGGAGGCGGAGTGGGGCTTACAGAAACTGTAGCCGGCGAAGCTCAGGATCATGGCCCAGATCTGCTCGATGACGGGCCGCGGCACGCCGCGCGCCGCGGCGCCGGCATAGAATTGCCGCTGGTAATCCCGGAGCTGCCGCTGCTTGTGCTTTTTGCTTAAGATCTTCCGGAGTTGATCGCCGTCCTCGACGGAGAAGCCGGCCACGGCCACGGCCACCTTCAACACGTCTTCCTGATAGACCATGATGCCGTGGGTCTCGGCGAGCACCTCGTCCACGAGCGGATGGAGCGGGGTGTACGGACGCCCGTGGGCGCGGCGGACGAACTCGTCCGCGAACCGGTTGGCGGCCGGCCGGATGATCGAGGAGACGGCGACCAGGTACTCGAAGACATCCGCCTGCGCGCGCCGGGCGGGCGGCATGGTGGTCCAGAGTTTCTTGAGCAGGAGCCGCGTCGCCGGCGACTCGATGTAGAAGCACCCCATCGTGTCGCCGCGTTGAATCAGTGCGTTTGTGGCCGGGTCGCGGATCGGATCCCACGCCGCATAGTCGATCATGCGGCCGGTATGCCGGGCGATCGCCGCCAGCGCATCGCGGATCACGGCGAGGGAGCGATTGCCGAGCAGATCGATCTTGACCAATCCCGCCGCTTCGGCCTGCTCCTTCTCCCACTGGATCACCGGCCGGCCGGAGGCAGAGCGCTGCACCGGCACATACCGTTGAATCTCGTCCGGCACCAGCACCACGCCGCCGGGATGGAGGCCGAGGTGGCGAACATGTCCCTGGAGCTGCACGGCCCAGCGGACAATCTCCGGCCACGGGGGGCTCAGCCGCAGGGTGTGGCAGACCTGCGCGGCCCAGGTCTGAACCGACCGCTCCGGCGGCCCCTCGACCACGTCGGCCCGCCGCGCGAGCAACCGGAGGGCGCGCGTGATCTCTCTCGCCGGCATGCCGTACACCTTGGCGAGTTCGCGCAGCGCGGCCCGCGCGGCCAGCGTGTGCTGGGTGGCCACCATCGCCGCCTGGTGCGGCCCGTACTGCGCGAACACCCAGTGCAGAATGGCCGGGCGCTCATCCCAGGGAAAGTCGAGATCGATGTCCGGGGGATCATGGCGGCCGGGAGTGAGGAACCGCTCGAACAGCAGGTGGTGGCGCAGGGGATCGACGTGCGTGATCCCGAGGCAGTACGCGACGATGGAGGCGGCCGCGGAACCCCGGCCGCAGGTCCGCGGCGCCTGCCGCACGATCTCCTCGACGACCAGGAAGTAGTGGGCGTAGCCTTTCTCCCGGATGACGGCCAACTCCTGCTCGATGCGCGCCCTAACCGCCGCGGACACCTCACCGTAGCGCCGACGCGCCCCGTCGTACGTCTTGGTGCGCAGCGTCTCGAAGGCGGCCTCGGCGGAGAGCCGGCGGAAGGCGGGAAAGATGGTCGCCGTGAAATCCCAGTCGGTGTGACAGGCCTCCGCGAGGCGACGCGTGTGGGTCAACGCCTCGGGGACCTGGGGGAAGAAGCGGGCCAGGACCGGCTCCGGCATGAGCCACTGTGAGGGGGCGGCGCACTGCTCCGCGCGGAGCCGTGACAGGGTCGTGTTCAGGGCGATCGCCCGCAGCAGCCGGTGCGCGTGATAGTCGGCGGGACGCAGGAAGCAGGCCCGCGTGGTGGCGACCGGGGGGAGCCCCTGCTGCCGGCTGAACGCGACCGCCTCGGGCAGCGCGGGGCCGGGCGAGCATTCCACGTAGAGGTCGTCGTCCGACTCCTGCCGCCATGCGGTCAGGGCGGCAAAATCATCCGACAGGATGAGCAAGCCGGCTCGATGCCGGGCGACCGTGGCGGTGAAGTCGAAGGCCTCGTCACAATGGCGGGCGGAGAGGATCCGGCAGAGGTTCGCATAGCCGCTCGGGGTCTTCGCCAGCAGCACCGCCCGGTGCGCGCCATGGACGAGCTCCGCCCCCAGGATCGGCTTGAGCCCGGCCTCCCGGGCCACCTCGAGAAAGCGCATGGCGCCGTAGAACCCGTTCGTGTCGGTGAGGGCGAGGTAGTCCTGGCCCTGGGCGCGCGCCGCCGCGCACAGCGCCTCCACGGTGGGCACCCCGTGCAGGGGGGAATACCAGGAATGGGTATGCAGGTGCACGAAGCCGGTCGGCATTCACGGACTCCCCCCGTAGCGAATCGCCCGCTCCCCGAACTTGGCGTGGAGCTGATCGAGCGCCACGGCCAAGGCTTGGGCGCGCGCCCGCCGCGTGTCGTCGCCGGATCGGTCCTCGAACAGGGACTGTTGCTCCGCCAACGGGGCGAGGCCGCTGACCTCTACCGTCATCCGGCGGAGGCGAACCCGACGGCGGGCACAACGCCGAAAGAGTTCGGCCAGCAGAGGCGCGAGATCGACTTCCCAGCAGGTCTCCGGCGTAACGCGCGCCTGCTTCATCACCTGGACCTGATCGCTAGAGCCGATCACCAGGGACAGCCGGCGGCAGACGCGGCGGTGCTGCCGCAACCTCCGGCAGAGTCGTCCGAGCACAGGCAACAGCCGGCTCCACAGCACGGCGTCATCGATCTCATCCGGCTCCAGGATGATGGTCTCTTCGAGAGTCGGTTGGCGCGCCGGCGGGAGGACCGGCGCGGGGTCGATCCCCTGCGCCCAGCGGGAGAGCGGCCCGGCCAAGTCGCCGATCGCGACGGCCAAGGCCGCCACCGGACTCTCCGCCACGTCGCCGCAGGTCCGGAGATTGAGGTCCTCCAGCCGCGTCAGGACGGCTCGCCAGCCGGGCCGCTGGAGTCCCGGCAGCAGGCGGACCGACAGGGGAGCCATGAAGGCGCGTTCGGCGCCCGGGCGGACCTCGTAGAGCTCGGCAGGCTCGATCACCTTCGCGGCCGTCTGCGCCACCAGTTTGTTGCTCCCCACGCCGGCCACGCCATCGAGCCGGTCGCGGTCGTACAGTTCCCGCTGCACCCTGGCGGCGACATCGCAGGCCGGCCCGAAGAGTCGGCTCGTGCCGGTCACATCCATGAGGACGGTGCCGGGCCGAGCCAGCTCCCACACCGGGGCATAGCGTGCGATGAGGGCGAGGAACCGCTGATGTCCCAGACGGACGCGATGCGGATCGGGGGCGATCACCTGCAGGGACGGGCACACCCGCCGCGCGAGCTCCACCGGCATGCCGGCCCGGAGTCCCTCCCGCTTGGCTTCGGGCGACACCTCATGGAGCAGGGCGCGGGGCGTTGCAGGCGGGGCCAAGGCAAGGGGACGCGTCCGGAGCGTGGGGTCGTGCAGACGAACGAGCGCAAGTTCAAACGACGGGATCGCAAAACACACGATCTGGCGGTCCATGGGACGGCCGCTGGCTGTTCGCCGGCATCCCTACTTCCGCAAATGCCGCAGGACTCCTACCACGACGCCCGCGAGGTGAAAGGCATCGGTGTCTTTCACGACGATCGGCTGCATGCGCTCATTGGCGGGACGGAGTTCGACGACCCCGCCTGTGCGGAAGTACCGCTTGATCGTGGCTTCCCCGTTCACGAGGGCAATGACCGTCTGCCCGTTCCGGGCCGTCGCCTGTTTCTGACACACGACGATGTCCCCGGAAAGAATCCCTTCGTCCCGCATCGAGTCCCCCTTGACGCGAAACGCGAGGGTCTCGCCCCGCCCCACCATGCTGCGGGGGACCTCCACCAGCTCCACCTCGGGGTGCGGAAACACTTCCAGGGGATTGCCGGCGGCCACGGTGCCGACCAGGGGAATCCGGGCCGGCGTGGCGAGCAGGCTGATCGCCGCCTCCACCAGACCGGGGATGCGGCGAGCCCCGGTTTCATAGCGGGTGATGGCGAGGCGCGTGAGCCGCAGCTCGTCGGCGAGTTGCTGCTGCGTCAACCCGAGGGCTGCCCTGGTCTGTTTCAGGTCGGCTGGCGTCATGTATCCAATGGATACATCTTTGGGAGGTAAGCTGTCAAGGGGCTTGTTGGGGCAAGTGATGCTGGAAGAGTCTTCTAACCGGGGGAGCCTCCGTAGGTTCATCTTCTCCCTCCGACAGA
>FWPU01007884.1_pt1 | contig 16941 bp, 13 predicted proteins | sample 2228361 | NCBI WGS metagenome assembly FWPU01 (sample SAMEA103939777, study PRJEB20133) | metagenome
GACCTGGCGCCGCTGCACCTTCTCACCACCGCCTCGCTCGCCGCGGCCGCCGCGGCCAACCCGGCGGCGGACTGGGACGCCCACCGCTTCCGCCCCTCGCTCCTGATCGACACCGGCGATGAGGTCGGCTTCATCGAGAACGGATGGGTCGGGTCGCAGTTGACGATCGGTGATCTCGTCATCGAGATCACCATGCCGACCATCCGCTGCTCGCTCCCCACCAAGGCACAGCCGCGCGTCGGCCTCGAACGGGACCTCGACATCTTCCGGACGCTGGTCGCGCACAACCACCAGAACCTCGGTGCCTACGCCAACGTCGTCAAACCGGCGACCGTGCACCTCGGCGACCCCGTGAGCGTCTCGGTTCCGACCCATCCCACGCCGCCGGCGCGGGCGTGAGCACCATCACGGGCCAGAGCGACGCGATGCTCGGCTGACCGGGGGACGGGGTGACGGATCCAGCTCGATCCCGTCGAGACCGTCGACCTCGAGGTTCCCGTCCCGCCAGGTGAGATCGACGCGGTGACCACCGACGAGAACGCGGGCCAGCTGGAGGCGACTGACCGACGGTGGGAGTTCCGGCGCGACGTGGATGCGGCCCTGGCTGATCCAGGGTTCGAAGCGCAACAGGGTCCGCAGCATGAGCAGGGGCGACGCGGCAGCCCACGCCTGCGGCGAACACGACGCTGGGTACACGGCGGGAACGGGCAGCTCGGCACGATCGAACCCGGCGAACAGCTCCGGGAGGCGACCACCAAAATTTTGACCCGCGTCCAGCAGCGCCGTGATGAGCCGGTGGGCCTCCTCCACAAATCCGTAGCGCATGAGCCCCGCAGCCGCGATCGCGGTGTCGTGAGGCCAGACCGACCCGTTGTGGTAGCTGATCGGGTTGTAGCGGCGCATCGATGACGCCAGCGTGCGCAGACCCCACCCGGTGAACATCTCCGGCGACAGGAGCTTCTCGGCGACGAGGGGGGCACGGTCCTCGTCGATGATGCCGGTCCACAGGCAGTGCCCCATGTTCGACGCCAGCGCGTCGATGGGTCGTTTGTCGGCGTCCAGACCGAGCGCGTACCAGCCCCGGTCGTCCAGCCAGAAGTCCCGGTTGAACGCCTCTCTGAGATCCGCAGCCTTCTGGCAGTACCGCTCGAACGTGGCCTGGTCATCCTCCTCGAGCGCGAAGTAGGCACGGGCCAGGTACGCGGCGTAGGTGTAACCCTGCACTTCGCACAGGGCGATCGGCGGCTGGGGCAGGCGACCGTCGGCGAAGCTGACGCCGTCCCACGAGTCCTTCCAGCCCTGGTTCGCAAGACCGGCCGGTGTTGAGCGCTGGTACTCGACGTAGCCGTCGCCATCGAGGTCGCCGTGGGTCGCGATCCACTCCAGCGCCCGGTCAGCGTGCGGGAGCAGTCGCTGCACGACGTCGTCGGCAAGGCCCCAGCGGCGCAGCTCACCGAGCAGCATCACAAAGAGGGGGGTCGCGTCGACGGTCCCGTAGTAGATCGCGCCGCCGCCGAGCGCGAGCGACGCGGCGTGCTCGAACCGGACCTCGTGGAGGATGCGTCCCGGCTGCTCTTCGGTCGCGTCGTCGGTTCTCACGCCTTGGAGTCGGGCCAGGGTCTCGAGCACACCTTGGGCGAGGCCGGGATCAACCAGCAGCGCCATCCACGAGGTGAGGAGGGCGTCTCGGCCGAAGAGGGTCATGAACCAGGGCGCGCCCGCGGCGATCACCGGCGATTCGGGGTGTTCAGGGTCGAAGATCCGGAGCGCCCCGAGGTCCTCGACCGCTCGGCGGACCGCCTGCTCCAATTTGGCGTCGTCGGTGGTCAGCGTCGGTGCGTCGGCCCGCCACGCGTCGAGCCGGCGTCGAGGCTCGGGCCGCTCGTCACCGTCGCCACACCGGAAACGGGGTGCCAGCGCCTGTCCCGAGGCTTCGATGGTGACCTCGATACACAGTTCGAACCTGCCGCGGGGCGCGATCGATTGGTGCCAGGTCGCCAGCCCTGATTCGACGATCGCGGGCTGGGAGAACGCCATCTCGACGCGGCGATCAAGACCGGCGTCGCCGGGTTCGAAGACCATCCGGACCGGGGTCGCCTCGGCACCCCGGCGGCCGTGGATCTCGACTCGGGATTCCTTGACGGCGAACACGTCCGCGAAGTCGGCATCGATGTAGAGCTCGACCGTGACCTCTTGGGGATGCCTCCCGAAGTTGTGGACCGAGATGCGTTCCCGCATGCCGTCGCCCACGTCCCGGCGGCGAAACACGACCAGGTCGCTGTCCGGCCTGCCCCCGGCCGGCTTGGCTCGCCCCACGAACGTCGCTTGGAAGGGATCGTCGTGCGAGACCGCCAGCGCTTCGAGCGGGCTCCCATCCACCTGCAGGATCCACTCTGAGATCACCCGGGTATCCAGAACGAACAGGCCTTGGGGACGCGCGGCGTGGATGTCGCCGGCGCGATCGGACAGGCAGAACGAGGAGCCTTCGACCACCGTGACCCGGTTCGCCTCGTCGCCCAGCGACGCGGGTGCTCCTCGACCGGCCCAAGGAGACGGCGCCGTGGTCATGACGCCGAACCTTACCGACGACCGCCCGCCCGAGGGATGAAACCACGGATCGGGACGCCCGGCCTCGATCGCGCTGGGTCGCCGGTTCGCGTCGAGCCGGCTTCGAAACCACGCCGACGTCGTGGGTAGAGTCGGACACGCCGAGCTGGACCAGCACCGCGTTCCTTCAGCGTGAATGGAGGGAGCGATGGGAGCACCGACCGGAACAATCGAGCGCGCCGGGTCGTTCGCCTCACCGAACACTCGCTCGCCGGCACCGGAAGGACTCGGCCACCGTCGCCTCCGCCCACCGCGAGCCGGCCGGCCATCCCAGTTCACTCGACCGCACACGAAAGGAGGAGCACAGCCGTGCGCATCGCCTTGATCGCGCCGCCATGGTTGCCGGTCCCCCCACCCGCGTACGGGGGCACCGAAGCCGTCATCGACCGACTCGCCCGGGGGTTGGCGACCAAGGGCAACGAGGTCGTGCTGTTCACCACTGGCGACAGCACGTGCCCCGTTCCCACCGCTTGGTGCTACGAGCGTGGCCAGATGGAACGGATCGGCAACAGCGTCGTGGAGATGCGCCACCTCATCGAGGCGTATGACGTCGTGCGATCCTGCGACATCGTGCATGACCACACGATGCTGGGCCCGTTGTATTCCGAGCGGTTCCCTGAGCTGCACGTCGCCACGACCGCGCACGGTGAGTTCACCGAGGAGGTGCTGCCGCTGTACCGCAGGCTCGGCAAGCGAGTCGCGATCGTGGCGATCTCCGCCGATCAAGCCAGCCGCGCCCGGGGGATCCGCATCTCCCGCGTCATCCACCACGGCCTCGACCTCGACGCCTTTCCGTTCGGGAGCGGCGATGGCGGTCACCTCCTGTTCCTGGGCCGCATGACCGCCGACAAGGGCGTCCGTGAGGCGGCTCTGGTCGCGCACGAATCCGGGTTTCCGCTCAAGATCGCGGCCAAGTGCCGCGAGCCATGGGAGCTCGATTACTTCGAGCGGGAGATCCGCCCGCTGCTGGGCGGCCCGGTCGAGTACGTCGGCGAGGTCGGCGGAACCGACAAGCTCGAGCTCCTCCGCGGTGCCCGAGCGTTGGTGAACCCCATCCAGTGGGCCGAGCCGTTCGGGCTGGTCATGGTCGAAGCGCTCGCCTGCGGCACCCCGGTGCTCGCGTTCCCTTCTGGGTCGGCCGCCGAGATCGTCGAGCACGGTCGAACTGGGTTCCTGTGCGCGGACGTCGCCGAGATGCTGGCCGCGCTCGACCGCCTGGATGAGATCGACCGCCGCGCGTGCCGGGTAGCAGCCGAGTCCCGGTTCTCGGCCGATCGGATGGTCGCCGACCACCTCGCTCTCTACACGGAGATGCTGTCGTCTGTCGCCCCGTCGCCGGATCCATTGGAACAGCGAGCCGCGTGACCCGCGAGCGTCGCGGGCCGTGCCCGAAGGCCCGGGCGCGCCGGTCGAGCTTCGGGACCTTTGGAACTACCCGACTCCCGCCCTTCGGAGTACAGGTGGTGGTCGGAGCTCGAGAACTCGGCACGGAAGGACAGTCGGTCGACGCGTGTCACCGTGATCCTGAACACGTCACCAGCCCAAGGGGATGCGATCTTCAACGGGCTGCGCCTCGCGGGCGTTCTCGCCGGGAGGGGGCACGAGGTACGGCTCTTCTTCATGAACGACGCCGTCGACGCCCTCCGCAGCTCGTTCGATCTCGGCGAGACACGTGATCTGATCGATCGCTGCATCGCTTCGGGGATCGCCGCCAAGGCCTGCACGACCTGTGTCTCTCGCTGCGGGATCGGAACGGGCGACGTGCGGCCCGATGTGAGCCTCGCCTCGATGGATGAGCTCGCCGAATGGATCGAAGACGCCGATCGGGTCCTGACGATGTGAACGGACTCGTTCCCGCATCCGGTGTGGGCGAAGCGACCGTGAGGCGGGTGGCGGTGCTGGGGGCGGGCATCACGGGGCTCGCTGCTGCCCGGGAACTGGCGGCCAGGGGCCTGGAGGTCGAGGTGTTCGAGTGCTCCTCGCGTCCGGGTGGGCAAGTTCGCACCGTTCGCTTCAGTGGGCTCGCCGTCGACGTCGGCGCGGAGGCGCTGCACCGGGCCGGACCCCACGTCGACCGCCTGATCGACGACGCCGGCCTGCGCTCCGAGGTCATCGTCGCGCGACCGGGTCCTGCCTGGGTCTGGTGCGGCGATCGGCTCCGGCGGCTACCCGCGGGGATCGGGCCGGCAGGGCCGACGAGGCTCGGCCCGTTGCTCTCGTCGGGGATGCTTCGACCCACCGCCCTGCTGCGCGCGGCAGCCGAGCCGCTCATCCCCCGGCGACTACCCGCGGGTGATGTCGGAGTCGGCCCGTTCCTGGCCAAGCGGTTCGGGCGTCCGGTCGTCGACCGGTTCGTCGACCCGCTCCTCGGGAGCCTCCATGCCGGCGAGGTCGATCGGCTGAGCCTGCGCGCAGCCACACCCCAGCTCGCCGCCTTGGCCGAGCAGCACCGTTCGCTCCTACTCGCCCATCGCCACCGGCGCGCTGCGGGACCACCGCAGTTTCTCTCGTTCACCGGCGGACTCGCCCGGCTGGTCGACACCCTGGTCGCGAGCCCGGGCGTCGACGTGCACCTGAACGCCGGCACGATCACCCTGGAGCGTGCTGGCCCCAGGGGCGCAGTATCGCTTGCCTTCAGCGGCCAGGAGCGCCGACCGTTCGACGCGGTGATCGTGGCAGTTCCGGCTGCTGCCGCGGCGCGGGTTCTCCGGTCCTGGGACGCCAACGCGTCCGCCGCTGTGGGGGAACTTCACACCGCAACGGTCGCAGTCGCAGTCGCGTCGTACCCGAGGCGATCGGCCGATCGCTGCGAGGCGCTGCGAGCGAACGGGCTCCTCGTGCCATCGTCGGCCGGGCGGTTCCTCAAGGCGGCAACGTTCCTCACGTCGAAGTGGCCGCACCTGGAGGATCCCGGCTGCTTCCTGGTGAGGATGTCGGCGGGTCGTGCCGGCGCCGACGTGATCAGCGAGCTCACCGATGACGAGGTCGTGGATCGGCTCCACCGGGATCTGGCTGCCATGACCGGGCTCGACGCCGCGCCACTCGCGTGGCACCTGGAACGTTGGCCAGCCACGCTCGCGCGGCTCGAAGTGGGCCATGCCGAACGGCTGGAAAAGCTCCGATCCCGACTGGGCGATCCTCGGGTGGTGCTGGCCGGTGCGCCGTACGACGGGCTAGGCCTGGCCACGTGCATCGCCGCGGGCCAGCGCGCCGCAGCACAGCTCGCCGCGCCTGGACCGGCAAGAGGGGTCGCAACATGAGGTCCGGTCAGCCAGGTGCGATCCGTTCGCTCGGCCACGATGGGGCAGACCGGCCGTTCCTCGTCATCTGGGAGCTCACCCGCGCCTGCCAGCTGGCTTGCGTGCACTGCCGAGCCGAAGCGATCCCTGAACCCGATCCCACCGAACTCTCCTTCGAGGAGGGGTGCTCGCTCCTCGACGACCTGGCCGCGTACGGCGCACCACGCCCGATGGTGGTCTTGACAGGGGGCGACCCTCTCGAACGCCCAGACCTGGTCGCGCTCATCGAGCACGGATCGCGGGCCGGCCTGCACGTCTCGGTCGCGCCGTCGGCCACGCCCCATCTGACCGCCGGCCGCCTCGGGGAGATCCGCTCGGCAGGCGCCCGCACGGTGGCACTCTCACTCGACGGCGCTGACGCCGCCACCCACGATGACTTCCGCCAGATCGACGGGGTGTTCGACCGCACGATCGCGGCGGCGAGCGCGGTACGCCGGGCCGGGCTCCGCCTCCAGGTGAACTCCACGGTCACCCGCACCAACGTGACCGAGCTCGCTGCGCTCGCCGAGACCGTCATCAGGCTCGGCGCCTCGCTCTGGAGCGTGTTCTTCCTGGTGCCAACCGGGCGAGGTCATCTCCTCGACATGCTCGACGCCGAGGAGACCGAGGATGTGCTCCATTGGCTCCACGAGATCGCGCACGTGGTGCCGGTCAAGACCACCGAAGCACCCCACTACCGCCGGATCGCCCTGCAACGGCGCAACGTGACGCAACCCGATTCCTCCTTCCCTCCCGGCCCCCTACGGCAGCAGCTTCGAGCCGAGACCCGAACGCGCCTGGGTCACCTGTCCATCGAGCGGCGGCCGCGACCCCCGCTCGCGGTGAACGCCGGCCGTGGGTTCGCATTCGTCGACCATCGAGGTTCCGTGTATCCGAGCGGCTTCCTTCCACTCGCCGCCGGTTCGATCCGCGAGCAGCCGTTCCCCGAGATCTACCGGAGCTCGCAGCTGCTCACCGGTCTGCGTGATCTGAGTCGGCTACGTGGACGGTGCGGAAGGTGCGAGTTCCGCGACGCTTGTGGAGGCTCGCGCTCGCGGGCCTTTGCCGTCAGCGGGGACCCCTGGGCAGAAGATCCTTCGTGTGCCTACGAGCCAGGCTCGCTGACGCCCCGATTCGTGGCGGAGAGGTGATCTCCGGCTGGTGGAAAACGCCGCCTCGGACAGCACAACACCCCACCTCGAGAAGTGCGGCTTGACCTACTGTTTCGTTGGTGGCACCGCCCGGTTCGTCTGGTTCCTCGCGCCCTACGGTCCTGCAATGACCGCTGGGCGCCGCAGGCGAGTCTTGGCCATCCTTATCGGCGTCATCGTCGGTGGGCTGCTTCTGCTCTACTCGCTGACGGTGTTCGTGTTCGGCGAAGCGCCGGAGTGGACCTCAGCGAGATCGGTCTGCACCCAGCCCGAGTCCATCGTTTACGAGCAGGGATTCTCCTACGCCGTGTTCGTTCGGAAACCGTCGGTCTCTCTGTCGCTGAGTCCCGCTACCCCGAACGCGGTAGTGAGCCGCACCGCCGACGGGAGCTACGGGGTGTACATCGAGCTGAACTCGCCAACAGGCGCGGACGCCGTGACCTGCCGCTGGGAGCCTGACCATGTCGTGATCGTCGAACCCAACGGCATCGAGCATCGCGTCCCGGCGAGTGTCTTCACCGGCGGGCGCTGACCGGCGCCACTCCGAGAACCTGAACCGTCCTGGGTTCTCCGGAGGCTCGCGCCTTGGTTTCCAACCCCGATGGGGCCGGTCCACGGCATCGATTTCCTCGACGGTGACGAAGTCTGGTAGGTCAGCGACGCTCATCGCGCCCTCCGTCTGGCTCGGGAGCCAGGTCGTGGCCTCGTGCTGAGGCCAGATCGATGCCGACGAGGTGGTGGCGTTCGCCTGCGGGTTCGGCCTGCCCATCGGCTGGTTCTTCACCCCGCCATCCCCGAACGAGAACATCGGGCTCGCCACCCCCGACGCTCCCACCGACGGGCTCGACCCCCACGTGAGGGCGAGGGCGGCAGCGACCTGCTGCGGTGCGCACTAGCGTGGCCGCAAGTCTGGGCCCAGCACGCCCGCGTCGTCGACCAGCTGGCCGAGCGGTTCAGCAACACGGCCGCCCTGCTCGTGCAGGCCAGGCCCGACATCTCGGCCGTCGCCGCGTTCCCCAACACGCACAGGTGCCAGCTCTGGTCCAACAACCCCCAAAAGCGGCTCAACAACAAGACCCGCCGGCGCACCGACATCGTGGGCATCGCCCCCAACCGCGCCGCCGTCGCGCGTCGCACCGGTGCCGTCCTCGCCGAACAACACGACGAATGCCCGGTCGTTCGCCGCCACCCGAGCGCCGAGCCCCTCACCACGGCACGCCCAGCGACTCACCAGCAGACACCACGACAACGAGGTGACACCAGCACTCGAAGCAGCCAGCTACAACAAGAACCAAGTAGTTTGACGCGGTGGTCCTGTTCCACCACGACAACGGGCGCGGCCATCTAGAAATCTGGCCGTTTAGGCATGGAAGAGGCCATTCTCCAGGTGTCGAAAAGGGCCTCTCACCTGGTACTTCAGTCGGTGGCGGGGCCCGAACCGCGCCTTGGCGGCAACGCTCGAACTTGGGCAGTGAGCGTTACTCCATCCGGTATGACGAAGTATGATCACGTCATGACCGTCGAACGCCTGACCGTCTCGATCGAATCAGAGCTCGCCATCGCCATCCGCGAAGCCGCCGAGGCCGACGAGCAGAACGTGTCCTCATGGCTCGCCGACGCCGCCCGCCGCCAGCTTGCAGCGCGCGGCCTTCGCGACGTGGTCGCCGCGTGGGAACGCGAGCACGGCGCCTTCAGCGACGAAGAACTCGCAGCCGCGCGCGCCCTCGTCGACGGATGACCACACTCGTTCTCGACACCGGCGCGCTGATCGCACTTGGCCGCAACGACCGCACGGTCTGGGCGATGCTCCGCAACGCCGCCGACGACGCCGCCCAGGTGTCCGTGCCCGCTGGCGTCGTCGCACAGGCATGGCGCGGCGGAAGCGGCCAAGCCCTCCTCGCACGAGCACTGGCCCACTGCGACGAGGTACCGCTCGAAGGATCGCTCGCGCGCGCGACCGGGCTTCTGTGCGGACGCGCCGGCACGGCCGACATCGTCGACGCCTCCGTCGCCCTGGTCGCCGCTGCCCGATCGCAAGCCGGACCCACCGCCCTCATCACCTCCGACCCCACCGATCTCCGGCACCTCCTCCAGTCGCTCGACGCGTCGGTCCGCCTCGTCACCGTCTGACCCCTGCAGGCCGCCAGCCTGTGCAAGCCCGCTCGACGGATGGCGGGTTTCGTTGTTGGGCGTACGATCGGGCGCGTGTTCGACGTGGTCGTTCTTGACGCGATGGGTGTCTTGTAGGTCGACGCAGACGACGTCGGTCAGCTGCTCCTCCCATTCTCGACGAGAAGGGCTTGAACTCGGCGTTCGGCGACGGCCCGGTCGTCGTGTTGTTCGACGGTGACGGCGGTGACGAGCCGTTCGATGGCGGCGTGGTTGGGGACCACGCCGACGACGCCGGCGCGGCGCTTGAGCCGGCAACGACGACACACTCCGCGATGGTGTTCCTCGGGCCGTCGTGGGCGTCGGAGATCACCAGGCGGGGCCTCTGAGCTGGTTCTTTACTTGGTGGCGGGGGCGGGATTTGAACCCGCGACCTTCGGGTTATGAGCCCGACGAGCTACCAGACTGCTCCACCCCGCGGCGTGCCTCACAGTCTACCGGTCACCACTGCGGCGCACCAGCCGGCGTCGCTTTCACCACCAGCCGGCGCCGACCTCAAGGACGCACTGAGGCTCCGAACAGGTGCGGCACCTCGCGCCCGGGGGCTGGGCCCGACGGCGACACGGCACCGCGTAACCGGGACGGCGCGGCTGTTGAACCGACGCCAGCGGAGATCAGCTGAGTCCGGTCAGCCGGCGGCGATGGCCTTGGCCAGCGCTGTGAGCTGTGCCGTGGTCAACGACGATCCGGTGAGGTCGTAGCCGTTCTCGCCGACGACGACGACGGCACGGCCCTCGGGCGGGCCGGCGACGACGGCGCGGTCGCCGGCGTCGACTTCCTCGAAGGTCGCACCCGGCGGCGGGTTCTTGAGAAAGCCCTCGAGCAGGGCGATGGCGCCGGCGCCCCCCTGCGCCGGCTTCACGGTCAGCTCGGCCACGCTCTTGGTGCCCGCGCGGTAGGTGCAGCCACCGGTGAGCGTGTCGAGCTCGGCGGTGACGGTCATTCCGGTGGCCGTCGAGAACTCAGCGGCGGTCAGCACCTCGCACGGATCCGACGATGCCGACGACCCCTGAGCACCGCCGCCCGGCGTCGAGCCCGCCGTGGTGCCCCCGCTCGTGCCCGAGGTACTGCCGGTGCCACCGACCGTGGCTCCCGACGAGGCGGACGTCGATGACGAAGCCGTCGTTGACGTACCGGAGCTCTTGTCGGAGCTGCACGCGGCAACGAGCAGCAACGCGGCGACGCTAAGGAAAAGTGAACGGGGCACTGGCTCCTCCCTCGGGTGTATGGGTGTGGTTCTGCTCTACACGGCGAGCGTCGCAAGAACGCCCATTCGGGTTCGTATCGAATCGCCTCGCTCAGACCGCGTTGGCCAGCTCACGCTGGTGGCCCGGCCCTCAGATCTTGCGATCGAGGCCTTCCCAGTACGGATCACGCAGGAGGCGCTTGTAGAGCTTGCCGGTCGGGTGGCGCGGCAACGAGCCGGGGAAGTCGATCGACCGGGGGGCCTTGTAGCCCGCGAGGTGGTCGCGTACGTGCGCGACCAACTCGGCGGCCAGCTCGTCGGAGGGCTCGTATCCGTCGGCCAGCTCCACCGCGGCTTTGACCTCCTCGCCCATCTCGTCGTTGGGGATGCCGAACACGGCGGCGTCGGCGACGGCGGGGTGGGTCACGAGGACACCCTCGATCTCGGCGGGATAGATGTTCACCCCGCCCGAGATGATCATGTCGATCTTGCGATCCGACATGTAGAGGTAGCCATCCTCATCGAGGTAGCCGACGTCGCCGAGCGTGCCGACACCGGGCTCGAGGTGAGCGGCCGACGTCTTCTCCGGCGCGTTGTGGTACTCGAAGTCCGAACCGGTCTTGGAGCGGAAGTAGATCTGTCCCGGCTCGTTCGGGCCGGCAAGGGTGCCATCGTCCTTCACGATCAGCAGCTCGGTCATCGAGCTCTCCCGACCGAGGCTCCCGGGCCGCTCCAGCCACTCGGGCCCGGTGATCACCGACAGGAACCCGCCTTCGGTGCCGCCGTAGTACTCGGTGATGACCGGGCCCCACCACTCGAGCATGGCCTTCTTCACCTCGATGGGGCACGGCGCCGCCCCGTGTGGCACGACGACGAGCGACGACCCGTCGAACCGGGCACGCACCTCGTCGGGCAGCTTGAGCATCCGGATGAACTGCGTCGGCACCAGGTGGAGGTTCGTCACCTGATACCGGTCGATCAGCTCGAGCGTCTCGGCGGGATCGAAGCGGTGACGCATCACCACGGTGCTACCCGCCACCAGCGGTGCCATCGAGAAGATCCACTGCGCCGAGTGGTACATCGGGCCTTCGAGGAGCGTGACCCCGCCGGGCGGGATGCCGAACGTGCCGTTCACCAACCCCGCCACCAGCTGGAACATCTCCGGCGGCAGGCCGTACTGGGTGAGGGTGCCGCGCACGCCTTTGGGGAAGCCGGTGGTGCCCGAGGTGTAGAACATCGGCCCTCCGGAACCCTGGTTCTCGGGCTCGTCGGCAGACCCTGAAGCCACCAGCTCCTCGTACCCGATGAACCCTTCGGGGGCAGAGCCGTCGAGCCCGATCACGACGCGGTGTGAACAGCCGTCGAACGCCTGCTGAGCCGCGAGCGCCACGTCGAGGTGAAGCGCGTCCACGAACAGGGCCTTGGCCCCCGAGTCGTTCACGACGTACGCGAGCTCGTCGGCGACCCAATGCCAGTTGACCGGCACGACGATCAACGACGTGTGCATCGCGGCGAGCGTCACCTCGAACGCCGCCCGGCGGTTGCCGCTCATCAGCGCGACCACGTCGCCTGGGGCGAGGTCGAGACGGCGGAGCTCGTGGACGAGCCGGTTCACCCGCGCATTGAGCTCCGACCAGGTGCTGGTACCGGCCTCGTCGATGAGCGCAGGGTCATCGGACCGCTGTTCGGCGAAGGTGGCGAGCAATGCGACCATGAAGGCCTCCGTTCGAGGATGCGATGCGATGGCGAGGTTGGGTGTCAACGCGCCAGGCGAAGACACTCGGGCGACGACAGCACCGGTGACGGGCGCCATCGGTGCATGCTACGGCGCGGCCCGGTGGCTACCCGGTGAACGTCGGGGTGGCGGTAACGGGCGCCGCAGGCGGCGGCGGCGACGTCGTCGGGGGGACGGACGGCGCTGTCGTCGTCGGGAACGGAACGGCGGTGTTCGGGGGCATGTCCTCCGGCCCCGGCGCCCGCCACTCGAAGGTCACGGCCAGTGCGTCGTGATCCGACAGGGGCTGGCCATCGCTGCGCTGGAACACGTCCCGCTCGAAGCGGTGGGTCAGCGGCGTCACGTCGACGACCGATCCCGACCGGAACGCGAACTTGTCGATGACGTGGGCGTCGGCGCCGCAGTCGACGACGCTGCACACGTCGGCCAGCCCGGTCGCGGCGAGGAAGTCGGCCCACACCGTGGCGTCGGGTTCCGAGGAGGTCGACAGGTTGGTGTCACCGCCGACGATCACCGCCTGCCCGACCGAATAGGTGTTGATGAAGTCAGCCAGCACCAGATAGTCGGCAGCGCTCCACATGAGATCGTCCGGTGTGCTACCGGCCTCCCCGTGCAGGTTGTACAGGTCGATCTCCACCCCGGCCGCGACCTCGAGGCGGGTGACGCTGAACCCCTTCTGGGACAGGCAGTCCGCCGCGCCACCGTCGGAGGTGTCGGCACCCCCGAAGCAGCCGGGCCACATCTGCCGGTAGACCACCCCGAAGGGCAGTCGCGACAGGTAGTTCAGGCCGTCGGAGACGATGGCCGTCGGCCGGCGCGGGTCCGAACCGAGCGGCGGTGGCGCCGGCTCCGACAGGTACGGGTGGGTCACGGCCGAGATCAGGTCATCATGGTGGAAGTTCACTCCCGGGATCGGCGGGACCGGGTCGATCCAGTCCTCCTGGACGAGCACCACGTCGTAGCCGTTGAGCTTCGGGCTGATGAGCGGCGTGTTGATGTCGGGTTCTGACCCGGAAAACGGCTCGGGCAAGCCGGCGACGTTGTAGCTGAGAGCCAGGAACGAGCCGGAACGACTCGGTTGATGGCTGGCAACCGCCGCATCCGCGGGGGCGAGCGCGTGCCGACCCGTGAAGCCGGCCAGCACCAGCCCGGCGATCCCAACCGCCGCAACCGCCGCGCGGGCTCGACCGCGCGCTGCTTCCGTCAGTGGTGCACCCGTCTGCCGCTCCGCCATCGGCCCAGCCTAGGCCGAGCGCGCACCCAGATGGCCAGCACGGCACCAGGACTGGCCGACTGCCGCCGCTTCGCCAGCAACACTGCGCGCGCCGGCCGAGCACCGCGTGCTGTACTTCAACCCATGCAGCGGGCACCGATCGGGGTCGAGGCCCAGCTCGGCGAGATCCTGGCCGAGGTGCGGTCCGACCGCAGTGTCCTCGTCACCGGCGAGCCCGCGTCGGGCGTGTCGACGCTGCTGAGCACGTTCGTCGAGCGCCACCTCGGTGCTGGCGGCGTCGTCGCCATCAGCCTCGACGAGATCGAGACGTCGCGCCTCCCCGCGGTGTTGGTCGTCGACGACGTCGAGCGGCTGGATGAGGCTCTTGTCTCGGAGATCGCGACACGGCTGATGGCCCGCCGGTTGGTCGGCGTGTTCGGGACCTCCTCGCCCCGGAGCGGCGCCGTTGCCCGGCTCACCTCGACGGCGACTCTAAGCGAGGTGCAGACCCGGACCCTCGACGCCGACGACATCGCCGAGCTCGTGTTCCAGCTCGTCGGCGCGTACCCCGACCGACCGACCGCGCTGCAGCTCGAGGCCTTCTCCGGCGGACGGGCGGGTGTCCTCGTACCGACAATCGACAACGCGATCCGCAGGGGGGTCCTCACCGAGGAGGCTGCCGTCGTGCGCTTGCGCGAGCCGCTCGCGGTGCCGCGCTCGGTAGCCAGCCGGATCAATGCCCGGCGCGAAGCGCTCGACCCACACGCTGATGAGGCCGTGCGGACCGTGTGCGTGGCGCGCCGACTCGCCACGCCCGATGCGCTGGCGACGTTCGATCCCCGAGCGCTTGAGGAAGCCGAACGGTGCGGCCTGCTGGCAGTGCGCACCGAGGACGGTGAGCGGGTCATCGTTCCGGCGATCGGCGCCGTTGCCCGGGTCGTACTGGACGAGCTCGGCCACCGCTCCGCCGGTCGCGAAGGCAGAAGCTGGCGAATGCGACGGCTATTGCCTCTGCGGCCTGATCGACGGCAGCTCATGCCTCCGCGATCGGGGCGCGGACCGTGGCGAATCAGCGGGCGGGGGGAGCCTGATCGACGGCAGCTCATGCCTCCGCGATCGGGATGGTGGTCGGCCGCTCGTTCCACGTGACCTTTCCACCCACCCTGCCGCGCCGGACCGCCGGCCGACCCCGCTTGCCGAGTATCAGGCCGTCGCGGTCGACGGTGGTGCCGGGGTGGTCGGCGTGGGTGGCGGTGATGCGGCGGCCAGCAGCAAGAGCGCCAGCTGGATCTTCTCGCGCGCCCGGTCGACGCGTGCCTGGTACTCGCCCAGCTTTCCTTCCCGCAACAGCCGGTTGGCTTCCTCCAGGTCCTCGTTGGCTTCCTGCAACAGCCGGGGCACGTGGCTCGCATCACCAGGGGGAAGGGTGCTGCTCGGCGCCGCTGGTGCACCCTCCGCTTCGGACTCCGCCGGCGGCGACGGCGCGCCACCGGCATCGCCGTCAGCCGCCTCGGCCGTGACCCGGTCGCGCTCGAGAGTCTCGATCGCCAGATCAGCTCCGAACAGCTCACGGAGAGCCTCGTCGAGCGTCGCCTTCACCACCACGCGATCGCCGTAGACCACCACCACCCGCTTCAGTTCGGGCAGGTTCTGCTGGGTCGAGGTCACGTACAGGCCGCGGACCCACAGCAGCGACCGGTCGACCGGGACCAGCAGCATGTTGCCGAACGACACCTTTGAGTTGACCGATCCGAGCAACGTGATCTGCTCGGAGACCTCCGTGTCGGCGTTGATCTGAGCGCTGATCGGCGCCGGTCCGTTGACGGTGAACGGAGGCACCTCGTACGCGATGAGCTTCCCGTACTCGTCGCCGTCGCTCTTGGCGACCATGAACCCCGGCAGCAGCTGGGTGCTGCCACTGTGCTCGCTGACGGGCACAAACGGTCGCATCGCGACGAACTGCGCCCGTTCGCCGCCGGGCAGGTTGAGCAGCGTGTAATACGGCTCGATCGGTTCGCCACGCGCTGCCTGGATCACCGGGCCCGGAATCGTTCCCGGCACCTGGGGTCGCGTCGTCGTGGTCGTCGTCGATCTCGGGTCGCTGGGCGCCCGCTGCGCCACCGACCACGCGCCGCTGCGCTGGTACCAGCTTTCGGGGTCGTCGATCCGGTAGGTACCCCACTTGTGGGTCTGCACCGCGAACAGATCCAACGGGTAGCGGACATGCTTGCGCAGTTCCGAATGCAACTGGTCGTCGCTGCGGAACAGATCGGGGAACGCCCGCCGGTACGCGGCGATGATCGGATCGGACCGGTCCCAGACGTAGAGCGACACGGTGCCGTCGTAGGCGTCGACAACTGCCTTCACCGAGTTGCGCACATAGTTGAACGACCGGCCACGCAGGCCACTCCCGCTTGCGACGCTGGCTTCGTCGCCCGAGACCCGCTCCGCGTTCGGGTAGCGGTCCGACACCGTGTAACCGTCGATGCTGTACTGGATGCGGCCGTTCACCGAGACCGGATAGGGATCGGAATCCCACGCGATGAACGGCGCCACCATCCGGACCCGCTGGCCGACGTCCCGGTTGAACAGGATCCTGGTCTCGGGGCCGACGAAGCTCGAGAACAGCAGGTCCGTGTCATTGAACCGCAGACTGAACATCGCCTGAACAAACGCCGAGTCGACCGGAACCCCGCCGAGGCCGTCGTAACGGTTGCTCGTCGTCAGCTGGTCCTTGTTGATGTACCCGATCTCCTCCCGCCCTTCCGCCCCCGTGATCACGTAGCTAGCCGACGCGCTCGGGTACTCACCGAAGTAGATAAAGGGCTGCTGCACGTGGGCGCCGGGTGCCACCCGATCGGAGCTCTGGATGGGGATGTCGCGGATCAGGAAGTCCGGGTCGCCCTGGCCGACGACTCCCTGGGCCGCGGCGAGCGCCAAGCCGTAGCCATGGGTGTAGGCGACGTGCTGGTTCTCCCACGACGGCTTGGGAATGTCACCGAGGTCGCGCACGCCGAGCACGACGGCCGTGGTCTCGTAACGGTCGCCGATCTTGATCTCGTAGCGGTCGACGTCGAGCTCGTTGAACCGGTAGAAGTCCTGCTGCTTCTGCAGCTGCTGGTAGGTGTCACGCACCTGCGTGGGATCGAGCAGGGGGATGTTGCGCACCGTCTCGGGGTTCTGCTCGAGCGCCCTGCGGGTGGCCTCGGGATCGCGGGACCCGTCGTAGTCGAACGACCGCGTCTCTACCGTTCGACCCGGCACCAGGTTCAGGCCTTCCCGGGTCGCGGCGATGTTGTTGGCGATGTAGGGCCGCTCCCGGGTGCTCTCCGTGGGTTTCACATAGAACCGCTGTACCGCCGCAGGGACGATCGATCCCGCGACGACCTGCGCGAACGCCCACAACCCGACGACCACGATGGGCAGGACCCAACCTCGCCGGTGGATGTTTGCCAGGAACACCACCGCGGCCGACAGGGCGATGAGCATGAGCAGCCGCATGGCCGGCAACTGGTGGTTCACCTCGGCGTAGGTGGCGCCGTTGACGACGCCGCGCGAGGAGTACACGATCTCGAACTGGTCGAGGTAGTAGCCCGCGGCTC
>FWPU01008695.1_pt1 | contig 16941 bp, 16 predicted proteins | sample 2228361 | NCBI WGS metagenome assembly FWPU01 (sample SAMEA103939777, study PRJEB20133) | metagenome
TAGCATCAAATGTCTTTTCCCATTCCCTTTTCTCCCTTGTTATCTCCTCAAAGAGAAGTGCCTTTTCAAGAACAATAGATATATGTTTTGCCACAGGAAGAAGTATATCGAGTTCCTTTTCAGAAAATCTTCTGGGCTCGGTGCTATCGAGATTGAATACACCAAAAAGTCTGTCATGATAAAGAGGAATACTTATTGTGGATCTGATACCTTCAAGAAGAAGTTTTCTGTCAAGAGGGAATCTCATCTCTGAGGCGAGGTCATAATTTATAAATTATTCAATGCGACCCATTCTGCACTCGTTCCATTGAGGGGTGCCTTAACCCCTTTCTTAAGAAGAGTATTGAGATCTGTATCAACAGTAAATATCTGAAGACTATGTTCCTTTGCACTGAATAAAAGGATACTCGCTCTTTCGCATGGAATTCTCTTTCTTATTTCGCTTATCATTATCCTAAAGACCGTGGCAGTGTTCAAACTGGAATTTATCATACCACTTAATTCACTTATCACATCAATCTGATCCATGGTGGTCATCAACTTCTGAAGTAAATCTTTATTTTCAAGAGCTACACTATGACCAATACCCTTCTTTCTATCCGTTATATCCTGAATGATCAAAAAAAGGTCACCATAAAAAAAGACCGTAATTTTGACCTTTAAATGAGAGTTATCTCTTCTATTCAACAAAATCTCATAAGAACCTTCTTTAAGGTCCTCCTTTAAAAATTGTTCCGCAAAAAGTATGTCTTTTATATTCATTCCAAAAACATCACTAATTTCGATGCCGAGGAGGGTCTTCAAGGACGGAGTGACTCTCTTAATCTTGAGTTTTTTATCAGCAACTATTACGGGGATATCCAGAGAATCAAGGAGTCTGAAGATAAAATCGCCTGCACCTTCCAACACATAATTTACTGAAATCTGAAATGTAGTATCCATAAAAAATTATAACATATAAAAACAGATGCGAGGCAAAATGGAATTGGCTTACATTTAAAAAGTATTGCTCGAGGAATCGCTTTTGGATTAGACTATAGCCTCTTCACCAACTCCCTAAGCCTTGAAAATCAAAAACTCACGAGCATCTTCAATTTCGCTTACCGCATCTTACATGCGAGCCAAAGACAAAGCAATCTCTTTATTTTCAAGATCTTTTGAGATTGCTTTGTCGCTATTGCTCCTCGCAATGACACCTAAAACCCCTTTAGTTATTGAACAGCCTCTAAGACCATTAACTCTTTCAGTGGTGATGCATGTGGCTTTTTTGGAATCTAACCTTCACATCCTTCTTACCTGCTTTTTCGAGTATCAATGTGAGTGTAAACTCATCGCCTTCCTTGACCTCAATGGGAAGGTTAAAGAGCATGATGTGAAGGCTCCCTTTCTTTAATTCAACAGTTCTCTCACCGGGAAGAAAGATCCTATCTATCTTAACCATCGCACCATCCTTTACATCATGAAGTTCAGCAATGACTCCTGGAATACTCACCCTTGCACCAATAATACTGTCATCACTTCCCCTATTTTCTATCTTCATGAAGACTGCTCCTAAATCAGGCTTCATATCCGAAAATTGAGCCTCTGCATCGATAATACTGATATCCTGAGCATATACTACATGGGTCAAAAATAAAACCAGAAAGATTACCTGTGCTGCTTCCCTCATCATAGAACCTCCTTATTCTCCTTTTCTTATTGCTTCATAGGGCTCAAGCCCTGTACTCCTTATTGCAGGATATAAAACAGCCAGTATTCCTGTCAATATGCAGAGTATAACGGTCGTGAGCATAATTATTATTATAAATTCAGTCCCTGGCCAGACATATGGAAGATTAAGGGATTTAAGAAGAGGCTTTTTTAATAGTGAGAGAAAAAACCAGCCAGCGATAAGTCCTGTAAACGCACCCGTTGATGTGAGTAGCATTGACTCGAATATGATTATTAAAAAGACCTCTCTTCTCTTTGCACCAAGGCTCCTTAATATACCTATCTCCCTCTGCCTCTCGTTAATAATCATAGAGAATACGACACTTATCAATATAAGGGTTATGAACCATAGAGAAAAGCCTATTCCAACGAGTATCCTGATAAGTACAAAGAATTGTTTCTTCACTGTTCCTATAACATCCTGTGAGGTGATTGCCTTAACTCCCTTTATATTATATTCAACAAAGACCTGTGCCCTTTCAGGTGATATATTCGGGTCAAGTTGTACAAGTATAGTCGATATGGCATCCTCCTTTATATCGAGAGGCTCAAATGACTCTGTCTTTGACTCCCTTATCATCTCCCTTGCTGTCTCCATGGTCATGAATACCGCATGGTCAATATACTCAAGTCCTGTCGGTGCAAGATGACCTACAACCTTGAGTCCTTTACCAAAGAATTTCATAATCTCGTCCTTTGATACAGGTATCGATGCACCTATAATCACCTCATCCTTACTGAGTTCCCTGTTTATTGTCTCATCGAGCCATGGTTTTACTGTAAAATCAGTGGATGGATCAAAACCAACAAGCAGGACATCCACGGTTGTACAGCATGGATATGATGTCGATTTTATAAAAAGCTGAGGCGATGCCCTTTTAACTCCCTTAAGTTTCTTTACCTTCTCAAAGACATCCAGTGACATATAGAATACAGATGGCTTACCAGCAATCAATGTGGTCTTTGCCTTTTCCTCATATCCCTCTGGAACCACCATGAGATCAGCTCCCAATCTCTGAGCACCGAGTCTTATACTCGTGAGAACCCCCCTTAAACTTATGGTGCCTGAAAAAAACATCAAAGATACAAGTAAGACAGCAAGGATGAGCCCTATGCTTCTGAAGGGCCTTCTTTTTATGTTCCTTAAAGAAAGAAAAAATATATTCATATCATTATTAAATAAAAGGGTCAGTTTTACACTGACCCTTTATATAAATTATATCTCAGCAGACTTCTATTTTTCCCATGCTATCTGGATTCCACAAAGAAATACTTCCCTCTCCTTTTCAGAGGCAGGATCAACACCCATTGCATTGTGGCATGACTTACAGAGTGAAATACTTCCAAGAACCCTCTTTGTCTTTAGATTCACAACTATATATTCTGAATCTTTGTAATCCTTTGCAGGAACCCTTCTTGCTGCTGCAATGGCATACTTCCCATCAGGAGTCGTTGCCACATCATGTATATCGTAATCCTCACCAAAGACAATAGTATCCTTTATCTTCATCTTCTTTGTATCGATTATATACAATCTTCCATCAGCAGGCTCGCCTGCCACTGCGCCAGTTGATGACTGAAAGAGCAATCTTCCGTCAGGGCTTAATCTCGCCCTATGAAGGAATTCCTTTTTTCCTGTTGCTATCTCCTTTATTCTCTTTCCTGTCGTTGCATCATATACATAGATCTTATGGTCCTTCATATCGGATGTCCAGACATACTTACCATTCTCGAGAACCTGGACACCACAGAGATATGTCGTCTTGTAGACTCTGTCCATGAGTTTTGGATCGAGGGGATTCGATATATCGTAGACATGAACATCTCCCTGCTTCATCGAACTCAGATAGAGTCTGCCATCAGGTCCATAATGGCTTCCACAGAATCTTGTCGGTTTATCAAAGACCTTCTTTTCACTAACCACCTTTGGATTCTTCTTATCAGAGATATCGATCACATAAAGTGTGCTTGTATCCCATGTAGGATAGAATATATACTTCTGGTCAGGTGACATCTCAATGGCATCTGCTTGTTCATTATTCGGTAATGGTAATCTTCCAAGAACACTTCCTGAGATCATCTCTCTTTGAGGATCGATCGTTATCGTGGCAAAGGCAAGATGACCACCCCTCGTTGCTGAATAGGCAATCCCCTTATAAACCTTTGCTCCTTCCTCGGCAGGCACCTCAAAGGGCTTAAGGATGAAAAGATCCACAAGAACGAGAGAGAACACCACAAAGAGACTGAATAAACTAATAACCTTTCTCCCTTTTTTCATCGTTACCTCCTTTTTGTTTTTCGACCATGTAAAACATGGTCTTTTTGGTTTTTATTTCGTTACCTCTCCCTTAGGCTGTCGATTATAATTTTATCATTAGTCCTGATGATTGTCAACTTAAATCTATAAATTTAAACTTCTTATATCTCTGAATTTATAATCCTTTCTATCACCCCTCCACCAATAACGAGATTACCATCATAAAAGACAGCGCTCTGGCCAGGCGCAGGCGCCCACTGGGGATTATCGAATATAACCCTTACGGTTGAACTATCAATAATCTTCACAAGAGCAGGCTCATCCTTCGTCGTTGACCTTACCTTGACAGTGGCCCTGAAATCATCCCTTTTTTCCACGATCCAGTTGATATCCTCCACAGAAAAATCTCTCTTAAAAACATCCTCTCTTCTTCCCACATATATAGCGTTCTGTTTAATGTCTATCCTCACGACATAAACTGGATAACCCATTGATAAACCAAGGCCTTTTCTCTGACCAACTGTATAGTGATGAATACCCTTATGGGTTCCAAGAACCTTTCCTGTATGGATATCAATAATCGGTCCTGCCTTACAATCATCTATGATCTCATCAAGGAATGTATGGTAGTGCGGTCCCTGTATGAAGCATATCTCCTGGCTTTCTGGCTTTTTAAAGACAGGCAGATTATGTGCCATTGCTATCTCCCTTACCATCGATTTATTCATGGTGCCCAATGGAAGAATAAGTCTTTCGATCTCTTTCTTTTTCAGCACATAAAGAAAATAAGACTGATCCTTTAAAGCATCCATGCCCCTGTATAGAAGACTATCCTCTGTTCTTGCATAATGTCCTGTTGATATAAAATCAGCACCTTTCTCTTCTCTGAGACTCATGAGGTATGGAAATTTTATGTATCTATTGCAGAGGATGCAGGGATTTGGCGTTATGCCTCTTCTGTAACCATCTATAAATAACTCTATCACATACTTTAAAAACTCTGTCCTCAGGTCAAATATAATATGCTCTATACCTATCATTGATGCGACAATGGATGCCTCCTTTATTGCCTCTATTGAACAGCAGGAGACATCTTTATAATTCTCATTTCGCCTGAGTCTCGATTCATAAAGGATAAAACTCACACCAATGACATCATATCCTCCTTTTTTAAGTATCAAGGCAGTAACAGAAGAATCCACTCCTCCTGACATTCCAACAATAACCCTCTTCATCTCTTAACTTCCTGTTCGAAAGGAGATATTAAAAAGAAGTGACATCAATTTATTATCTTGGTTTTATATAATTTTCCCAGTATTCAAAGAGTTGTTTGGTTGCAAATACATCCCTTATACAGTATCTGGCAATATCGAGGTATTTTCCTTTCCTGAAGAGTTCACCAACCTGAGAACCACTCATATCCTCTTTCGGACTCCTTATGCCAAAAAACCTGCACCAGATATCGAGGTTATATTTTCTTGTTGCACCAAAGAATGTGAGATGATCGAGAAGGTCTATATGAAAACCATTATATCTTCCTGGCAGAAGATCTACTGTTGGTCTCAATTTATAATATGCAGATCTAACGAGTATAAATGGACAGTCAAATGTCCTGCCATTGAATGTGACTATCTGTTCTGCATCCTTTACATTCTGCCAGAATCTCTCTATTATGTCCTTCTCAGTTCCTGCTTCATAGAGAATCCCTTCCTCTTCAAATGGAAGACTCAACATCTCAGGTGATTGAAAAAAGACCTTCCCACTCATTGTGGATGTCTCAAGGAGGGCTATCGCCACGATCTCACCTGTTACAGGAGAGAGACCGAGCCTTTCTTTAACCTTTTCCTCCTCCTCGTTAGTCTCTGCCCATCTGAGGAGATAATCCTTAAGGTTATCGTCAAGGCTCTCAAACTCCTTTCCAATAGTCTCTATATCAAAGATTATTCTTTTCATTAATCCTTATGAAGCCCTGATCAACTCCTTAAATACACTCCATGTCTTTAATAACTCTATAGCCCTCTGTAACTGAATATCATCCTTTTCATCAACCTCAACAGGAGCAGTCTCCTGGGGCTCTTCATCTGTTTTCTCCTTTAAGTGTCTTTCTATATCCTTTTCTCTGAGAACAGGTCTCTCCTTGTCACCTGGTTTTGCCTCGAGTTTAACGATTATATCAGGTGTAATACCCTCACCATGTATGGATCTTCCACTTGGTGTGTAGTACTTTGCAGTGGTCAGTCTTAGCCCAGAACCATCACTCAATGGAATAATACTCTGAACAGAACCCTTTCCGAATGTGGTCGTTCCGAGTATTATCGCCCTCTTATGATCCCTTAAAGCTCCCGCAACGATCTCAGATGCCGAAGCACTGCCATGATTGACAAGAACCACAAGGGGTATCCTATAGTTCGGTCTCACTCCCTCTGTAAAGTAATCTGTCCTTTCACCTGTCCTTCCCTTTATATAAACAACGAGTTTGCCTGGTTCAAGAAACTGATCTGTAACCTCAACAGCACTCTGAAGAAGCCCTCCAGGATCATTTCTTAGATCAAGGATAAGGGATGTGATCTTATGCTTTTCAACGAGTTCCTTTAATGCAATACTCAGGTCATTAGCAGTCTGTTCCTGAAACTGGTTTATCTTTACATAACCTATTCCCTGCTCAAGGACCTTCGATTTCACGCTCTTTACTCGGATTATATCCCTTATAATGGTGAAGTCCTTTGGCTTTTTCCATCCTTCTCTAATAATAGTAATCGTCACATCAGTACCCTTAGGACCTCTCATCTTATTGACTGCATCCATGAGTGTCATATCTCTGGTGGGTTCACCATTTATCTTCAATATCTTATCTCCCGCCCTTATACCAGCCCTCCATGCTGGAGTATCCTCAATAGGCGCTATAACAGTAAGGACATTGTCCTTTATGCCTATCTGTATTCCGAGTCCACCAAACTCTCCTTTTGTCTCTACCTGCATCTCCTTATACATCTCTGGGGTCATAAAGCCTGAATGGGGATCGAGGAAACCTGTCATTCCTTTTATTGCAGAGTATACGAGGTCTTTTGTCTTTATCTCATCCACATAATTCTTATTTATCAATGAGAATGCCTCTGTAAAGACCTTTAGTTCTTCATACACTTCTGTCTGTGCACCCTGAACATAACTTGAGAGTCTTCCCACAATTACGCCTGTTATGAGAAGAGCCACAATTACACCGAATTTAAATATCCTTATCCTCTTCATGTAACCTCCTTCTTAGATATCTAAAAAATCTTATCTCCTTCTCAACCATTGCACTGGATCGAGTGGTTTGCCCTTATACCTTATCTCAAAATACAATCCTCTGCCTTCTAGTATCTCTGATTCACCTGTCCTGCCAATAGACTGTCCTTCTAATATTATATCTCCTTGCTTAAAAAAAATCTCTGAGAGATTCGCATATACAGAGTGATAATAACCACCATGGGAGAGGATTATAACCTTTCCGTATCCCTTAAGTTCTCCCACGTACGAAACCTTCCCCTTATATACAGCTTTCACATCATCCTCATCAGTCATTATGTGAATACCGCTTCGGAAAACAGGCACTCCTGTGTCAGGGTCTTTATGATAACCATAAGGAACCTTTAGTCTTCCCCTCACAGGCCAGATGAGTCTTCCTCTTTTTGAGAGAAAGCCTGTATCCTTCCCCTCAAGTCTTTCTGATTCTTTTATGATTCTCTCTAACTCTCTGCGTGATTCATTGAGTTCCCGAATCATTTTTTTGTAAAAATCTTTTTTATTTTTAACATATGCAAGAAGATATGCCTTCTCTTTCTGTTTGAGAAGCACCTCTTTCTCCTCTGTTTTAATGGATTCAAGGGTCTTCTTTTCAGTATCCTTCAGTGCCCTTAGTTCAATACCTTTTTTCTCGAGGACATCCAGATCCTCCTTTAATCTCTGGATCATCCTTCTCTCATAATTTGAAAGCATCTCGAGATATCTGAGATTTCTTAATAATTCTCCTGTGTCAGATGCCTGAAAGAGAAAATTCATCTCCTTCAGGTAACCGTACCTCGATATATTCCTGAGTTTGACCTTGAGGTAATTTCTTCTCTGATCTATGTCTCTCTTTATTGACTTTATTTCCATCTCTGTCCTAAGGATATTATCTTCAGTTGTCTTCAATCTCTTTTTTAGATCACTGATTCTTGCTCTCAGTCCGTTCAATCTCCTGTTTAATTCATTCATCTCACTGAGCACAGAAAATTCCTTTGCCCTCTCGCTCTTCAGGCGTTCCTCATAAGACTTTATCTTCTCTTCTATCTCCTTGAGTCTTTCAGCTGGTGACTTCCCTTTTTCATCATTTCCTTTCTGAGAAGACTCACCTGAAGAGGAGATATAAAAGGTCACTATAAGTAAAAATAAGAAATTCAAAAGATATCGTAACATCTTAATATTAATATCTTATTCTTCCTATAGCAAAAAATGCACCCAAAATCCCAAAGACCATACCTGCCAGTGGAGGAATGAGAAATGTTTCAAATGGTACAACAATGAGACTTCTCAGGATGGAAACTCTCATAGAGAATTCATTGAAAAATTGATAACCGATACCGAGAATAATGCAACTCACAATTCCACCAATAACACCTATAATTGCACCTTCAATCAAGAATGGAATCCTGATAAACGCCTTTGAGGCACCGAGCAACTTAAAGGTCTCTACCTCTTCATTTCTTCTGTAAAAAAGTATCTTTACAGTCGTATAAGAATTAAACACAATACCTGCTGTAAGAACAATCACTAATAAGATGCCTGAAAGTCTTACGGTTTTGCTCATCATCAGAATTGTATTCACCACACCTTCACCATACTCAACATCATCGACCCCATCCAGTCTCTTCATTCTCGATACGATATCCTTAATATGGCGGGGGCTGACAAAATCTTTTTTGAGTTTGACCTCGATGGAATCAAGGAGTGGATTTTCCTCAAGCCCTGCGAGCAGAAACTCTGCATGCTTTAACTTATTCTTGAGTTCATTAAGGGCTCTTTCCTTCGAAATAAATCTTACAGACTTTACCATCTCCATGGACCTTAACTTCGAGACAATGGACTGAGCCTCCTCTTCTGTAATCCTCTCCCTCAAAAATACCACCATAGTAAATTTATCAGGCAATCTCTCAGCGATAAGATTGAGATTATAAAACACGAGAAATGCTATAGTAATGAGCAAAAGCCCCGTTCCCACAGAAAACATCGCAAGTATATTAATCCACCTTTCCCTGAAGATGTTCTCTATAGCAAATCTCAATGGATATGTCATCACAAAACCTCCACTGATTTCAGGACACCTGATTCCAGTCTGAAGACCCTTCTGCCACTGTGCGTAAAAAGCTCAGGATCATGGGTTGCTATTACCACAGTTACTCCCCTTGCATTGATCTCCTTAAATATATTCATTATATCCTTTGTTGTGTCAGGGTCGAGATTTCCTGTTGGTTCATCTGCAAGGATTATTGATGGCTCAAACACAATAGCCCTTGCAATGGCAACCCTCTGCTGTTCTCCTCCTGAAAGGGTTGGAGGAAAATTATTAATCTTATGCCTAACACCGAGCATCTTCAGCGTTTCGTAGACATAGTCCCTTATATCACGATTGTTAATATTTCTTATCCAGAGAGGCATTGCAACATTCTCAAAGACAGTCTTTGTGGGAATAAGCCTAAAGTCCTGAAATACTATTCCGATCTCTCTTCTTAGGTATGGAATCTTATTTGGTTTAATGGATGAGACCTCATAATCAAGAACCCAAATCCTTCCTTTTTCAGGCCTCTCCTGTGCATATATGAGTTTAAGGAGGGTGGTTTTACCAGCACCAGATGGACCTGTGATAAATGCCATTTCACCCTTTTCAATAGAAAGAGAGATTTCCTTCAGAACTACCTGATTCTCGTATATCTTGGATACATTATCAAAGGTTATCATCTAACTGTAAAAGAGACTCATAATCAGTGAGAGACATCCGTTTTTATTCCTCTGAACCTCTGTACCACTCATTACCGTTCTTTGAGGAATTCCATTATCCTCTTCGCCATCTTTTCACCGGTCAATCCAAAGTAATCCATCAACTCCTTACTCGAGCCAGAACAACCGAATGTGTCAGGAGTGCCTATTCTCAAAACAGGTGAGGGTTTCTTGGATGATATGAATTCGCAGACTGCACCACCAAGGCCTCCTATAGTTGAATGCTCCTCAGCAGTGACTATCATTCTTGCCTGAGATGCAAGGATCAGAGCATCTTCATCAAGAGGCTTCACTGTCGACATGTTTATAACACCTGTATCTATTCCTTCCCTCCCAAGTATCTCTGATGCCTTCAATGCCTCATATACCATCACACCACATGCAATTATATTCACATCCCTCCCCTCTTTGAATACATATGCCTTTCCTATAGAAAACCTGTAATCCTCTGGCATAACAGGTTTAACCTTTGCCCTTCCCAATCTCACATATACAGGGCCTTTAGTTCTCACTATTTCTTCAATCACCTGTTCTGTCTCGTATGCATCAGAAGGAACTATAACGGTTATGCCTGGTATTACCCTCATCAATGCTATATCCTCAAGAGCTTGATGAGATGCACCATCCTCGCCAACAGTTATTCCACCATGTGTTGCAACGAGTTTTACATTCAGACCTGAATATGCAATGGTCTGCCTTATCTGCTCCCATGCCCTTCCTGTCTCGAATATGGCAAATGTGGATGCAAAAGGAATCTTGCCTGCAAGGGACAATCCTGCTGCTGTGCCGATCATATCCTGCTCTGAAACGCCTATATTAAAGAATCTCTCAGGAAATGCCTTTGCAAATAAAGATGTCTTTGTAGAACTCGAAAGGTCTGCATCGAGGACAACAACATCTGAATACTTCTGTCCTATCCTGTAGAGAGTCTCCCCATAGGCATCCCTTGTAGCAGTCTCGACACCATAAAAAGTCATAATTTCCTTTTCAGTTGTTTTTGCCATCTCCAAGTTCCTTGAGGGCTATCTCTAGTTCTTCCTTTGTTGGTGCAATACCATGATACTTGACCTTACCTTCAAATATCGAGACACCCTTACCCTTTACAGTCTTCGCAAGAATTACTGTAGGCTGACCCTTATGGGCCTCTGCCTCGTCAAGGGCATCAACTATCCTTGAGATATCATGTCCATCTATAACGATGGTATTCCAGTTAAATGCCTTCCATTTTGCCTCCACAGGCTCTACATCCTTAACTGACGAGATGGGACCATCTATCTGAAGACCATTCATATCTATTATGGCACACAGATTATCTATTCCGTAATGTCCTGCTGTCATTGCTGCCTCCCATACCTGACCTTCCTGCATCTCTCCATCTCCCAGAAGACAGAAAACCCTTGATGGCTTATTATCGAGTCTTAGACCAATTGCAACTCCATTAGCGACAGACAATCCTTGACCCAGTGAGCCAGTAGATACTTCCACTCCCTTAAGCATCTTTGAAGATGGATGGCCCTGGAGAGGACTTCCGAGTTTTCTAAGTGTACCAAGGAGTGACATATCGAAATAACCTGTAAGTGCAAGAACGGTGTAAAGAAGCGGTGCTGCATGTCCTTTTGAGAGTATGAATCTGTCCCTTTCATCCCATGAAGGGTCTTCAGGTCTATGTCTCATCTTATAAAAATAAAGGCATGTAACAATATCAGCAGCAGAAAGTGAACCACCTGTATGACCTGAACCAGCATTCGCAAGCATCTTGAGAACCTCTATCCTCACAATGCGGGCCTTTTCTTTAAGAAATTCGATGTCTCTCACCTGTAGCATCCTGAAATTATAAAATATAGACACAAGAAAATGAAAGTGCAGAGCCTTAGTGGTGTAAGATATGTTTTTATCCAGTAGACTACTTCTTCCTTTTCATTATATACTCAAGCAATATATCATCGAGGGTCTTATGTGAATATCCCTTTTTCTCCTCCTTAATACGCTCTTCTTTTATTGACCTATCGTGTGAAGATTCTGCCCTTACGTCTTCAACTACACTTTTATCTTTTTTTCCTGAACCACCATGCGAGATACTCATTATGGCGTCATCATACTTCCCACTGAAGAGTTCGATTATCATCTCCTTATGCTGTTTTTTTATTAATTCCTTTATACTCTCTCTGGAAACCTGTTCCTTGAGAAGATGAGAATAATTCGTCTTTTTTGATGATATTATAGCACCACCTTTATAAAGAAGAGTGGTTATAACAGGATTTTTCTCTCCACCATCCTCACTCTGAACATGAAAAATCTCACCCTTGTACGACACATTTGTGTTTATGCCACCAATCATAGTTTAAGAATATCATAAAAATACCAAATTCGTGTAGTAGGACAAAGTCAAATAAAGCGAAAAAATACCAAAACCTCTTAAGCTCTATCGTAACAGCATTAAAACACATCCCTATCGTTTTAATAAAATCTATTCAAATCTCTTTTGTTTCACTTTTTAGGTAATATTTTAAAACAGTTAAACTATAACAGAGTATTTCTCGTTTTTTGATTTTTTATAATAAAACTGAAAAGTATGGGGAAATATTACTCAATCGATTTAGTATTTTACACATTGTTATAATCTCAGGGATATAATCAGAAATGGATAACTTTATGAATTTAAAGATATTTTTGGAACGAGAAATTTTCTGGCATAAAATGTGCTAAAATAAATATTGTTATGGATAAAATCTTGACTGTCTGTCCTTATTGTGGTTGTGGCTGCGGACTATACCTGCATGTGGATCGAGGCAGACTGGTAGGAGTCTCTCCAAGTAAGAGCCATCCTGTAAATCGTGGAAGTCTCTGTGTAAAAGGTTGGAACGCCTATGAGTTTGTGGTGCATCCTGACAGGCTTCTTAAGCCAATGATAAAAAATGATGATAATGTGCTTAGAGAATGCTCATGGGATAATGCACTTGATTATGTTGCATGCAGGCTTATGGAGATTCGCGAAAAATATGGACCTGATTCCATAGGCATACTTAGTTCTGCCAAATGTACTAATGAAGAGAATTATATAATGATGAAGTTTGCCAGGGCAGTAATAGGTACCAACAATATCGACCATTGTGCAAGGCTCTGTCATTCATCAACTGTTGGAGGACTGGCCGCAGCCTTTGGCTCTGGTGCCATGACAAATTCCATATCCGAAATAAGAGATGCAAAGGTTCTTTTTGTAATAGGTTCAAACACCACAGAGCAGCATCCCATGATAGCGATGCATATGCTTGATGCTGTTGACAGAGGGGCTATACTTATTGTTGCTGACCCACGTAGACCTCAGATAGCAGAGTTTGCCCATATACACTTAAGACACAAACCAGGCACTGATGTGGCTCTTTTAATGGGTATAATGCATATAATTGTCAACGAAGGGCTGGTTGATGTTAGCTTTGTTCGTCGGAGAACAGAGAATTTTGATATCTTTGAAGAGGTTTTAAGGGATTTTCATCCCAGAGCCGTAGAACATATTACAGGAGTTAGCATAGAGGATATAAGACGGGTTGCCAGGATATACGCTATGGAGAAGCGTTCCATGCTTTTCTATGCAATGGGCATAACACAGCATATAACAGGTGTAGACAATGTAAGGGCATGTGCCAATCTTGTTATGTTAACTGGTCATATAGGACTCCCTTCTTCTGGAATAAATCCTCTGAGGGGACAAAATAATGTTCAGGGTGCCTGTGATATGGGAGCACTTCCCGGCTTCTATACAGGATACCAGACTGTGACTGACCCAAGGGCACGGAAGAAATTTGAAAGGGCATGGAAGAAAAGTTTACCTTCAAAACCAGGACTTACTGTTGTAGAGATGACAGAGGCAGCCTATGAAGGAAAGTTAAAGGCCCTTTATATTATGGGAGAAAACCCTCTTCTTTCAGATCCTGATCTGAATCATCTTAGAGAGGCCATGATGAAGCTGGAACTCCTTATTGTCCAGGATATATTTCCTAATGAGACAATGGAGTATGCTCATGTTGTGCTTCCAGCATGTTCCTTTGCTGAAAAAGATGGTACATTTACAAACACAGAAAGAAGGGTTCAGTTATTAAGAAAGGCTATTGAACCCCTTGGAGAGTCCAAGCCTGACTGGGAGATTATTACTGCTCTTTCAAGAAGGATGGGTTATGAGATGAAATACAGAGGTACATACGAGATTATGGAGGAGATAGCCCTTTTGACTCCCATATACGGTGGTATACTGCATCACAGATTGCGTCAGATGCATGGGCTACAATGGCCCTGTCCTGATGTAGAACATCCAGGGACGCCTTTCCTTCATAGAAAGAGGTTCGCAAAAGGATTGGGTACATTCATTACAGTAGAGTTTAAATTACCAGCAGAACTACCTGATGAGGAGTATCCCTTTATTTTGACTACCGGAAGAACATATTTTCGTTATCATACTGGTACTATGTGTAGAAGAACTTATGTGTTGGAAAGAGAAGAGCCTGCCTGTTATGTTGAGATAAATCCTTTAGATGCAGAAAGATTGAATATAAAGGATAAGTGCCCTGTAAAGGTCTCTTCAAGAAGAGGCACCATTACAGTATTAGCAAAGGTGACTACTTGTACACCAGAGGGTGTGGTCTTTATACCCTTTCATTATGCTGAAGCAGCAGCAAACCTTCTTACAAATTCAGCCCTTGATCCCACCGTAAAGATACCTGAGTACAAGGTATGTGCCGTCAGATTGGAACCTCTGTTTAAAGTATGTCAAAGATCAGTACCTGTAAAGGTTGTAGACTTAGAAGAGCTGAGGATAACATGAGAAATGAATGGGTTTTACCAAAAGGGCATCTCTATTACTGGTTAAGACAATTGAGAAATACGGCGAGCCTCATAGCTCCTCTTAAAGTAGATGGTGATATTGTATTCAAATCTCTTGAGAGTATACATGAGGTTTCCCTAAATAACCCAGCACTTCTGCCTTCACCAAAGGAGTTTCTATTTCCTCAACAGGAACACATGTTTTGGGTTGAAGTGGGTGATAAGGTTAAGCCATTATTAAATAAAGAGAGAAGATTTATTTTTGGGGTTCGTTCATGTGATGTTTCTGCATCAAGACTTCTTGATAGATTCTATTTAGAAGGTTATGAAGACCCGTATTATAGAGCTCGGCGGGAAAACACCACTTTCATCTCAGTAGTTTGTAACGATCCTGATCCAACTTGTTTTTGTATGGGGCTTGGCACAGGACCTTATCTTGAGGAGGGTTTTGATGTACAACTTACAGATCTTGGAGATAGATATTTTGTCCAAGCTGGTAATAATCAAGCCCTTAAGATTATACGACAATGGAGTTTTCTTTTTAATGCCCCCAAAAAGGCAGATTATGAGGATCAATATGAGGTATTCTTGAGTTCTAAGGCAAGGTTTCAGAAAAGAATCAATCTTAAGAATGTCAGAGAGCTTATACTTGCAGGAAAGGTAAAGAACAGTTTTTGGCAGTCTGTTACAGAGCGGTGCTTTGAGTGTGGTGGTTGTGTCTATGAATGCCCACTCTGTACATGCTTTACTGTGGTTGACAAGAAATATCCTTCAGGTATAGAAAGGGTAAGGTTATGGGATACATGTCTTTTTAAAGGTTTTACCCGGATGGCTGGCGGTGTGCTTCCAAATGAAAAAAGGATTCTCAGAACTAAAAGGTGGTATTATCATAAACTTATTCATTACCCAGACATACTTGGAGGATTTGGTTGTGTTGGATGTGGTAGGTGCACGCTGACTTGTCCTGGCAGGATTGATATGGCAACTATCGCTATAAAATTAACGGATCTACAGGATAATGACAGTTAGAGGATCGAAAAATATCTATATACCTGTAAAGGCTGAGGTAAATGAAAAGATTAATCTCTCAGCGGATGTCTATCTCTTTAAAGTAGTGCCAGAGGTTGAGTTTAATTACAACCCAGGACAGTTTTTTATGGTCTCTCTTTGGGGTTCTGGAGAGGTGCCAATATCTGTAGCATCATTGGCCAATGAGTCAAAGTCTGAAAGGTATATTGAATTTTGTATTAGAAGGGTAGGTAAGGTAACATCTGCAATCCATAAGATTGAAAAAGGTGATTTTTTATGGATAAGAGGTCCCTATGGAAAAAGCTTCCCCCTTGAATATGCAATAGGTAGAGATATGCTTATAGTTGGTGGTGGTATCGGGCTGGCACCCCTTAGACCTGTACTGCAATGGGGGCTGAAGAATAAAAAAAATATTAAGAAGTTGACTCTTTTATATGGTGCAAAAACTCCTGAAGATATAATATTTAAAGAAGACCTGAAAGACTGGGCAGACAGTGGGATCAATGTGGTTTTGACAGTTGACCAACCAAATAACGGCTGGGGTGGTAATATTGGTTTGGTTACAACGCTCTGGCACAAATCTGAAATCGATTTTAAGAATGCCGTATCTTTCATCTGTGGGCCAGAGGTGATGATTAAGGCAGCCACAAAAGACCTTTATTTCTTTGGTATGTCAGAAGAAAGGATCATTACTACCCTTGAGGCACATATGAAATGTGGTGTTGGGAAATGTGGTCACTGTTATAAAGAAGAACAATACATCTGCACAGATGGGCCTGTCTTCTCTTATAAGGAGATTAAAGAGTATAATCTCTTCTGATTTGTCAAACGCGTTTCTTCAAAAATAATCTCTTCGAAAGAGTATTGTTTCATCATAATTGTCAAAAAAGCAACTATCTGACAATGGTTCTGAATTTATAAATGGATATGTATAGAGATTCTTTTGTGAAAATAGGATAGGATTTACGAGGTCAAGGCCTTACAGGAAGAGGGTGAGGGGTAAATTTATAAGTCAATACGAGATGGATACACCATTAAACAGAGTTTTAGGGGTTACTGAGGATGAAAAAACAAAGGAGCATCTTAAAGCATTGAGGCAACATATAGATATTGTGAGC
>FWPU01008698.1_pt1 | contig 16928 bp, 17 predicted proteins | sample 2228361 | NCBI WGS metagenome assembly FWPU01 (sample SAMEA103939777, study PRJEB20133) | metagenome
TGGAGGTGTGCCGCATGCGCAACACACCCGTTATTTGCTTTATTAACAAACTGGACCGCGAGGGCCGCGACCCGTTCGACCTGCTGGATGAAATTGAAAGCAAGCTCAGTATTAAAGTCCGGCCGCTTACCTGGCCCATTGGCATGGGAAAGAGTTTTAAGGGTGTGTATAGCCTGTATGATAAAACCCTGCTGCTGTTTACTCCCAGCCGGGTTACGGTAGAAGAAGGTATTGAGATACGGGATATCCACAGCAAGGAACTGGATGGTTGGGTAGGCGAAGGATTTGCCACCCAATTGCGCCACGATGCCGAACTGATTGAAGGCGTGTACCCTCCGTTTGATAAGAACGACTACCTGGCCGGAAAGGTGGCACCTGTGTTCTTTGGCAGCGCCGTAAACAATTTTGGTGTGCGCGAGTTGCTGGATACGTTTATACGCATTGCTCCGCCGCCTGCGCACCGCCCTACCACGGTTCGGCTGGTTGAACCCCATGAACCGCGTTTTACCGGATTTGTGTTTAAGATTCACGCCAACATGGACCCACGCCACCGCAACCGCGTGGCTTTTGTAAGGGTGTGTTCGGGCCGCTTTACCCGGGGTAATACGTATTACCATGTGCGGCAGGATAAAAACCTGCGCTTTTCGAATGCCACGGCCTTTATGGCTCAGGACCGCGAAACCATTGACGAGGCCTGGCCCGGAGATATTGTGGGCATTTACGATACGGGTAATTTGAAAATAGGCGATACCCTTACCGAGGGCGAGAAATTAATGTTTACCGGCATACCCAGCTTTTCGCCTGAAATTTTTAAGGAGGTGGAAAACCTCGATGCCATGAAATCGAAGCAACTGGAAAAAGGTTTACTGCAACTTATGGAAGAAGGAGTGGCGCAATTGTTTACCTATGAGTTGGGCGCCCGCAAGGTGGTAGGTACCGTGGGCGCTTTGCAGTTTGAGGTTATCCAGTTCAGGCTGCTGCACGAGTATGGTGCCTCGGTTCGTTTTGTGCCGCAAAATATTTACAAGGCCTGCTGGATTAGCAGCCACGATCCGAAAAAGTTACAGGAGTTTATCCATTCCAAGCAACGCCATATTTCACGCGATAAGGACGGCAAGCCGGTATTCATGGCCGAGTCGAGAGCCTGGCTGCAAATGGTACAGGAAAATTTTCCGGAAATACAGTTTCATTTTACATCAGAGTGGGACAGTCCGACGCAGTTTTAAACAGAACATGCCTCGCAATTAAGGAACGGGTTCAGCCAACCTGTTTATCGAATTGCAGGTAATGAATCTGCTTATCGGGTTATTACGTAATTGTAAATCATTTCAGAAACCTCTGCAAGGGCCTCGGTGCCTTTCTCCATATCTTTAAGATCTTTCGAAAGCAGTACCAGTACGTATCTTCTCCCATCGGGCAGTATCACAATGCCGGCATCGTGGTGTACGCCGGTAATCCAACCGGTTTTGTGCGCCACCTTTACGTCGGCTGGCAGGCGGGCGGGAATAACATCGTTGAATTTCTGTTGCAGCAAAATGTCGATCATCGCTTCTGAAGCTGTTGCACTAATTGCCTTTCCGGTTGCTATTTTTTCAAAAATTACCAGCAGGTCGTAGGCGGTGGTAGTGTTGTTCATCCCTTTCTGGTAGGCTTTGGTGTCTTCCACTCCCCGCAGCACCTGTATGTGTGGGGCGCCCAGTTCGCGCATGGTTTGGGTAACCTTGCGGGCATCTGCATATTCAATCAAAATATTGGTGGCCAGGTTGCTGCTTACAATAATCATGTCGTACACCAAATCGTAAACCGAACGTTTTTTCCCTATCATGGTGTACAGGTTATGCTCGCTGTCATCTTCCGGACGGAGGCTGTACACGCTGCCGTCGGCAATGCTTTTGAATTCATTAATGACTTCAATCGAATCAGAAAGTTTCCATCGTCCTTCAGCGGCCTGTTTATATATTTCAATCATTACCGGTGTTTTCATAGTACTGGCCGCATGGAAAGGCTCATGTTCGTTAATAAGCAATGTTTCACCGGTTGAAAGGTCTTTAAAAGCTACTGCAAATACGCCTTCCTGCAAAGCCAGCCGGTTTGTAATCTTTTTCTGTAGTTGCTGTTGTTTGCTTTGGCAGCATATTAACATAAGGCCGGTGCAGGCTACAATGAGGAAACGGTGCATGATGATCTTTTTTGACCGAAAATAGTAAATCGGGGTTAACAATCCTTCATGATTAAATATCTTTGAAGATGGCATTGTTGGTATCAGAGGTTTTATACGAGGATAATCATTTGCTTGCGGTTAATAAACCTGCCGGCATGCTGGTTCAGGGCGATGCCACAGGCGACAAGCCCCTGGTTGAATGGGCTAAGGATTATATAGCAGAAAAATATAAAAAGCCAGGGGCTGTTTTTTTAGGTGTGGTACACCGGCTCGACAGGCCCGTAAGCGGCGTAGTAGTTTTTGCCAGGACATCCAAAGCCCTTTCGCGGATGAACGATTTGTTCAGAAGTCGGAAGGTAAAAAAATCCTATTGGGCTGTTGTGATAAACCCGCCTACGCAAGCGCAGGGTACGCTGGTGCATTGGCTTCGTAAGTCGGAAGAAAAAAACAAAGTAACCTGGTTCGGGCACCCGGCACCCGGGGCACTGCGATGCGAGCTTTCGTATAGGTTACTGGCCGAACAAAACGGTTTGTTTTTGTTAGAAGTGCTGCCGGTTACCGGCAGGTCGCACCAAATACGGGCACAGTTGGCAGCCATGGGCTGCCCCATTGCCGGCGATGTGAAATACGGAGCGGGACACATCAAACCCGACGGCCGCATTTATCTTCATGCTTCTTCGCTGGCCTTTGTACATCCGGTAAAAAAAACAGCGCTCCTCATCCGTGCGCCGTTACCGGATGATAAAATATGGCGTTACTTTACCGGGCTGAATATTGATTATGCCCCGATGGATTGAACGATTAAAGGCCCGCTGGCAATTAAAAAATACCTTTCAGGTGTTTATTGTGTTGCTGGTTTTTGCCTGCACAGGCACCACGGTGTTGTTGCTCAAGCGCCCGTTGTTTAACTGGTGGTTTCCAGATGGCCACCGCCCCTTGTGGGCCACGTTAACCTATTATGTGCTTATACTGCCGGTTTACAATGTTTTTTTGTTGATTTACGGGGCACTATTCGGGCATTTTTCTTTTTTCTGGTCGTTTGAAAAGCGCTTTTTCAGCCGGTTGTTCGGAAACAAAAAGCGCCCGAAGCAAACGGGCGCAGGTAAAACCTGAATATCCGGTTTGCTTACGTATCGATGGTGCCATCGGCCAGTACCATTACCCGGTTGGAGAGCACTTCAACCACGCCCCCGGTAATACGCACGGTATGTCTTGCGGTTTTATCTTTATACTCCACAACACCTTCTTTCAACAGGCTTATCAGCGGTGCATGGTGGTCCAGCACCTGAAAGGAGCCGTCGGCCCCGGGTAAGGTGGCAAGGGTTACCTCGCCCTCAAAAATTTTTTTTTCGGGTGTAAGGATTTCCAGGTACATGGGGTTATGCTTTAGCTTCGGCCAGCATGCGCTCGCCTTTTTCGATGGCTTGCTCAATATTACCAACCAGGTTAAAGGCCATTTCGGGCAGATGGTCGAGTTCGCCATCCATAATCATGTTGAAGCCTTTAATAGTATCTTTAATATCTACCAGAGCGCCTTTCAATCCGGTAAAGGCTTCGGCTACGTGGAAGGGCTGCGATAGGAACCGTTGTACGCGCCGTGCACGATGCACCACCAGTTTATCCTCATCGCTCAGTTCATCCATACCCAAAATAGCGATGATGTCCTGCAGTTCTTTATATCGCTGCAAAATGGCCTTTACGCGCTGGGCGCAGCGGTAGTGTTCTTCGCCTACAATATCGGCACGCAAAATGCGCGAGGTGGAATCCAGCGGATCAACGGCCGGATAAATACCCAGTTCGGCAATTTTGCGGCTCAACACGGTGGTGGCATCCAGGTGGGCGAAGGTGGTGGCCGGGGCGGGGTCGGTCAGGTCATCGGCTGGAACGTACACAGCCTGTACAGAAGTAATGGAGCCGTTTTTAGTAGAGGTAATGCGCTCCTGCATGGCACCCATTTCGGTGGCCAGCGTTGGCTGGTAGCCTACAGCCGAGGGCATGCGGCCCAGCAGGGCCGATACTTCAGAACCTGCCTGGGTAAAGCGGAAGATGTTATCGATAAAGAACAGAATGTCGCGCCCTTTGCCTTGTCCGTCGCCATCGCGGAAGTATTCGGCTATGGTAAGCCCCGACAGGGCTACCCGGGCACGTGCTCCGGGGGGTTCGTTCATCTGTCCGAACACAAAGGTAGCCTTCGATTCTTTCAGGGCTTCTTCCGATACTTTTGATAGGTCCCAGCCGCCGGCATGCATGGACTTAAGAAACTCCGGACCATAGTTTACGATTCCGGCTTCAATCATCTCGCGCAACAGGTCGTTTCCTTCGCGGGTGCGTTCGCCCACACCTGCAAATACCGAAAGGCCTGAGTAAGCCTTGGCAATGTTGTTGATAAGTTCCTGAATGAGCACGGTTTTACCTACACCTGCACCTCCAAACAAGCCAATTTTACCTCCTTTGGCATAAGGTTCTATAAGGTCAATAACCTTAATACCGGTGTACAATACTTCGGCCGAAGTGGAAAGGTCTTCGTAGGCCGGTGCCGGGCGGTGAATAGGCAGGTGTTTTTCGCCTTTTGGTTGCTTAATGCCGTCAATGGCCTCGCCCACTACATTAAATAAGCGGCCTTTAATGTCTTCGCCAATGGGCATGCGTATAGGCATTCCGGTATCGACTACCTTCATGCCGCGCACCAGTCCTTCGGTGCCGTCCATGGCTATGGTGCGTACGCGATCTTCGCCTAAGTGCTGCTGGCATTCCAGTACAATGCGGGTGCCATCGGGTTTGGTTACTTCCAGCGAATCGAGAATGTTAGGAATTTTAGAGTTGGGTTCATCAAAAGCCACGTCCACAACAGGGCCGATAACCTGGGTAATCTTGCCTATGTTTGCCATTGAGAATAGATGTTTTGATACTAAGTTTTTGTGCCTGGCTACGGTTTATACCTTGCTACAGGCTGTTCTGCCTTAAACGGACAGGTCGCAAAAGTAGTACGATTGTGCCGTTTAGCCAATAATTTGACGATTGTTTATTATCGTTTTAATGAAGGTTCGGCTGGTAATACAATTCGGAAAGTAGTGCCCTGGTATTCTTCGGATGACTTAACGAAAATTTTTCCATTGTGATAATTTTCAATAATTCGTTTGGCTAGTGCCAGGCCCAAACCCCAGCCTCTTTTTTTTGTGGTAAATCCGGGCTTAAAAACCAGGGGCAGGTTGCTTCGGGTAATGCCCTTGCCGGTGTCGGAAATGTCGACAAAAATTTTGTTGTTGCTTCCACGCAGTATTTTGATGGCAATGCGGCCGGAAGTGCCAATGGCATCGACAGCGTTTTTACAGAGGTTTTCTATTACCCATTCAAACAAAGGGGTGTTTACCCGTGATATGAGCACCTCTGAAAGGCTGTAAACTTCAATAACGATGCGCGAAGAAATACGTGGCTGCAGGTAGTTGATAACGTTGTGGATAAGTGCCACAATATTTTCAGGCTTGAGTGCCGGCACTGAGCCAATGCTGGAGAATCGTTCGGTAACAATGGAGAGTTTGCGGATGTCTTTTTCCAGTTCGGTTAGTACTTCTTTGTTTTTTAGAGTTGGGTCATCGCGCAGCACCTCAATCCAGGCCATGAGCGAAGAGAGGGGGGTGCCCAGTTGGTGAGCTGTTTCTTTGGCAAGGCCTACCCAAACCCGGTTTTGCTCGGCTGCCCGCGAATAGTTAAAAGCCAGGTATGAGATAAAGGCAAAAATGGCAATTACCGATAACTGAATGAACGGATAGTAGGTTAGCTGTGTAAGCAGTGAGGAGTTGCGGTAATATACGTAGCCGTACTCTTCTGTTTCGCCCAGTTCGTTTCGGTAGGTAATTGGAATGGGCTCATATAGCGATTTCATGCGCTTCAGTTCTTTTTCCAATTCCTTATGCTTTCGCGCTTCCGACCAGTTTTTATCCAGATGAATATTCCGGTGCTGGTAGTCGCCCTCGCGGGTTATCCAGATTACCGGAATGGAATTGTTTTTCAGAATGATCTCTTCTGTAACAAACAGCATATTTTCATCGGGCTGACCGGCCAGGGTGTATTCCAGTGCCCTGGCGAACAGTTCTACTTGCTGGCGTTCGCGGTCTTTCAGTTGATTAACCAGTATGTTGGTATACCAGATGGAGCCGGTACAGATAATCACAGAGGCGCCCAGTACAATCCATTTTTGGTAGGTGTTGAGAGCGTATTGTTCCGAACGGGACATAGCCCGGTAAAGTTGGGAAAAATCAGCCCTTCATCATAAACCAGCGGGCCAGTACTTTGTAGTTTACCTTGGTGCCGGTCATAAGAATGCCGATTCGGTAAATGCGGGCAGCAACCCAGGTAGTAAATATAAAACCTGCCACCAGCAAGGTCATAGAAAGAGCCAGTTGCCAGTCGGGCACACCAAAGGTAATGCGGCCCACCATGGCTACAGGCGAAGTGAACGGAATGACCGATAGCCAGAAGCTAACCGGCCCGTGGGGGTCGCGGAGGATAAACATAAACAGGCCGATGTAACCAATAAGCAGGGGCAGGGTAAGCGGGAACTGAAACTGCTGGGAGTCCTGAATGGAATCAACGGCCGAGCCTACTGCTGCAAAAAGGGCTCCGTACAACAGGTATCCACCCAGAAAATAAAACATAAACACCAGGGTAATTTTACCGAACGGCAACTGGTTTACCTGCTGAACGAGTTTAAATACCTGCGGGTTATGTGACTGCATGGCTTGTTGCATTTCTTCGTTACCGGCTTGCACCGAAATTTGTTCCATTAATTCCTGCCGGGGCATGTCCATGCCGAAGTAAGCAAAAACCGCTGATGACAATACGCTTATTAACACAATCCAGATGAGGAATTGCAGTAAACCCACCGAGGCTATGCCGATTATTTTTCCCAGCATAAGCTGGAAAGGCTTTACAGATGAAACAATAACCTCAACAATACGCGAACTTTTCTCATCAATAACACCCTGCATTATCTGTATTCCATAAATCATAACGAACATGTAAATAAGTATGCCCAGCAAAAAGCCGGCGGCATATAAAATGCCTGAGTTGCTGGATTGTTCCTCACCGGTTTCGGTTAAGTTAAACTGCTGCAAACTGATGTCGTCTTTAAGTTTTTTAAGTACTTCCTTGTCGATGTGATAGGCTTCGAGTTTAAGATCGTGGATGCGGTCTTTCAACACTTTGCGTAGTGCTTCAATTTTTTCTATGCTGGGATTTTCGCGTGTATAAAGAACAAACCCTTCGGGTTTATCGAGATTAAAGTCCGGAATATAAAGCAAGGCAAAGTTTTCGCTATGTTGATATACTTTCTTGGCCTCTTCCAGCGGCAGGTTAATCGGAATAAAGCGGAACCGGCGGGTGCTGTCTAACTGGCAGCGACCGCTTTCGTCAACCACTAGAACGGTGTCGGGTCCGGCCGATTCAATTTCTTTTAACATAATAAAAATGAGCACCGCCATGATGGCCGGAAATATGAGCGGCACCAGAATGGTGGTAATTAAAAATGATTTTTTCTGGATGCGATTAAGAATTTCGCGCTGGATGATAAGCCAGATTTTATCCATGGTATTAAGCTGATTATACTTCGGTTAGATGTTTTTTAAGCATTTCATCGCCTTCGCCTTTAACCAGCGAGATGAAGATATCGGCCATGGTAGGTAGTTTTTCTTCAAATCGGTGCACTTCGGTTTGCTCAACCAGTTCGCGTATCAGCTGGTTGCCTTTAATGCCGGCTTCGGCGCGGATATGGGTTTCGTATAGGTTTTCGGCCAGATTTTTTTGTTGTACAATGTGGTACTTTTCGGCAGGCAGGTGCAGCGTATTGCCTGAATGTTCCACCACAAAGGTGTTCGAGCGGTACATGGCCCTAACATTGTTTTTGCTTCCTTCCAGAATTACCTGCGCCTTGTTAATGAGTGCAATGTGGTCGCACAGCGATTCAACTGTTTCCATCCGGTGGGTAGAAAAAATAATGGTGCTGCCGCGGTCGCGCAGTTCCAGAATATTTTCGGTAATAAGTTGCGCATTTACCGGGTCGAAGCCAGAAAAGGGCTCGTCCAGAATAATAAGGCGGGGCTCATGCAAAACCGTTGATATAAACTGAACTTTTTGAGCCATGCCTTTTGAAAGGTCTTCAACTTTTTTGTTCCACCACTCTTTTATTTCAAACTTTTCGAACCAGTACTGAATGCGGCCAAGTGCCTGTTTACGACTTAGGCCTTTTAACTGGGACAGATAGAGCAACTGTTCGCCTACTTTGAGTTTTTTGTACAGTCCGCGCTCTTCGGGCAGGTAACCGATGATGTTTACATGCCGGGGGGCAAGCAATTCGCCAAAAATTTCAATCGTACCTTTGTCGGCCTGAATAATCTGGTTTAGGATTCGGATAAAAGTGGTTTTACCCGCTCCGTTCGGACCTAACAAACCGTAAATGCTTTTTTCCGGAACGGTTAGCGAAACCGAGTCGAGGGCCAGGTGGTTGGTGTACTGTTTGGTAATGTTTCGGGCCGATACAGCGGTGGGCATGGGGGTTTAGGTTTTGCCTTAAATTAGTGGCAAAATACAACCCTGAATTACAAAAATCTTAGTTCGGCACGTATTAATTGCGCCCCTTTTCGCGGAAAATAATATTGCCCATGGACACGTCCAGATCGAACACCATGGGGTTCGTTGCGTTGCCGGTATAGGCGGGTGTGGCAAAGGTGCCTTCACTTATCTTGCGCAGGGCAGAGGTCATTTTCACACTGCACAGCCAGGAGTCTTTTACTTTAACCAGCACAGGGGTGCCTTCATCAGGGAGGATGATCGTAAGATTTCCGGCGCCTACGCTGCCGTGCACATTCAACGCGTTGGTTGGCTTGTTGCTCATGTCTAAGGTCATGTTGCCGAAGCCTACGTCAGCTATTACGTGGCGTGCCTGCGACAGGCAAAGGTTATGTACGACAACCGAGCCCAATTCAACCTTTACATAAAAAGTATCCATGGGTACCTGGTTTGCCACCCCGGAGGGATATCCTACTACTACAGCTGAGCTTCCGGAAATTAATCTGAAATTTTCAATAGCCAGGCCGCTCAGGTCGATATGGGCTTCTCCCAGGGCGTAGTTCATAGTTAGCCGATAGGGTTTTTGTTGGGTAAGGTACATTTTCCAAAAAGTGCGATGGGCCGGCCTTTCGTTGCCAAAAAGCTGGGTGGAGATGGTTTGGCCAAAGCCTCCATGTCCGGGCTCCTCAATGGCTATCTTAATATCGCAGGTTTTACCCTTTATTTCCTTAATTAACTGGTGGGCGTAGGCATCGGGATTTTGATTGCTGTACATGCTAAGTACCTCAGAACTGGTGGTTGGCTTAATGTAACAGTTGCCGGTATTGGCCTTTAGTTTAAGGTGGATGGTCTCACATTGGGGGTGGTCGTCTATGCTGAGCTGTTTCTTGACCTGCCCCAGGAGGGCCGGGGGTATGGTTAACCCAATGACCATCAATATGTAAAGCGGTTGCATGCTGATTTATTACGCAATCGTTTCGGCAAGGTTACGCTATGTAAGATTTTCGGCCACAATGCGCAAAATAAGCCCTTATTAGAAATAGCAGCGGTTAACCGAAGAATTCTTTCATCCGGTCGAAAAAGCTCTTTTCGCCCGCTTCGGGCTGTGGTGTAAAATTAGGGGAGTGGCGCAGGCTTTCCAGCCGGGCTCGTTCTTCGGGGGTAAGTTTTTTGGGTACCCATACATTTACGTAAATCAGCTGGTCGCCTGTTTCGTAGCCGTTAACATCGCGCAGACCTTTGCCGCGCAGCCGCAGTATTTTACCTGGCTGGGTGCCGGGCTCTATTTTTATTTTCACCTTACCGGTTATGGTGGGTACTTCGAGGGTGGTGCCCAGGGCCGCATCGATGAAACTGATGTGAAGGTCGTAGATAATGTTGTTACCTTCGCGTTTCAGTTTCGGGTCTTCCACTTCTTCGATGACAATTATCAGGTCGCCGGGTGTGCCGCCGCCCGGAGGTTCATTGCCTTTTCCTGACATAGATAATTGCATACCTCCGTGTACTCCGGCAGGGATTTTTACCGAAATCACCTCTTCTTTTTGTACCAGGCCTGAGCTGTCTACGCCGGGGGGTCGTTTGTCAATTAACTCGCCTGTACCTCCACATTGCGGGCAAGTGGATGTGGATACCATTTGTCCTAACATGGTACTCACTACTTTTCGCACCTGGCCGCTGCCCTGACAGGTTGAGCAGGTTTTAAATGTTACTCCTTCGGCCCGTACCAGGCGGTTTACTTTAATTTTCTTTTCTGCGCCTTGGGCAATTTCGCTAAGGGTAAGTTTTAGTTTAATGCGCAGGTTGGTGCCTTTGCGCTGCCGCCGGCGGGTGCCGCCCCCGAAGAATGAGTCGAACGGGCTATGGCCACCGAAGATGTCGCCAAACTGGCTGAAAATATCTTCAATATCCATGTGGTGGGTACCCGAAAAGCCGCCGTTGCCGCGCGTATGCCCGTAGCGGTCGTATTGAGCGCGTTTGGTTTCATCGCTCAGCACTTCGTAAGCTTCGGCCGCCTCCTTAAATTTTTCTTCGGCTTCTTTATCGCCCGGGTTTTTATCCGGGTGATATTTTAATGCCACCTTGCGGTAGGCCTTTTTTATTTCTTCGGCCGTTGCGTTGCGGTCAACACCCAGAATTTCGTAGTAGTCGCGTTTTGCCATAGGCTTAATTTCCGATTACCACTTTGGCGTGGCGAATAATTTTTTCATGTAAAAAGTATCCTTTTTCTACCACTTCAACCACCTTACCTTTCAGTTCATCGGCAGGGGCGGGTATCTGGCTAATGGCTTCGTGGTATTCAGGGTTAAAGTCTGAGCCGGCAGTAAGTTCCATGGGTTTTACGCCGTTTTGTTCCAGTATTTTGCGGAATTTGTTGCTGATGAGTTGCAGCCCTTCGAGGTCTTTGGAGTTGCTGTTTTGGAACGACTTTTCGGCCCTTTCAAAATCGTCCATTACCGGTAAAAATTGTTTTAAAGTGCTTTCGCTGGCCGACAGCAGCAACTCCTGCCGTTCGCGCAGGGTTCTGCGCCTGAAATTTTCAAAGTCTGAATACAGGCGCAAGTATTTGTCTTTCATTTCTGCCAATTCGTCTTTTAGCCTGGCCAGTTCAGTTTCTCGCGCCGGTTGGTCAGAGCCACCCTGCGTATCGTAAGCCACCGGTTCTTCGCTTTGGGTTTCGGTTTGAAGGTTGTTTTGGGGGATGGAATTTTCAGGCTCTCTTTCCATACAACTAACGGTTCTTAATTTTAAACCGCGCAAATTTAAGTCAATTATTCTGCCAAAATTATGCTTTATGCCACAATGGCATATTGCTTTATTCGTGCAGGGTTTTCCAAATCAGATCTTTTAATTCGGTTAAGCCTTTTCCGGTTACAGCCGAGATGAAGACAGCGGGTATGCCAGGGGGGAGTTCGTGGTGCATTTGTGCAGTAAGTTCATCGTCCAGCAGGTCGCATTTGGAAACTGCAAGCAGGCGTTTTTTATCCAGTACTTCGGGGTTGTATTTACGCAGTTCGTTTATCAGGATGTTATATTCTTTTTCAATGCTAGGGGTATCGGCCGGAATGAGAAACAGCAGCACGGAGTTGCGTTCAATGTGGCGAAGAAACCGCAGGCCCAACCCGCGGCCTTCGGCTGCACCTTCAATAATACCGGGTATGTCGGCCATAACGAATGATTTATCATCGCGGTACGACACTACCCCCAGGTTAGGGGTAAGTGTGGTAAAGGGGTAGTTGGCAATTTTAGGTTTGGCAGCCGAGACAGCCGACAGGAGGGTAGATTTTCCGGCGTTAGGGAAGCCCACAAGGCCTACATCGGCAAGCAGTTTTAGTTCCAGCACTATCCATTCTTCTTTTCCCGGTTCGCCGGGTTGGGCAAAGTGCGGTGCCTGGCGGGTAGAGGTGGCAAAGAACAGGTTTCCTTTGCCCCCGCGGCCGCCGGGGGTAAGAATAAACTCCTGGCCGTGGTGGGTTATTTCGGTAATCACCTCGTTGGTGTCGGCCCGTTTGACTACTGTACCTAACGGCACTTCTACAATTTCGTCTTTGCCGTCGGCCCCGGTGCAGTTTTGGGCACCACCGGGTTGGCCGTTGCCTGCTATAACGTGTTTGCGGTATTTAAGGTGCAAGAGGGTCCACAGTTGGGCGTTACCTTTCAGGATAACGTGGCCGCCTCTTCCGCCATCACCTCCATCGGGTCCGCCCTTGGGCACGTATTTTTCGCGGTGAAAGTGTACGCAGCCGGCACCGCCTGCGCCCGAGCGCGAGCAGAACTTTACGTAGTCGATAAAGTTAGGCGAAGACATGGGGCATGAAGCGAAAGGATGTTATATGCGGCCCGTCAGGGCTTATCGAGTAGGGCACATATTTCTGCAAAGATACCATCAATTGTGCCCACTCCGTTTATTCTTACAAGCCGGCCTTGTTTTTCGTAGTAAGGCAAAACATGGATGGTTTTGTTAAAGTATTCGGTTATGCGTTTGTTGAGTTTTTCTTCTTCGTCATCAGGGCGGCTTTCCAGGGTTCTGCGTTTGGCAATGCGCTTGCGCAGTTCCTGTTCATCCACTTCCAAAGCTATAACATGGTGTATGGCTGTTCCAAGCGCTTTCATGAGGTCATCCAATGCTTCGGCCTGGGCCACGGTTCGTGGGAAGCCATCGAACAGAAAGCCGGCGGCTTGCGGATGTTTGGCCACTTCTTCGCGCAGAATAGCTATGGTTACGGCATCCGGAACCAAAGCTCCACTGTTCATGATTTCTTTTACCTGTTGGCCAAGGGGGGTATTGTTTTTCGTGTGCCAACGAAAAAGGTCGCCTGTGGAAATATGCACAAAACCGTATTTGCTAATGAGTTTTTCGCTTTGTGTGCCTTTGCCAGCGCCCGGCGGGCCGAACAGTACAAGGTTTTTCATGAAACAAGGTAAGTTGGTTAAACAAAGGTGGCTAAGATAAGAAAACCGCAACAATGTAATCGGATGGTCAGCGTAGTAGCATTATACTTTTCTGTAAATATCCGGCAGGTGGCGTCCCCATCCCTCATAATCCAGGCCATAGCCTACCACAAAATCGTTATTCAGGTCGAAACCTACATAGCGGGGTTGGATGGTGTTTTTGCGTGCTTTCTGTTTGCGTATCAGGGTAACTATTTCAACTGATCGGGTGCCGAGGCTGCGCAATTCTTCTACTACCTTGCTTAGCGTAAGGCCGGTATCCATTATATCTTCTACGATAATAATATCCTGATTGAACAGGCTTTCGCTTAAGCCAATAAGCGTTTTAAGTTTGCCAGAGCTAACGGTGCCGTGGTACGAAGCGTGTTTTACAAATGATACCCGGCATGGCAGCTCAACGGCACGAATCAAATCGGCTGCAAATACATATGAGCCGTTTAGGATCGGCAGAAAAAGGGGGGTTTTATTTTGATAGTCGTGATGAATTTGCCGGGCAAGTTGCTGAATTTTATCCTGTATGTGTGCAGCAGACAGGTATAGTTCAAAGTTCAGGTCGAGCAGTTGCATAGGGCGGCAAAAATAATGGAAAGTTTATTTGCCGGAAGCAGAATAACCGATGCATACCATGGTGGAATAAGGCCTGTAGGTAGTGCGGAATAAAGCTGGTTAATTACAGCGCTTGCATTAACAGGCGATAAAGGGCAACCATGCAGCGGATGTCGTGTTTATGTACTTTTTCATGGGGGGTGTGAGCAAATTGCTGGGGTGCACCTACAAAGCACCAGTCGAACGGATAAGGTGACCTTTGCAATTCGCCACCATCGCTCGAGCCCTCGCCTTCTACTTCGAGTTGGTGGGGTATGTGATACTGCCGGGCCAGGGCAACGATGCGATTAAGGAATTGTTTACGGGGTATGTTGCGGTCGCGCAGGGAAATAACCACACCTTTACCAGGCGCTATGCCGTCAGAACACCAGGTGATATCTGAAATGAGTGCCTGCCGGATGTGCCACCGTTCATAAAGATACCGGGCCAGGCAACCTACCGAGCCTCCGCCGTGTTCTTCCCAACACGAAAATACCAGCATGCCGTCTTTAAGATTTTGGGCCAGGGTTAGCGCGGTGTAAAGACCCAGGCGGTTATCCAGGTAAGCCGACTGAATATAGTTGCGGTCCTCCTTAAAGTTTACTTTGTACACCAACGATGTGCCGCGTTCAATGCTTCGGCCGAAACGGTAGAAGGCGTGGTGATGGTGGTCGTAGTCCAGTTGGCATTCAATATCTCCCAGGCTGTCGCGTCCGGTAAGGAGCGTGCCTGCCTCGGCTTCGGGGCTGCCAATGGGCAAAAGTTGATTAAAATACCGTACGGTAAAGCCTATTGTGTCCATGTGTGCAAATACGGCCGTACGGGGTTTTCCAAAGCGCAATAGGAGGCAATCCTGAAAGTCATCGCCTTCAATGATTTCGGGAGGGTAAGCCCATTGTGCCTGGTGGTTGTGTACATAATCTGTAAGAAAGGCTTTCATGCGCCACTCTTCTCCCGACGGTGCATGGATTTGACAAAGGGCTTTAAGCAGGGCAGTATCCAGCGTTTCGGCTTTTACTACGTTAGCGGCAGGCATGTGCAACTTTATTGTAAATTTTCAGCAAATAAAAATATATGGTGCATCATTTAGGAAGGCAGGTATCGGTTGCACAGGTTTTTTTGCATAGCTTGCGCGATACAAAAAGTCAGGTTAATCGGGAACTCTTCAGGCTTCATTTGCGCAAGCTGGGAGAGTTGATGGCTTACGAAATTTCAAAGGTGCTGCCTTACCGGGCCGTACAGGTGCAGACACCACTTGGTGTAGCTAGCGGGTATGCTTTGGAGCAGGAGCCCGCTTTATTAGCGGTGCTGCGGGCCGGGTTGCCGTACTATGAGGGCTTTCAGTACATGTTTCCACAGGCTGCTGCAGGTTTTATTGGCGCATGGCGAAAGGATAATGAGGTTGAGGTGAATATTGATTTATCGTATGTGGCTGCCCCTTTGCTGGAAGGGCGCACGGTAATACTGGTCGATCCGATGCTGGCCACCGGTAAATCGTTTGTTCGTTCGGCACAGGCGTTGCTGGAACACGGTAAGCCGGCGCATGTTCATGTTGCAGCTTTAATAGCTGCTCCCGAGGGTGTGGACTATATTCAAAGGCATTTACCGGTTGCCCATGACATTTGGTTATGGGCATTGGATGAAGCGCTTAACAACCGTTTTTTTATTGTTCCCGGTTTGGGTGATGCGGGCGACCTGTGTTTTGGTGAAAAAGTGTAAACGTAAACAGCTGGCAATATGGCAGAAGAGTTGTTCAAGGCGCTGCCGGTAGCCTTTTCGGCTATGCTTAAATTTATTTTAGGTCCTTTAGGAGGTTACGCTGTAGGTTTACATCCTGTTACTACTGTTATTGCTACCGTTGCCGGTATGATGGGCAGTGTAGTGGCCTTTACCTTTTTTGGCAACTGGTTGCGTCTTAAAGTCATTAACAGGCTTTACAACAACCACAGGCGGTTTACACCCAACAATCGAAGATTTGTGCAGATTTGGAAAAAATACGGATTAGCCGGCGTAGCTTTCCTAACCCCCCTTTTGCTTACGCCCATTGGGGGAACGATACTGGCGGTAGCATTTGGCAGCCCCAAAGAACGCATATTACTGTATATGTTTATAAGTGGAGTGGTATGGGGTACGGTTTTTACCGTTGTCATTTATGTGTTCGGCAACAATGTGCTGCCCGAGTTTATGAAATAACGGTTAGAGGTTAAACAAAAAACCCGGGAGCTACCGGGTTTTTTATTTAATGTTTTGGTAACGACCGGCTTTAGCGCTTAAAGCCAAGGGCACTCCCTCCGCAATAGGTAGTAGAGCCATCGAAGGTGTACTGAATATAATAAATTCCCGTAGCGTTACACATGTAGGCAATAGCCGATATGAACTGGCCATTTACTTTACTGGTAGCTACCTTATTGCGGTTGGAGTCGTACAGGGTAACCACAATGCCATCGGTAGGTTGGTTAGGGGCGCAGATGTTAATCATATACTGTGTACCCTTGGTGAATACGTACGAATATTCCACCTTGTCTTTGGAGCCACCTTCACCATCAATCTTATAGCTTTTCAAAAAGTTGAATCCGGCTGCCAGTTTGGGGATACACTGGTTTGATAGGGCATCTGCGCTGCATTGAGCAGTGGCAACAGTTGAGCCGAAGGCCATGAGGGTCCAAACCAAAAATGCTAATCTTTTCATAGTTGCTTAACTGATAATCTTGTTACGAATGGTTGATGTAAGGTTGCGGATATCGGTAATATCCTGCGGGGTGATGTCAATGGTGGTGGTACTATTGTCTTTAATTACCATTACACCGTTTACCACTTCAAATGTAGATTCCTTATAGGTATAGGTTATGTTTACCCGGTCGAATACTTTTTTAAGTTGCTCCATATCGGCCAGCAGGGTGGTTATGTTTTGGTCTTTTTCTTTATAGAAAGAGAGCAAGAGCATAATGTTTTCAAGAATTACTTTTTGCTCGCCAATTTTTTCCTGCAGCACCTTGTTGTTGGGGTCGAGTGCGGCCACATTGCACATGATGTGAACGGCCTCAATCCAGCCGCCGGTAAGCAGTAACACACTTAGGTTAGCCCGGCCCTGGGTTTGCAGGTAATGATTAATGGCGTTAAAGTTTTGGGTAGTAATAAGCAAAAGTGAGTCCAGATTTTTGCTATTGGT
>FWPU01002010.1_pt1 | contig 16924 bp, 11 predicted proteins | sample 2228361 | NCBI WGS metagenome assembly FWPU01 (sample SAMEA103939777, study PRJEB20133) | metagenome
TAACCACATTTACGGTAGCGTTAATATGGGTTGAAGCCGTTGCAGCTGAATGACAATATGTACACTGTCCGGCAGTCTTTGGATTGATATTTGGAATATAAGCATTGTAATGGGCATAATGTTTGTAAGTGTTCGGTAATGCATCATGACAGAGGGCACATAAATCTCCACCCGGTGCAGTTCCCCAAGTATAGGTAGTATTAACTGGTGCACCGCCAAGACCATCGTTATGGCAAGTGTTCGTACCGCAACTGCCATAACTTCCATCACCAACCGTAAGTCCTCCAGTATAAGTTACCCCAGATAACTCTATGGTGTTTAGTGAAGAAATAAAATGATTATAACTGGTCCCGCCAACAGCAGGATGACAGTTATTGCAAGTAATCACCTTACCAAAGTTGGTGGAAGCGTTCATATGTTGCGCATGACTTCCGGTAGAAATAGTGGCATTGTCATGACAAAGGGTACATGATGGCGAATCGACACCCCATCGTGCGCTCTTACTTATTCCAGAAGGATTATGACACTGTATATTGCTACATGACTTGGTTGAAGATTGATATGAATTTACACCATTGTTTCTGTCTCTATCATTAACAGCAATATTATATGTGTAAGTACCTGGTGCCCATGCTCTTTTCTTATAAAGGTCGGCATCGGTTGCCTCGGTTGTAATTGCCTGAACATGGCTTCTTATATCTATGGTATCGTTTTTAACATTATAATGACAGTCAGAACATGCAATGCCGTTTGTTGTGGCATGCACAACGTGGTTACCTGTCGAAGGCGGGTTACCATGACAGGCATTACATGAAAGTGTTGTGTCACCCCATTTTGCGGTGGTTGAGTTGGGATTATGACATATACCTGAAGTTCCGCATGTGTCCTGCATTCTGTCTGTGGAATGCTTCGTAATCCATGACTGCAGGTTTATATATGGTCTTACAAGACTGTTGTAGTTAGCTTCTGACCAACTGGAAAGCCCACTCTGTTGATGACCATTGCCCGGACCTGTTGTATATAAGTCAGCATTCGGATGACACACTGCGCAATCGGTTTTATCTGTGTTACTGTTTGCATGCAGAATATGGGCACCAGTATTTGGTGGATATCCGTGACAGGTTCCGCAGGACTCTTTACCAAATGCCTTTTTCAAAAATGAAGGCATCTGCATAATATCGGGAGCAACAAAATTTGAATCCTCTTCGTGGTTGTGACACAATGTACAGGCAGCGTTTGTCTCGTTATGACTTGCTGTGCCTGTATCATAGTAAGCTGCCACTGAATAGTTTCTAAAACGTTTCGTCTTAGTATGGCATACCTGACATATACCGAGCTGGGGATAGGGACCCACATTAGAAGCAGAATTTACCACAAAATCCTCCGCGGTTGCGTTGCCGGTAAATATGACGGTCGTATCCTGACCAGTATGTTTATTCTTCATTACATCTTTAACCAGCTTAATATTATTCCCGGGATTATGCGTGCTATGACAGTCTGTACAGGTAGCCTTACCCCCATAAGTATCACTTCCGTGTGCAGGTTTTTTGTGACACTGGGCACAGAGCCAGTCACCCGTGTGGGCTCTGCCTATATATTTATTACCTTTAAATGTTGATGTAGGTGTTGCGTAAGGATAGGCATTATGTGGTGTGTGACAGACGGTACAGGTAACCTTGTTACCTTTTGCTATATAAACTTTTCTTAACGAACTGAACTGGGGATAGCCAAACATGGCGGTACTAAATCCTGTAAAACTCATGAGGGGGTGAGATGTTCCCCCCAGAGAAGTGACGTTTAAAGCCGGATGACATTTTAAACAAAGCTCATCTGTATCACCGAGACCAACCCTTAAAAACTTTCCGCCAGTTTGTCCATTTGGCTGAGCATGTGGATCGTGACAGGAAACACATGATAAGATCGAGTTTACGTTGGCTCTTGAAAATTCCTGTGAATTGGGAGCTGTTGCCTTAGCCTGTGGGTTGTTATAATTGCCCATAAAGCCGTGCTCAGTTCCTCTGTGTTGTGGAACAACCGAATTGGCTGTGCCATAAGGATTTGCAGGTTTTGGATTTATTGGTGTTCCGGCGGCACCGGGTCTATGACAATCTAAACACAGAGTACTTATATCAAGACCTTGATTGGCTGTTGATACTTTTCCTGAACCGTGGCAGTTTTGACATACAAGAACATCACTATGGGGTGGGTCTAACGCAACACCGTACCCCACCATCATCATTACCGCCAATATTATTAACCCTGCTATCCTTAAGTGCCTCATAAGGTGCTCCTTACTTTGGTTATTATTTTATATGACAACTAAAACATAATGCCGATGACGCATTGCTTCTCACCAAAAAAGGTCTGTATCTCACATCCCCACCAGCCGCAGTATTAACATAGTTCACATGCGGATCATGACAGGTTGTGCACTCAAGCTTGTTCTTCCCAGGACCATAAAAAGTTAAACCCGTCGCCGTCTTGTCCTTTAATCTCGTGCTCCCTCCAGGTGACGAATATGCCTGTTCGTAGTCTATCGACACAGGATGATCAGCCACCGCCTTGCCCGTCATATAGTCTATCCCAAACATCATTAAACCAGGACCTGTCAAAGCATAATACTCTCCCGCCCCACCAGGACCTGCATAACCGTTCACATTGCCGTCTGTTATAAAATAGGCATCCCCTATGTCCGCAAAACCCGTACTCCTCGCCACATCAGTCAACAAATCCCAGCTAACACCATCTCCTATCTGCTCTCCCCCAGCCATCGTCACATTGCTCACCGTGTTGGGCTTATTGTGTAAAATGTTCATGGAAGATATTCCATCATGACAACTCATGCACAATAAGGTCTCCTCACCAAGCTGCGTCGGTAAACTGTGATGCATATACTCTGACGAATAGGCAATAAAAAATATAGGCTGCAAAACTCCACTATTGTCCCTCCTCGTTGCTGTCTCCCTGTTCCACAAGGGCCTGCCCCCAGCCCCATGGGGCGTGTGACAGAACACACACACCTCGTTCACATTGGTTGACCTGAACGTGGCAGAAGAGTTCCAGCTTGCCATATTATGCTTCGTGTAAATAACCCCCTGCGGTCCCTTCGCCATAACCTGATAGGAAAAGGAAAACATAATAAGAATAAACAATAAAACAAAAAAACTTTTTTTCATCACTCCCTCACAAAGAAATTATATTTTATGATATAGTGAAATAAAACACTCTTCCAGCTGTATCTGTAACCACAAGATAACTACCCACCTTAACCAAATCTTTAAAAAGAATAAAGTCGTTTGCATAGGATCCCAGACTTACTGAATCCAGCTGAACTACGGCATAGCGCGCAGGACTGGATGTAAAATTTGCATTTGGTGCATCGGCTACTGCAACCTCATTTGGCTTCAACTCCTGCTGGTCCTGTGCAGACCTTGTTGTCCAGAGAGGTGCCTTAGAATCGTTTGCCACATTGTCAATAATCATTATCTTTTTATCAATACCATCCAATATATATAAATAGTTGTTATCGTTAGTTATACCATAAACATTGGTAAGCTGTCCATAACTGCTTCTTTTACCATGTGTAATCACCTGCCTTATCCAGCCGCTGGTGTTGGTATCATAAATCTGAACCTTACCCTTAGGTGTACCGTAATGGGCAGCTGATTTTGTCCATGTATTTGTCTTGCGATTGTATTTGCTGCCTACCTGAACAAAAGGTGTTACATTTCCGGAATCTGCCACCAGCAGTCTGTTTGTTGCCGAGTCGTAGGCAAGCCCTGAAATGAGATAAAATTCACCATTACCATACTTTGCTGAGGTAGAATTTATAGGGTAGGGATCTCCAAAACTTGTAACTGCTGCACCTGTTGTTGCATTGTAAGCCTTCACTTTGTTAACCGAAATATCGCTCACATAAATTGTTCCGGTTGGGGAAATCACTATGTCTGCCGGCTTTGCAACATCGGTTGCAAAGGTTATGCCAGTATCAGTTCCGTTGGAGGCATTAAAAACCTTTCCACCAATACCCTGAGCCACCACATAAAGCTTGGCGTTATAATAAGCGACCGCTACGGGTTTTTGAATGGAAACTACCTGGGTTACACTAAAATTGGATGTGGTAATTTTAAAAATGGCGTTTGCACCATAATCAGCCACAAATACATCGGTTCCATCAGTTGTAACACCAACTGGTGTAACAAAACCTTTTTCTTCTCCCAGCGGTGCAGTTGCCAAATTCAGTGTTATAGCGTAAGAACTCGCACTAAAGAAAACAGTAAACACCCACAGCAAAGCTATGAGAGAGACTGAAAATAACTTTGAAATTGGCTTGTTATTTATCATAAAATTTAACCTCCTGTATATCTTGGTGAAACTAAATAGCAAATATTATACCTATAAAGGAGCTTTGCTGTTCTTTTTCGCTTTTAAATTTAACAAATTATTAATCTTAAAAAACTTTTTAATTTTGTTTTTCTTCATTTTAATTTTTTGTAACCCGCACAATTTGTTTTTTTATTCTGTTAAAACACGTTCTTTTACATTTTTTCCGTTTTTTAAAGGCTATATAAAACTTATTGGCTATATCTTATCGGTATATAACAGCAGCCAACCTTTACAGCGTCACCTTAAAATAATTTAACACTTTATTAAACTAACGTCAATAAAATTAATAATCTATAAAAAAATTTTTTACATGCTTCCCTTAAAGCTTCCTGAAAAGAACAGCTTAACAGAATCTTAGAGTTCTAATGTTTTAGCTAAGACTTTTTTTGAAAAAATTTACAAAATAGATGAAAAAGGAAAAAAGGGACAGGATTGAACAAATAACTATCAGGGAAAAAGATAGGGCTCCAGAAACAGTTTTACCTTTTGACAGTTCCCACAAACTAAAAGTAATTATGAGAAACAAAAAAAGGTTTACCGCCTTGCCTGTCATGTGCGGATTAATGGAAGAGACACCTTTTTTATAAATAGAGATTAAAGACCCTGCGGCAACCACAAAATCTCTCAACACAATCAGCACCGTAAACCAGAACGGCACACCTCCCTTAAACGTTAAAATAGCAAGAACAGAAACAAAAAAAAGTTTGTCTGCAAAGGGATCAAAACATCTGCCAAAATTGGTTGTCTGGTTAAGTCTTCGTGCCAGATAGCCATCAAAAAGGTCGGTCAGGGTTGTAATTAAAAAAAGAGCTAACGCAACTCCATAGTATTCTTGTATTATCAGCAGAGACAGAAAGGGTATTACTGCAATCCTGACCGATGTTAATATATTTGGAATATTAACAATGTGCATTTTACATATTCTTAATTATCTCTTCTGCAAAACCGGAACAGGACACCTCTTTTGCCCCATCCATCTGCCTTGCCAGATCGTAGGTTACCGTCTTTGAAAGGATTGTTTTTTCTATCGCCTTTGTTATAAGGTGAGCAGCCTCGTTCCAGCCCAGATACTCAAACATCATAACGCCAGACAAAATTACAGAAGATGGGTTAACCTTATCAAGCCCTGCATATTTAGGTGCTGTTCCGTGGGTGGCTTCAAAGACGGCATAGCCATCACCTATGTTAGCCCCCGGTGCCATACCAAGTCCTCCCACGAGCGCTGCTGCGGCATCTGATAAGTAGTCTCCATTGAGGTTGGGTGTCACAATAACACTGTATTCATCGGGCCTTAACACAATCTGCTGGAACATGGCATCCGCTATACGGTCATTGACCAGCACCTTATCTTTTGACAGTTCACCTTCCCCTTCTATGACCACTTTATCGGTAAACTCCCTTTTTATCACATCGTAAGCCCAGTTTCTGAACGCCCCCTCTGTAAACTTCATAATATTACCCTTGTGAACAATGGTAAGGGTTTTTCTGTTTTTTTCCAACGCGTACCGCATAGCCATCCTGACCAGTCTTTCGGTTGCCTCTTTACTTATAGGTTTTATGCCTATTCCCGTGTTTTCGGTCAGCTTTCTGCCAAACTCTGCCTCAAGAAAAGTTCTAACCTTTTTTGCTTCCGAACTGTCTGCCTGCCATTCTATGCCGGCATAAACATCTTCAGTATTTTCCCTGAATATTACGAAGTTGACCTTCTCTGGTTCTTTAACAGGAGAAGGCACACCCTTAAAATACCTTACAGGTCTGACACAGGCATAAAGATTAAGCTCCTGCCTTAAAGTAACATTAAGGCTTCTTATACCCTTCCCGACAGGAGTGGTCAAAGGACCCTTAATGCCTACCCGTAACAACTTTATCAGCTCAAGTGTTTCCGATGGCAGATAGGTGCCTTTTTCTTTCAGAGCCTTTTCCCCTGCCAGTGCTTCAACCCATTGAACAGCTTTTTTGCCACCATAAGCTTTGCTGACAGCGACATCAAACACCATTCTGGAAGCCCGCCATATATCAGGACCTGTTCCATCTCCCTCAATAAAAATCAGGTACGGTTTTTCAGGCACAAAAAGCTGACCTTTTTCAAACCCTATGATACTTTCTTTACTGAATTCTGCCATAACACATTACTCCTCTGTCTTTGTGAGATATTCAAATTTTATGTCAAGCCCTATTACACCAACTATCTCGTCTTTGTCATTTCTTATAGGTGCAGACACGGTAACACACAAGGCGCCTGTAATTTTAGATGTGTACAGATCTGTTACATAGATTTTTCCGGTCTTTAAAGGCTCTATAAACCATTCTCTGTCTGAGAAATCCTCGTGATACCCTATTTTTTCGTATTTCGGCTTGTCCTCAATCTGGGTGATGTTTTTTGTTATCTTTTTGCCTTCACTGTCTGTTATGTAGGCAAACTGAACAAAAGGGTTGTCAAAGACAAACTTTTTCAGAGCCTCTTCCTGTTCTTTGGGATCCATGCTCTTGATAACAGGCTGTTCAATTAGCTTCTCAATCAAATGAGACACCATATCCTTAGCCTTTGCCTTTATCCTGTCGAATTCTGACATGAAAAGTTCAGGCAGGTATTTACGACACAGCTTTTCCATTTCCTCATCTGATATGGAGGTGGTTCTGCCCTCGTTATACTGCTTCTCAATCCAGTTGTATATTTTAAGAACACTGGGATGCCTCTTGTCTATCTTTTTGTCATCCTTCAAAGCCAGTCTCTGGTTTATCCAGTAGGCAATGCCTGCAGCCCCTGATTTGTCTGTTATGGTCACCTTTATTGGTCTGTTAAGTATCTTGTAAGTATCAAAAATGTTGTATATCTCCTCATTTTTGATAACACCATCGGCGTGAATTCCAGCTGAAGTTGCGTTAAAGGCTTCTCCTACAAAAGGATAGTTGGGCGGAATCCTGTAACCAAGCTCTCTTTCAAAGTATTCCGCAATCTCTGTTATAATGGTTGTATCAATTTGTCCCTCACTGTTACCACGAATGCTCAGATATTCAATAATCAGAGCCTCTATCGGCGGATTTCCGGTTCTTTCTCCAAAACCCAGCAGACTGCCGTTTATAGAGCTGCAACCATATAACCAGGCGCAGACACCATTAACAAGTGCCCGGTGAAAATCGTTATGTCCATGCCATTCAAGGTCTTCAGACTGCACCCCCGCTTCCTTTTTCAGAAGATTAATCAGTTTTGGCACACCTCTCGGCAAAGCCGCCTGAGGAAATGGCAATCCATAGCCCATGGTGTCACAAAGCCTTATCTTTATATCAATTCCGCTATCCTCGGACAACTCTTTAAGCTTTATAACAAAGGGCAACACAAAACCATAAATATCGGCTCTCGTCACATCCTCAAAATGGCAGCGAGGCTTTATTCCCAGAGACAGCGTCTCTTTTACAATAGCAAGATAGTTTTCAAGAGCCTTTTTTCTGTCCCAGCCGAGCTTCAGATAAATATGGTAGTCAGAAACAGAGGTTAAAATGCCTGTCTCTTTAATGTTAAACTCTTTAACAAGCTTCAAATCTTCCTTATTTGCACGCACCCATGCCGTAATTTCAGGATATCTGAATCCAAGTTCAATGCATCTGGTAACCGCCTCTTTGTCTTTGCTGTTATACAAAAAAAACTCAGACTGCCTGATAACGCCTGAATCTCCATCCAGATTGTGTAACATTTTATATATGTCAACTATCTGTTGAACTGTATAAGGTGGTCTCGCCTGCTGTCCGTCCCGGAAGGTTGTGTCGGTGATAAATATATCTTCAGGCAAATCCATGGCAATGACATCGTTTTCATAAACCTGTTTGCACACCTCGGTATAAGGAAACATATCCCTTAAAAGATTCGGCTGTTCCGGACAGTCCAGGGCACCAAGTGGTCTTTTGTTTGCTTTTAGCTGCTCATACCTGTTTGTTTTTCTGTTCCAGTAAATCACCTTTAATCCTCCGAAAGTAACTCTTCTATATAGTTTTTGTATCTTTCCGGCGTGAAAGCAGACTTTGGCAAAACCCTGGGTGTTTTCGCCTTCGCCTCTTCCCTTGCTCTGTAAATATCCTCAAGGGTTATGTTTCTCGGTATTTTCAGAATCTGCCCTTTATAAAGCCTTTTTGGATCTCCTACCTGGTTTCTGTTAAACTTATAAATTAGGGGCCAGTAATACCTGTCATTGTAAATGGCAGGCATAGCCGCTATCTCCTCCAGCGTTTCACCATCATCACTAACAGTATAAAATGAAGGGAATCTTTTTTCAATTTTATACCGCACATCGGCTATCGTTTTTTTTCTTTTAGGTACTGCAACAACCTCTTTCTGCGGTTCCGAAATGACGGTTTCCTGTGGCTTGTCTTTTATTTCCTGAACAGTTTTCTCTGAAATCCTTTTTCTTTCCTGTTCTTTTCTTAACCGCTCTTTTTCCTCTTCCTTCTTTTTTTCCGCTATCATGTCTTCTATTAATAGAGACTTCTGCATGACATAGCTGAACCAGCGTGTCGCCGCCAACCTATCCCGTGTCCGTTCCGCCTCGTCCAACTTCTGCCACGCATCACGCAAAAGCCCCCATTCGTCAGGAAGATATCTTGGCACATCTGCATAATACATCGCCTCAATCTCAAGTTTAGCCCTTTTGACCTCTTCCACCGGAAAGGGCGAACAGGCAGCCAACACAGCAAGAAACACCAAAAAGACAAAGATAAACCTCATTGTTTTGGCAACACCCTCTTGATAAAAAGTTCTCTTAACTGCTCGTCTTCAATCACAGAAGGTGCATCTGTCAAAGGGCAGGTGCCTTTTTGGGTTTTGGGAAATGCAATTACATCTCTTATAGACTCTGCACCAAGCATTAACATTACAAGTCTGTCAAGACCGAGGGCAATACCGCCATGTGGCGGGGCACCAAAACTGAGTGCATCAAGAAAAAAACCAAACTTCTTTTTCGCCTCTTCGCTCGTAAGCCCTATAACCTCAAATATCTTTTCCTGTAACGGCATTGAGTAGATCCTTAAACTGCCGCCACCTATCTCACTACCGTTTAAAACAATGTCATATGCTTTTGCCTTCACCTTAAGAGGCTCTTTGTCAAGTAAAGCAACATCTTCATCTTTGGGCATGGTAAAGGGGTGATGTACAGAAACAAGCCTGTTCTCATCTTCATCATATTCAAAAAGAGGAAAGTCGTAAACCCACAGAAAATTTAACGCCCTGCTGTCATAAAGATTATACTTTTTGCCAAGAAAAAGCCTTATTTTCCCTAAAACAAAGAGTGCCACCTTTTTGGTATCAGCCACAAAAATCAGTGTGTCACCTTTTTCTGCTTCAAGCCTGCTTTCAAGGGCAGCTTTTTCATCGTCTCTGATAAACTTAGCCGCCGGAGACTGCCATCCTTCATTCATTACCTTAACCCACAAAAGCCCCTTTGCACCAAGTTCCTTTGACATTTCAACAAGGTCATCCAGTTCCTTTCTCGAAAGGGCAAGATTTTTAAGATTAACCCCCTTTATCACGCCGCCTTTTTTCAATGTTTCAGAAAACACCTTGAATTCTGAATTTTTCAGACAGTCGGTAATATCCCTTATAATCAGTCCGAAACGTGTATCAGGGGCATCAGAGCCATAATTATCCATAGCGTAATCATAGGACAGTCTCGGGAATGGTGTTTTCAGCTCAATATTTAAAAGGTCAGCAAAAAGTTTCTGTATCATGCCCTCAATAAGCTGCATAATCTCTTCTTCTGTCACGAAGGACTGCTCTATGTCTATCTGCGTAAACTCCGGCTGCCTGTCTGCCCTCAGATCCTCGTCCCTGAAACAACGGACAACCTGATAGTATTTATCAAGACCACTTACCATCAGTATCTGTTTAAAAAGCTGTGGTGACTGGGGAAGGGCATAAAAACAACCCGGATTTAACCTGCTCGGCACCAGAAAATCTCTTGCACCTTCCGGTGTACTTTTTGTTAAAAATGGCGTTTCAACATCTATAAACCCCTTATTATTCAGATACTCTCGTATTAGCCTTGTCACATTGTGTCTAAATATCAGACTGTTTTTGAGCTTTTCACTCCTTATATCAAGATAACGGTATTTAAGCCTTACATTTTCCGAAACCTTCCCGAGCTCCATCTCTTCCAGCGAAAAAGGCAGCGGTTGTGACTCACTTAAAATTTTAAGTTCAACAGCCTCCAGTTCTACCATACCTGTCTTCAGGTTAGGATTTTCGGTGCCTTCTGGTCTTCTTCTTATTCTTCCTTTAACGGCAACTACATACTCAAGTCTTAATTTTTCTGCCTTTTTGTGGACTTCCAGATTCAGTGCCGGGTCAAAAACAACCTGAATAACGCCTTCTCTGTCTCTCAGATCAACAAATATAACACCGCCATGATCCCTTCTGCGGAAAACCCAGCCCGCCACAATAACCTCTTTTCCTATGTCCTGCTCACAAAAATTGCCACAGTAGTCACTCCTTTTCCAGGGGCTTAAAAATTCCATTAATAGTCTCCTTTCATAGTAAAAGTAAACAAGCTTTCAAGGTTTAATTTTTCAGACAATCCAGAAGTTCCTTTTCCACCACCAGCTTCTGTTCCCCCGTTTTCATATTCTTAAGCTGGTAGTTTCCCGTCTTAACTTCGTTTTCACCGATTATAACCACCCAGTCAGAACACAGTTTATCTGCTCTTCTTAACTGGCTTTTCAGGCTGCCACCCGAAATATCAAATTCGGTGGACACATTTAAACCACGCAGTTTATAAACAAGCGATAATGCAGCATTTTCAACATCTTTCCCTGTAAATGCTACGAAAACCTTTTTGTCATTTTTTATCACATCTTCCCCGTTAATCAGGCTGTAAACCCTTTCTATCCCCATCGCCCAGCCAACTGCAGGGATATGAACACCACCCAGACTTCCGGAAAGTCTGTCATATCTCCCACCTGCAAGCAGGGCACTCTGAGCACCGAGGTCGGTTGAATGTAACTCAAAGACGGTTCTGTTATAGTAGTCAAGTCCACGCACAATGTATGGTGACTCTTTATAGGATATGCCGTTTTCCGAGAGCAGTTTTTTCAGCTCTTCAAAATGGGCTTTGCAGTCTTGACACAAAAAGTCGGTTACAAGAGGTGCCGATTCCGCCAGCTTCCCACACCCTTCACTTTTGCAGTCAATGAGTCTTAAGGGATTAACTTTAAGTCTGCGTTTGCAGTCATCACAAAGCTGTTCTTCTTTTGAACCGTAGTAATTTAAAAGACTTTCTCTGTATGCACTGCGGCATTCACTGCAACCCAGTGAATTAATTTTTAACTCTGTGTTTTTTATACCTAATCTGTTTATTATGTGAAACAAAAGAGTTATAACCTCAAGCTCTGCCAGCGGAGACGCTTCACCAAGAAACTCAACCCCTGCCTGATGAAACTGTCTTAATCTGCCTTTCTGGGGTCTTTCGTACCTAAACATGGGGCCAAGATAAAAAAATTTGAAAAATTTATCTGTGCCGTAAAGCTTGTGTTCATTGAAAAATCTGATTACAGAGGCTGTTCCCTCAGGTCTTAAGGTTATCTGTTCTCCACCTTTGTCGGTAAAGGTGTACATCTCCTTTTCAACAATGTCCGTATCATCACCAATGCCTCTCTTAAAAAGCTCGGTCTTTTCAAGCAAAGGCAGTCTAACCTCTTCAAACCCCCAGAGTTTAAAGCAGTCTTTTATTACAGACTCTATCTCCTGCCAGCATTTTGCCTCTTTTCCAAAAATATCCTTAAAACCTCTGATAGCCTGTATCAACTTCTTCCCTTCCTTTCTGAAACTATGACCACGTTTCTTGAAATCTCTTTTCCTTTATACATAGCCTTGTCGGCTGCGTCTATAAGTTCTGTTTTGGACAGAGCATTAACCGGATAGGTAGCCACACCGATGGAAGCTGTAATTTTTATGTTTAATCCTTCCTCCGCAAAAAACACCTTGTCTTCAAGACGTTTTCTTATCCTATCTGCCACCTTTACCGCAAGCTCCACACCCGTCTCTGTACAGATAACCACAAACTCATCACCTCCATATCGCACAACAATATCAATGCCTCGCACACTTTTTTTAATTTCTGCGGCGATTTCAATAAGAAGTTTACTTCCCACAAGATGTCCATGGGTATCATTTACCTGCTTAAAATAGTCTAAATCGATAAAAAGCACCGACAGAAAGGTTCCAAAACGCTCAGCCCTCTTAATTTCGTTGTCAAGAGCCACATAAAGATAGCGTATGTTATAAACCTTTGTAAGTTCGTCTATGTAAGCCATCTCCTGTGCGTTAATGTATCTGACCGAGTTTTCGATAGCCAGATTTACCTGATCTTTTATAAAAGATAAAACATCTCGCTTCTCGGCAGTGAGATTATCTGCAAACACAAAGAGATAGCCCCTCGCCTCTCCGTTCTTATCAATAGGAATGGCAATAAGATTTTTCCTGTCAACAAACCCAAACTGTGGCAGATTGTCAACATCATAAATATAAATTCCGCCCGGCAACTGGGTTTCCTGTATATCGCGGTAAGGTACCTTTACAAAGCGAAACAACTCCTCCTTCATGGACAGTATTTCGTTTCTCTCAAACCCGCTGAACGCCTTTACTTCAACCTCAATACCGAGGTCATTGTTAACTATTACAACACGTGCATCTTTCAAAAAGTTTTCAAAAAGCAGTAAGATATTGTCATAAACCTTGGTAAGCTCAAGAGTGCTTGTAAGCATTTTGCCGAGGTCATAGATGGTAATATACTCCTTTAATTTTTTGTTTTCCTCAATAATTTCCCTTTCTCTTAAACACTTGCGCATAATAAAGCGAAACTCCTCGGCAACAATAGGCTTTTTTATATAATCAAAAATACCCTTTCTCATCAGCTTTATAACCGACTCAACGGTGGCAAAGGCACTTATAATTATAATGTCTGTGTGGGGACTTCTCATTTTAATGTTTTCCATAACTATGTCACCTGTAAGATCAGGAAGTATCAGATCCAGTGCAACCACATCCACCTTTCTGCTGTTTACAATCTCCAGAGCCTCTTTTCCGGATGTAGCAAGAAATATGTCAACATCAAGGTCCACAAGCATATCCACACATTGCTCCAGAAACAGCCTGTCATCATCAACTATCAGAATTGTTGGTTTCATGTGACCCCCTTTCTTTATACCGGAGAAAACAGAAAACTGTAAAGCCTTTCTCCGTCAATACCCTGTTCCTTCAAATACGCAAAAAACCCTTTTTTGTCGTTTACAGGGGTAACACAGATGTCTTCCTTTTCAAAAAGTGATAGCCAGTATTTTTTTTCCCTCTTTGCTATGGTCTCTGCAATTTTTTTTATCAAAAAAGGTTGTGCTTCCTTATTAAACAACATATCGTCATCAAAAGATATGTTTAGTATTTCAAGTGCCCTCTTGAAAAATTTTTTCTCTATACAGCCAAAGGCTATTGCCTCACCATCCTTTGTTTTGTAAATATTGTAACAGGCAAAATCACCTGTAAAAATCCCCTTTTCTATTACCCCATCTTCTTTTGAAGAGTAAAAGAAAGGAAAAACCGATAGCACCGACCTGAACAACGATAAATCAAGTTCTCCCCCAACACCATTTTTCCTTCTCTGCTCAAGCATAACAAATACCCCAATAATTGCCCAGAGAGCCCCAGCCATATCAGCCAGCTGAAAAGGGAAAAGCTTGCCCGTTGTTTCAAAGTTTTTCATTATACCCGAAAGCCCGACAAAATTCAAATCATGCCCAGCCTTGTTGCTGTCTTTTGTTTCCTTTTCATAGCCAGAAAGAGACAAGAAGATAGCCTTCCGGTTGTTTTCCCTGACGGCATTGTAACCAAGCCCCAGCCTTTCCAGAAAACCTCTTCTGAAACCGTTTAAAACCACATCAGCCGAACAGAGCAGCTCAAGCACCTTTTTTCTGTCACCTTCATCTTTAAGGTTAAGGAAAAACAGTTCCTTATTTTTGTTAAGATAACGGTATGCTTCCTCATCAAATTCCTTAATAGGGTCGCCGCCGGGGGGTTCAATCTTTATTACCTTAGCCCCCATTTTGGCAAAAAAACCACCCGCATAGGGGAGAGGCAGATACATGCCCAGTTCAACAATGATCAGGTCATTAAACATTAATTTTTACCTTCCAGCAGTCTTTTTATCGTTTCTTTAAGCTCCGTAAGGTCGTGACTTTTTACCACATAAGCATCAGATGCCCATGTGGTGAAGTCCTGCTTATACTCTTCAAAGGCTGTACAGAGAATAACAGGAATCTTTCTGTCCGCAAAGTTTGTCTTTATGGCATGAAGAGTTTCTATTCCGCTTAACCCGGGCATTTTTATATCAAGGGTTATCAGGTCAGCATCAAAACTCCTCAGCTTTTCCAGAGCAGCCTCGCCGCTTTCCGCCACCTCTACTTCATAACCTTCGTCTTCAAGGTCAAGTTTGTAAAGCAGACGGATATTTTCTTCATCATCAACGACAAGTATTTTGTATTTCTTCATAAGTTCCCCTCCGCAACTTTATTTTCTCCTGTATCCAGAGGACATTCACAGGGAAGCTTTATCACAAACCTCGCTCCCCCCTTTTCTCCGACGTTTTCGGCATATATCAAGCCATTGTGCTGCTTTATTATCTTGTAAGTCACCGAAAGCCCCACACCAATACCGTTAAACTTTGTTGTATAAAAGGGGTCAAAAATGTAGGGCAGTGCATCCCTTGATATGCCGGGACCATCATCCTCCACAATTATCACCACGTGGTCCTTTTCCCTGTAGCCTTTTATTTTTATCTCTCCTCCATTTTTCATAGCCTGAGCAGCATTTTTCAAAAGGTTATCAATTACGACACCTAAAACTGTGTCCTCTATGGGGACACAGGGCATATTATCCTGAATATCCAGTTTAATTTTTATCCTTTCTGTAAAGAGAAAGGAAAGATTATTTATGCTTTCATTAACAACCTTGACAATATCACATGTCCCCTGTCGGAAGGTGTTGCTCTTCGTCAGATAAAGAAAATCGTTAAACAACCTGTTAACCCTCTCTGCCTGTAACACTATTTTGTTAGCCAGTTCAGCTATCTGTTTATCTTCACTGCGTTTTTCTATCAGTTTTGCAAAGCCTCCCATAGAAACAAGCGGATTTCTGAGTTCATGTGCAAGGGTGGCTAACATCTCTCCAACGACAGCCAGCTTTTCCTTCATCAAAAGTTCCTGTCTCGCTGATGCAAGCATTTCGTTGGTTTCCCTTAATTCATTAAAAAGCTTGGCGTTTTCTATGGCTATTGATGCCTGTGAGGCAAAGGTTTCAAGAAGCTTCGTATAGTCTTCGTCTATCTTCTTCTGAGAATAGGTAAATTTATTGTCTACATAAAGCATGCCCAGCACACCTTCTCTACCACAAAGCGGAATTATTGCGTATTCGTTGACCCCAAATATCTGAGCCAGAGTATCACCCGGGTCTCGCTCAACATACACTTTTCTTGTGTTATAAGCCTGAGCCAGAGAAGGCACCTCATCAAGGAAAAATCTGAGCCCCTTTACTTTCTGATTGAATGTGGTGTCACCCAAAACCTCAAGATTTTTAATCTTTTCAACCCACTGAACAGCCGTAACATCTTTTGGAAGCTGCTGCCATACCTGATATGCCTCTTCAATGGTTTCACAGCCTATACCCATCATTCCCTGTAATGTGCCTGTTTTTGCGTTATACATAAATAACACAGCCCTGTTGAAACCAATCTCTTCACCGAACGTAAGGGTGGTCAGCAGGATAAATAACAGGTTGTCAAGTTTTCTCGGTTCCATTAACACCCTGTTAATTTCGGTAATCAGAGTAAGGTTTTTCAGATGTTTTTCCTGCTTTGTCAACAACGCCTTTTCCCTTTCAATGGTAGCGGTGTATGCAATTACAGGGGCAATCAGACTGCCCAGAGCCTCAAGAAAGTTCCTGTCTTCCTCTCTGAAGATTTGTTCGCCCAGTTTTTCATAAACACTCATCGTTCCTATCACTTCCATTTCAAACTTAAGGGGAACACAGATGAGCGAACTGACATTGAGCTTTGATTTCAAAAGATGAACCGATTCATCTGTATCTGGCAAAACAAGTTTTGACACTCCTTTTTCCCACACCTCACCCGAAACCCCGTCACCCTTTTTTATACCGTGTCTTCTTATGTGAACATCTTCAAGCCCATACTCAGACATAACCTCCAGATAGCTTCTGTCTTCAGTCACAAGCCTTATCACTGTACCCTTAACATTAAGAAGATGGGACACCTCTTCGGTAATCATGTTCAAAAGCTCTTTTAAACTGTATGTGCTGCTTATACGTTCCGAAAGCCTCCTTATTATTTCAAGCTGCCTTAATTTAAGGTTATAATCTTCCTTTATCTCTGAGTTTCTCACAGCACAGATGACCACCTCTTTTACAACCCTCAAAGTGTCATCGTGATTTTTGTAGTAGGGCTGAAAAAACAGATAGCCATAACGCTTTTTTTTGTCTTCTATTTTTAAACAT